>Ga0315282_10000224_pt1 | contig 113392 bp, 117 predicted proteins | sample YL17G07_20_MG_FD_203693 | JGI IMG/M metagenome (GOLD analysis project Ga0315282, IMG submission 203693) | Sediment microbial communities from Yellowstone Lake, YNP, Wyoming, USA - YL17G07_20 | ecosystem: Environmental > Aquatic > Freshwater > Lake > Sediment | place: USA: Wyoming | collected... | reverse complement strand
TAGTGATCAGCTTCGTCCTAGCCATGATCCTCTACCCACCCTCAACCGGAGTCTTCACGCTCTACGCCATCGCCATGATCGGGATCGGCATGCTAAGCCTCACAGGTAACAACGTGGCAATGGACTCTTATGGGCCGATAAGTGATAACGCGACCGGCATCGGCGAGATGGCTTGGCATGATCTGGACGACCCGGAGACCCGCAACGGACGACAGATCATGGCGGATCTCGACGCCGTCGGCAACACAACTAAAGCGATCACGAAGGGCTTGGCGATAGCGTCTGCGGTAATCGCCGCCGTCTCACTCTTCGCCTCATACATAACCGAGACAGGCCTGAAGTCGATCAGCATCTCCAACACCAGCGTCTTCATAGGCCTACTCCTAGGCGGAGCACTACCCTGGCTCTTCAGCTCCCTATCCATCCGCGCCGTATCCCGAGCCGCCAAACTAATCGTCGAGGAGGTCCGACGACAATTCCGTGTCCCCGGCGTAATGGAAGGAAAGGTTGTACCAGACTACAAGACCGTGGTGGGCATATCCACAGCCGCTGCACAGAAGGAACTCGTTCCTCTGGCCCTCATCTCCCTCACCGTCCCAATCATCGTGGGCCTGCTCCTTCAAGTGGAAGCCTTGGGCGGATTCCTAGCGGGAATAATAGTCTCGGGGCAACTGCTGGCCGTCTTCATGGCCAACGCGGGCGGAGCCTGGGACAACGCCAAGAAATCCATCGAAGACGAACCACGCAACCTCACCGAGAACACCGGGAAGGGCAGTGAGCGACACAAGGCGAGCGTGGTGGGCGACACGGTCGGAGACCCATTAAAGGATACTGCGGGACCCGCGCTGAACCCAATGATCAAGGTTGTGAACATAGTCTCACTGCTCATCGCCCCAATCCTGGTCAGCCTGGGAACCGGATGGATACCCGTACTCGCGGCCGCATTCCTCATCGCCATCGCCGCTTGGGCGCTCCGCAGAAGCAAACAGGAAGCCACCCTCGAAGAAAAAGCCCGAACGGAACGACCGGACCTCCTACGATCAAACCACTAACCAAATCCCGGAAACACCAAAGCCCACATCCAGCCACGTCTGTTTCCGCGGATTGCGTCTCACTTAAATATGAAACGCAATCCTATCCGCCGTCCGTCTTCACAAGCCGAGGAGTAGGATTTGCTTATCGAGTACGTCTTCGCAGTAAGCATACTATCCCTTGCCGTTGCAGGATTCATTGTAACCTGGATTCTGAAGCAAGACACTGGTACGGATCGGATGAGAGAAATTTCTAGTGCAATCAAGATTGGCGCCGAAGCGTACCTGGGTCGCCAATACAGAACCATAAGCATAATTGCGGTCATAACGACCGTTTTGCTGGCTGTCGGGATCAGAGACCCCACAAACGCATGGCTTGGAGTGGATACGGCTGTGGGCTTCTTGTTCGGAGCCCTATGTTCCAACTTGGCTGGTTACATAGCAATGTACATCTCCGTTCGTTCCAACGTGAGAACCGCCAAAGGTGCCATGACCAGCCTCGACCGCGCATTGAAGATCGCTTTCCGCGGAGGCATAGTCTTCGGCCTTGCGGTGGTCTCAATGAGCCTACTCGGCATCGCCACATTGTTCTTGATCTTCAACGGCGACCCCAGACTCATCGTTGGATTCGGGTTCGGAGCAAGCTTCGCCGCACTCTTCGCACAGCTCGGCGGAGGGATATACACGAAAGCAGCCGACATGAGCGCCGACCTCGTAGGCAAGATTGAAGCGGGCATTCCAGAAGATGATCCCCGCAACCCAGCCGTGATAGCCGATCTTGTTGGAGACAATGTAGGTGACATCGCCGGGCGCGGCGCGGACCTGTTCGAATCGATCACAGGCGAGAACATAGGCGCCATGCTCTTGGGATTGGCGCCGGCGGTGTACGCGATGTTCGGAATCAACGGACTCATCTACCCCCTACTGGCTAGAGGTTTCGGACTGATTGGTACGTTCATCGGAACCCTCTTCGTTTACTCACGCAAGAATGAAGACCCATTCACCTCCTTAACTCGGGGTCTCATAGTTTGCGGCATTATTTGTGCAGGCGGATTCTACTTCCTCACGGTAACGCTGCTGAACGGGGATATGGGGTTCTTCTACGCTGCGCTAGTGGGAATAGCGGGCGCCGTCTTCGTAGCTTGGATCACAGATTATTACACATCATACCGGCGAAGACCGACACTGGAAATCGCAACAGCCTCCGAGAGCGGCGCGGCTCCCGGGATAGCGACGGGGCTCGCCGTTGGCATGGAATCAACGGCCCTATTCATCATTGTGATTGGAGTCGCAATCATGTTAGCCTTCGGATTCGGAAACGGCTTCATTTCCGAAGGAGCACACCTAGACCTAACCGACCCAGCCTTCCAGAGAGGACTCTATGGCACCGCCGTGGCAACAATGGGAATGCTTTCGGTAACACCTATGGTGCTCGCGATGGACGGTTTCGGCCCGATAACCGACAACGCCGGCGGAATTCTTGAAATGTCCGGAATCCCCGAGGAGGCGAGGGCAATATCGGATCGGCTTGACTCCGTGGGCAACACCACGAAAGCCCTAACCAAGGGATACGGCGTTGCCTCAGCCGCGCTTTCAGCCTTTCTACTATTCAGCGCGTTCATGGAGGTTGTGGGTCTCAAGGGCGTGGATCTCTCTCGGCCCGCGGTCTTCACGGGCGCCCTAATCGGTGCCATGCTGATCTTCTTCTTCAGCTCCCTTGCCATCAAAGCCGTCGGAAGCACCGCGGCTGTGATGATACTCGAGATTAGGAGGCAATTCAAGGAGATACCGGGAATAATGGACGGCAAAACCAAACCCGACTATTCACGTTGCATAGACATCAGCACAAAAGCCGCGTTGAAGAACATGGTCTACCCAAGCCTACTCATCGTAATAGGCCCCATCCTAGTTGGGATCGTCCTTGGACCCGAGGCTGCCGGGGGACTACTAATGGTCGGAACCATGGTCGGCGTATTGATGGCGCTCTTCATGAACAACGTCGGCGCAGCCCTAGACAACGCGAAGAAGTACATTGAAGCAGGGCATCTGGGAGGGAAGGGCTCCCAGGTCCACGCGGCCACAGTCATCGGCGACACGCTGGGCGATCCACTCAAAGACACCGCGGGCCCATCACTGCACGTGGTCGTGAAACTGCTCAACACCATCACGCTCGCAGTGGCACCTCTCTACCTGCTGGCCCTACTCCACTAAGCACTCGACCACGGGCTTTTTGCAATATTGCATAACTATTCTAGTATCAAGGCGCTTGCACCCCCGCCCCCCGTCGATCTATCGGGACATGGCGGTATGCTCTAATTGGGCAGCGACCGCAGGTGACTTCTCTTGATGCTCTTCTTGATGGTGTAGCTCCACGGTCATTGAGGTAGAGGTGGTTTCTGCGGAATCTCTTCCTGCGAGAGCAACGACCTTGTCTGTTCCAAACCGTTTTTGGCTGACGTACCGTTGAAGCTCCATTTTTCCAAGCAAGCGACTTAGCATGTATGGTTCCATGTCTAGCTCTTGGGCCAGTTGATTCGGTTCTGCGCTCCCGATTCTTCGAGATGGGTCAGCAACTTGGCAGCTTGTTCCCGTAACTCGCCATGTTTGGGGAAGACTTCTGAAAGCTCCAGAGCCATATCCTCACATACACGTTCGATGGTGATTGCTTCCTTCACGTCCTTCGAGTTGATTTCTTTGTCTCGTTCTGGTTGACTTTCCTAGAAATCCAGTGTTAACGTAATCTATCGCAGGTATCTCCTAAAGATGCCGCGACTCATTCGGGCCAACGCGAGCAGTGCCTCCTCGCTGAAAGCTGAAGGGCGAGGTGTTCTTGAATTTTCTTACTTAGGCTTCAAGCATTTGTGAAGTGGCTCAACTTACCACAGTGGCGCAGCTTCCTGGACAACAAACCAGTCCTAGTATTGGAGAATCAATGGGGTTTCATGTATATCCCCTTGCCTCAAGGCAACCATCATGTGAGATTCACATATGCTCAAGAAATCCAGAACTTCATCATATTCTATTTGGTGGCACTCGCGACAATCTCCGCGCTAGGGGCAGCATACCTGTGTAGAAAGTCACGCTTACCATTTCGGAAGGGAGCGTAGGCCAAATAATTAAGTCGAGTAACTTCCGGTGTGCCCGACCAGTCAAATCGATCTAAGTGACAGAGTGTCGTGGACTTCTGAGGTCTTGTGGGAATTCGTTAGCTAGGTTTCAGGGCACGCGCGTCTACGATATGTACTCCTTCGAGATACGCATTAAACTGCGAGGTTGCATCAGTAGCGAGGAGTAGGCCGCGCTTGCAAGTGGGCAAGCACATTCCCGCCGTTTAATGCTTTGGCGAATCTTGTCTGCTGTCGAACTAAACCAAAGTTTCCTAATGTCGTAGTCTGCTTCCCGCAAGTTGCCCATCAAACCCCTATTCGTCCATCTTGTGCAACAGCTCGTTAGAAGGCCCTTTTCTGTGATGTGGCATGATGCAACTCCTGCCATGCAGGGAACATGTTGCTTAGTTGGCTCCCTTGTCCATTTCTCCACGAAATCGTAGTAGCTCTTCCTCAGACTCGGTCTAACCTTTCCTTCTTCTCGATTTCCTAATGCTTGCTTCAGAAATGGAATAGCGCTCACATATTTCTCTAAGGGGGTAATAGGACGACCCATAGTGCCAAGTTCGAAGCGTTCTTCTGCAATTTCTGAGATATGGTTGTCCAGAGGCTTCTTTTGGAAATACTTGACGGTTTCCTCGATCGTGTTAATTGTATGCGTGCTGACAACCGTATGGACTCCAACTCGCAGATTTGGGTGGCGACTGCGAAGTGTGACGAGGCCGTCGATGGTTTTAAGGCATTTCTCGAAATTACCTGTCACGCCTCTAACATGATCGTGAACTTCACCTATTCCATCAACGCTGACGTTAATGTGCCATTTTGTATGTTTTGGGCTCTTCTCCAAAATTCGCTCTACCTTGTTCAGGACTAGGTCAGGTGTTAACGCGTTCGTTGGAATAGTGACAAAATCGGGCTTTGTCTGTTCCGCGAATGCTAGTGCGACTGCTTCTAGGTTACGGCTCATAGATGGCTCACCTCCAGAGATGGTAAGAAACGCGAGTTTCCAGTCTATGTTGCGGATCATCTGAAGCCATTCGTCGAGCGATAATTCCTCATTAATCTTAACGAGTCCTCTCCTCGTGTCGAAGCCGCAGTCGCAAGTCAAGCACGCGCTCTGACAAGCACGCGTAATCGAGATTGTAATGTTGTCCGGCAAAGGCTTGCCTACCTTGAAATAGTAAGCAAGATCATAGCGTGCAATCTGCCTTAGGTAGCCCAGCTGACTCATCATGACCAACTATCAATATGCCCGAGATGATTTGAAGTACGCATAGGTCTAACGCATACTCCCAAGATTCTAGAGTAGTCCGACGTTTCAAACCCGGCTCTTCGTGAACGTCTATGAAAAATGTATCTCCAGTCTAGCCGCTGACCCGGAATCAATGCAAATGAGAACAGTCGGCGGCACCCGCTTCAATTTCCACAGTGCAGACTCACACGCGTCTGGGTTGACCCGAAACATACACCATATGAGACTTGCGTGGTCCCTGCCAGAGCGGTTCGAATATCAGAAGCACCCGGAAGATAGCTCCATAAACGAAATCAGGGAGGAGAGGTTTTTCTCGGCCTCCAGTCTTCTGCCAAGGTGGGCTATCAGTGAACCCCTTATCGACCAGCTCATACCTGTCTTCTTCCATTTTCTTTGCTAGGTCATCCAGAGAGAATCCCTCTCCGCTTGGGTTGTGTTTGACATTGTCTTTGTTAGCAGCAAGACAGACTGTGCATTGGCCGAATGATTTGTGAATCTTGCGAAGTCTCCGGTTAACGCTCAACTCCTCATACAATTCGCCAGCTCCGCGACGCTGACGACAGACATATGGTTCGGAGCTCAGGATTTTGATAATCCGCTCTGTGACTCCGTGCTCTCTTCCTTCTGCCATCGTCTCATCAATATTTCAGGAATACGTCTTTAGACTTCTTCATAAGTCTGGTCCATGAGATAATGACTGAGTGCAACGAAGCTCAAATGTAGCAGTGGATACCATCAACCAGAGAGCATGTACAACAAGCGAGTCTTAGTCACCGGGGGAACGGGTTTCATCGGTGGTCATTTAGTTGAAGCCTTGGTTAGGAAAGAATACGACGTCAGATGTCTTGTACGAAAGGAGAGCCAGACTAGGTTTCTTGAGAACCTCGGCGTTGAGTTGGCGTACGGGGACATAACAGACAGGAATGCTCTGCAAGATGCTGTTCATGGCATGACCGCGGTATTTCACTTGGCAGGCGTACTTGGCATGTGGGGGACCCCTGACGAGATTTACTGGGACACGAATGTCAAAGGTACTAAACTTCTACTCGAGTGTTGCATAGAGCAAGGCACAAAGAGAGTGATACATTGTAGCTCAGCTAGTGTATTAGGTCCCATGAAGCAACCCGCGGCGGACGAAAGGTATCCTGCAAACCCTTCTAATGCGTACGAAAAGAGTAAGGCAGAATCCGAGAGGGTGGTACTAAGTTTTCGAGATAAACTCAGCGTCACAATTATTCGACCTGAGTTCGTCTACGGTCCGAGAGACACACATGTCCTAGGCCTCTTCAAGTCCGTTAGAGACCGAAAGTTCTTCATTATTGGAAACGGCAAGTCGTTTCTGCACCCGACTTTCGTTGGCGACGTAGTCCAAGCTTTGATCCTTTGTTTCGAGAACGAAAAAAGCATAGGTCAGATATACGACATCGTTGGGGAGAAATACCTTACAGTGGAAGAGTTGATTAGCGTGATCGCAATGAATCTCGGTGTAAAGGAGCATGCTCTGCACATACCCATTTGGATTGCTAACATAATCGCAGGTTTATCTGAGTTGGCAGGCAAACTATTCGGATTCGAACCGTTGCTAACGAAATCCAGAGTCAATTACTTCACCGAAAATAAGGCGTTTGACTCATCTAGGGCTAGAAGAGAGCTCGGGTACAATCCCGTCAAATTCGAGGACGGGATAAGGGATACTGTCAAGTGGTACGTGGAAAACGGATATCTCAACTAAGAGATGCATGTCCATAAGCGTGATCGAAGGTGGCGTGGCAATGATCTGTCTACGAACGCTATTATTGTTAGAACGCTAGCGACATAGTTGAATCTCGGACAAATGATGCCCAAGTACTTCAAGAAGATGTACTCACAGTGTATACATCTGAAGAAACAGGACCAATTTCTGGGGAAACACTCTCTAGTTAGGTCGTAGGCCAATAGCCCTTGAATAATCAATCCTATGTTCGACCTATGAGAGAAAACCCGATGAAAGTGCTCATCGGGATATTGGCCCACAACGAGCAAGAGAACATAGCCAAGACTATTGATTTCTTGGCTCGCAAGTATTCAAGTTACAGGATCTTAGTTGTGAGTTCGGGTAGCACGGACCGAACTGATGAGATTGTGCGGAAACTAGCGAGTCAATATTCGAATGTCACATTGATTGTTGAACCCAAGCGACGCGGCAAGGCTCATTCGCTCGTCACGCTCTTGAGGACATTGAATGAACAGTATGATGTACTGGTTTACTTGGGCGCCGACAATATGCCTGAGAATGGCGCTATTGAAAGATTGGTCGCTACAATAGGCTCCAAGGAACGGGTTGGTCTATTGGGAAGCAGGCCAATCCCCGTGAACGACCCGACAAAGCTCGTTGGGTGGATAACGCATCTGGTTTGGGGGGTCCACCATGAGGTATCTCTAATTCAGCCCAAGGTAAGCGGAGAGCTTTGTGCGTTGAGGGCAGGCATAGTATTCGACAGCCCGCCCACTCTGATCAATGACGATGCCTACCTTCAATTCATAGTGGCTTTGAGAGGATTAGAAACAGCCTATGACCCTAACGCTGTAGTTTACTTGCGAGGACCAGACACACTTAAGGACTATTTTACTCAACGTTGCAGGATAACCATAGGACATTATCAAGTGGAACAGTTGCTTGGAGCTAAACTTCCGACGACTCGTGCGTGGAGAAACTTGCCGATCGCTTGGAGGGTAAGGAAGAGAGTTGGGTTGGCCAAAGAGTGTTGCTGGTTCCTATTCTTTCTAATACTCTACGTTGCCATTGTCGGGAAGGCGTGGTTTGATTTCTATATCAGAAGGAAGCTTCCTTACAAATGGACTATGGTAACCAGCACGAAGAGCATCTAAAGCCCTCTGGGAACAGTTGCACTTGTGAGCGATCCAGCGGAGTGTTCTTAAATTGTCCAACGCAGCTCCCGCTGACCATAGGTTCACGGCGAGATATCGTGTGATGAACATTCCACAACGAGTGCGTAAACGATCCCACCAGCTTTGTATGATCATTGAGGGAGATGGGTTTGCCTCCTACCAAACCTATGTCCCCAGCGGAAGCTAGCTTCAGAAGCAGATTGTCTACGGCACTCTCTTTAGGAACAATATCCGCACCTATGCTGTGGAGACCTCCTGTCGAGGAAATCAATAATCTCTGATGTCATGCTCCTCATTGTGAGCAGGTGTTGCAATGAGCATTTTGTCAGGCTATGAATGGGCGCTCAGCCCTGAACACATTCTTTGACGATGAGTTGAGAGGATCGTCGATAAGGATATCCGTTGACTAGCGTAGACTTGAGACTTTCAGTGTATGTTAGTCACTTTCCTCTCGCGGAATCTGAACAGTCTTATGATCGGTTTCATGAGTACAACTAGGAAAAGTGTGGTCACTGTAATGAAAAATCCGAGCAATTCGCCTGTAGGGCGATTGAAACGCAGATCGAGTCTGTAGTTCCCTGATTTCTTCGGGTATGCCGCGATGAAATCTGGACCGATTTGCGAAAGAGGAACTGGATCGCGGTTCTCCAATCGGGCCTGCCAGCTCGGATCGTACGTCATTTTGACAAGTATAGCGGTATCCGTTAATGCGTTCGAAACGGAAATCGATAACTCATCGGGGGTAGGTCGCGTATATGAGACGCGTGTTGCTGGTACAATCGCGGCTACAAGGGCCATGTAGTCTGAGAGAGCATTTACGTCGCTCGCGTTCGATATGGGGCGGAGCGATCTTGCCGATTGTGCGCTGACAGCTTGAACGAGGGCAAGTTCGGGCAAAGGCACTTCGTAGACACCAAAACCGCGATAATAGTATCTCAACGGAAGAATACCATTAAACTTCTCAGGATACACGTAGTCGTGATAGGCTGTGCTGGCGTTTGGGAACGTGACTACTATGTATTTGACATTCCACACTTCGGCCCACATTATTGAAAGTCTGGGATTCGAACCCTCATTGATTTGGTAAGCAGCTGATGCCCACCAGCTATTTGTTGCTACCCCTTCGGCCCCACCTCTAATCTGCTGCACGTTCGAGAAGACATTCAACCAAAATGCGGGTGTGCCTGTAGCATAGACCCTTTCGTCAGCCACATGAGCGCTGAGCCACTCCGCTATCCGGTACTCGGGCACGTCAGCAATTGAAGTTGCATGGATAGCCACTTGTGTTGAGATTGGCAGAAGTGCCGTGGTGCTGTTGAAGATCAGAACCGCAACGACCAATGCTGTCATTCCAGTTTTGGCGATATAACTGAAACTGTTGCTTGAGTTGGGCCGAAGTTTGGTTACCAACTCGACGACGCCCGCTGCGACGACACCGACTAACAGTGCTACACTCAGATCGAGTTCTGGCGCGTAGCGAATCGGTTGCGGTGCAAGGACTAGGTCGAACAATAGCCTGGCGAGAACTATAGTGCCGAAGACAGCAACCCATACCAGCGCAAGGAACGTGGTATTCTTCAACCCTGCCTTTACGAAACTCCGAATCATAAGCATAAACCCCGGCACTGAGATCATGAGAGCAAAGATGGCAGGGAGCCACGGGCTGGACCAGATTTCGACGAACGAACCGCCACCTCCTGCACCGGCTGACGCTGAGGCCCGAATGAATTGAAGATCGTACTGGAAAGCCACAAGACCATAGGATAGCAGGGCTGAGAGAAAGAAAACCCGGAAGGCTTGCCCAGGTTGCCCGTATACAATCTCGGCCGCAAGAGCCAACAGCGCAAATAGAGCAAAGGCGTACAGAGCGATCAAGTTCGTTAGCGCCACTACAGCCACAAGAATCGCGGTCGACAGATACCCGAGCATGGTTGATCGTTTCATGCAACGCAAAAGTTGCGCAGTCGCCAATAGAACAAATGGAAGTGCGAGGAGATGGGGTCCTTCTCCGTAGACTGCGAGAGTCTCGATGTGACTTGGTACAAGACCTTGCAGGAACGTTGGAACAAGAGAGTACGATAGAGCTGCGATCAAGGCCGCAACTCTACTTTTCGAAATAGATCTTGTCAGTGCATAGAGCGCTGCAGGTGTAGCTGCGTACGCGACACCTGTGATGACTCGATACGAATGTCCAATGTTCCAACCCATCAGGAAATGGAGGCCTGCGACCATGTATGGAAGGAGTGGAACATAGGATATGTGGAACGGTAGTCCTCCATACCAGTAAGGATACCATCCAAGATGCGGATAATTGTTGGCGACAAAGACGGCGTCGGAAAGGAAGGCAGATTCTATGGAGCCCCAGTTCTGGGTGAAGTCACCAGTGAACATCGGGTAAATCGTAAGCGTAGTTATCGCAAATGTTACCAGCGCTAGTATCGCATCGAAGATTAAGCCTACTATGCTAGTTCTCTCTTTGATCTCAGGCAATGGCAAGACGCTGATGAGAGAAGCTTTCTGGTTTTTTCTTTCTTTCGATAAAGAACTGAAGTTAGCTATGCGTGAACTCAGAATGGGCTACGCCGTTATCAGAGAATGCTTTCCCGCATTCCCGAAGTCGCCGAATCTGTCTTACTAGCGAAATCTGGTGAGAGGGATATTCAAAGTTGAAGATTCGTGATTCATCAGGAAATTGCGCTAACGGGTGGAATTAGTTAAAAGCGAAGAGGTCGTTGAATCGGGAAACTGCCCACGATGAAGTCTGACTAGAAGTTTACTCACGGCAACAAGTGGTAATAAGGATGACTTCCACGGGTAACGGTACCTATACGTCGGCTAGGAATGGCTGTTACTTTTCGTCTGCCAGCTGGCTTCGATGTTTATTGCATCTTGATCATGATTAAGGTAAGCTTGATTCAAACCTGCCTTGACTTTTAATCATGCATGTAAACATCTGTAATGGCGTCTAAATATCTGGGTTGCGACGATTTTGCCGTGGAATCCATTGCCTGATAGAAGAGGATTCTTAACTCGACTCGCGTTTCTCTTCGGCGGTGTGATTGGCGCGCTAATACTGCCAAGTAGCATGGTCAAAAACGATTCAGTTTTCGCGGTTGAGAAGAAAGAAAGGGCTATTGAGAAGAAGCAGAGCGATCTTCTCGCGGCATGCCAAAACGTTGCTAAACGAATGGGCGTCTTCCGCGACTCAACAAATATTTGGCATTACGCAAATGACGGCGAAATAGAAATGACATGGACGATGATTCTTCCACCTGAAAAATCAATAGATGAATCCACGCTTAAGTTAGCCCAACAAGTCAATTCACTGGTACAAAGCAACTGACCGACAATAGTCTTGGTGCCGCCATCAACTTCTCTTATTGGAAAGTGGGCGACTAGCGTCCTGAATTAACGTAAGCCATTTGTTCTCTCCATGAACATCAATTACTGCTACTTCGCTTGGCATCCTACGTTTTAGCGCTTCATGCGGTCTAACGTAGTTGTGCTAAATCTGCATACCAATCAGAATCGGCGTATCGGGCTTCTCTAGTGTTCTAATAACCCGCCCCTATCTCTTAGCTCTCCGTTCATTCTCTCCATCATGTTACTGTGACGAACACGATCAGAACTGATTTCGCGTATAGGCTCAGTTCTTGTCTCCCTTCGGCTAGTCCAGAACTCTTGTTCGTATGATTCATGGAATTGGGAGCGCCATCGATAATGAATGTCAGGAAGTTTTCTTGCAACGGCTTTTCCTAGCTGGAATAGCGGTCTGAGATCAGCCTTGTACTTAGTGTCAGCTACCTCTTGCGCTATCCAGAATCTTGTCTGATCGTCCACTAGCGCATAGAGGTACTTCATGTTCCGTTTGACTTTCAGGAATAGCTGATTGCTCTCCATGCGTCAATGATCTGTGGCGCTATCTTGTCTAGGTGTTCAGCTATTGGAGCCCTGCATTTCTTTATCGAGTAGTGGTTGATTTTTCGAAGCATTTGCTCTAGATGACTACTCGTGGATATAGTTTGGCGGCGATTGCGACGTTTATCGCCATGGCAACTAGCAGGAAGAGTATGTCGAAGGGTACGCCGTATATGGTGGGTCCGTCGATGAGCATCAAACTCCTTAGGGCGTCCACCTCGTAGGTCAAGGGGTTGATTTGTGAGATGACCTGCAGCCAGTTCGGCATTATGGAGATCGGGTAGATGGCGTTGCTTGCGAAGAAGAGTGGATTTGTAAGAACTTGGCCCATTCCCATGAATCGCTCACGCGTCTTCACCAAGCACGCTATTATCATGGAGAACGTTGAGAACAGCGCAGCACCAAGAATTATTACGACGAAGACCAGCAGAAGATTGACTATGTTCCAACTTAAGTGAACGCGTAGGCCTAAGGCCAGCACGTAAACTATGGCTGCCTGAGCCAGTCCGCGCTCTCCAGCGGAAAGAGCCTTTCCAAGAACCAGCGCCGATCGCGGGGTTGGGGTAGCTAAGAATTTGTGAACGATGCCAAGATCACGCTCCCAGATAATCTGTATTCCATAGAAGATGGAAATGAAGAGGACGCTCTGCGCTAAGATTCCAGGAGCCATGAAATCGATGTAAGGTAAGTTTCCTGTTGGAATAGCTCTTATGCCAGCGAGGACTTGGCCGATTACAAGGAGCCACAGTGCTGGCTGCACAGCCCGCGTGAAGAGGTCGGTATAGTCATGATGAAGCTTACGAGCTTCCAGTTCAGCAATAGTCAGCGTTTTGCCCGTGAAATTGGCTATGGCGCTGAAGTAGTTGATGATTCCGAGCCTCTGCATTAACCGAGCCTCCTCGTCACTCGCCGCACTCTGGTCGCCTCACGGTAGCCTCCAGCTGTATCGACCTCGGCGCCCGAGTAGTAGGCGAACGTGTCGTCGAGGGTTGCGTTCGGTCCGACGGATGATTTCAATTCGGTTGGGCTGCCAATCGCCGCAATCTTGCCCAGATGCATAATCGCCAGCCGGCTGCAGAGCTGGTCGGCTTCGTCCATGTAGTGGGTTGTTAGGAATATTGTGGTCCCGTAGTCTGCTCGGAGGCGTTGAATATGCTGCCAAACCGCCTTGCGGGCGACCGGATCCAGCCCGACGGTCGGCTCGTCTAGGAATAGGACTCTGGGCCTGTGCAGCACAGCTTGCGCGATCTCTAGGCGCCTAATCATGCCTCCCGAGTAAGTTCGCACAAGCTTGTCGGAGAATTCCGTTAACCCCATGAAGTTGAGGACACCGCTAATCCGTTCTTGCCGTTCCTTGCGTGGGATGTCGTAGAGTTTAGAGAAGATCAGAAGATTCTCGTAACCTGTTAGGGCCCCGTCGGCGGAGAGGAGTTGTGGAACATAGCCGATGACCCTCCTCACCTTGGCTGCTTCATGAGTAATGCTGTGCCCATCCACGGAGGCGTTGCCTGAGGTCGGGGGAAGTAGAGTCGAAAGCATTTTGATTACTGTGGTCTTACCCGCACCGTTGGGGCCAACTAATCCGAACATTTCGCCGGGTTCAACGGAAATTGTCAGCTGATCCACGGCCGTGAATTCACCGAAACGTTTCGTGAGCTCCTCTGTTTGGAGTATGAATTTCGCTTTCGCTTTGAACTCTTGCTGTGTAACCGCCTCAGTCCTTAGCAGAATCGATCCCTCCCGTGAACAGTTCCCTGAGCATTCGCATGGCTGTGGTGATGGTGGCGCGGTCTGATGCGGAGAGTTGGCGAAGTCTCTCCTCCAAGTACGCCACAGTAGCCCGACGCGCAGACTCCAGTCTGGCGCGTCCGGGTTCTGTGAGTGTGAGCGTCATGCGTCGACGATCCTCAGGGTCCTCCCGACGATTGATCAGTCCATGAGTAACCAATCCATCGACGAGCATCGACATGGTGGGGAGTGTTAATCCGATATGATCCGCCACTTCGGAGAGTGACACGCCCCCCTTCCCGTACACGAAATTTAATGTTCGAAATTGTGGCACGGACATTTCCTTGGTACCGTACCTGCGTAGGTGGTTGCGAATCACTCGCATCACCATGGGCACGGCGTCTAGGACTTCATGCGCGCATTCCCCTGCCGAAGACCTTATCGTGCTAACGTGCATTTTGCTTCGCGGATACAATAGTTAGAAAAGCGAAGTATTTATATTATTTGTCTAGATGTGATGGCCGATAATTTAGCGGCTACGATATGATGGAATAGAGCGGTCGTATTTCATTCGCGAGTGAGCGGGCATCGTAAGAGCCCGCTGACAGTTGCGTCACCGTAGTCGATCAGGTAACCACCGCAAGGAATGCAAGTCCATGAGTGTCGCCAAACCAACCCTGGAATACGTTAGGAAGATTCGGACAAGCGCCGATATTCAGCGCACCGTTAGGACATTCAAGCGACTAATGAAGTACTATAAACGGTACTGGGCATTTATCATCGTCCTGTTAGTCATAGTTGCGGTGAAATCATACCTTTTTGCACTGGAACCCTTATACACGGCTCAGATAATTGACCAAGTCATCACCAAGGGTAATTACGATGTCCTAGCCCCTCTCGTGCTCAGCATAGTGCTAGCCACGGGCGGCTACGCATTACTGAATTATGCCGCTACCTACTCGCAAGCCTACGTCACGCAGCTAATTGAGCGGCAGATCAGGACCGGCTATTACCAGTCGCTTCAAGCGAAGCCATTCAAATTCTACGACTCGACGCAAGTTGGAGACCTAGTATCTAGAGCGACGATGGATCTGCAGCAAGTGGAGATGTTCTTGAACACGTGGATTGGAACCTTTGCGACCGCGATCTTCACAGTCGTGGTTATGCTTTCAATCATGTTCACGATAAACCCGATTATGACGCTGGTCTCATTCGTGCCGATGGTGATCTCGTTCTACTTGAACTCGAAACTCTTCACGTCCGTAATGCCTCTTTTCAGGAAGATGCAGCTGATCTTGGGGAGGTTAGGTTCGTACATTCAACAGAATATTATTGGTATGAAGGTTGTGCGGATCTTTAGGCGGGAGGGCGAGTTGGAGGATGGATTCAAGCAGGTTGAGAGCATTTACGTGGATACAGCGATCAGCGCCGGCAAGATTCAATCCAAGTACATGCCCTCCGCTCCAACCATACTGACTTTGGGAATCGTGTTCGTTTACTTGTACGGTGGGAACTTAGTCGCCCCACCCGCGTCGATCCTGACCATAGGTGACCTTACTCTATTCGCTAGATACATGCTCAGGTTAGCTCAGCCACTCCGAGACACGAGCATGCTGATCGGGCAGTGGATCAATGCCGCAGCCGGGCTTGAGAGGGTTCACACGATCATGGATGTACCAAACGAGGTTAAGGATAACCCGAAGGCGAAGGACATTACGATCCATGAGGGACGGGTGGAATTCAGGAACGTGACCTTCGGTTACGCTAAGAATAGACCCGTTCTGAAGAACATCAGTTTCAACATTCAACCCGGCGAGCGAATAGCGATACTCGGAGCCACCGGATCCGGAAAGACCTCGCTCGTCTACCTGATCCCAAGATTCTATGATGTTGATTCCGGTGAGATTCTCATTGACGGGGTTCGGATCGAAGATTACCGGTTGGCGAGTCTGCGAAGGCAGATTGGAATGGTTATGCAGGATGTTTTCACGTTCAGCGGAACGATTGCGGAGAACATAGCCTTCGGTAAACCGGAAGCGACTGGGGATGAGATAATCGCGGCCGCCAAGGCGGCTAGAATCCACGACTTCATAGAAACGCTCCCGAAGGGTTATGATACGCTGCTCGGGGAGAGGGGAGTGAACCTTTCCGGAGGGCAGAGGCAGCGACTGACCATAGCCCGAGCCCTGATCACAGACCCTCGAATATTGATTCTCGACGATTCACTATCCTTCGTCGACGCGAATACTGAGAAGGAGATTCAAAACGCTATAGACGAAGCTATGAAGGGAAGAACGTGCTTCATCATAGCCCAGCGGATGTCCACTGTCAAGAATGCGGATAGGATCATGGTTCTTGATGATGGTAGGGTTATCGAGTTCGGAACCCACAAACAACTACTAGCCCGGAACGGGGTTTACCGGCGGATTTACGAGACGCAGTTCCTCGAAGACAAAGCCACCCTAACTCAGCAGATCAAGGTGAGTTGATACGTCAAGCCAGTACAGCGTCTTCACAACCCAGTACGAGGAGTCAAGAAAGAGAAAATCCTCCGACAGGGTAATAGCCGGGAAAGTGTATCGTTACGCTAAGGGTTATCGACGGAATCTGACCATAGGCATAACGGCGATTATACTCAGCTCTCTGACTGGACTCGTGTCGCCTTATCTTCACCTGATCGCAATAGACGACATAATCCTTTCGGGGGACCTATCGAGGTTCACTTGGTGGGTACCCCTCTTCGTCGTGGTCACAGTCGCCAGCTACCTACTCCAGTACGTGCAGGTCTTCCAAATGAGAATCGTTGGGGAAAACGTTGTTGCCAAGATGAGGGACGACATGGTGTCCAAGCAGCAGGTGATCTCGCTCCGGTACTTCTCGGAGGGCGAAATCGGCAGAATCATGTCCAGGCTGATCAACGACGCCAACAGAGTTCGAATATTCATTAGACAAGGATTGACACAGATCCTCGTCGATACCACCTCAATTCTCGGAGCACTGATCGTGGTCTTTGCGCTCAACGTAAAACTCGCCACGATCGCCGTGGCCATACTCCCCGTCGCGGTTGTGGCGGGCTGGTTCCTGGGAGAGTATTCCAGAAGGGCCTACAGAAGATCGCTAGTGGCGCTCGCGGGGCTCACGGCTAAGACGCAGGAAGACTTGGCGGGTATGAAAGTCATAAAATCGTTCGTACACGAAAAAGAAGCCGCGGTCCAATTCGAGGCTAAGCAGGATCAAACCGTCCGCGCGAACATCAGAGCCATGCGGATTTCAACGCTCTATCAACCCGTGGTAATGCTGATGAGGATTACGGGGACCGCGCTGATTCTCTGGTATGGGGCTCTGATGGCTAAGGGTGGTGAACTCACGATTGGAACGCTTGTGGCTTTTACGGAATACCAATTCTCATACTTCATGCCTCTACTGGATCTTACGACCGTCTACGACCAGTATCAATCCGCCATGGCAGCCTTGGAGAGAATGTTCGATCTCATAGAAACCAGGATTGAGGTCAACGACCCGCCGGTCGATAAGGGAATAATCATACCCACAATCGAAACGGTTGAATTCGACAAGGTCACTTTTGGATATGATCCAACGAAACCCGTGATCTTCGACATTAGTTTCAAGATTGAAAAGAACAAGAGACTCGCGATTGTTGGGCCAACGGGCGCGGGCAAGAGCACCGTGATCAATCTGCTCTCGCGATTCTACAACCCCCTAAGCGGACGAATAGTGATCAATGGCCTAGACGTGAACCGCATCCCGATAGAGTCACTGCGCGAGAAGATCAGCGTAGTTCTACAGGACTCGTTCCTGTTCCCGATGAGCGTTAGAGACAACATAAGATTCGGGAAACCAGACGCGTCGGACAAGGAGATTGTTGACACAGCCAAGGCGGTTGGGGCTCACGAATTCATAATGAAGCTTCCAGGAGGATACGATCACGTGATACAGGAGGGCTCGTCGAACATCTCCATAGGCCAAAGGCAACTAATCAGCTTCGCCAGAAGCCTCCTCATGAACCCCCGCCTCCTAATCCTAGACGAGGCCACGTCGAGCATCGACCCCTACACAGAACTCGTTGTGCAGAAGGCGTTAGCGAAACTCCTAGAGAATCGATTGGCAATCATAATCGCCCACCGACTATCCACGGTGAGGCTCTGCGATGAGATCATAGTCATCGACAACGGAAGAATCGTGGAGAGAGGATCCCACAACGAGCTAATGAAAAAGAAGGGCCTGTACAGCTCGTTCTACAGAATGCAATTCAGAGAAGAACAAGGCATTGAAATTCAAGAAACCCAACCGGAAATCGAGGAATGGAAATCACCGATCGCCCAAGAAGCACGAGAACCTCCCAGCCAATATCAACAATCCTAAACGCTGGGCACCAAGCTTCGAGTGATAGACACATGAATGAGTTAATCAGAGGGGCTTGGTCGACTTAATCGACTTGAAGTAGCAGCATAAGCTTTGATATAATGAAACATCGATTAGACGAGATTAGGTGAGAAGATGTCTGACACGCTATACGGCACAAGATTCTTTTTGGCAACATATGCCGCGAAAGCTGATCTCAAATCGCGAATCAATATTTTGCACTATGCACGTAGATTTTAATACCTTACTTATTTGAAACGTGAATTCTTTTACTGTGTTAAGAAAAGTCTGGGCATATTCCTCTTCGCCTTCACAGCGATCTTATGGTGAAACTTGTTTTTCTTCTTCCTCTCACTTTCACAAGCCGCTATGGATTGATTGGATTTTGATGCACTCCATCAGCTATTCCCAACCTCGCATCAAACCTCTTACTCACGGAAGGAGGTGATAGCGTCCTCCTCGGGGCGAATGTGGGGTCACGGAAAGACGAATTCGACAGCACAGGTATGATTCTGCTGCCAGCTGAGACGCGATCACCACAGTGTTAAATATACGCGACTGCTGACCGCGGCAGTTGTGATTAGGAGGGAGCACATGAAGATAATAGATGTTCATGTGCATTACTTACCCAGAGATGCTTTCCACAAGATTGCAGAGGATTACCCATATCTCAAGCTCGCAGTTGACACCGACGAAACTGGCCGTGGCTATTTTTCAATGATGGGAAGAAAACTCGGACCTTTCAGGGCAGGCTTCTTCGACCCAAAAAAATGCGTAGAGGATGCAAAGAAGAGAGGCGTAGACATTTCGGTCATTTCTCTTCCACTGACAATTCCTTTCTTTTATGACTTGGATCCAGACGTAGCTCTACAACTAACAAGACAACAGAACGACGCTATCTCTAGTGTCACAGAGAGATACCGAGCGAATATGATCGGCCTGGGCAGTGTTCCTTTGCAATGTTCAAACTGCGCTGTGGAAGAGCTGCGGAGATGTGTTCGTGAACTTGGCCTTGGCGGCGTTCAGATTGGTTCCAACGTAAGAGGAAAGAACCTTGACGAGAATGATCTGAGGCCATTCTTTGAAGAGGCGAATAGACTGCACGTTCCAGTACTCATTCATCCGTCAGGTAACATAAACGCTGAGAGGCTGAAACGATATTTCAGCTCACACACGATTGGTTATCCAACAGAAACATCTCTAGCTGCCGCGTCGCTAATATTCGGTGGAGTGTTAACACGCTTTCCTAACCTTGTCGTGATTCTTTCTCACGGAGGAGGCTTCATACCCTACCAGATTGGTAGACTCGACAATGCGTACCGAACGCACCCTGAAACTAAAGAGAAGATTTCAGATCCGCCAAGCAAATACCTGAAGAGGTTCTACTATGATACCGTCATATACGAATCAAAAGCGCTGGAGTTTCTAATAGAGATGACAGGGTCCGATAGAATTCTTATGGGTAGTGACTACCCATTCGATATGGAAGCTGAGGATCCTGTAGGGTTTGTAACCTCTCTGAACTCAGTCTGCAAACAAAACAAAGATCGAATACTGAGTGCCAATGCCGAGAAGCTGTTTAAGGTTGAGTCGTAAGTACGTTATCGTAACTCACGTGCCAAATTAACTGCGTTCAACAACAAGAAGTTCCTACTCAATCTTACTATGCGCTGAATGTTGTGAATGCAGGATTCAAGTTCTGTCCTATTTGTCGATACCCTTCTTTAGTAGAAGACAAGGTTGGAGTGAGATAGAGCAACCGTGGATGAAGCTAATCGCTACTTGAGGAGCCCCCTCTCTGGCATTGTCTCGGTCATACAGGGCTACAAAATCGCGCGGCGATATCCATATGACGAATTGAGTGACGACACATCAAGATAAGATTAAAAACGGAAAATTCCCACCTTCGCTCAATAGTTGAGCAGCAGCACTTTTATGGCAATGTCATCACCAAAATGTTGTTCTCGGGTGAACTAGATACTTGAATAAAGTGTCGGGTTAGGAAAGTTACGCCATTCACAATAGATGATAAACTCGATTTGAATGGCATTCACAGAAATCTTGATTTCGCCTTGAAAGACGTCATGTACCTGATAAAGCCTGTAGTGACACTTGCAGAAGCCTCCTCTCACCAAAGGAATATGGGAAAGCGGTTAGAACCTTAGTTGAACACGTCGATGGACTCCCTTCACAAGTGACACACCACTCACCAGATGTACGTGCTTTAGCTCACTTGCTCATTTTTAGTCATGAATGTTCCTGTTCATCGGAATGTCTTATGGGTACTTGCCCACATTTGCACCATAGCCGAGCGAATGGTTTCCGGCGAGCGGATCTACCAGACCGTTGCCTCGCATATACAGCACTATTCCGTCATACGGGGAATACAGGCGTTCGATTTCTTTTGCTAGGGAATCTTCTACGACCGCAATTAACTGTCCCTTTGTAACTTTGTCTCGAACGCTCACTTTCGGTACCCAGAATCCCCTGTGCGTTGGTGCAACTCTGCGATTCTCTGTTATCCTGATTATCGTTTCGGTGGGCTTCTGAGGGGTTCCTTCCAACATCTTCAGGTGCCGCAAGAGGTTAAGTGCACCTTGAAGATGAGCTTGGATGTGTTCCTCGCGGCCTTGGCTTAACGCCCCTGCCTCAATTGTTATCTTGGGCGTTGAGAAGTACTTCTGAAGCTCTGTGCCTATTGTTCCCTTGTATATGTCCCTCCAAGGACCAACCTTTCCAATCCTAGCAATTATCCAAAGCCATGGGTTACACGTAGCTTCAGCTATGTCCATTTGAGTATCGTCAAGCTTACCACCGATCTCGGGCATCTCAATCAAAGAAGCTGCCGTGCTATATCTTCCGCCTCCATGCAAATCCAAGAAGCAGTCATCGTCTCTTGCATTTGTCTTTATTAGTTGAAAGAGCAGATGCGCCAGCCTTTCACTGAATGTGCCATCCTCCTTACCTGGGAATATCCTGTTAAGATCCTTACCATCAATTGGCGATTCTCTAAGTCTAGCGTTAAATGCGGTCGTGTTTACCGTTGGCATGATGACCAGAGTCCCAGCAAGTTGCTTTGGCTCAACTGCGTTTGCCAATTTTCGAGCAGCTTGCACTCCCGCTGTCTCGTCGCCGTGAATGCCGGCTAACACCCAGAGTACCCTTCCATCTCGCTGGCCGTTCATGACTGCGACAGGAAATTCTATTGGAGAACCGTCAAAATTATCAGTGACTCTTATCTTAATGTGCGTCTTCACGCCCGGACTCGGTTTGATTCCCGCAACTTCAATTACGCGGCCCAATTCCAATACGCTCTATTGTTTCTGCTGCTGATACGCATGACCTACTTGGCACTCTTGAAGGCCGCGCTGGATTGCGAGTTCAGACACCGTCTATCTAAAATGATCAATTGTAGCACCAAGTCTCGGCAACAAACATAAGCTATGCCTTTGCAGGCTTTCGCAGCGACTCCGCAGTTGAGATGATTCGTTTGGCTGCAGTTTGGAACACTTCCACGTCGAAACCCCATTCGAAGACGCGGATCCCCTTCGCGTACCATTTTCTGGCCGTGTCAATGTCGTTGAAAATATCTCTGACGAAAATGCCCCTAGGCTTGCACAATTCGAGCAGCTTCTCCACCGCCTTGACGCAGTCAGGATTGCCAAAACGCGGAGCAGGAGCGCCTAGATCCACAGCCAAGTCTCCTTGACCGATACCCATCACGTCGATTCCTGGCACTGTCACAATCTCGTCCAGATTATCAACTCCCTCCGTGGTTTCAACCAGAAACATGACCATTGATTCACGATTCCAATAATCCACGTAGGTCTTCCTGTCCATGCCGTATCTATGTCGTCCTAAATGCCTTCCCGGACCGAATGCTCTACGACCCATCGGGGGATACTTGACGGCTTCAACAATCTTTCGTGCATCCTCCCTTGTGTTGACCAGAGCAACGAAAATCCCTTGGGCTCCCATGTCAAGTGACTTGTGAATGAAAGTCGGGTCTTCCGTGCTCACTCGTATAAGAGGAGTGAGCCCTCCGATTTCGGCGGCCCGAATCAAGTGCGCGGCCTTCTCGTCTAGAGTGATTGGAGTGTGCTCGGTGTCGATGACAACGTAGTCAAAACCGACGTAGCCCAGTACCTCGACTAGGGTAGGGCTACCAGAGTTGCAGATAATGCCCATAACGGTTTCGCCATTTCGAAGTTTTCTTTTCATTTCGTTCTCAGGGAAAATTGGTCGACCCAAGTAATCACCCACAAGTCGCAATAGCCGTGATAACGCATATTTGATTTGTTAAGCTCCATCATCGAGCAGTCAAGTTCGTCATCTAGCTACAATACCCAAGAGTGGTTTGATTCTGTCGAATGTCTTTGCGTTGCTTTCCATCCTTACAATTAAGTCCTAGAGTGCTGGCGACAATCGATGCTGGAACAAGAGAGAACGTCTATGCGCGCTCTAGGATTCTGCCGACATTTGCTCCATAGCGTATTCCCAAGACTCCTGAGTTGGGATCGACAACCTTCTTTCCGGCACCGCCGGCGCGGCCAACTTCTCCGTTTATTATCACAATTCCGTCAAGTGGTGACCTGATCTCTTCGATCACTTCGCCTTTGAAGTTTAGGACATTTGCGAGCAAATTTCCTTTCTTGACAAGTGCACCCTCTTCTGCTACTCGAACCCATAGTCCTGGCTTGCTTGCAAAAACCCGAGTACCTTCCACGAAGAATCTTTCCTTTTCAGGTGTGGGTGCACCACTTAGGATGCCGACGTGTTTCAAAATGTTTGTTACATACGGGTAGGGCTCGAATGATTCTATTGTGATGTGTGGGATTTTGAAGCCTTTGGCTTGCAATGCGTCGCCGAGCGTCCCAGCATAAATCTTCGTCCAGCTGACTCCGCCCTCACCAAACTCAGGAACAATCCTATCAACAATCCGAACACCACTAGCGTCGGCTAACTTACGTTGTACAGCGGCATGTTCTTCTACTTCGGAATACTCAATGTAACTCTGCTTTCCACCGGAGTGAAGGTCGATAAGGAAGTCTTTCGAGCTGAGCGTGGAAGTCACAACTGAGAAAAACACGTGAGCCAAGCGATCCGTCAATGTCCCTTGGGGTTGTCCGGGAAAGCTCCGGTTCAAATCCTTTCCATCTGTGGGGGAAACGTGTGTTCCCGCCTCGAAAGCTGTAGTGTTTGCGACAGGGACAATTATGAGTGTGCCTCTGACATCTTTGGGATCGAGTTCACGTATCAATCTTAATGCTGTTTCTGGTCCTCCTACTTCATCTCCGTGCACACCCGCTAGGAGGAATAACTTGGGGCCGCTTCCACCATTGATTATGGTGATAGGGAATCCGATGGAGGTACCGTCAAGTCTTTCTGCCACGTGTATGACTCCCGAGGTTTTTCGGCCCGGTTCGACCGAAATGCCCTTTAGTTCTACGGACACGAACGAAAGCCTTCAGGTGTGTTTCCTTTTTCTGTATATCAGGTAGATGACGAAAATTGCGATTGCGATAGGCACTTCATATATAGCAGGAGGAGTAAGCAGCGACCCGACTCTACCCCAAGCGGATGAAATTCTACCCTGTACCACGTTGCCAAACGTTGCACCGAAGGCCGCCATTAGGAACCACCTTCCAAGAGTGCTGAACCGAGAATGGAACTGGGAATAGTACCCAGTTTTCCCCTGTCCTCCGAATGTGAAAACGAAGTAGAGTGTCGAGGCAACGATACCGAGCAACATCAGCCAATTACTTGGGTTTGAGAAGTCTGCGTTAATAGTGCCGACTAGTTGATCTATTAAATTGGCCGACACTGATCCCCTGATTGTTAAGCCTGTTCCCACGCCCACCAAGAAAGCTAGCGGAATCCTGTACAGGTAACTATACTGCTTTAGAAAGTACAAGTACATGATCATTCCTAGCACGATGGGAATGATCCAAATCACTTGTCCACCAACAAGAGGAACAAAAGCCGCTCTCCGAACAGCGTCCCAAGTAATCGCTACAACATTCCCTGTGGCGAGCCCTATCAGCAGGCTTTCAGCCAATCGGTATACTGCGTTCTCTTCGTAGAGATAGCTGTAGATCGCTATAGTAGCCGCGCCAGCGATTAGCGCCCCTACCATTGTTGCATCAATGTTCATTTCTTCTTCCTCCGGGAGAAGTACAAAGCGTTTGCACCAATTACGGCGACGATAATGAACAACTGCGTGACTGATTGCGCGTCCATTCCTCCTGCCGCCGAACCAGGACTATGGATGAGTAGCTCGTACTCAGCCGCCCCTCGAAGGCCGTTAAGCAGACCAACTATCTGCCCAGATTGATAGTATACTAATCCCGTGGGATATTCAGGTGATGAGGTACCAAACGCCATCTTGATGTGATATGGTGACTGAACCTGTCTTAGGTAAGGAACGTAGTCGCCACTTGTCATGACTACCCAGAGATTGAAGTCTGCGGCAGACTTCACACGATTCATGAGAGCTAACTGGCTGATCGGGGTTCCAAAAGCGTCGACTGACACAACACTTCTCACATCCTTAGCGAAGGCGGCGATTGGAGTCTCGAGTCCGGGGAAGTACCCCAAGAAGACTATGTCTTCACCGTATTTCTTCGAACCGTACCCAATCTGCTGGATAATTCGTTGAGTAAATAGGGGGCAATCGGTTGTCGAGAAACAGGCCATGACAATGCTGATCGGTCGGGAGATTGCCTGTTTGTAGACTGCAGTCGACATAGGCAATAGCTCTGGCTGTGAAACAGCGAGAAAATCGATACCAAGGTACATTATACTACCTGAAGGTAAGTTCTGTATAGCGTCAAACATGCCTCTAGTCGTTGGTGTTATCAAGACTGGAAGACCAATTGGCGCCAATATCGGTATACCAATTGTCAAGAAGACCGCGACATATATCCATCTGCTGTCGAACTTCATTTCTTCTCTTCACCTGACAAGGCTAGATAACCTCTCTCGTATCCGAGAATCGTCCGAACACCTACCGCCACTACACCTATGGCTATCCCGATCACTATTCCCCTTTGCGCAGCTAGGTTCGGGTAGTCCAACACCCATCCCCCTATCGCTGGCAACGAGCTCCAAATCGCAGCTCCTGCTGGAATGTTTCTAAGCATAACCAATGCGGCGGCGACTAGCATTATGCCTGCGTCAATGTTCCGAAGCCTAAGGGAGCGAACCGCTGCGCTAGCGATGTAAAATGCTAGCATTCCGAAGACGGTCACGGTCAGTGGGACGGTCAAGTTGAAGTACACATAGGAATATGTGGGGTCCTTTGTTGTCGCAATGATACCCCATACACTGGTTAGGGCTAGAGTAGTGATCAGTAGAGCATTGTTATACCATCCCTTCTGTCTTGTCTTCACCCTGTACCACTGGCCGCGAAGAAGGTTGATTACTCCGATTCCGACCGCGAAACCTGCAATAACGACCACCCAGCTCTGTGCCGTGCTGGATAGGCCTTGGAGTGTGGGCTCTTGCACTCCGTAATCGGCAACCGTCAACACTCCGAGCAAGAAAGTTATGATTAGTGGAACTTCTCTCGCTAGGGTTTTTGAGGCTGGCATTTTGCATCACTATGTCTTGAGAAGTTGGACAACAACTTTGCTGCCAAGCACAGATAGCAGAACGCCGACCAGCAAAATCGCCACGACAAGAACTTTCGAGATGTCTGTCCCGCGAATTGATCCCAACTGGTGAGGGTCTTCAGATAGCAGCGCTCCTGCAGCATAGCATTCTTCGCCGATTAGGACATAATCACACACGGCCACGAAGAATGGTGTCTGGAAAACTGATGGCGTCCCGGCGACTTGAATAGAGCCAACTTGGTACGCGGCCTCCGCAAAAAGCAACGACTCTGCTAAGAATGGGCCCACCATCACATTCGCCGCAATTTGCTCTCTCTTGACGAGCCCCATAACACCTGCTGCGTATGCGAACTGATCACTGCTGAAGAAGATAATGTCTTCCGGTTTGAACGCGTCAGCTTTCCCTGCTGCCATGTATCCGTTGCGAACAATTTCTCCAGCCATTGGCACTAACTCGGCACTTCCGAGGGTCACTATGAGTCTGCTTCCATAATCAGCAACAGTTCTTGCCAAGTAGCTGAGCACACTCATGCCTGCAAGAATGTCCGCTGCTCCGCCACTTCCCCCACTTCCCCCTGTGTAGAGTTGGCGCTCGGTCCACCCAGGGGTAAAATGTACAGGTCTCCCGGTTTCAACCGCTCGACCTACCGCTTCTTTGATCGCGTCTAGACCAGCTAAGCGCCGCACCTTCGGGAGATTATCTCTTTTCGTCGTCGCAAGGAAGTAGATTACAATAATTCCTATGACAATCGCAAAAATCATTACGCTAGTTCTGCCAACGATCAAACTCACCAAAGCGTTATGGACCTCCAAATTACCGAGCATGTGCCGAACTGTATATAACATTTGGCTCCTAACGTGAAAACAGTAATAACTCCGGAATCAGAATTGATAGAATAAATAGTTCAGTCGATTCTATCGAGTACCTTCAGGAAATTCTCACCTGCTATATTTTCTATCAATTGCGCATCATGTCTTTTCTCTTTGAGTCTCGTGAGAATATATGAGACCTTTTCAACAGTCTCCACGCCTGTTGGGTATGTGTGGAGCGAACCCCCATAGAGACGGCCGCTGGGATCGATTGATTTAATCTTTGACACGAATGTGTCTTCGACAAAATCAACGAAGTCAGTTCCAATAGCTACATTCTCTGGCCCCGCCGTTTTAGCTAGATACTCCAGATGTTCGACCACATGATTTACGTTCGGATCTTGCTTCGAAACGAGCGTTGGATGTAAGCTGACCCCAATAATGCCGCCGCGACCAGAAATTGCAGTTATCTGTTTGTCGGTTAGGTTTCTATCATTGTCACAGAGTCGACGAGCGTTTGAATGGGAAGCGACGACGACGCCTTTGCCAGTCGCCTCGATAATGTCCCAGAAACCCTTCTCGGATGTGTGTGACACGTCTATCAGAATTCCGAGTTCCTCCAAGCGCTTCACAAGGTCCGCGCCAAGATAGCTGAGTCCTGAGGGATTTCTTTCTCCGCATCCGTCGACGAAGATGTTGCGTCTGTTACCTGACATTGTGAACAATCTGACTCCAACCTCATGTAACAGATCTAGCCTGCTTACCTCATGCTCGACTGTGGAGTAACTCGCGGCCAAGACGCACGCGAAGCCACCTCCATCGACTATCTCACGGACTTGGGAGGAAGATTTCGCCTGAGCCATAGCGGGGCTCGATTCTCGGAGTTCAGAAAAGAAAGTTGCTATCTCTTGTTTGTTCTCGGCGGGAAGTATTATCGTGTTGATTCCGCCTTTGCTGAGTCGTGGCAGATGGCGTGTGACAAATACTTTCTTTTCGCTATATCTCCTCCGCCTAAATTCAATGTCACCAAGTATCGGTCCACCATAGGTGCTCGCTCTAATCGGTATTCTCATGAGCAATTACTCCGCGACTTATCTCTAAGGGTATTTCCCTACGTTCCCTCCGTAACTGAGCGAGTGATTGCCTGAGAGCGGGTCAACTAGCGCGTTTCCTCGCATATATAAAACCAAACCGTCATACGGCGAACGCAACAACTCGATTTCGGAGGCATTGGAATCCTCGACGGCGGCAATCAATTGTCCCTTTGAGACCTTGTCACGCGCCTTCACTTTTGGTTTCCAGAAACCACGATGTGTCGCCTGTATCCTAACATTTTCGGTAACCTTGACTATGGACTCAGCTCTTCGACTGTCGAATTTCGTATACATGCCCCATTGACTCATTAAGTTCAGGACGCCTTGAAGGTGACCTTGAATGTGTGCTTCACTTCCTTGCGACAAACCTCCAACTTCAAAAGTCACACATGGAACAGGCAACTGCTTCTGCAGTTCTCTTCCGAACGTTCCCTTGTACAGCTCCTTCCATGGCCCTGCTTTCCCCGTCCTCACAATGATGTCAAGCAGAGGATTACAGGCTATTTCAGCTGTGTCCATCTGCAATTTGTCAAGCCTATCTCCTGTCTCTGACAGCTCGATGAGCGATGCTGAAGTCACAAATCTACCTCCCCCGTGCATATCTAAGATCAGATCCTGATCTGTCATGTTAGACGTGATCGCCTGAAATAACGAGTATGCGAGTCTCTCCGAGAAGGTGCCATGCTCGTTTCCAGGGAAAAGACGGTTAAGGTCTCTATTGTCAATTGGAGACTCCCTTAGCCTTGCATTGTATGCTGTGGTATTGACCGTTGGGAATATCACGAGATTCCCGGCAAGCTCTGTTGGTTTCACCAAATTGATTAGTTTTCGTGCAGCTTGCACGCCTTCGACTTCATCACCGTGCATTCCAGCAATTGTCCAAATTGTCCTGCCCTCTTTTTGCCCTGCGATAATATCTACTGGAAACTCTATTGGAGACCCATCGAAGTTGTCCGCGACTTTGATCTGAAGATGTGTCCGTCGCCCCGGTTCGGCGGTGACTCCATTTATCTTTAATGCTCGGGTCATCTACAACACTCAGTTTTCTCATTCTTAGCGAATTGCGTTTAACACTTTCGCTGATCATTAGATTCTCTTTACTGGTCTGCTTGTTCGTCAGTGCAGTACTCTCAACTTCCGATAAGCGCCCAGATGCCCCTAGGTAACGCCTTTATGCCTCTAAGAACCATGTGAGGTCTTGATGCAGTAGAAGGGATTCCTACTCGAAATGTTATCGATAAAAGGTGTGGGCTTGGGCGCGATCACTCCTTTCAACAATGATGACACAATTGACATCGAGGGAGTTCGCACGAACCTAGACTTTGCCTTGAAGAATGGCGTGCATTCCATAAGCCCCGTCGCAACATCTGGGGAAGGCTCGCTCCTGTCGCCAGATGAATACGGGAACGTAGTCCGAAACGTAATAGAATACGTCAACGGAAAAGTGCCAGTAACACCAGGTGTCCCGGGAGGAACACCCAAACCAATAATCAAAACCATTAGGATGATTCAAGACTTGGGCGCAGATGCTGCCTACCTTTCCACTCCAGGTTATACTAAACCAACACAAGAAGGACTGCTTGCGCATTTCAGCATGATCCTGAGTTCCGTAGATCTGCCAGTGGTCATTTACAATGCCATTCATAGGTCCGGAGTGGATATGTCACCTGAGGTTGTTGAGAAGCTCTCGAATCAATTCTCGAATTTCGTGGGCTATAAAGAGCCTTCGCTCCTGAAAATGGGAAAGATAAAGCACCTAGCGGGTAACAAGTTGAATCTAATATCCGAAGACTGGCTTTTTCTTCCCGCTCTGTCACTTGGAGCATCTGGAGTGGCGTCAGTAGTAGCAAATGTTGTTCCGAGAAAGGTGGCAGACATTTACGACAACTTTACGAAGGGCAGGTTGGAGGAAGCGAGAAAGCTACAAATCGAATTGATACCGCTCATGGATCTAGTAGGAATAGGTGCCGGAGGACGCGATACTAGTCCAGCGCCGATCAAGGCGGCCATGAATATGGTGGGGCTGGCAGCTGGAAGCCCAAGGTTGCCATTGGTTGCTGCGAGCGAAGAGACAAGAGCCGAACTAAAGATCTTGTTGTCGAGACTCATCCCGACAATGAAGGTAGCTACTTAAGATCTATTCAATTCTGCCGACCAGTGCGCCATAGTAAAGATTCTGGTCAATGCTGATAGGATCGACTCTAGACGGAGGGCGTTGCATGATTACGACACCCTTGAAGGGGGCATTCACTTCTTCAAGGATGTCTCCTATCATGTTCCTCACAATGGCCACCGATTGACCTTTCTCCACAATATCTCCAGGTTTGGCCTTAGGGATCCACAATCCTCTGTGATGCGACATTACTCGAGCACCTTCCTTGCAGTAGATTCGCTTCTTTTCGGGCGGTGTCGGTTGGCCCTGCAATATTCGCAAGTACTTGAGTGCATTCATAACGTACTTGTATGGGGCCTTTGATTCAAGGGTTATTTTGACAATGCCTGATTCAGCGAAGTCTTCTCGTGCACGGGGTGCGAAAGCACGATGTCGGTGATCGTACACTTTTCTGCCTGGACCTCCACCTATTATTGGAGCTCCGATGGCCTCGGCGAATTCCAAGCATTTTTTCTCATATGAAGTCGGGTTATCGGCCCACTCTAGCTCGATGTATGTCTCTCCCCAAGAAGCGCCTGGTCCGTGAAGGCTCAAATAGAAATCTCCGGGTTGCAGGACTCTTTGGGCTTCTTCTCTCACTTGTTTGAGTCGTTCACTAAAGGTGGGAATCGTGTTTCCTTCAACCGCGCTCATCATCCCAAGGTCAATGGGGTTGTATCGCCATCTTTCCAGGAAACTCAGGGGACTCACGCATGGTTCAATGATAACTGTGCCGCTGAGGTCCGCAGGGTCCAAGTCGTCAATGAGCTGAAAAGCGTCAGCAATCCCTTCCACTTCATCGCCATGAAACCCTGCTTCCAGCCAAAGCTTCACTCCAGGTTTCGAACCATTTATGATTGCTAAAGGCAGGTAGTCTACGAGATATCCATCTGCGTGTTCAACTATCTCGATTTTTCCTCGCGCCTTTTCTCCCGGGTTAGCCTTTATCGGGCCAACTCCAATCGTTTTACTCATGCCACGATCATCGCAGATCGAACCACGCGTATTGATGGTTAAAAGCATATGCCAACTCAAGCTGTGGCCTTCGAGTGCGCGTTTCCTTATTTAGGAAGAACCGCGAGGTGACACGAACGCTCATATCCGGATGGAGAACGGAAGTGGCGAAATCTAAAGGAAGTGATATGGATCCGTACACATCAGAGTTGACGACCGAACAACGGCATAGTATGATTGACAGGATAGCTAAAGAAGTCGTCCAAAGAAATCTAGAAGGAGCCGCTGTTATGTTCTTAGAGTCAATCAAGCCGATTTCTTACGTGGGCAGTCAATTTGCTCTTGTTGTGGCAGGCCCTTTCTTGGCCTTATTTGGGGATCTGGGAATAGACTACATCAGATTCTTTGAGAGTCGAGACAACGTTGAGCAACTAATACAAAGGATCGAAGAACGAGTACGGGCTAGGGACGATGCGGAAGAGAAGGCAAAGGAAGACCGCAACAGTATTTCAAGACAGTTCCATGTGCAACTAATGGCATTGCCGGGCTTCAAGCTTGTCAAACAACTGACAGACGGAGGTGAAAATTCAGGAACGATCGCGATCTCCCAAGAGGAGAGAGAACACAATGGCTCTCTTGTCATATCTTTTGAAAAATGTGACTCATTACCGACGGACCTAATGCTTCTCGCCTCCGATCGTCTTCAAAGAGTGAAGATACGTCAAGCACTGATGCTCTCTGACGACATTTTCGTTAAGAACTTGGAAACAAGAAAGAATGTGAAAATCAGAGGCCACAAGGCAGTTTTCAACATTGTCGAGTGGTCAAATTCCGAGGGCTGGAAAGAAATCCTTCAGTATTTTGTCTTCTGGTGCAATAGAAGTCGAAGGGCATTCTTCATAGGCTTGAAGACACGATCGCTGGTCAGCGATAAGTTAGACAAAAGCCGCATGGAGCCACTTCGGGCAATGGTGACTTCATTGAGATGCCACCGCGATCTTTTTCGGAGCATCGCAGGTGGATAAGCGTCAACTAACACGGATGGACATGGCGCACGACAGATTTCTGAATCGGTCATGCCTAAGAAAGCTAACGGCTATTATCTTAGTATTCGCTAAGGTATTGAACACGCGGGTCAGCGTGATTTTCGGCCTTTTTTGGTCGGTTGGCCTACAATCTTCCCGACGTTAGCTCCATAGCGCATCCCGAGGTTTGGTGATTGTGGGTCGACTATTTTTTTCCTGCTCATGATTATGAGAATGCCGTTAAAGGGGCTTCTCACCTCTTCAATTGCCTCTCCGTCAAAATTGAGTACGGTTGCAAGCAATTCGTTCTTCCGTACGCGTTTACCTTCTCTGGCTATGGGAACCCATAACCCTCGTTTCGTTGCAAAAACTCTGGTTCCCTCAACGTAACTCCTTTCATCAGGAGGCGTCGGTTTACCTTTTGTGATACCTACGTGTTTTAGCACGTTCAGCACGTAAGTTCTCGGGTCTTCAGACTCTATTGTGATGTGTGGGATTTTGAAGCCTTTGGCTTGCAATGCGTCGCCGAGCGTCCCAGCATAAATCTTCGTCCAGCTGACTCCGCCCTCACCAAACTCAGGAACAATCCTATCAACAATCCGAACACCGCTAGCCCTGGCGAGTTCCAAATTTCGGGCGCCAAGGTCGTTCCCGTCAGTATATTCTACATAAGTTGCAGAACCAGCTCCATGCAAATCTAAGAGAAAATCAGAGGCGCTGAGTGTTGACGTGACCGCGGTAAATAACCGGTCTGCAAGCCGATCCGTAAAAGTACCATTTGCGTTTCCTGGAAAACTGCGGTTTAGGTCTTTTCCATCGATCGGTGAAACTCTCGAACCCACCTCTGCTGCTGTTGTATTTGCCAGAGGGACGACAATTAGTGTTCCATTGACGTCTCTTGGAGTGAAGTCATGTGCCACTCTAACAGCGGTTTCTATGCCCCCGACTTCATTTCCGTGAACCCCGGCCATCAACCAAAATCGAGGGCCCACTGCCTCCCCGTTGATTATCCTCAAAGGAAATCCTAATTGTGTGCCATCGCTTCTCTCGCTTACTGGAACATGAGCTGAAACTTTCTCGCCCGGTTCCGCAGAAATCCCATGAATGTCTACTCGCTTGCCCATTCCTACAACTCCGAGTAATCATCATGCTTATCGTAAAGATCCTCATATGTTTTGGCGTTCAGTTTTGGGAATTTAGAAGCCGTCGATACACTGGCCGAGATTCAGATCTTGATGTTCGTGAGTCTTTCCATTACTATCTTCACCGAAGCCGCGTTAACTCGGTGATTTCCCAATCGAAGGTTGGCAGTCATCAGTTCTCGCGCCAGGCTCGTCAGTAACAATGGAATGTTACTCCTGCTACCCGCCTCAAGAACAAGTCCTAAGTCTTTGTGTATCAAATACGTTTGAAAACCAGTCTTGTAAGAACCAGATATCATCTGTGGGGCAGTTCTTTGGAATATTGACGAGTCCCCGGCGCTAGCTTGTATGACATCAATCACACTATTGAGATCAAGGCCTTGTGAGGCTGCGAACAATAATGCCTCTGACGTGACCGAAACGTGCACGCCGACAAGTAGCTGATTAACGAGCTTTGTAGATTGCCCCGATCCGTGACTGCCCATATAGAAGACTTTTTGCCCCAAGACGTTCAGAATACCTAAGGATTCATCGTAGATGCGCTTCTCTCCGCCGACCATGATCGAAAGGGTTCCATTCGAAGCTCTCTCTGGCCCACCGCTCACCGGAGCATCTAGCATGTGAACACCGTTCTTCTGGGCCCGTTCTGCCAACAATTTCGCTTCCATTGGACCAATGGTGCTAGTGTCTATCACGACAGAGCCCTCGCGCATTGACCCAATGGTTCCGTCCGGGCCAAACAAGACTTCATTGACAGCCGCCGCGTCGGGCAAAGACAGTACTACAACATCCGAACCTGCCCCTAATTCCCGTAATGCCTTTGCGGGGAGAGCTCCCTCTCTAGATAGTATTTCAACGGGCCCATTGCTTCTGTTGTAGACCATCACCGAATAATCATTCTGCAGCAGTCTTCTAACCATTGGCATCCCCATTTGCCCCAAACCTACGAATCCAAGAGTCGTACTCATGGGTGATCAACCGTGGACATGTAGCTTCACGGAAATGTAAGGTTTCAAGAAGTGGTCACTGAGCGAACGCAATGGTGACTCAATTTATGCGGACCAACTAATTCTGCAGTCCGTAGCAAACAGGAAGATCCCAGCCCAGCTTCTTGAGAAGGCGCGCGCTGCACCGGTTACCTTTTCGCCTCCAAACAACTGGTTGTCTAGGCTGAATCACGGCTCTTGTCAAATGCTCCTAGTTGATATAGCTGTTTTCAGCTAGATGCATTTGAGAGTATTATGGAGTATAGAGAACGAACGCAGCCGCCTTCGAGTCTTTTCGGTCTCCTAGGCTGGATTATTGTGGCGTTCGTCTTTGTCGGTGTGATCGTCTATGGATTGTCAGTCTATTTGGACTGGATCGTACTTGAGTCAATCTATGCCTCAAAGGCGGGGCTCGACTGGTTCGCGATAAACTTCTATCATAACAACACGTTCATCGTTGCCGCCGTTCTGGCGTTTCTCTTCGTCAACCCGATCCCGAGGAGAAGTCATCTCTTCGAGGGTTTGTCTGCGGTCGGAGGAGCGTTCGCGCGTGTGAGGAGGGAGGAGGAGACTATTTCGCTTGGTGCAGGGAAGATGCTCTGGCTCATTTGGCAGGTAGTCAAGTGGGCTGTCGGTTTCTGGATAATAGCAACCGCGAATGGGATGCCTGGTTTTGGTAACCTCACGATAATCGTCACCATGCTGCAAAGCGGATTAGGCGATTGGGGTCAAGTTTTCAGGATCTTTCAGCTTCCGTTGGTTCCAGTTCCAGGAACCGAGTTAGTTACGTTGATGCCCACTATGGAAGTTCAGTATCGCCTAGTCTATGATATCGTTGGTGCGGTTGTTTTTGTGGCGGTGCTCAGGCTCATTCTGATGCTTGTCCGTGACTTCGCTCGCATGAAGTCGAACGCTTGGATGAGGGATCTATTCCTTATTCTGGCTCTGGTTGTTCTGGAAGTGATTATAAACGCACCATACTGGGTCATGAACATTGTAACGCCAAACGATTACCTGATCGCGGTCACCGTCTTCATCAGCTTCATAGTCATCGCAGCCTCTTTCCAGTTCGGAGTTATCCGACGAACAATAGGCATGTCGCGTCGGAGACGATGGATGGGGTACCTCATCGCTTTGTTTCTGCTTGGCACGCTCCTCGTGAACCTAAGCTTCGCCGTGGGATACTCGCTGAACTGGAACAACAACTGGACCGACTATGAATGGAAACCCATGACGATGAAGCAGATCGAGGTCACACGATGGGCGGCAGGCCTCCAGAACGTCGCGACGGAGCCTCTCTCAAGCCTTCCAGCAGGAAACACTAGTATGATCGTCTCATTGGTACGACAGTGGGACCACGATGCATCCTACACCAAGATGAAGAATCAGATAGGCGTCAACTGGATGCAGTTGAGTGAATCGCAGATAATCTACCTCAACGGCCATGAGTACTGGGCTGCCCCTACAACAATCAACTACCCAACCAACGACTGGATCAGCCATCGCCTGATCTACACCCACGCCACCAGAATCATCGTGATCGACAGCCACACAGGCGAATATGTTCCGGCCCAGAAAGCGTTCGGCATCAAGTCGGAACCTTCAATCTACTATGGCGAAAGACTGAGAGACGATGTCTACGTTCATGTCAGAGGATTCGAAGAAATCGGAAACGCCTCCTACACCGGCGATCCTGACTATGTTCTGTCAGGCTGGCAAAGGATGCTGTGGTTCCTCGCGAAGGAAGGTCAGGTCGGTTTCGCTCTCACCCCTCCCCAAGACAATATCATGATGCTGCACAACCGCGACGTCTACCAGAGAGTTCAAGACATACTCATCAGCAGCCTGACCACGGACCGCGCAAGCTACCTCGTCACAGACGGAAACCGAATCTATTACCTGATCCAAGTCTACACGGACTATCCGATCCATTCCGGATTCTCCAGCAGGAGCTACCTCAGATTCTTCGGAGTAGTCCTTGTTGATATTGAAAATGGGCGCATGTATCCCTACGTCATCGCTAAACCAGATGGTTTCCTTGTAGATTTCTACAGGAAATATTACTCTTCGTGGAAAGCACCGCCGGACTGGCTCGTCGCTCAACTGCGTTACCCTGAAGATCTGCTTGGAACTCACGATAACCCTGGACAGCTTGACGTGGCTTTCAGATTCCACGTGAGCGACCCGTTCATCTGGCGATCAGGATCTGATTTCTACGAGCGCCCTGCAGCCACAGAAGTGCTCTATATCCTATCGACTTTCGGAAATCGAGCTGACTTCGTAGGGCTACAGCTGGTAGAGTATCAAGCATCCCCGGGCAGAAACCTTGCAGGGATGTTCATAGCGTACGGTAGCGATCAGTTGGGAAAGTTGAATCTCTACCGGATATCCAATTCGACGACACAGCTGATCGGGCCGTCCGCCGCCCTACAGGCCGTTGAGACGGACGACTACGTGCGCCAACAGCTAACCCTGCTGCCGAACTATAGGCTCGGTAACATCCTGCTGTATCTCATCGGTGATCGCCTCTACTACTTTATTCCAGTGTACATTAACACACAAGTTGAGAACGCCGTAATCACGAAGATGGCGTTCGTGACAGTCATCGATGCAAGGACCGGCGCTAAGGTGGCAGTTGGAGCCGACTCGGCTCAAGCATACTACGCGATCTCTGGCGGGACCCCTATCATACTAGGGTCTGCGGAACGTGAAAAGAAGCTCAACTCAGTGTTCACAGGCAAGGGATACTCTCTGATCACCCCCATCAAGATCAACGCGAACGTGGAAATTCGAGTCGCCAACATCACCTATACGGACGAGACGCAATGGCCCTCCGTTACCGCCACTGTTAACGATTTTATAGCCAGCTACTGCCAGAAATACAACACGACGGAAGTCTACCACTGGACTACGCCGGACGGTGGCTTCAACTTTGGCGTGCTCGTCTCCACTGGCGGAGTTGTGAGACTCTACTACATCGAGGTCCAGGTCAGGTAGGTGTAGTCATTGACGACAACGCGAGAGGAGTTTGACCTGTGGCTGAGCAGTAAGTACTCGAACCCGTTCTGGGTTGGGCATCACAGATTCGAAAAGAGCATAACTGGCGAGATCCGAGTAGATAACGGTGTATTCAATAGAGAAGAGGCGATCATACTCTTCCGAATGCTGAAGTCACGCGACCCGCTCAGTCGACTCAACGCAAACTTCGTGATTTGGGAAAGGAATCGAAGCCTGCTGATTCTGCTATTAATTGTGACGATCATGCTGCTTACACTTGTAGTCATAAGGATCCGAAGATAGCCAATCTATAACCACTGGAGTGCTGATTCGCTTTACTCCGTTAGAGATATTGACATACCGGGGAATTTTTCGTGGGAGTTGTGAGTTCCGTTGGGCTAATCTCGGTTCCCGACATAAGCGGATGCTGGATGGCCACAATCAACTTGACGTATGCTTCGACGTGTTTGTTATCTAAAGGCCCGATTACTACCCCGGCGTTTTCACTGATGTCTGCTTTGATTTGAACAAGAGTCAAGGGTAGAAAATAGCCAAGTCCATAAGAACTCTGTAGTCCCCAAGATTGGGACCATCAATGGGCTTCGGCCGAGAATATGTTGTTGTCAACTCGCAAATATATTGAATTAGTTCGATCACCTCATTAATTTGCAAGAGATAGCGCGATTTCGTTCAATTTATGTGGGAGGGTGTCCCATTGCGTTTCAGCATACTATATCACCCAAGAATTCGACGGTTGCTCTGGGTGGGAAAATGGAAGAGCGCACTCGACAGGTTGTTTGTGATCAGCTAACCAAGATCTACGGCAATGGCAAGACCAAGGCGCTCGACTCCGTGAGCTTCTCTTTACCTTCCCGCGGCATATTCGTGCTGATAGGCAGAAACGGGTCGGGGAAGACTACACTCGTACGAATCTTGGCAACGGAGCTCGAACCAACGTTTGGAAGCGCCACGATAAACGGGATAAATGTCGTAAAGGAGGCACGCAGACTCAGAGAGAAAATTGCCATCGTACCTCAAGAAGCCAGACCAATACCTTGGATGACGCCTATGCAGACAGTACTGTCATACCTTCTTTGGAGAGGGTTCGATTATGGCGAAGCAAAGCGGAGGGCGGTCGAGGCACTTGAGAGGCTTGGGCTCGGGGGATCGTCTCATGCCCTGAACCGCAGGTTGTCCGGCGGAATGAGGAGGAAAGTTATGGTTGCTACGGTTCTCTCGTCGGAGGCTGAAGTAATCTTCCTAGACGAGCCGACAACAGGGCTCGACCCGATTTCAAGAAGAGAGCTTTGGAGGACTCTTAGAGAGATCGGAAAAGAGCGCTTTACATTTCTCACGACGCACTACCTGGAAGAGGCGGAACAGCTGGCCGACCACATTGGCATATTAGATCGCGGCAGCCTTATCCGCATCGGAACGCTGGAGGAACTGCGGAAGAGCGTGAACTACGACTATAGTATGAGGCTTCTCTCAAGCCCCACGCCTCCTATTCCCGCGTTGGAGAAGGGCGAGCTAGTTACCGGAACAGACGGCCATGTCAGAATCCTAACAGTCGAAGATGAGGCCTTGAAGATCTCAAAAGAGCTCGTCCGAGGCGGGTTCAAGTTTACGATTAATCCCGTCTCGCTTGATGACATATTCTTCTACCTTGTGAGCCGAAGAGGAGGCAAATGATTTGTTCAATGAAGAGAGCTCGGTACAGAAGAGGAACAGGTTCAGCCAGATTCTCGCGGCCATACTCGTCAACTCGATGTATGAAATGAGGAACTATCCGATTGTCTTAATCAACACCGTTCTCTCTCCTCTCTCGTTTCTGCTTGTGATTGTGTTCGTTAGCCACGGTACCCTGATTGGAGAGGCAGTAGAGGGCGGATTCATCATGAGCATGTTCTCAGCTGGTGTGGCGCTCCAAGGAGATCTCTCGCACTTAAAGAATGATTTCAAACTCCAAGACATGGTCGTTAGCTCTCCAACCACTTGGCAAACCTACATGTTTGGAATGGCTATCTCGGAGATTGTTTATTCTTTCCCGGCCCTCATCGTACTAAGCATACTTGCCCATTACTACATGGATCTCAGTGCTGCGGGGACCCTAGCGCTTACGGGAGTGCTTCTTTTGATGTTCCTCACTTCAGTCGCAATCGGTTTCACTCTTTCGACATTTTCGACCGATATTGTCCAGAGCTTTGCTTTTTCGAGGCTGATTTCCACGCTGTTCTCTACGATCCCTCCTGTTTATTATCCAATTACTTACATTCCGCTCCCGTACAGGTACTTGGCTTATCTCTCTCCGACGACGTATGCAGCAGAGCTGGCTCAGAGTGCTGCTGGTTATCTGACTCTGTCATCTGCCACGGCGGCTCTTGACTGGATTATTCTGATTGCTGTGACTGTAGCACTGTTTGTCGTGGCGAGAAGTAAGGCAAGATGGAGAGAAGTCTAGAGCCCTATTGCGCTTGGCGTTGTCTGTACATTCAGGACTGATTGTTTCTAAGCAGTCTTGGCGAAGTGCAACTCGCTTCTCCCATCGTTGACCGACCGTTCCTGCAACTTCGAATAGCCGTCAAATGTTTTCGGTGCCTTCGCCGCATAGTCGCTTGGAGAACACGTCCTGCCTAAACCTGTTGCTTGATGAATAATCACAATGACAGTTGTGAAGAAAAAGACTGGAGTTGCTCAAATTCGTTTATTGCTGAGACATGCGAAATAATAAGCGCTTAGACGTAGTTATGATTGTGATCTCTTTTGGAGAAAGATGACGCAGTTTTCTATGCGCTTCTGAAAATGGGCCATCAGTGTCCTCAAGCCATTACTCCACATCCAAATCCGTTAAGCAAGAAAATGGGGAACACTTGGCTTGTCGAAGTGGAACACGGTCATAATGACCTCGGGAAACATGGAGATTACACCTTCTGGTATAAGATCGTGGATGATCCAAAAAATGCGGAATGGGGATGCAGGAAGGGACCTAACGACTTGAGCTGACACTTGCCTTCCCGTGGGCATGGGAAAAAGTCATAGCGGTTCTGGCTTTCGTGGCGACGGCAGATACACCAAAAAATGATGGTTCAATTTCGTCCGCTCGCACCATTAGGCCCACACACTTTTGGTCTGTCCAACCCACGAACGAAAGGACTTACTGGTCAGAGTATGAGCGAGCACCACCAGAGCGGCTGCTAGAGAATTCATTGCACAATACCAAAAGACCACAACTACTCCAAAGAATTGCATCAGAAAACCCAATAGTATACTAGAGAACGCTCCGCCAAACGCACCCCATGCCTGAACAAAACCCATTGACGAGCCCTTCGAAGACTCAGCGGAGATATCCCAAGTCAAAGCGAGGATCAGTGGATTCGTACTTCCGATCAGAAATCCGGCGACACACAAGCCCGTCATTACGGAGGTAATTGACTGCGAGAAAAAGAGCGCAAGAATAGAAAGTGTAGCTCCAGTTGCGACTGCCACGAAAGTGTTCCCGCGACCGAACCTATCAGAAATGGCGCCTATTAGTGGAGACGAAAAGAAACCTGCCACGTTGAAAATTCCCAACGCCAGCGCACCCGTCGCAACATCGACTCCGTACCGATCGACCAGCACCAAGGGAATAAAAGAACTCAATGTCAACACATTTATGACGAGGAAATTCGCAAATCCAAGGCTAGCAGTCTCACTCGTCAAAAGATGCCTCAATGAATTGAGCTGTGGCGAAGTTACGGGCTTGACCTTCTTTGCGTAAATAGCCAATAGGAACCCCAGCAAGCCTGCAACAATCGCCACGCCCAAGTAAAGAGACCGCCAACTGGCGTATGCGAGAACCAGCGTTGCAACGATGGGATATACAACTTTGCCCATTCCCTGTCCGGTACCCAGGTAAGTCCCTATTCCCAATCCCATCCTTGATCGCGAGAATGTGCCCGTAACCAACGTAAGGCTCGATGCGAGAAATATGCCATACCCAATTCCGGCTGCCGTAAGTGCATAAACAAATACAATAGGTGTCGCGGCAGCTCCAAAGCCTACAGAGAAAGCTATCACCAGGAGGCCGCTTGCAGATAGAATCGCATTGTTGAACCGGTCCGCCAAGTATCCGCTAGGAAACAGACTCGAGGTGAATCCAATCTCATACGCGGCAGCAACCAGGCCTAACATAACGTACGAGTTGAGTTGCAGCTCGACTCTTATCAATGGGAGTGTGGAAGCTATGATCTGCCTCACACCATTGCACAACATATAGCCTAGCATTGCTGTGAGTAAGATGCCGTACTTGGAACTCAAGAACACCAATCGGTGCCCTGTCTCGGCATCCAATCATATAAGCGTGGAAAATTCCCGGAGAGAGTGTGTGGTACCAATGGCGCACACACAGAGAACTCAGCCCGCAGACTAAGGAGATGAAATCGGGTATCGAACTTGTGTGGAACGCTCCTTACCAGTAGCCGTACCAGGGATGCCAACCGTAGGGGCGCGCGTAACTTGGGTAACTTAGGTAGGGTTGGTAGTAATAGGGTTGGTAGGATGGGGTCGGGTAGTAGTAGTTGGGTGTGTAATAGCATGGATACCAATACCCTCTCGGAGATGCCGACGCTCCTAGCGCGTATCCAGCTAGTCCGGCCAGTGCAGCACCGGCAAGGAATCCTAGGAACACCAAGATAATCACTAGACTAATTCGTTCGCCCCGAGAGGGCTAAAAGTTTTGTGTGTTCGCGGTCTCAATAATGCCAGCCTCGTAATTTGAACCAGTATTTTTTCGGGGGGGGGTGCTGCTACTGGTACTCGCACAATTTGTACCATCGACAACCACACGACAACAACCGACAGACCACAAGCCAACAACTCACATACAACGAATCGCAGTTCGTTTTTTGGGGGTGTGGGTCTACTGGTGCGCACACACCACCACACAAAATGACTGGTTCAACTTCTAGTGCTCGCACCATTGATACCACACGCAAAGAAAACTGTCCCCTACGACGACGCATATTGGGGAAGAATCCCCCAAACTCCCTCTTTCTTCTTCTACTGGAAACATGGATCACATATCAAAGGTACTCGATACACGTTCACAGACCAGCTATCGGCCAAACGGCTTTTCTCATTCAGAATCGTTTATTGGATTCCCTTCAGAATTCACTTGGATGATGTTTGAAATGGTAGATCACACGCTAATACATTTTGAGATTCCCGCTGACAACGTGGAGAAATTGAGGAGTTTCTATGCTGAGCTGTTTGGATGGAAGATCGAGAAGACTCCGGGTCCAATGGATTATTGGATAATACAAACGGTACCGGTCGACGAAAAAGGAATGACTGTTCGACCGGGCGTCAATGGTGGAATGATGAAGAAACAACACCCTGAGCACAAGCCAACAAACTACATCGCAGTCGAATCTGTGGACGACTACGTGAAGAAGATAGAGACTCTCGGTGGCAAGATAACTGTACCTAAGATGGAGGTTCCTGGAGTTGGATGGTGGGCCATGGCCATCGATCCAGAGGGCAATCAGTTCGCAATACTGGAAACAGTAAAACACTGAAGAGTACTGCGTGCCGAATTCAAAATCTGTCGTCCGCACCATCTGTGTGTGTGGCATTGATGGTGCGCACACACATTTTCCTACGTGCTCGCTGGGGCTCGCAGATCCTGCTGTCGAATCAATACGCCAAAGTTCGAAGTGACCAAAAAGTCGTCGTAGGTTAGCTTAATGTATCTAATCGAGAGACATTAGGCCTATATCACAAGGTAGGAAATCTTGGGAAAAGCGAAGCAAATTAGAAAGAAAAAGAAGCAAAAGTAGTTATAGGTTCTGTCTGGTCCCGTGTTCGTTCTAAAGATGGCCCCGCGCTCAACGAGTAAGTGAAGAACGTCTACAACGAAGTTAAATGCGGTAAGGTCTGACGATTTCGCGAATAAACATCATACGATAAGAAACTTGAAATCCCGCGGCCTGTCAATCTCCAGTCTAGACGAGCGTGAAATACAGAGGTGAACAACGAATGACCGAAAAGACAAACGCTGAACGAGCCCCTCCCACCAGGAGCGCTATTCCATCCAACACAGTTTTCATCGGACAAAAACCTCTAATGAGTTACGTAACAGCAATGGTGATGCAACTTAATAGCGGCAGTAAGGAAGTCGCTGTGAAAGCTCGAGGTCGTATGATCTCCCAAGCTGTTGACGTGGTCGAGGTATGTCGCAGACGTTTCTTCGCCGGCAAACTCGACATCACGGAAATCAGGATCGGAACCGAGGTGCTGGGTGAAGAGGGTCAACCAAGAAACGTTTCCACGATCGAGATTAAACTCGCGAAGAAAGATTGAACGCTCGAGCTCGAGGATTAAGATTTGCTTCCTCAGCCAGCAAGTAAGGTCTCGTGGTACGCGTAGATATGCCGCCTCAAATCCCAGAATCAGGTAAATGCGACGTCATCGTTGAACGTGACGGTAAACCCGTAAAATGCAATAAAGTCGCGAATAATATTCATAATGTGTGGTGGGTTTGCGACGACTGCCTCAAGTATGCCCGAGAGCATGGTGGCTTTCCGATCAGCGCATTCAGGAAGATCACGCCGTGAGCCGACACGTTGCTACCTGTAAGAAATGCTGGTCTAGTGTTGCACACGTACAAAACAACAAATAACTAACCGTCACTTTTCTGAGGAGGGCGCACCAGCAGACCCACACACAAATTCAAACGAACGGTGGTCCAGATCTGGTTGCCGCACCATAAATAGATACACACAACAGAACACGAACTGTCATATCTTGGTGTGCGTAAGAAGGCGCACGTGGATGACTTTTGGTTGGAAGACCGAGACAATTCTTGCGTTTGTGTTACTTGCATCATTCGGAATTTGGGCGCTTAGTGTTTTGGCGCCTCATTTGTTTCAACTGCATCATAGACCATTAAGACAAGCATTAGAAACGCGAAGGCTGAGAAGGCAAGAAAAGCGTTCATTTACGTTCCGCCAAGCTTTCAAAGGAGTGCGGGGGTTGGGTGGTGGGACAGACCTTTTCACCGACCCCTGCTGCAATGCTAACAAGAATAATATCCCGTATGGCATATTTAACACAAGCATCCCATGTGTTGGAGGAACGATTGATACAACTGAAATCCCATCCTTGACGTGGGTAAGGACGAAATTGGAAACTATTACGGTTAACGTGTGCCAACACAGACAAGTGCGCGAGATCGGTGAAGACTTTGACAAAGAGGGGAGACTTCTAAGACTCATGAGATGCCAGCGATGCGGCCTTATTATGCGCGAATATCTCCCGATGTAAGTGCGGCTGACATATACTGCGGCACACTAGAGACCTAAATAATGAAAAATCGGAGGAGAGTACACGGACAAACTGATTTTAGCGTCTGGGTTGCTTCTGTTCCTTGCTGGGTTAGTAGGCGTTGTATACGGGCTTGGGATCAACGTTCGAGGAATGTTGGCAAGAGGCGCAGCTGACTATTCGTTCATATCGGCCTACATAACGGAATGGCTACTAGTGATGCTCGCAGGACTAATACTAACTGCAAAAGGCCTACGCGCCAAGTAACCGTCTAAACGTTCTCCCATCCTCAAGTTCGTAAGCTCAAGAATTTTGAACATGGATGATGCTCATGCACTGCTAGACAGTGTATGTAGCTAAGTGTGCTGGTAACTGAAAGTTACTCATTGTGGTGAACCACCTCTATGAAGGGGCGGAATCGTTTCACTTCTAGGAATCAGGGTATCTCTACACAGGTGCGGGCAACCGAAATTTGAATCGTCGTTTCGCTCTTATTGCACTGTTGTGGACATTATTCTTCCCGAACCGGTTTCAGCAATCTTTCCAAGAAGGTCAGGGAGGATTTGGTAGCCACATTTCCCACATTTCCACGTGTCATCAGGATACTCATGTTGACAATGAGTCCTATTACCAGATTTTTTCATCGCAATATTCGCCATGGCTCTAATCGAACTGGAGATGCGCCACGCATCTGATAAAGATACATGCATTTTCATACAAACATGGTTCCGTAGGCACACGGCCTGCGAGTAACCCCCAATCAATTTCAACCGTCGTTTCTTGTGTGTGTGGTACTACTAGTGCGCCTCACCACCAAAAAATGACAAGTTTCCAATTCGTTATACTTCATCACCTATTCACAGTCGCATTTTTGACCGGCCGTTCAACGTTCATCGAAAGGTGAAGATGAAGTTAGAACTCTGACACTGTGTAGAATGAGTCATGGGGAATGCGGCAGTTGCACTTAGATAGACATAGACAAAAGGATGTGGCAAATCATGTTTGGAAATGGCAGAAAATTGCTGACACTTTGTAGATTGATATGGAAAGGTCTTTAGGCATTGTTCTCTCGAAACCGATAGTAGATGAAGATGAATAGACCTCTCGTACTCTTAACGATGGGGTTCGTATTGTCGCTAACGCTATTGTCCACTGTTGACGGTTCAACATCTATGGGAGAAAACTTCTACCTGTGTAATCAGGGTGAGTGGTATCATGCTAGGAATTCTGGTCAGGTGCAAATTAATGTCTGTAGCAAAGACGGAAGCGGTCAAGGATCTGTCCAATACGCGATAAAATATAACGATGCAACTGTTGCCTCTGGCGGATGTAATGGAGGACCATGTTCTAATCCAACCGTAGGCGGCGTAAATGCTAACTCTTACTTGATCCTTCGCTTCTATCCAAGCTACATTTCTGGCATACAAGTCATCGAACTAGATAGTAAAGGCAATGTTCATCAGGTGTGGGTTCCGTACGACCAGAACAATTATCAAAATAGTCTAAACTGTAATCCGTATTACCAATTTTGCTACACTCCGAGTCAGAGCTATTGTGCCTCGTCTCAAAGCTGCTCTACAGTAATATTCAGAATTGCAGCTACGCCATTAACGATTAATGTATTTTTCTCTCTTCCAACCTATCGCTAATCCTAAACGATCTTTCGCAGTACACCGATATAACGAAGACCGACCATTCTTGGTATAGTTCTCTCCTCGTCGCTTAACTTGTGCGCGTGCACCACCTATACCACCACTTCCGAGGACGATCGAAATGAGAGTCCAAGTAGGGGCAAGTTCGCATTTTCTGGCAAGTTGAGGCGAATTAAATAGCAAACAGAACAATGAGTAATCGAACAATATTGACAGCGTTTAGCCAACCTTTACTCAATACCATTCAAGGTATCATCTTTACTGAAGTGGTTCCACAACTGACTCCTGAGATAGAAACCGCTAATTTGACTCATGCGCCGTATATGTTGATGGTTATCGTGTTTTGGAACAAGCCTATTGTTCCCCCTGACGGGTAGTATATGAACAGTACCTGAACGACAAGGTCCCACGGTCCACCAGTATCTGGGGCTCTAACTTTGTTTATGGCAGGGCTAGCTGGAGCGGTGGATAGAATTCTCGACGTATTTGGCAGCAGTATGTTTACTATTACTTGATTGTAATCAGCAACGCATGCATTTGTTATCGTCGTGATAATGACGATCTCTCGCCCTGCAGTAGCGTTCAATGGATGCTTGTTCTGCATACTCGGTTGACAATTCACTGGGCTCGATCCGTAGACCTGCATACGCGTTAAAGGTAAGGTTGCGGCTAATGGTATCGCGACAAACAGAATTAGGGCGAACGCAAGACGCAAGAAACTGCCCCGGTTGAGCCGAATCGCAGCCTAACATGATAAGGACATTGTCACCGAGGATATGGAACAGCTGTCCTCTATGCCCTATTTCGACATAGGCAGGCAGCAATCTAGAGAGCACTAGCTCAATGGGTCAACTACGACCGCCCAATAGGAAATCCTGCACCTGTACAGCAAAGAAGTGGAGCGCCTGAGAGCCGAATTGTGAGGTGACCAGCTGTTCCGAGAGACAGGCCTGACAAGGATAGGTAGCCTTTTCTTTCTACGCAATTATTGTGAGTCACATGGCAATCGATCGGCAGCTCCTCAAACGCATTTTGGAGCATTACAAGCACAGGCTTGACGAATTCCTCCAAGAAGAAAAGATAAAACCGCTCGCCAGCGGACACCTCGCTAGACACATAGCTGATCTAAAGCGAGAAGTTGACACTTCTCTAACAGCGTTAACGTCGCTTGAAACCGATCTCGACACCGAAACCAAGAATTGGATACATGTTCACACAAAAGTCCTGAAACCCGCAGTCACACAGTACGAGAAAGATGCCAAGCAATTATTGGAGGAAGCACGCGACAAGTTGTCTGGACCCAACCTTCACGAATTGGAGATTGAATTAGCCAGAATAGCCGCTGAAATAGCTACACTACTGAATCTCTAAGCATGTTATTCCAAGGAGTATGAACGATTACCCGCACTTACGTCTCTGCAACATATTGATAGCTGGGTGTCTAGGTCGCCGCAAATGTCATCTTGCTGCCTCGAACAGTCAATCTTCAAGCTGTGGCCGCAGCAGTGATCCCAGTTCGATAGCCTCCGCATTTGGGTTTAGTGTTCGATCCAACACTACTATTCGTTTGCGGTTGTAGCGACCATTCGCCAGTCTCCGAAGAATAATTGACTCAGCCTTGCCACGACCAATGTAGGTGCCGGCAGAGTAATGCAGACTAAATCCGATAAGGACTATGAGAGCATAATGGTAAGAAGTAGGTGCCTCTGCCCAGAGAACGTTGTAGAAGATTCCTAGTAGACTGGCCACTATGTTGAGACCGATAATCGGTCCTATTACAGCGGTTAGAAGAGTTGAGTGAAATGGTCCTGAATTGATGCCGATAATCTTGAAGCGCCTGAAATATGGAAGGGCGATCGAAGGGGCCAGACCTGAGATCATGGTGATCACGATCAACCCCGGTGTCAGCCGGAGGGAAAATAGAACACCGGTTGCATGCTGAGGAGTGGCCAAGAAGTTCAATGAATGCAGTACAACCCGTAGCATACCGGGCTTTGTACTTAGGGTCCTTGCCAGGTCAGCACTGTAGATGTCCCATCCTAGGGCAATCGACGTGAAGAACAATACTAATGGCAGGTAGACTAAGTGAGATTTCTCGATGAGGGCCTTTCTGAGGTGCAAGAGTTTTTCCTCCTTAGGTCTGATCACCTGCTTCGTCTTAGTGAGCCTCCCAATCAATCCAGCTGTACCTAACGAGCATATGCCTCCGAGGAGTACGATTGACGCATAACCTAGGCCTATGACCAGTAGCCCTGCTATTGACGTATAGAGTGCGATTTCAAATTGATCAAGACCAACATGTATAAGTTGGGGGATTGAGAACGTTGAAACCGCAGCGACAGAATACGCGACGAATCCTAGGATCAGTGGTGCGGCCGCATCGATGACCGCTCCACGTTCGGTAAGTTTTCCCTTGTTCTCAGCTTGTTCAACCATTCTCGGAGTCATCCTGTTCTCCCGGCAGACTGGCGTGTGTGGTGTTCGTCAAATCCTTTTCTATTATGAGCATTAATGAGCATTACAGCTAGACATCCGACCACGATGACTAGTTCGAGTGCGGCTGGAAATTCAGGAATAGGTGTCGGAGTAGCCGTTCCGTAAATCATAGTTATGGACATAGGGTCGGCTAGTATGATTAGGGTATGGCTGTTCTGATCATAGACCCACGCCTGGCTATCCGGAGGCAACCCGCTTGAGGATTGTACCATGGGGGGGTGCGCACCATGCTATCCACACACAAGAATAGAAAAGTTCCACGCAACACAATTCTGGATTTACTGTGCCACGGATTCCATTAATCGAAGATTTGACGAATTGATGTGACTCCAGAAGGCAGGATTCAGGCGACCAATGGACGTGCCGCCAAAACCGACTCCGAAAGGTAACCGACTTAGGGAACGGGCTAGGCAGAGAATGTTCGTAGGAGAACCGGGCTCTGTTCGGTTGATGGCTGTTCTTTGCAGCTGTTCGGCATCGGAGGATGTCTATTCAGAGCACCCTGTATCGTGGACGCCAATACAGATAGTTGATTGCTACTGCTAATGTTGCCAGAACAATCAATGCGAGAAAAATAGTCCACGTCATCCTGTGATTCAGTATCAGCATAATCACGACCACCACATAAATAGACACAACGACGGTGACGACGGTAAGCATTCTAGTAACGAGACTTATCATAAGCCCCTTTGTGTTTGCCCTTCAATCCACCTCTCATTTCGGCTTTTCTTTCCAAGAATAGTCGGTAGCGACCTATCACAGAAAGACGTGGCCACCGCTTCTGTTGAGTATTTCCTCTATGTGAGAATATCACACTTTCCATTCTCCGGCGCTTGTCGCTGGGATGCGGTTCAGAACCACCGGTGGAAATGACGCTGCCTTTTCATCTCTCACTTCGATGCGCACCGAGAACCGGATCAAACGCATTATTGCATCTAGTGGTGCGCGCACGAGCGCTTGCCTCTGGATGTCAAGATCAAAGCTGTGACGTTGTTTGAAACTTTGAAGGCAGAACTTCAGCATCGCGGATTCACATTAACTTTCTTTGGTCACGATTGTCGCTGGAAGGATTTGACCCCATGGAATTCCTTGCACTGCCTGAAGATCATTATCAGAGACTAATCAGAGGATCTAAACTGGTTAGACCACGACCAAGGGAAGACCTACTGGAACAAATTAGCAAACTCTACGATTTGGTCAAGCAAAGTCCAAAGCTAGAGGATAGTGGCTTAGAATTCTGGTCAAAAGAGACATCGTCAAGCTAGCTTCCTAGCACGAAGAAAATTGGAAGATCGCATGATTCGTAAGTTACCGGTTCAAATTCAGTTGCCCGCACAACTAGACTGTGGATATAGATAGATTGAGGTTTTGGGGTTCTACTTGGAAGTCGTGTTTTTGGACATTGAAGTTTTAGTGGGGTTTTGGGATTTTGATGTGTTGAGTAGTTGGCCTGACTGGTGCGGCCGCCGGGTGTCATAACTCTCGTTCAAAACCACAGTTCATAGCACCAGTCGCTGGAAAGACCGCGCTCCCCAGATGGAATTTGCCATGACGTAGGATTGTGCTGGCATCAATTAACGCCGGAAAGAGGAAGAATGGGGCAGTTTCGTTAAACAGTTCATTGTTGAATTGGCTATTCTACGTAGTTCAGCCAATGTGAGTATTTCCTGTTGCGTCCGCGAACAACTTCATCGTAGGCCGCTTGAAGCTTGCGAGTCACTGGGAATCCGTTGTCACCAACCTTTCTGCCATCAACCTCGCGAATTGGGGTGATTTCTGCTGCTGTGCCGCAGAGAAATAGTTCATCTGAAGTGTACAACTCTTCTCGCGCTATCTCGGTACGGTGAAATACCATACCTAAATCATTAGCCAATTGAATCACCGTGTCCCTGGTGATTCCCCTGAGGATACCGGCGGAGGCTGGTGGGGTCGATAGGACGCCTTGTGCCACGCGAAAGAGGTTTTCACCTGTAGCTTCTGAAACCATTCCATTCGTGTTAAGCAGGATCGCTTCATCGTATCCTGCCTTCAAAGCTTCTATTTTCGCCAGCGCAGAATTCGCGTAATTCGCTGAAGACTTCGCCTGGGGAGGCAAGGTTAAAGGATTGACTCGCCGCCAAGATGAGACCATGCAGCGGACGCCGTTTTTTAATGCGCTCTCTCCAAGGTAAGCGCCCCAGCGCCAAGCCGCAACTGCGAGACTTACCTTATTCGGAAGGGGGTTAAGCCCCATCTCGCCATATCCGTAGAACGCGATAGGTCGTATGTAGCATTCAACAAGCTTGTTGGCTTTAACGGTTGATTCAATCGCTTCAGCAATCTCGTCAGCGCTATACCCAATATCCATCATGTAGATTTTCGCACTGTTAACCAATCGCCGAATATGGTCAGATAGTCTGAAAATCGCGTGTCGATTCTCAGTCTTATAACACCTGAGCCCTTCGAAAATCGCTGTTCCATAATGCAAGGCGTGGGTAAGGACGTGAACCTTAGCCTCATCCCAATCAACTATCTCACCATCAATCCAAATCTTGCTGGCCTTCTCCAATTTCCTAGACCTCGTGCGCTTCCTTAACCTGTGCGCCTACATAAAGCTCAGAGGCAATAGACACACACGGGCGACCTCTGTCCAACATGCTCGTCACTGCGATCACCAGCGGGATGCAGCAAGCCTCTGCAATGACCAACGAGAACGACTGGGCGACTCAGATTCTTGAAGTCAAAGGCAACCAAGATTTCAAAAGAAGTTCCGTTCAGCTAAGAAACACTACAAGAGTGGGGTCAGGTGGGACTACGCAGAGGTCAAACGGATAGCAGTCGTCGGTGTTGGTGAAATCCAAGAGATGTGAATTTTGCGGAAAACTTAATGATAATTTCGATCCTAGAATTTATGGATGAGATTAAGGCGGAAATTAAAGCCATGGTAGTCACGCGATAATGTTGGGTCAGAGATAAGCACGTACTTCGCCATGCCCGTCACCAAAAAACCACAGTACCTAAATCGGCATGTTCTCTATCACGGGCCTCTGACGCATATTGGATCTGCTTAAGCGCAATCTCTAGCCCTCTTGATCCTTCTGCACTGAGGCAATCATATTATCTAAGATGGCTAGTAGATTGCGTCTCTCCTGTTCTGTAACGTGGCGTGTTGCTTTCTCGATCAGTTTCCTGTAGAGTGCCAAGCCCTGCTTAACTGTGTCCTGACCTTTCCGAGAGATCGCCACGCTTACGACGCGTCGATCGAACTCGCTTCTTACACGTTTGACTAGACCTAGCTTCTCTAAATGATCCACTATACTGGTCATCCCGGCACCTGTAATCATCTGTTCTTTCGCTAGGTCAATCATTGGTGATGGGCCCGCTTCGGAGATGACCCTTAACACGCGGAACTCTCCCAATGTGAGACCCAATCGGGTTGTACATTTCTCGCTCAGTTGCCGCCAACGCCTTACTCTATCCGATAAGGCCATCCCGAACTCGCAGTGGTTCAGAACTTTCTGAGTCATTTTCCTCACGGTTCCTCAGTGCCTTTAGTTGCTGCGGATGCTTCGCTTTCAGGGTTAGAATTGGTTGACTCGCCGCCATCGCTTGATGCGGTCCGCTCACTCCCCGATATTCGAATCATGGTGGAAGGTGATGCGTCGTTATCGACTCCTCCCGCCGATCCACTTTTTGACGTAGGCACGCGAACAGAGATAAACTCCATCTCCCCTTCGCGCTCGTATACGTACTTCTTTCCTCTAAGCACTGAGGCTGCAGCCGCAAGCAAAGCTAGTCCGGCGTTGAAGTAGAACGCCACAGTGAGAGAGGACATGAAGGCGGGCGCTATGGCATGTGGAAACCATGTCATTCCAGTTAGAATTGTTCTTGTTTGACTGCTGAGCGACCCGGTTACGCTGGACGGTAGCTGACTCAAGATCGTTTGGATGGGATTGTATCCCAAGAAGGCTGCAAAGAGGGCTGTGGTTGGCGGAATCTGATCAAAAACCGGCGCAAGTTGTGGTGCCCCCGCGCTGACCAGAGCCGCATTCACAGAGTGAGGTAGGCTGCTTGATAACGCTATCAAAGTGATTGTGAACAGAAGACTCAAGCCGATCGTTGACCCCGAGTTCTGCAGAGTACTTCTCATACCCGCAGCCGACCCGCGGTGTTCTGGCGGAACAGAGTTCATAATTGACGCAGTGTTTGGAGAGGCGAACATTCCCATGGCCAACCCCATAACGAAAAGCGCAAATGCAAATGAAATGTAATCGAAGTTATACGGAAGAGTGGTCAAGACAAGGAATACAACCGCTGACATTAACATACCTAAGGTCGAGAAGCCTCTCGCACCGTACCTATCGGAGAGCCATCCGCTTAACGGCCCCATCAAGATGAACCCCCCAGTCATTGGCAGCATATAGATACCCGCCCACAGAGGCGTATCTTCGTACGCGATTCCATGCAACGGAAGCCAAATGGCTTGGAGGAGAATTACGAGCATTAACATGACGCCACCCCTCGAGATCGACGCAAGGAAACTGGCAAAATTCCCAGCCGCGAAGGCTCTGCGCCTGAAGAGTTCAAGTCTGAACATTGGATCCCGCACTCGCTTCTCGATGAAGGGAAACGCAACAAGCAAAACCAGCGATACGATCAAGCCCGCTATGACAAGTGGGTTAGCCCAACCCATGACTGAAGTGCCATATGGCAACAGCCCGTATGTGATCGCTATCAGGAAAACCGTCAGACCCGCCCCGAACGTTAGATTCCCCCACACATCGATTTTCTGATTCTTTCTGATAACTGCCTGCTCTCTTAGCTTCCAGTAGGACCAAATAGTTCCAAAAAGCCCGAAGGGTACGCTAATCAGGAAGATGAAACGCCAATCATATACCGCCAACACTCCTCCAAGCACCAGGCCGAGAAAACCTCCAGCCAGACCTGCGACTTGGTTTATGCCAAGCGCCTTACCTCTCTCATTCGCAGGGAAGGCGTCGGTTATAATTGCGGCACTGTTAGAGAACAGGAATGCGCCACCTATACCCTGAACGATTCTAAAGAGGATCAGTTCGATTGCGCCCAAGTCACCTGTGTTCGGTGTCAGGTACAGGAGAAGTGAACCGACAGTGTATATCGCGAACCCCAGATTGTACAGCCTCACTCTTCCGTACATGTCCGATATGCGTCCGAACGTAACTAGAAGTGTCGCAGTCACAATGCTGTAGCCAAAAAGCATCCAAAGCAGGTACTGGAAGGAAGTAAATGGGTCGATGTTAATGCCGCGAAAGATGGCGGGTAGCGCAATGAGGACTATGTTGATGTCTATAGATGCCATCAAAACGCCAAGCGTCGTATTGGAAAGGACAACCCACTTGTACTGCATGAACCTAAGCGGTTCAACTATTAACTAGTTAAGTTTTGTTTAACGTTTCCAGTCCTTGCTCCGAACAGTGAGATAATTGGTCGGCTAGTGAATTGGGATTCTAAGGAACAGGTGATCCTCTCATGTCTCAGGGGCCTCTAAACAGATCGGTGAGAACGAATTGAGGAAAGATAATGAGTCTACGCATGAATTCAGGCGACTACTAGTCGCTGTTGATGGCTCAGCCAATGCCTTAAGGGCCGCAAGAGTTTCGGTAATCATTGCTAAGAAGTTCGGAGCAGAATTGATCGTTTGTCATGTGATCGCAATGCCGGCTTGCTCATCTGTACAACCCGCTTCATTAAAGGAGTATTTTGTATCTGCCAGAGATGACGCTAAGAAACTCGTCGCCTCTCCGGCGATCACATAGTTGCTTTGCTTGGTTTAATTCCGATTTGATCGTGGTCGTCTCGTCATGCCCAAGTTCGACTACGATGTCCTCATTGCCGGAGGAGGAGTTGCGGGCCTAACTACCGCTCTCTCTGTGGCCAAGCATTCACGCCAAAACCTCGGCGTGCTAGTTGTTGATAGAAATCCTAGAAGCGAGCTAGGCAAGAAGACCACCACGGGTTGGAGCTGCGGGGATGCCACGAGCACGCGGAGCATAGACTATGTCCGAAAGCACCTAGGGATAACCTATCGTCAGCCAGAGATCGAGCACAGAGTCAAACGAGTAGTTTGCTATTCACCAGACCATGAAACGGGTGTCAACTTTGAGGGCCTCGGCTGCATACTAAACCGGAAATTGCTTCCTCAGCGACAAATGAAGGAGGCTGAGAGACTCGGCGTTCAATTCAAGTTCCAAACGCAAATCGAGAGACTCCAAACTGAAGATGGCTTTGTCGTTGGAGTCGAGGGCAGAGATATGGAAAACCGATCTGCCTTCCACACGTTTGCAAGAGTCGTGGTCGACGCCACAGGCATGTCATCCAGACTCAGAAGATTTCTGCCGATCAAAAACTTCATCCAAGCCGAACTCAACCGCGATGAGGATGTCGTCGCAATTCGAAGAAAGATCATCACTTTCGACATCGGCAAAGAGGACTCGAGCTATTTCGATCCGGACTCAGCGATCATCCACTTCGACCAGGAGAATGCCCCCGGCGGATACAAATGGGTGTTTCCGAAAGGTGCGAGCAAAGCAAACGTCGGAATTGGGCTGTGTCAGAAGCTTCTTGACCGGAGAAACAAGCGCTTACAGCCAAGAAAGACCCTGCGAGATCTTACGGAAGAGTATATCAAAAATAACCCGGTATTCCAAAACCCGAGCCTTGCCGCGGGCCCTGAGGACGATGGCAATGCGGAGAATAGTTGGCAGGCATCTGTCAGAAGACACAACGACTGCATGGTTGCGAACGGATACTTGGGCGTTGGCGATGCCATGTGGAAACCCCGCGCGATAGACGCGGGCGGGATCAGCAACGCCATCTACGGGTCCATAATAGCTGGCAGAGTCATTATGGAGGCACTCGAAGGAAGCGATCCCAGCGAGAAAGGATTGTGGAAGTACAACAAGGATTACAACGACTTGGTCGGATACCAGGCGGCGAGCTTCGAGATCCTTCGAAGACTCTTGCAGACTCTGACGAACGACGACCTGAACTACGGTATGAAGAACTTCCTCCAACCGGAAGACGTAGCGAGTATAGTCAACCGTGAGCATCCAAGCTTCAAAAAGGTTAGGCCGTGGAACCCTGTCGTGTGGGCCAAGATAGTCAAGAAACCCAAACTCGCTCGCGACCTAAGATTCGCCGTCCGGAAGAGCCACAGACTTCACCAGCTCTATAGGAACTATCCTGTGTCGCCAGAGGGTTTTCCCGAGTGGCACAAGGAACTTCTCAGGGAAATGAACGGGGCTCACGAACGGTTTCCAATCTGACCACGCTAGAATCTACCCGCGGGGCTTCAATACGTGCAATCAACCCTTCGCCGACTTGGAACTTGAAGTGCATACAGAAGTTTGTCGTCTAACAGGCAGAGAGTCTCTATGCGTCCAAAGTATTATCACAGATATTGCCGAAATGGCGTGCGAAGAAGCGGTTGGCGAACTGATCAAAGTGAGACCCCGCGGCATATTGGAGATGCAGGATCTAACAAAAGCGCTAGTGAAAAGGAAGATCCCAGAACTGGACGAGTCCCATGCACGTTGGTTGAGGACGCGTAGCGGCATCCCCAGACCTCGGGGCTATTCTCAGATTATCAATGACGATATTTGGCGTTATTGTCGGAATCCTGCTTCTCATCCAAAGAGCACGCAAGAGAAGACGTGAATGAAACGATGGGTGTGGTCCTAGGAACTTTGGACGGTGCGTAGGATGTTCACGAAAACCGTTGATTAAGCGTCAAGCCGCGTCCCCACATCGGTGATGCAGTGCAGAAAGTTTCTGCATATCGTACAGTTCATTTCAAGACGCCACGAGTTGAGAGCAATCGTCGCAATTCTTCTTTCGGGGAAACGGTAGAAAGATAGACGCGTGCCTACGTTTTGTCAGCAGCTCGTGCGTGTAGTGGTGGGTCAGTTGGTGCGCACACACAACTAACAATAATTCACAAACCGTTGTTTCGTTCGCTATTTTTTTGGGGGTATAGTGGTGCGCGCGCACACACACAGAAAATTACGGCCGACCTGACGGTTCAATTTCCGGTGCTCGCACCAAGGGTACTCCATACACACAATTTACGGCGCTCCCACCACTAAACCACTTACATAGAGTAACGGGAAAAAAGTTATGGTATTCGCGTGTCTGGTGCCTTCACGGCTAAAATTGCCCTATCATTGTCTTCTAGTAATGTAAATCGTAGTGAGGTGTCATTTGGTGTTCATCAGCTAAGCGATAATCATAGTGAGGCACGATATAGGGAGTCGCATGCCAGTAGTCATAGTATGCGGGATAGGGACAATAGTGTGCGGGGTAGGCGTAATAGTACGCGGGATAATAGTAGTGCTGAGGATACCAAACGACCGGTGGAACATAGTTCATAACTTCTTTCACCTCCCTCTCGGCCGTCCCTATCTTAATTTGGGGCCGTCACGCTTGAAAGTGTGTCCTTGATAAGTTCTAGGTTAGGACTTTCTAGCTGAGTGAGGACGATGATCCGAATGAAGCGGTGGTGAACATGCTGATGCGCACCACCACCAAAACCGTCCAGTTCAAATTGCAAGGCCCACGAACGCGATTGCAACATAGAGCAAGTTTCCTGTAAGGAAACATACCACGACCGCAGCGATGATTGGAACTATAAAATGGATTGCCGCCGAAAGAATTAGGATGATAATTATCCCCGCTATTACTAAGATCCCAAATATGATCAGTTCACCGAACGTGAAGGAGGGAATCGGCAATGCGAGCAACAACAAACCTCACCATTCAAAATTTAGGGGTCAGAGTGATCATACAAATAAGAGTCAACTAATTCCACTTCGTGGTGAGTGGGTACCCTGGTCGTGATTAGGGCGCTCGTCAGTATTCTGCTGTCACATCGTGGGGGGCAGTAGCACTTTGAACCGTTCGACATCATGCGTTTAAGCCCCAACTAGATCCTGATTCGATCTTGATTGTGATGGCTCAAATTAAGCATAGCATGGCTTATCCTAGAATTGTAAGGACATCAACCATGGTACTTGTATCGGTTCTGTTGGCTTCAGCATTGGGGATGCTGATTATCGCGATGCCCGTTCAGGCTTCGACTAATCTCTCCTTGACCACGCCAGATCAATATTATAACTCTGCATTCTGCGGCGGAGTATATTCCTCAAGCAACAGTTACTATTACGGCTATTCTTATGATTACTACTACGGGTACCCATACTACTCAGCGTACCCTTACTCATATCCCTACAGCTATTACTATGCGAATCCGTCATACCAGTTGACAATCAACTCTAATCCGACAGGAATGTCTGTAACCGGTGCAGGCCAATACTGCCAAGGGCAGATGGCATCGTTTTCAGTGTCTTCAACAATCGTTAACGGCACAACCGGTGTGAGGTATGTCTTTGTTGACTGGCAGGGAGACTACTCAGGAACTTCATTAAGTGGTCAGGTAACTATGAACGCCTCTAAGACGGTGACCGCAGTTTACAAGACCCAATACCTACTTACAGTCAAATCACAATTCGGGAACACGACGGGCTCCGGCTGGTATGATGCAAACAGCAACATTACTGTAGCGCTTAACCCTACTACGTACGACTTGGTTCCCGGAGTTCGGGCCACGTTTACGGGTTGGAGCGGAGACATCAACACGCAATCAAACGTGGCGCAGTTAACTGTAAATGGCCCCAAAACGGTTAACGCCAATTTCAAAACCCAGTACCTTCTAACCGTGAATTCGGCTTATGGTCAAACCGCCGGGTCAGGCTGGTACGATCAGGGCAATCAAGCGTTTGCCTCACTCAACGCAAGCACCGTGGACATTGCGCAGGGCGTGAGAAGCAAATTCACTGGCTGGAGCGGTGACGTGACAGGAACCTCCATCCCTATCGAACTCACAATGACAGGTCCTAAGACAGTAATGGCGCAGTGGGGAAAGCAGTACTACGTTTCTGTGAGTTCTCCAGTCGGGCAGGCAACAGGGTCAGGCTGGTACGATGAAGGATCCACGGCCACGGTTAATGTTGAGTCACCCGTAGCCGCAGGGTATGGTTCAAAGTATGTTTTCCAGAAATGGGTCGGAACCACAGAGATCCCCTCCAATCAGGTACAGGTGCAGGTGAATGGGCCAATCTCACTTGAAGCCACATGGAACCTCGATAGAACACAACTGATCCAAACAGTCGGCGGCGGAGCCGTCGTGGTCGTGATTGTAGCAGTGCTCGGCATCGCCCTAGCAAGAAGACGAGGAAGACAAACCGCTAACATCAGTTCAAACCCAAGCTTTACGTGAAACCAACACTAATAACACGGCGTGACGAACCAGAACACCTCTCCATATCATGTGTCTGGGTCTAATGGTGCGCATACTAACCGTTCCCCATTTGTGTTGCTAAAACTCCTTTTCTTCCCACATGTCGTAGGCGGTGGCTGCTGACGATGCTTAGTAGGCGTTGAATGGTTCGACGCTTGCAATACATTGCCATAGGTGAAGAGGATCGATTGGAGCATATGAGGGTCAACGAGTTAACCGACGAAGAGGAAAAGGTCATCATTCACAAAGGGACGGAGCCACCTTTCAGTGGCAAATACGATGATTTCTGGCAAAAGGGGACGTATGCCTGCAAACGCTGCGATGCAGTGCTCTATCGTTCAGAGAACAAATTCAATTCTGGCTGTGGATGGCCTAGTTTCGATGATGAGGTCCCCGGGGCCGTGGAAAGAATTCCAGACCCAGACGGAGTCCGCACGGAGATTGTCTGCGCCCGTTGTGGCGCACATTTGGGTCATGTCTTCCTGGGAGAAGGCTTAACCAAGAAAGGCGTTCGACACTGCGTGAACTCGATCTCCCTCACATTCATCCCAGGAAAGAAAAGCCACGGTTGAATCGTGTATGCCTCCACTGGTGCGCACCACTAGACCAACACACGCCACTTCGTTACATGCGTGGTTTTGCCGGTAGGTTCGTTCCTATGGCTACGAACAAATTGTGGATAGCGTTCTAACCAGTTGGTTGTTGATGTTCGCGTCATCTTGATGCTGTGGCTAACTGGACGGGTTTCGGCTTGTCTTCTGATGATCTCCCTTTACCTGTTAGCTCCCAGTATCTTCTCGCGATCTTTGAGGCAACGTCAAGATTCGCTATGATGACTGTTAAATGAGCGTGCCTAGTAGAATTAGTCCAAGGCAGTCCCAAGGCCTTCTCAAAGTACTTCGCTGCTTGATCGATCTTAGATTCATACAGCATGACATTGGCGGCAATGCAATAGTCGTTCGAGGTTCCCGCCGACAGCAGCTGCTTCAGGTCCCTGCCTCTGGGTTCAAGGTTTAGCGTCCAACTTAACGGTTCGTGAAGGTCAGGCCTGTTGAACTCTTCGCAAGCCTGTTTCAGTTCATCCTTCAACTCCGGTGCTTGCGCCTTTACTTCATTCTTCTTCCTGAAACCAATCCTCATTAAACCGCATCCCCTTCAATTAGCCACTGGTAGGCTATCCGGCTAGAGTGAACTGAGCGCACACGCATTCATTTCGAGTTAACCCGCAGGACTCACAGACAGTCAGATCCGATATCTCCTGTGGTTTCGGCCATCTCCTATGAGCCTCCTCAAAATGCAGGGTCAGTTCATCAACCGCTGCGTAGGTTCTACCGCAGCATCGAAACCCCATTTCCATCGCGCTACCCCATCGCTCCTACGCGCAGGATATGTATTACCTATAACTCACAAAGCGTGGCCACATTAGGTGCGACTGCAATTTTGAATGGGTGCGTTATTTATGATCGTTGCGAACAGTGTCACTGATCTAATCGGGAAGACTCCTATTGTTAGAATAAATAACTTAACTGGGCCACATGACGCCACCGTCTACGGAAAGCTGGAGTGGTTCAATATTGGAGGTTCAGTCAAGGACCGGTTGGCGCTATATATTCTCGAATACACTAAGAGTGCGGGGCGGCTAGATAAGGAAAAAAGGATTCTGGAAGCCACCTCTGGCAATACGGGAATCGCCCTAGCCATGATCGCTGCGGCTAAAGGGTATAAGTTCACTTTAGTCATGCCCGAGTCGGTAAGCACAGAGCGCAAAAGAATAATACGTGCGTACGGCGCCGAACTCATTCTTTCCCCCGGACAGAAGGGAACCGCCGGCGCTATAGAACTCAAACAGAAGATGCTGAAGGAGAGTCCACAGAAATACATTGACGTGGACCAATTCAAGGATCCAGCAAACATCCTCGCTCACTACGAGACCACCGGCAAAGAGATGCTTGAACAGATGCACGGACAGCTTGATTTGGTCGTGGTGGGGTAGGAACCGCTGGAACTGGCGTCAGAACATCTATGCGGTTAAAGAGATCAAACCCAACGTTAGAGTGGTCGGAGTCACCCCTAAACTTGGAACCTCCATTCAAGGCCTAAGAAACCCAAAAGAACCATTTCCAACACAACTCTTCAGACAAGAATGGTTCGATGAAATGATTGAGATAAGCGACGCCGAAAAAGAAGCAACCTTCAATGTTGCACGGGAACTTGCAAAGCAAGAAGGATTGCTGGTTGGCATGAGCGTGGGCTCCATAGTGTATGTCGCCCTGAAGAAGGCGAAAGAGTTAGGCAAAGGAAAGATCATCGTAGCCATATTACCTGATGGTGGTGAAAGATACCTATCCACTCCACTCTACCCACCTGATTAGCTGCGCGACCGTGATGCATAATTACGTCACGAATGAAGCAGAACGGATTTTCTACTAAAGCTGTAAGAGTCGGAGAAAGAACAAGTCCGGAGACTGGAGCCCTTGTCATATCTATCTACGAGACCTCAGTCTTCGTTCACGGGCACCCGACAACTCATATGGCGTTCCATGAAAATACCCTTTCAACTCGCTGAGGCATCTTTCGCTCAACTCGGTTCACCGTAGCTTCGGTGCTACTTTGTCTCGGATTCTTTGGCGCGTTAACTTTTTTGACCTTGATTTGAACTGTTATAATAACAACAAAGTGGACTACACATATATGTGGATAGTTAGTCGATTTCAGAACCTGAATGACTATGAGTCCGTCGCTGCAATGGAAGCAACCATACCTCATTACTCTTCAGATCGAGAATAAGTACTGCAAGATCAAGAGAATGCTACATGAGAGAGGAATTCAACACTTCAGGTACATGGACCTTAGAGCATCAAGCAGGGGAGCTGTCAACCACTTGGTGCAGCTGCCTGAAAACCAAGTTTCGAAGATTGTGGGGCGGCGAGACAGAATCGAAGGCAACTCGGCTTGGATTGAAAGTAAGGGCTGCAAAACCTGCAACACGATATTGAGCCACGGAGCGTTTCTAGTATCGGGAAGAAGTCTAGAAGACTCCACGACAATATTCAACTTTCTGGCCCCTAGCTTAAGCGCCTACAAGAAAATGACATCCAATTTAGACCGAATGGGCTTGAAAGCAAAGGTGATACGACTAGAAATGGTCAGAACAAACAAGAAGATTCTAACGGACAAACAGGAGAAAGCACTCTGGTTAGCTTCAAGAAGAGGTTTCTTCAACTACCCCAGAACCATTAATCCTCAGGAACTTGCCCGTAGGCTAAAAATCAGTCCGTCAACACTATCTGAGATTCTTAGAAGAGGATTAAGGAGATTGGTGGAGGAATACTTCAAAACCGATTAAAGCATCCAGAATCCAGAACAATCTGACCGTAACTCATTGACTTGATTGTGTAATCCCGCACCGGTGCGGGAAATACCTTTCTGCTAGGCATACATCGCAACAAGAGGGGTTGAACAAGTCGAAGGTCGTGAATTACGTGCAACTGTGCTATAACTGCGGGACCAACGAAGTGAATGAGAGACGAGATTGGTGCTGGGAATGCGTGATGGGAATGCATGACGACTAATTACTACCTAACTGAAGCTTAGCAATGTTCAGTCTTTCTTAGTGTTGCGATCTGTGGTTGTCAGCGTGTTTGGGCATAGTGGTGCTCACACACCACCAAAAATTCGTGGTTCAAATTACGACGCTCGCACCAGTAGTACCACATACACACAAAGTAGGGAGAGTTGAAATCCTGCGCCGACTTTCCACAACAGCGCCCTGTCACCCAAGTAGGATTTCGAGCATAAACCCTAAGTTTCCCGATTCGTTGGCGTCGTTTCTGAACGTCTTGAATAGCTCTTCGGGCAGGATAGCTAGGGAGAAGAAGACCATAGAGGCAATGGTCACGATCTACTGCCGTGGAAAGCATGGCAACAAGAATCTTTGCCCCGAGTGTAACGAGCTGCTATCCTACTGCAACAAGCGGCTTGATCTCTGTCCCTTTAAGGAGGAGAAGCCCACCTGCCTCAACTGTAGCATCCACTGTTACAACCCTCAGATGAGAGAAAGGATCAGACCGGTGATGCATTACTCCGGTCCCCATCTGCTCCTCCGCCACCCAGTGCTGGCCATTCAGCATCTTGCCGACGGAAGACGAAAACCGATCCTAAAGCACTTGCACGCCAAGTAATCCAAGTCGGTTCAGTCAGTTCTTCGTGCGTGTGTGCGCACCACTAGTACCACACACCACAAGAGAAAATTCATATCAAAGGTGTTGTTGACAGAAGTAGCTTATGGAATATGTTCGCAGAGTCGATTTCGCGGCCATTGAAAGGAGCGGCGCTGACGAGCGAATGGCCCAGAATCTGTTGGATCACACCTCGGGCGCCAAGACCTGCAGGATCAGATGCATCAAGACACCCGCCGGCGGTGGCTCCCCAGCCGGCATGCACGTTCACGACGTCGATCAGATCTTCTACATCCTGAGTGGCACGATGAGCATCGAGATCGAGAGGCAGCAGTACGACTGCGCTCCCGGTTCGCTCATTATTTTCCCTGCTGGCGTGCGGCATCGCAACTGGAACGGCGGCAGTGAGCCGACCATTCACCTGGCCTTCGATACACCCCTGCCTGATCCTAACGTCCCCTTTGCCAAGTCCGCCTAACCTAGTGGACCAGCGTCCTGCATGGTAATTTGAACCGTCGTCGTCCGTCGTTTTCGTTCATTTTTTTGGTGGTGGTACCTATGGTGCGCACACACACAAATTCATGCTCGCTTCGCTCGCAGTAACTTATGCCGTTCTCATTGCATTACGAAGAGTGAATAAAGGTAAGAAAATGGGTTGAGATGAAGCTGAGCAGGGGTCAGTGTTTCGACTGTTTTGATAGGTGCTCTTCGACTTGTGCGAACTGTTTCTTGAACTTGTCAAAGTCAATGTTGGCCGCGTGCAGCATGGCGCTCCAACCGGCCGTGAATCTCGTAAGAAACGCGGTCTCGGCAATCTCATCATTAGTAGCTCCGTTCATTCTGGCGGCTCTTGTATGGAAATGAATACAGTACGGACAGTGGATTGCAGACGCAACCGCTAATCCCATAAGCTCACGGTATTTGGCAGGTATCTTGGTCTCTGAGAAAGTGAATTTCTTCATCTCCGCCCATTCGTGAGGAAGCGCATCATGTGGAATCGCAGTGAACTGATCAAGCACTATGCCCATTGTCTTCTTTATGTCGTCAAGAACATTTTCATATTCTCCCATTCTAAGTAACACCTCCGCAATCTAGTAGACCTCGTTCATGACGCCTGAAGATCGCAGACTTCGTCTACGCGACTTCATCCAAAGAAGCGGTTCTCGATGGAACAACTCTCTAGTTGAGCGAACTGAACTTGACCTTGAAAGGAGGAGCAACTATCGAGCCTATTGTGACCTGCCCTTGTATGTTGCAGGCAGTTTCGCAGTGTAACCTTACGGGCGCGCATACACACTTTTCCAACGACAATCTCCAATCTATTCGGATAAGTCCAGATAAGTGGTACGCACACACCACCATTAGGATACTGAAGTCAACTGTTTGGGAATTGCCATCATTTTCTGATCTTCTTGACCGCATTCATGACTTCGCGCATGAAAGCGGGAAGGTCTGGTGGCCATCGTGAGGTGATCAGATTGTCATCAACGACCACTTCTTTATCCTCGTAAACTCCTCCTGCTGCTTTGATCTCTTCTGGCACTCCATCGTGCCAGTAAGACGTTAGACGCCTTTCCTTTATGACGTTGGCAGAAACAAGAGTGTAGGGGCCGTGGCAAATTGATGCCACACTTTTGTTCTTGGTGAAGAACGATTTTGTAATTGAAAGGGCTTTTGGATGGTTGCGCACGGAAGTTGGAGCCCCATCAGGGAACCGCCGGGAATTATGAGAAGGCCATAGTCATCAGGATCGACTTCGTCCAGAGTCTTGTCAGGATTCAACGCGTAACCATGTTCCCCGTGAAGTGTTTCTTTACTGGGCGCTGCCACGTGCACTTTCACGCCTTCCTCGAGCAATCGGAAATACGGGAAGAGCACCTCCATGTCCTCGAACTGATCAGCCGTTAGGATAATGACGGAACAGCTTTTCATATCCTTCCATCTGGAAAAGTTGTCCTAATATGAATTCCGCTCTTCCCTATCGCCATCGTTTTCGTGTGTGTGGTATTAATGGTGCGGGCAACCAGATTTGAACCATCGCGTTCCTAGTTCACGCGCTCCAAGTAAATAAGACGACAATTGCGAATCGATGAGGATTCAAACTTGAATTTTGAAAACAGTTCTAGCAGGAAAGATGCTCGTGACGAATTCTTGAACTTGAACTGGTTACATTTTTGTGTATCATGTAATCCTTTAGCAGTGAGGCAGATATTAGGGTCGAACCAGTCGTATTGAGCGGACCGCATTGAGCAAGGTTACTCTAAGTAGGCAGCTGAATGCTTTCGACGTCACAAACCTAGTTGTTGGGTCAATCATCGGAGCGGACGTGTATGTGGCCGCTGCGTTAGGTGCAAGGCTTCTCGGCCCAGCCTCCATTCTAGTCTGGGTTCTGGCGGGCCTGATAGCTATTGTGATCGCTCTCTCATTTTCGCATTGCGCGGCGATCCTGCCTAAGGTCGGCGGACCATACGCGTATGTTAGAGATGTTGCGGGGCCCTTCAAAGGATTCTTGGTGGGATGGGCACTTCTGCTTGCTGAATGGTTCTCTCTTGCTGTCTTCCCCGTCGCTTTTACTCAATACTTCCTTTCGTTCATTCCGACTCTAAGCCCGACGGCTCAGATCCTATTGAAGGGAGTTTTCATTGGAATCATATTTCTGACGAACGTGGTTGGAGTGAGGATGGCAGGGAAGTTCAACGATCTCCTCACGATTGGGAAACTGGGCCCTCTGTTGCTGCTTATGGGTGCAGGTCTCATTTTCATTATGTTTCAACCTCAGGTCACTCTTGCTAGGTTTCACCCATTTCTCGTCGGTGCGCCGGCGAATTTCGGTCAGGCGCTAGTGTTAATTTTCTGGGCGTACGCAGGGTTTGAGCTTTCCACGCTCCCGGCGGACGAGATCCAAGATGCACCGAGAACGATTCCTAGAGCGATCGCGGCCGGGATGTTAATTGTCATGGTCTTCTATTTGACAACGAACTTCACGATCATAGCCAATGTGGATCAGTCCGCCTTGGCCAGTTCGCCCGCACCGTTGACTGTTGCTGCAACGAACATATTCGGCTTGCTGCCGGGTCTGGGGATTTGGGGTAGTCTCATGGTTGCAGTGGGGGCGTTGGTTTCGATCACGGGTGCCGATGAATCTGGTACGATAGGGACCTCGCGATTGGCGTTTGCGATGTCAGTCGATGGGCTTCTTCCGCGTGCGTTCAGTCGATTGCATGATTCCTTTCGTACTCCCTACATAGGACTGGCGCTGCTCTGCTCGACCGCTTTTCTTACAAGCGTCATCGGGACATTATCCGATCTGATTAACAGTTCCGTCTTCCTTCTATCATTCACCTACCTCGCGACGGGCATTTCGGTCATTCTGCTAAGACGGAAATATCGAGTCGCCTCGAGTCCCCGGGGGATTATCGTGCCGGCGTTGACGATGGCATTCTCGGCGTTACTGATGACGCAGGTGAACTTACGACAGATAGCAATTGCATTGATGCTGTTAGGTCTCGGGGTTCCAATGTACACTTTCTTCTCCCCCAAGAGCGAACTGGCTGAACTGAAGGCGAAGTTTCTATCCACCGAAGCGATCCTCGAAAGGGCGTACCGTCAGAGGGATACTTTTCTCGCGCATCCCCTTCACCATCTCATAATGTTAATCTATCGAATAAAACGCATTCAGCGTGCTTGGAAGGTCAACAGAAAACGCTAGAGTTACCCGACTCTCGCTCGTATCCTCGCTCCGCACAGGAACTAGATCTGGTTCAAACTCGCGTAGACTTATGACGCGGAACACAAGTGAGGATCCAGACGCTTACATGGAATCAGGCTTTTGGCGAAACTTGGATCGTATCGCGGCGACAAGTCGCGTCATAATAGAGAGATCCAAAGGAACCCCGGAAATTCCTGCCCTCTAATCCGAGAGAGGTTCTTTTGAAGGACGCCTATGAGGCGACTATGCGTTGCTTCACTAAGATAGATGGATGCGACATTGTCTACCTAGTTGATAAGGAGGGCTACGTTGGCAAGAGTGGGCTCGTAGACATAGGTTATGCTTACTCCAAAGCCAAGGAACTCTACGCCCTAGAGCCAATAGACGACCCAGCTGTTGCAAGCCTGCTAAAGGGAGTGGTCAACACACAAGAGCTGGTCAGCACCGCCAAGCGAAACTAGAACGGTGATTTTCACTTAGAGTCTAGAGGCGAAACGAAGATAACTCGTCTGGTCGCAGGAAGCCGCGAGTAAGGCATCACACTTGTCAGAGCAGGGATATTTTGATGTAATCGTGATTGGAAGCGGAGGCGCAGGCTTGCGCGCAGCGATCGAGGCCTGCGACCAAGGCGTTTCAACCCTATTGATTTCGAACGGCGCCGCCGGAAAGTCAGGAGCCACGATGATGGCTGGCGCTGATATCACTCTTGATGGAGCCGGTGCAGCCAGTATCGGTCTTCCGGGGAACGAGTCGGACAGCAAACAGAAGTTCTTCCACGATATCCTAATCCAAGGTTATTTTCTCAACAATCAGAGACTGGTTGAAGCTTACGTTCGCGACGCCCCAGCTCGGACCAAGGAGATGATCGAATGGGGGATGAGGTATCACTGGGACGGCAAACGCGCCATCCTAACGCAGGGCACAGAACTGAACCGAGTCCTAATGGAGCAGGTTGGGAGACGGCACATAGAAACCAGGAATGACTTCTATGTTACAGATCTCCTGACCCGAGGCAAGGAAGTCGTAGGCGTGGTGGGGGTTGATGTCAACAGGGGAGTCGTGGAAGCGATCAGGGCGAAGGCTGTAGTTATCGCTTCAGGTGGATGGCAGCGAGTATACTCTTTCACTAGTGCTCCCGGAGGGTTGATGGGTGTAATGCATGCCGCAGCCTACAGAGCCGGAGCCGCCCTATTGAATATGGAGATGGTCACATTTTGCCCGAACGTGATACTATGGCCGCCCGCGTTGCGAGGAGACATTTTCCCGTACATTCTGATTGAAATGTTCGGTGATCTGCTCGAAAAGCACGGGCGACCTTTTCTGAGGGACGAGTATGATCCGTTAATCTACCGAATAGCTACAACAACCGAATGGAACAAACTGATCTTCTCCATGGCGGCCACGAAGGTAGTCATGAGAGGAGACGGATCACCAAGAGGAGGAACCTACTACTCAATCAAGAATGTTCCCCGGAATATTCTGGATGAAGCCGAGAAGATCTATCCGGGATGGAAGTGGCTGAGAACCGACTTCTCCAGCCTGATGAACTGGCTCATCGATGGCAACGCCGTGGAGGTCTCACCGGCCGCACATTACATGGAGGGAGGAATCTTGGTTGACGAACGCGCTTCAACAACGCTGAAGGGCCTATACGCTGCGGGCGAGTGCTCTGGTGGTTTGTTTGGCGCGAATCGAGTAGCCTCCGCGATCACACAGATACTTGTTCAAGGAGCCATAGCAGGGAAATCCGCGGCAAACCACTCGAAGAAGACGAGTCTAAGAGAACTTGAAGCGAGTCAGCTCAAAAGAATCGAATCACGTCTCACGCGACCCTTCTCACAGAGAGATGGTCCACACGCTATTGACGTCAAGAAGAAGATCAGGAAGATTGCGGATCAGAATCTCTGGGTGATCAGAACTGGCGAAGGCCTGAAGCAGGCCACTAATGAGCTTGAGTCAATCCTCTCAAACGAAGTACCGAGAATCTCAATCAAAACACAAACCCGAACATACAACAAAGAGTGGATCGACGCCCTAGAAGTCGAGAGCATGGCGCAGATTTCACTTGCATCTGCACGGTCCGCACTACTCAGAACAGAGAGCCGAGGTGTCCACAATCGCTCCGATTTCCCGCAAACAAACAACAGAAAGTGGCTTCGGGAAATAGTGGTTAGACAGGTGAACGGAAAGATGTCCTTAACCACACGCCCCATAACAGTTACAAAGTTGAGGCCTCCACGAGTCAAGTTTGGGTTCGAGGACGGCATAATTCGCGCTGTAAGAGAATTAGGTGAATGAAATGGAGAAGAGGACAATCAAGGTTAAAATCGCACGCTTCGACCCCGCCGTTGACAGCTCTCCGCACTACCAGACATACGAAGTACCAATGGCACCGAGAATGACTGCAATGGACATACTGGATTACATCTACGAGAACCTGGATCCAAGCCTCGCATACCACTCACACACGTCATGCCATAGAAGGATATGCGCCAGATGCAACGTGACAATCAACAAAAAAGTCGGTCTGTCATGCCACACGGAAGTCACCGGCGACATAACGATCGAACCCCTACCACGATTCAAGGTGATACGTGATCTAGTGGTGGAAGGAATCTAGAAACGCGCCGATAGCGAACACAACTTCAGAACTCTCATTGGCTGTCCAACGAACAGGTGCTTGCCTTCTCCGCTCTTTGCTATCAGCCCTTCGTTCCTCGAGCCAATCGTGGGTCGACATACTTCCAGTCTAAACGCGCATTCGAGAAGTCACTCCGCTCCTTTTCAGTCGTCGGCAACTCCGCGAACGTGCAGTACTCGTCGCCGAAGGCGGCACAGTCATTGTGAACTTGCTTTATGTTAGGGTCAACCGCCATAGTTTTCGCTGGGTCGACATAGCAGTAGAGGCCACCGAGATCAAGCTCCTTGAATTCTCGAAAGACCCTAGCCAGCACGCAGTCGTAAACCCTTCCATTCTCACATTCGGTATAAGCACCATACTTTCCGACGGGATAGTCTGGCAACCCACGCTTAATCCTCTCCCCCACCCACTGGCCATATCTCAATATGGACCGTGTGATCAGCTCCTTTCCCTTCTCGGCCCCTAATTCCTCGACCAGCGTCTTGGAGAATGCTAGATGCAAAAGCGCTATCCTGGTGATCGCCGTCTCCACTTGCTCCCTTGCTTCGGTTAGAGGAACCAATCCTTTCTCTCCTAGGAATTTCCCGCCTCCATTCTGTTCAGCAGACTCCATTTCGTTAGCCCTCTGCGTCTCAAAGGAATGGTAATGCGGACTGATCCGCTTAACCATTTCTGACCGTTTCCACAACTCACGTTGTGAGCGTGAACACCAGATCCTCTTTGTAGGCTGATCCTTGAATGGAAAAGCTACAAGGCTTTTGATGCGGGCGGCATGTCCGGTTTGACGGTATTTGTCCCTACAGTATTCATTGGAGTTTCTTCGCCTACTACGTCGACGAGCTTACAGCGACATGCACCAATCCAGGCTTCCATATCGGAGTCCAGTTCGATTAATGGCTGACTCGCATTATGGTAACGGTGCAAGTGGAAGCATTCACTCTTGGTGCACACCAGACGTGCTGCTTGCTTAAATGACGGGAGGACGCAGCCCGTTATGGAGGCGAAACAAGTATGGCAATCGTACCGACATCTGCATTTGCGGGTCTAGCATTTGGTATCGTGATTGTAATAGGCTCTCTTTACTCATCGAGGGGAGTCAAGACGACAGTCAAGACATCTCTCCGGGGGAACCCCAAGGGACGAATGAACGATGCCAATCCTATCTTACTGAACTTTGGAACAACGAGCATTAACGGTGGGCAATCATACCTACCTGACCCCGACATGGTTTTCAGGGACAATATCTAGACAAGATTCAGTCGAATGAAGATTCAGCGATCAATTCCCCAACATTTCTTAAAATTCAAACCCCAACAGCACCCTTTGGCTTCTCAAGGGCAGCTGTGGAGCAAGTCGTTGAGGTGACGTATTTGCGTAATTCGTTCTTGACTTAAAGTCTGCCCCAAGAAGCGATACAGCATTGGAGTCTGTAACTGAGTGAACGTTTTTCGTTCGGATCGCACATTTGACACGAAATACCAGATGTGAAAAGAAATTTCGTGTTCATTCATGGTGCATACCAGAAGTGATGTCAGCTTAAATCACTCGAAGCTCATGTCGAAGGAATCAGTGAATGGAATGGTTTCCGAGAAAATCTTACGTTTTCAGGGTAAGAACGTGAACTTGAATCAGTTGTCAGAACAAATCATGCAATATCTTCAGAGCAACGGGTACAAAACTCAGTCCACAACGGCACCGATGGGACTCATCATTCAAGCAAAGAAAGCCGGTATTATGCGAGACATTATCACCGCTGACAGGGCCTTCACTATCATGATAACGGGACAGCCGAACGACTTTTCAGTCCACATCGGCATTGGGAATTGGATACAGAACATTGCGGTTGCAGCGGTCGAAGCGCTGTTACTGTCAGCTCTCTTCCTGGCTATTGACGTACCTGAGATGCTATGGACTCGACATGTTGAAAACGAAATCGCAGCAGAGATTACACGACGAGTAGGCTGAATCAAGCCATCGTTTCATTCAGTATCCCTGATTTCGGTATCTTCTAGATACAGTCATAGGAGTCTGATACAACTTTGGAAGCAATCATCGATCTCCTACTCTTCGCCGTCTATTGGATTATCGCAATCGCAGCAGTCGCGCTAGCCTAGGGATTCATAATCGTTAGTGACTGGTTAACGTTGGTGCCAAGCAGAAAGGTGTGAGCACTGTGATAGGAATGGAAGCAATCGAATCCGATTCCGTCATGAACGAGCTTCTAGGCCTGGGAAGCTTCAATAAGCGGTCACAAACTGCAATGCTTGAAGCCGTAGTGGGACATCATCGCTCCCTGCTTGTGATGGCTGCAGCTTTCATCGTTGGTCTCACTGTGGGATTCATTGAGAGTAACGAAAGAAACGGAAAGAAAATCATAGACTAGTTAGAGAATGAATGCCTGCGAATCATGCCCGACAATGTTCGAGCAGATCGAGTCGTTGGTCTAATGCAGGGTATGTGGAGTTTAGGATCTTTGGTCAATTTAAGTGTGCGTGGCAAGTTGCTCAAACGCTTCAATGTACAGAAAAGGTGCCATTTCAAGAGGGTCGCTCCCGGTGAGATCCCATCTAGAGCTATTGACTACGAGATTAGTATATTGCTCCAAGTGCAGAAAAATCTTCGAGAATGAGTTAACTCGGCGTCCAAATTGCGGAACATGACTTACATCATCCGAGAGACGCAAAGATAATCTTTCACGGAAACCGTGGCGGGCAGGTCGCGAGATAGTGCGTTTGAACACAGTTCGTATTAGAGATGACTCCTGGGCTCATAAGTCGATTCTAGATCAGATATTCAAGACTTGCCCAGACCACGTTCGCCAGAAAAAACCGTATCCAACGATTTTCTGTTCTGAGACCGTAACAGCGAGTAGAACAAGACTGTCGATATCGAGAAGACTAATGCCAAGATGAGTATTGCAGTTCCTAAGCTAATCAGGCCCTGTGCAAGCAGACTGTAAGCGGGCAGGGGCCCGAAAATCGTGAAGATAAGAAGGGAAATAAGGAGGGATCCAGACTTGTCTCGTAGCGGAGTAGTTTTCAACCCGAATTCTGTTGATCCTCGAATCCTCCATAATGCCCTCCCGAGTTGACCGTGGAACCCTTGACGTCCTAGTCTCTTGCAACACCGTGAGCATCGGCCACAATACTTGCAGAAGACCGTCACGGGTTCCCCGCAAGAAGTGCACTGAAAGACTTGCAGAGTGGGTTCGATCATGGGTCGGTTGTACAATCTTGTGTTATCGGCTTGCAGAGGCCTTCACCCCAACTGTCTTTGCTAATTAGTCAGAGATGAGATCCAGCATCAGTATTTCTGGTGTTATCTTCACTGCGTCAGCGTGATCTGGTTCTTTCAATTTGTGGCCGCAATTTGGACAGTACATGAGTTCGGCGATAAGCTCCGATGGTTCTGGCAGGAATGGGTTGTTCTCTTGAGAATCAACATGGTAGAGCGTACTTCTGCATTTGGAGCAAACGAAGCTAACTCCATGATTGCGTTGAGTTTTCATGCCGGTAATCCTCTCGGACTTGGCGAGTGTATGAACGTCGTCCTCTTTCATGATTCACCACTCGAATCAAGTGCGCGTAAGTTTCTGAGGAGAATTTAAATGGGCGCCACTTTTGGTGTGCACCAGAAGTGAACGTCTCGTCTTTGATGGGTGATGTTAGGTTTGGTCTTCGGGGAGTAGTTGGCTTTCCACCAACTGAAGCTTCTCGAACCTTTTTCCCCAGTGGGAAATGAATTTCTGCTGATGTCGCCAAACATCTATAGACCATACAACCACGACAAACGCCAGAACAAGAAGAGCCGCGTCTACCAGCAGTGGGACTTGCATCACAGCACGAAGCGGTGCGGTTTCGTATAGGAGGAGGATGAATCGCGAAAGGAAGAACAGAAGGAATACTGCACCTATGAAATTCATTTTCCCTTGAATCCTATACCTCTTGAACTCTTCTGACGCCTCTTGCAGGAAGGTATGGAGTGTCGCGATGGGGTATTCGTCTTTGGTCTCAGCCATTTGCAACGACTTCATCCAGAAATAGTGCTTGGATGCTTTTAGATGTCGCTCACCAATGGTGTACCTAGGCGTTTGATGAATCGATGGAAATGATCTGCGTAGCTTCCGGGAACAGGCTCGATCATGTTCTCACTTCTATTACCAGCAGCCGCGAATGCACAGGCTCGTACTCGAGGTCTGTGAACGGCTTTTTTCGTTATCTCTGCTGAACATCTTCCATGCGAATAGCAGTATTGTTCGCATCGCTCAGCAGTTTCCAACTCCGAGTAGCCGAACCCACAAATCTCGCAGAGAAATGCCTGTCTACCTTTCTTTTGGATTTCCTCCACCAACTCCTGACACACCCTGCTCACTAGACATTAGACCAGATCACTTCACTGTGAGTACCGGACACTTTGCATGCTCACTGACCTTGCTTGCGGTGGAGCCTAAGAGGAACTTCTTTATGCTGTTCAACCCTCTACTCCCTAGAACGATCAGATCGTATTTGCCCCTATCACCTAGCTTGAGTAGCTCATCTGCTGGGTCTGCTCGCTCTATCATCACTGTAGTGATAACCAAATTTCTTGCCTCCGCCAGTTCCTTCGCGCCTCGAAGAATCTCATGACCGTTTCTTTCAAGACGCTCTAGGAGTTTTAGAGCCGCGTTTGGGCTGTCGCCATAGATCGAAGGTGGCACTGAGACGATGTGAACGGCGGTTACTGATGATCCACACTTCTCCTCTAAGAATAGAGCATGCTCAAGTGCTCTTCGTGATGAGTCCGATCCGTCTATTCCAACAAGTATCTTAGAATACAAGTTATGCTGCTCTCCTCTCAGTTCCTCCGCAATGGTCACCGTCGATCTTGGCCGAAACCGCTTTTGGTTCGCTTGGTAAGCCACTTCAGTTCCTTCCCAACTCTGATTCAGTCGATTGATTTCCTGGATCTGCTGTACAGGTAGCCGATGTTGCCTATTACTACGAGCACAATAACTAGCAGCGATGCGCTGGAAATTACTTGTCCAGTAGTGAAATGCGCGAGAACTCCCAACGCTAGGACCACGGCTACCGACAGGTAGATGATTCTTCGTGTGTTTTCTCCCATTTTGACTCCTTGACTTAATCCATCCAAATTGATCCCTCCTTTCCTTTGAGACGCGCTTCTGGCTTGGAGAAATTTAAACAGACGCCACTTGTGGTACACACCACTGATGAATAGTAGCTCCGCTCTCTGCAAGAGAACGGGCACTGCTTTTTACCAATTCGAGTAGGAGGAAATCAAGCGTGATTTATGATAATCCGTAGATATCGATTCGCCGATTGGTGATACTGAAAAAAAGGAGGGGCAGGAAGTGCTCTAAAGTTTGTTATTTGTTCATTGGAGGTATGGGTTTACTCGGGGTGCGATTGACCACCATTCTTCGACTAGACTCCAGTTACCGTCCTTCAACGTGTAGACAAGAGCATAGTTCACTCTAACTGTGGTCGTAGTTCCGTCTGAGTGAAGGTTGAAGAAAGCCAAGCGCGCCGTGACTACTCCTCGATTGCCTCCTAAGATCTGCACCTTGAAGTCTGTAACGTTCATGTAGACATCTGGATTTGCTTTGAAGAACTTGGCCCACTCGTCCTGGATGCCGTTCTTGTCTGTGAAGTTCCCGTTGAGAGGACCCCCAAGCCAGTACAGTTTGGCGTCGGGAGCATATTCGGACATCACAGTGTTTGAATCTCTTGCAGTTATGGCGGACCAGTGGGAGTATGCCTGATAGGCAACGCTGTTCTGGTTGAGCTTTGACTCAACGGTATTCACTCTTCCCTCTGCAGCCGCGTACCCGCTTTGTAAATCGCCGATTCTACTCTGGTAGTAAACAAGGCTTCCAGCCAGTGCTAGCACTATGACGATCAAAACTCCTGCCGTCAAGTAGAAGCGTTTCCTCGGTATTTCTTGCGACATTACACAATCCTTCTTCACCAGACCGCATGGCGTGGATGATTTAAGTAGGCTGCAGTTCTGGTATACACCAAGAATGAATGCAGAAACGAAGTTCCGTTTTCATACTTCTGCCTGCAGATGATTTTCTTCTTGACGGCAATTGGTTTTCTGTGATCTGAAGGTTTCGAAGCTTTGGCAACACCATGAGATGAACTTTCTAGCGGCGCCTGCCATCAATTGACGAGACAATCACAGCTAATGCCGCAATTGGCAAGATGCCATCTCCAGGCTCTCCTTTGGGTGCCGCTATTCAGTGGTGCAACAAATGATTCAGAGAATTGAGGGGAGCGTTCCGCGAAGCTTCAGGTACACTTCCTTCCCAGAATCAGCTAGTCGAATTATGCCCTCCGATTCTTCGACAAATCCCTTCTGTTTTAGGTATTCGAGGTACTTCTGAAAGTCGTCATATGATAGTTGCGTTGCGTGGCGCCAGAGCGAGGTCCTAGAGTGCGGACCGGCATTATAGAATAGATATTCGAGCATCTCGAATCTAATCTGCACGGGCGATTTCCTTGTGGGCTGTGATTTGCCACGCTCAAGCAACGAATTCGACTCCATGACTCCATTGTGAAGAGAGTTAAGAATCCTCTCAAATGATCCAGCAGATCTTGGATTTTGTCTTAACCAAAAGCAGCTCGGCAAGTCAAACTCCTTGGTGATCTCCAGCCGAAATCGGACTGTGGATTAATGGTTTACGTGGCGCTAGCTTAAATTGCTTCTAATTGCATTGCAGGCGAGCAACGGCATCGCTCCCTCAATGAATGTTGGCGGTTCAGATCCTGAATGAGTTCGAGTTATCATGTATTCCAAGTCAACATCTGAATACAGGCAAACACTGGTTGAAGATACGCTCAGAGCGTTAGACACCACTCGAGATGGGCTCACAGACTCTGAAGCACAAATGCGGATTCAGATGGTCGGGTACAATGAGGTGGTGGAGAGAAGGAAGAATCCGGTTTTCGAATTCTTGTCACGTTATTGGGGACCAATGCCTTGGCTACTCGAATTGACAACTGTTCTTTCATATGCCATAGGTCACTATCTTGAGGCGACAATAATTCTTGGATTGCTTACGCTGAACGCAACTATTAGTTTTCATCACACCCAGAGTTCTCGAAAGGCATTAGATCTTCTAAAAAGACGCTTAGCGGTCAAAGCCAAAGCTTTGCGGAACAAGAAATGGGAGATCAGAGAAGCTCGAGATATCGTCCCCGGCGATATCATAGCGGTTGGGCTCGGAGACCTCATACCGGCCGACGCGAAATTGATCGGTGGAGAAATATCTGTCGACCAGTCTGCTCTGACCGGAGAGTCGTTTCCTGTAACCGCTCGGGAATCAGGGATCATTTATTCGAGTTCCGTCGTGAGGCGCGGTGAAGCAAGAGCGGTCGTGCTCAACACGGGAGCGAACACGTACTTCGGAAAGACAGCTGAACTGGTCAGGATAGCAACCCCCAAGTCACATCAAGAACAAATCATGATGTCCATTGTCAAATACATGATGTACGTCAGCATAGCCGCCCTGATCTTGGTTGCGGGAGACGCTGCACTAACTCAAATTGATCTCTTGACGATCGTGAGATTCGCGTTGATTTTCTTAATGGGCGCTGTTCCTGTTGCATTGCCAGCTGTCTTTGCAATTGTTCTCTCAGTGGGAGCGATGGAGCTTGCCAAGAAAGGGGCTCTCGTAACTAGGCTCGATTCAATCGAAGACGCAGCCTCCATGCAGGTGCTGTGTTTGGACAAAACCGGCACAATAACGCAGAACAGACTGTCAGTCACTGAACCCATAGCGTACTCTGGTTTCAATAATGAAGATGTGGCGAGAATGGCGAGTCTTGCATCAAGAGAGGAAACCAAGGACGTGATAGATCTTACAGTAATTGAGTACGCTAGAACAACTCGTGCAAGCACTAATGGTTACCACCAAGTCACCTTTACGCCATTTGAGCCAGCTACGAAAAGGTCGGAAGCAGTTGTTGATCATGATGGAGAACGTTTCAAAGTAACCAAGGGCGCGACCCAAGTAATTTTGTCGTTGTGCAAAGGGACGGATAATGAAGTTCAGAAGCAAGTCTCCGAAACGGTTGATGGGTTGTCGCAAAAAGGATACAGAACACTGGCAGTTGCAAAATCAGATGATACGGACGCTGCTGAATTCAAGCTTGTGGGGCTTCTACCATTCGCCGACCCGCCCAGACCAGACTCGAAGGAAATGATAGAGAACCTCAGGGAACTGGGGGTAACCCCGAAGATGCTGACCGGGGATAATATCGCCATAGCCCGAGAAATAGCTCGACAAGTGGGGTTGGGCAGCCGAATCTATCGCATGACAGACCTCGCAAACCTAGACGAAGAGGAAGAAGCAAGGATAATTGAGGAATTTGATGGGTTCGCAGAGATTTACCCCGAGGACAAGTACAAGGTGGTGAAGCTCCTTCAATCCAGAGGTCAGATGGTCGGGATGACTGGGGATGGCGTCAACGATTCTCCAGCTCTCAAACAAGCGGAGGTCGGCATAGCAGTACAGAACTCAACGGACGTAGCGAAGGCCTCTGCTAGTGTGGTTTTAACGGAACCGGGCACGAAGGTCATACTCGACGCGATCAAAACAAGCCGTCAGATCTACCAGCGCATGTTAACGTGGGTTATCAACAAGGTCGCAAAAGTGATACAGTTTGTAGGGCTGCTCGTTCTAGGGTTCTTTTGGTTGCATCAGGTAGTGCTTTCCGTGTTGGGGATGGTTCTATTGGTGTTTGCCAACGATTTTGTGACCATGTCCCTCGCAACAGATGATGTGAAGCATACAAGTAGCCCCAACGTGTGGAACGTGAAGAACGTGACTCTAGCATCGCTCATCATAGGTGCCCTGCTTATTGTTGAGGGAGCGATTGCCATTTTCATGGGAACAGCTTATTTCCATTTGGAGTGGCAACAACTGCAAACGCTCGTAATGCTTACGCTGATATTCACAAGTCAATTCAGAGTCCTGATCGTTAGGGAGAGAAGACGCTGCTGGTCATCGCGGCCCGGCAGAGAACTTCTGTTTTCCTCTCTGGTTACGGTTGTGGGATTCGTTTTGCTTGGGGTTTATGGTATCATCATACCAGCACTCTCGCTTGAACAGGTTCTCTTGATTCTAGTGTTTTCAGCGGTATTCACGTTGGGCGTGGACTTTCCGAAGTATTACGTGTTCAGAACATTCGGTTTATGAAAGATTGCTGGCATGAGCTCGATGCTCGAGAAATCTTGCAGCATCACACCCAGAGTGACATAATCAACATAGTTAGATGCATTTCTAAGTTCTTATGGCTCTCGAAGGCTGACTTTCCGGTTATCCGAACGTGTGAGTGTGCTTGTCAAACAATTAGAAATCGCAAAGCAAGTTGAAACCGTTTCGTCAAAGCTCTGTTCAGTGCGGATTACGCATATTGATTCTTGGTGTACACCAAGAGTGCCGTCAGTTTAAGTAGGCCTCAACTGAGTCGCCTGGATTGAGTGTGGCATTAGGAATGAGGTCGTCTAATGTTAGCGCGTCCATTTGGGCTACCGCGCTTGGGGCTTGGCTAGGCTGGGTGATGGATTCTTATGATCTCAGCATGATGTTTCTTCTCATAGTGCCTATGTCCCTGTTGTTCTTTCCAAAAGAGGCAGCGTACTTCGCGATCATCGGGACGTTGAGTGTCTATTTCCTGACACTTGTATTCCGGCCTTTGGGAGGCTTCATCTTCGGCATTTTGGGAGACAAACTTGGCAGAAAGCGAAGTATGCTGATCAGTTTAATCGGTCTGGGGAGTGCTGTCTTTTTGACGGGCCTACTTCCGACCTACGCTGCGATTGGTATAGCGGCACCGATACTCCTGGGAGTTATGCGATCTATCATTGGTGTTTTCGCGGGAGGAGAGTACGGGAACAGCGCAGCCATACTGATGGAGAACATCTCAAACAAGACCCGCGGCAGAATTGGTGGTTTCCTTCAGGGAGGATATCCAGTTGGTTTTACTCTGGCTGCATTGGTCTATCTAGTTCTTCAGCGGACATTGCTTCCAGGCGATTTCCTCCAACTGGGATGGAGGATTATGTTCTTCACGGGCCTCCTTCCTGCACTGGCGGGTCTGGTGATTAGGTTGAAGATGCCTGAATCTTTCGTTTGGCATAAGACATTGGAGTCCGAGGGTGTGGAGAGCACCCCGATCCGAACACTGTTCAAGAATCGGTTGCATTTGTCGGCTTGGTTAAGTGGTTTTCTTGCCATGGCTGGTATATCTTGGCTTTACTCGCTTACCCTAGGATTCTATCCAACGATCTTGCCTAGCTTCGCAAAGATAAGTCCGCTGGTTAGCACTTATGTTGTGATAGTTGCGATTCTCTCCTCGCTAGTTGGATATCTCTTGTCTGGGCTCGTGAGCGACTATGTCGGACGTAAGAAGGCTCTGGCTCTGTTTGCACTTCTAGGAAGCGTCGCCAGTGTTCCGTCGATGTATGTGATTCTGCGCGGTGCATTCGGCTTGACGAACGTTACGATTGCTGCTAGTCTTCTCGCATTCTTTACGACGGGGGCTTACGGCGTGATTCCTTCGTACCTGTCCGAGAAGTTCCCGACGAAGATTAGGAGCACGGGTGTAGGTAGCTCTTTCAACGCTGGATTCATAATCGGCTCTTGGAGTTCCGTCCTAACTCTACTTTTCGCCGGTGTGCTGGGGCTAAGCAACCTGTTCTGGATAGCAGGAGCGGCGATCGTAATCGGTGAGCTGTTCATCGCAGCATCAGTACTGATGTCAAACGAGACCTACAACAAGGATCTGGGAAGCATTTGACGTGCTCTTAGCCTAGCAAAGAATCCGTGATGAGCGCAGCTGTATTACTGACTCCAATGTGTTTTCGTTTCCATTCTGAAGGCAGGAGCCCATGAACTAAGTGACGGGTTTGGTTTCCGAGACGGATTAGAAACCGCCTACAACTATGGTTCAGAAAAGGCCACAGTTGTTATGGTAGTGATCAAAGGATCGTCTGCCCGTTGTCAACCACATACCCGGGAGTTTGCTGCACGAAGTGTTTGTGTAACGAATGGATAAGTAGCCCAACTATGAGCGTGGCCGTCCCCACAGCTAGAGACTGGGCGCCAAGTGTGAGAAGCATGATTGCTGAGAGAGCTACCGAGAATGCCTGAGTGAAAGGATAACCGGGGGACAGGAACTTGCCTTGAACTCTCCTTTTTCGAGTAACCGCTACTTCGATTCCTGAAAGCATGTATGAAAATATCACGCCGAAGTTTGCAACCAAGGCGATCGACTTAACATCACCTAGGCTTAGCGATGAGATCATGATGGCGGCGACTGCCAACGTTGGGATCTTTGAATCCTTGCCTAAGAAGCGGGGCAACAGGTCGTCTTCACCCATCCGTCTGGTTGTTCTAGAACCCGCTATGATCAGTGAAAGGGTCACGGTTAGTGTCGCCGTCAAAGCCGAGAATGCGACAGCATACGAGATGGGAGTGGGAGCCCTGACCGATGAAAGAGTGAGCGAAAGAGGGTTGGAGGCTACGCCGTACGCTTCCCAGTTGAGGCCGTAGAGCATGGAGAATACGACGAGCACATAGAGCAAGGTGCTAACTATCAACGAGAGGATTATGGCGCGTGGAACTGTTCTCTCTCCGCTCTCCACATCAGGTGTGAGAGTGGCTATGGTGTTGAAGCCCGAGTAAGCGAAGAAGGCAATAGCGGCTGCTTCAAACACACCCCCCACACCATTCGGAAATGCCGGAGAGAACTTGGATGAGGAGTACGTGCCCAAACCAATCGCTGTAGCCACAAACAGACCAAGGCCGACCAAGTTGATTATAACAAGCCCTTCTTCCGCCTCGGCTGCGAGCCTGACACCTTTCACTTCGACGTAGGAAAGAATGAGAATGAGGAGCGCTGCCAAAGGTAAGTAGAATCCGCTCGGAACTCCGATAGCTACAATATACCCTGAGAAACCGAGTGCGACAGCGGAACCGCTAACTGCGTACGAGATTAGACGGAACCATCCTACGAGAAAACCCAAGGTATCGCCAAGAGTAGCCTTCGCAAAGCTGTAGACACCTCCCTCCACGTTTGGGAACTTCGAGGAAAGCTCGGCGCTGTTGAAACCGACGCTTGTCGCGAGGGCCGCTGTTATCCCGAAGGCAGCCAACGCTCCGGGGCCAGCCGCATTTATCGACGCCCCAGCCATTACAAATATCCCGGCCCCCACGATATTTCCGAGACCAACGGCGACGGCTTGCCAAAACCCCAGTTTCTTCAGGCTCATGACGGTAAGCCAAGTTACAGAGACATTAACAGGCTCTTATCGCTAGTGGAGAATGACCACAACGCCTTGATGGCATGATTGAACCAGTGGTTCGGCTGCAATTTCCGAACACGCTATGTTCGCCTTAAAACTCAATTGATACTTGATGCACAGCAGCATGCTGTTACGCGTTGGAGTGTGCGGTAATCAAACCGACTTTTCATATGGGTTCATCTTGTGCTCCAGAACTTCGTTGCTGATACAGCTATCTGGAGGCGCTGCAAGAGGCTCGGAATTACGTGACGCAGGCCTAGCCTCTGAAGCCAGGCTGTATGTTGTTTCCTTCGCGCTGCACGTTTATCAATGCGAGACGCCGAATGACCGACACTGTTCTAACGATGGTGAGTGTGCGGGCATGTTCCATAGAAAGGATTCTAACCTAGCGGAGAGTGTGAGAAGAGTGGTTACGCGGAAATCGTATCTTATCGGACTAGTTGTATTGCTTGCTTCTGGCTACTCTCAGTACGTGATCAGAGGGCTTGGCCCCGTTCTAGGCTTTCTGGTTGTTTACGGCATCCCTGTGTTGGTCACTGGCTTGATTTCAGGTTCAACGATAGTTAGGAAGGCACTGAACCGCATGGGAGACGCTGCAAGATTTGGCCTTGGCTTTTTCGGGGGATTCTCAGTTCTCAACTTTCTGGCCTCTATCGCAATTATCTACGCTTTAGCCGTACTAGATCCTACTGCGATTAAGCTCCTGAACAGGCCGAATCCTGTTCTGGACATACCACCAGAATTTGCTTGGATCATGGTATGGGTCTCATTCTTGGTCGTTGGGCCGGCGGAGGAATATCTTTTCAGGGGATTTGTGTTTGGTGGCTTGCTAAGTATCTTCAAGGATCGACATTGGCTTGTTCTAGCGTTCGCGTCGTCGATTCTATTCGCTGTTGTTCATCTCTACTACGCGGTTGTTTACGGTGTAGCTTCTCTAATTGCATTCACGGATCTGGTGACCTTCGGTATGGCCATGGCGGTTACGTACTATCTTTCAGGCGGCAACTTGCTCATTCCGGCGATTATTCATGGAGCCTACGATGCTACAGGGTTCCTTGGCGTAGCGGCGTTCGCAGAGCTCGGGGCTATTCTCAGATTATCAATGACGATATTTGGCGTTATTGTCGGAATCCTGCTTCTCATCAAAAGAGCGCGCAAGAGGAGAACTTGACAAACGTAGTGAGTTTACGAGCGAGTGGCAATCGTTACAGCGATTAAAGGGAGAGTTGTACGCTTAGGCTCTTGAACGAATAGACTTCTCCCGCTTTGAGGGCTGTGTTAGCTTGGCTGCTCCGGATCGCACTTTCGATCACGTTTGTCGCAGCAATCGTCCACGTTGCATGGAAAGTAGGCACTTGGATATTTCCAAGAAGAAACTGTAACCTGGCTAGACCATGCCTAAAGGGGTTCAGGTTTCCAAAGAATAGCTATTGCGCCGCCGATGAACCCCAGCACGCCCGTAATGTGAAGGCCCGTAAGCGAACCCCCAATAACTCCATAAGTCGAGAATATCAAGATGATAGCACCCCACTTTCTTGATTCCTTCGGTCGGGAGTCTAGCATCATTGCCCCGATTAGGATCAGGAGCCCTGCGATAGCATCTGCGACCGCGAAGACGGGTGTCCGCTGACTGGCCATTAACGTATCAAAAGAACTGCTAATTCTCAAAAACTCGCCAAAGCTACCGAAGAGTTGCGTTATCGACAAACCAAAGAAGACATAGAACAGTCGGAACATTCCGTTGACAAAAGCGAAGATGCCCGCAATCAGCGACAACACTATTGCCACAACCGGCTTGTTGACTACGTGAATCTTCTGAGTTTCAGTCGCCAAGTACCCTCACCCGCATGCCCTCCTCTCAGGAACCTGCCAATTAACTATAATGTTCAGAGAATCGAAGGAAGAGTTTCGCGAAGCCTGAGGTAAATTTCTTTTCCCGTATCGGCCAGTCGAATTGTGCCTGCTGACTCTTCCACGTGACCTTTTTGTTTGAGGTATTCTAGGTATTTCTGGAAGTCATCATAGGATAGGTGCGTTGCGTGCCGCCAGAGCGAGGTCCTAGAATGGGGACCAACATTGTAGAAGAGGTATTCCAGCATCTCAAATCTAATCTCTACGGGTGACTTCCTCACTGATTGCTGCTTCCCACGACTAAACAAACAGCCCCGCTCCAAGAACGGAGCAAATACACTATCACTCCTGATAGTTAAGATTCCCCGCGAAACATGATTTAGATTCACCAAAAATCTGCTTGATGGACATATAAGTTCACAGACCGTTGATTCTGCTAAGAGATAGTCACTTTCGTTGCTCGTAGGATTTTGTTCCCGAACTTCATCCGAACCAAAGTCAGCGCGTTGGTTATTCGTCACGAACTTGTCGCAGGAACAGAAGGTTTTTGATCTCGCGTATGCGTGAGCCATCACTTCATTGTTGGTGTGCACCAGCGATGGCGCTCGTTTAAATTGTTCGTTGCGCGCCAGTCGAGCAATTCGCAGGTAATTGGTAATGTCCGTCAGACTCGGGAAGATCATGGGGATACCGATCAGAATTCACTATACGTTGTGGCTGGTCTTCGGCCTTATCGCCTGGTCTCTGGCTGTCGGGTACATGCCCCATCAATACCCAGGGCTTGGCGTTGCGACGTATTGGGCGATTGGTATTGCATCGGCTATAATTCTCTTCGCTTCCGTCCTCATTCACGAGCTCTCCCACTCCTATGTTGCGAAGAAGAACGGGCTTCCTATTGCGAGGATCACGCTCTTCTTTTTCGGCGGCGTGTCAGAAATGACGGAGGAGCCCCAAGATCCTGGGTTAGAAGTCCGTATGGCGGCAGCAGGGCCTTTGATGAGTTTTCTCATAGCTGCCGTCTTGGGCGCCTTCTGGTATGTAGCGGGATTGGTCAGGGCACCGGTTCCCATAATTGCTACACTTGGCTATGCGGCTCTGATTAATGGGGTTCTAGGCGTATTCAACTTACTCCCTGCTTTCCCACTCGACGGAGGGAGAGTTTTCCGGGGAAGCGTGTGGAAGCGTTCGAACGATCTAATCGGAGCCACAAGAACTGCGACGCGAGTTAGCGAGGCGCTTTCCCTGCTGATGATGTTGGGAGGGTTCGTCGCCATAATATTCGGAGACTTTGTCAACGGCATTTGGATAGTCGTGCTAGGCTGGTTCATAAGATCCGGAGCCGAAACCAGTCTCAGGCAGACGATTGTTGGCGAAGCCCTCACGGGGGTTACGGTTGCTGACATTATGACTAAGGACGTGTTGACAGTCCCAGCTGAAATCACAGTTGAGCACCTCGTCTCAGATTACTTCCTCGTCCACCGCCATGGAGGCTACCCAGTTGTGAAGAACGGCGAGGTTCTGGGCATGGTCACATTGCAGTGTGTACGGGCCGTTCCTAAGGAAAAGAGGGACTTTGAGACTGTTCAGCAGGCAATGATTCCGTGCGAACGAGCGGTAACGGTGAAGCCTTCTGTGACCGCGCTGGATGCAATGCAGAAGATGGCTCGGAATAAGGTTGGGCGTGTCTTGGTGGTCGATGGGAGTCACCTGGTTGGCATAGTGACTCGTGAGGACATGGTCAGGACGATTCACACGAGAGAGGAACTTGAATTGGGGCTTGGCCGACCTTCGTCAGGTCTACCGTCTCCTCAGCTTCCTCGCATTCAGGCTAGGCATTGCGTTCAGTGTGGTACTCTGTTGCCCGCTCAGACTAAATTCTGTTCAGAATGCGGTGCTAAACAATCATCTTAGATACTTTGAACCGCGAAGGAAATTGACACGGGTCTACCACATGGCGGACAGCTACTGTGCAATCCACGCTTCGTTGGGCTCATCATCCGTGGAACGCCAAGACACGTTAGGAAGAGTTCAGGGAGAAGCATAAGTGGCTGTAATACACTTCCATTTCTGACAGGTCAATTGGCAGACTCTTCAGCGTTCTTTCATTTAGCGGGTCTCTCAGCATCAATCGTAATTGGTGGGCGAACATCGTAATCTTGTGAGAACTTGGGAATGTGTCGAAAGGCTCTAACGGTGCCTCAACGAACAGAACATGATAGGCTTTGGTGTTCGTTAAGATTCTATCCTGAGTATCCATCAGATGTGCTTTGTCAGCAGACTCAACGATTGGGCTGATTGAGCGTCGACTGCAGAATGGCTTCAAGTTTTGTAACCCTCTCCCTCACGAGAACCCTCTCCACAGTATCCATGAACCGGAAGGAACTGAGTCCTTATGAAGCGCCAAAACGAGAAATGGAAGGTAAGACAGCGCACGCACAGATTTACTTATGACGTTCAGAAGTCATCTTCGGGGTGAAGCAGACTGTTCAAAGAGCTTAGTGACCTTCGCCACACTAACAACTTCAGTAGGGTCATCCTACCAATTTCCTCAGCATTCTTCATCTACACGTTCGGCTGGGGAGTCACTTCTCCTGTCTTTTCGATCTACGTCAACAACGTGACCGGAAACGCATTCCTCACCGGACTCATACTTTCAATCACAACGATGGCGGGCATCTTCCTCAACATTCCTTTCAGTATTATTGAGAATAGGATGAACATGAAGAAGGTGTTGCAGGTTGTGCTGCTCTTTTATTCGGGACTCGCGCTTCTCTATCCGCAAGCGAATAGTTTCATTCTATTGTTGGTTCTGAGTATAGGTAGGGGGCTTGCATCTTCCTTTCTATGGTTGACATCGTGGGCGTACATCTTCACGTATACCGACAAACGAGCGAAGGGAAAGGAAACAGGCTTCTTCTCTGATATGAACGACCTGGCTTCAGCTCTATCTCCAATTGTGGGAGGCTTCGTCTCAATTCTCTCTTTCTTTCTGCCCTTCTACGTACTAAGCTTGACCAGTTTCCTCGCATTCGCGGTTGTCTCCATTCTCGTCAAGGAAATACCCAAGCCAGAAAAGACTTCGGTTAGGCTCCAGATCGCTAAACTCTCAGGTTACATGCACGATAGAAGATTCGTGAAGACAGTGCTCTTGGTAATTGTGTTCTATGCGCTAATCAACATCTACTACTCATTCCTCTCGGTGTTTCTGAATGACGAGGGGATCTCCATTCCGCTGATAGGGGTAATATTGACCGTAGCTTTGCTGCCCGCTGTGAGCCTCGAAGTTCCCATGGGACATCTCATGGACACTCACGGAATCCGCAAGACAATGTCCATAGCCGTTATTCTGACTACGCTAACCGCCCTCATGATACCGCTCTCAAGCAACTTCTTCTACATGATCATAGTAGTGACAGCTTTTACAGTGAACTACACTATGATCTTCATCGCGCTATACTCTCGGATGTCCGATATCATGCGTCAGGACAAAGTGGTAATGACCGGAGCAATCGCCACGTTCAAAGACTTGGGCTACACCATAGGGCCTCTCTTAGCTGGGACGTTGATTGGGGTGATAAGCATGAGGAACACTTTCTTTCTTGTAGGAGGGGCATTCATCCTACTGCTCCCGGTTGTCCTCCTTTTGCACGATTGATTCTTTTTCATATACTTTCTTTCCGAAGCGCGGGGAATCTTTCTTGCAGCAATGTTGAACAAAAAAAGGTTAATCACGCACAAAACTCACGGATCCCTGGTTGAAATGCAAATGGGCGACTTTTCAGAGCAACTACGCACGCCTTGTTGGGTGGGCAGATATTTTCGGGTCGATTCACAACAAGTGCTTCGTAATCATGTTGCGCATATGCGAACCAAGCCAGTCTCACGGTGGGAGGGAGCTTACTTGGACAACAGGACTGGACAGGGAGAGTGTTCCATGACTTTGTCAGCAACATTTCCTACGAGCAGCGTCTTCAGACTGCTGTGGCCCTTGGATCCTATGATGATTAGATCGTATTTCCCGCCCTCAGCAACGTTGATGATGGTGTCACCTGGTGGTCCAACCTCAACTGTTGAAAAGACGGCGGATACACCTTGAGAGGCAGCCTTTTCCATGCATTCTTCTGGGATCCTGATACAGGCGGCCTTCTGCTTCTCCACCTCCGAAGCAGTAGCCGTCGGCGGCATATTGACAACGTACAGGAAGGTCAACGTGCAACCTGTCTTCTTAGCGAAGTCTATCGCCTTTGCCACGAGTCCGCTCATGTGTGACGAGCCATCTACAGGAACAAGAGCCTTCTGAATCATCATTTTATCTGCACCTCATGGACGAACGATCATTACGGGGCAGGGAGAGCGATGCGCTACTGTGTGGCAGACGCTTCCTAGCGGTATTAGGGTAGAGATTCGGCTGTGACCTCTTGCGTGGATAATGATGAGTGTGAAGCCTCCCTCACGTGCAACCCTAACGATCGTGTGACCAGCGTTTTGCATATCCGTCTTCAAGATCCGATCTGCCTTGCAGCCTTTCCCCTTCACGATATCTTCCGCAGTCTGCAGAATCTTTTCTCCCCATTTTTCCATTGGTGTAAGATTGATGTACGCACTCTGCTCGGCTGGAATAGGTAGAGCTACGACGTGAAGTAAAGTCACGCTCCCCCCTACCATCTTGACAATGTCGCACGCGAAGCTAACGGTTCGCTCCATTGTCTCCGAACCGTCCACAGGAACCAAGATACTCTCAACCATTGCTCATGCCTTCTTCAAGCACCCTACGAAGCATTAGTTCTTCATGCCAATGTGGGTTGAACTACCGCTACTACGATATCCTTCAAGAAGCGGACTATGATATGCCGCAACTGAACCTAAGATTACGACGAGAAGGAGAAGAACTGCAGTCGTCCTTCGATAGATATGCGTATTAGCCTTCAAAGTTAGAAACACCTTGACCCGTAAGTAATTTCGCAGACGATTTAAAGGAGCGGCACCTTTGGTGTACACCAGAAGTGGCGTCTGTTTAAATTTCTCCAAGCCAGAAGCGCGTCTCAAAGGAAAGGAGGAATCGAAATGGTATCGAAAACTGATCTGACGAGGCTAAGCCAAATAGATCGCAGAATCATCTACGCATCACTAGCCATCATAATGGTTCTAGCGGTTCTAGGCCATCTGACCACTGGGGAAACATATTCCATCGCCACACTGTTACTGATCGTGTTCGTAGCGCTCGGCAACATCGGCTACCTGTACAGCAGATCCAAGAATGAACATGTCAGTCCCTGAAGCTTTGGCTGGCAGGTGAATATCGCGCGCGTCCGCATTCATCTTTGATGTACACCAAGAGTGCCGTCTGCTTAAACTCAATCTTGAGCACACGTGCTTTGCTTGCAATGAATTGGAGAGGTGGCATGGTGCTATGTCGCAAGGCAGAACTGAAAAACAGAGTAGGAGGCGTATTACTACCGCAGTGACATTGCTCGGTATCCTTGTCTTGGCAACTCTTGCTGGTTCCGTAGCTCTCGACAAGGTTTGATTCACGCCAAATATCCAATTCGAGTTCTCGGTTTAGGTGGATTGAAGGTTGGAAGAACTTCATCGCCATCATCAGGCTTGCGGGTCCGCAGGTGAACTGAGAAGCTTGCTGATAGAATGGGACTGGAAGATGCAGAGACTTACTGGTGTTCACTCGAATCGCTTCTCTCTAACCAGAACGCATACGTACCCAGGGATTACAATACCTTTCAGATATACCACCGTGAAATATGTGAACGCGTAAGGAGTTGTGATGAAGCACTATGAGCATGGTTTCTCTTCATCCTATAGGAACGGTGAAGGTTGAGGCTTCCGATGACACGGTAAGGGCGCGGATGCGTAAACTTGACTGCGAGTCAGGGATAGAGGTCTTTGAGGATTTCCAAGATGCGTTAGATGGTTTGGCTGGTTTCTCTCATATCTTCGTGCTGAGTTATCTCAACAAGTTGAGACCGGAGCAGATTGGTGTATTGAAGGTGAAACCGAGGAGACTCCTGTTGAAAGGATTTAATCTTGAAGAGTTGCCTCTTGTGGGGGGTTTTCGCGATTGATTCTCCGACTAGGCCGGACCCGATTGGTCTTAGCCTTGTGAAGCTTGTTGGAATTGATGGTAGAGTGCTAGTGGTTCATGGTCTGGACTGCTTTGACGGCACGCCTGTCTTGGACATCAAACCGTACAGAGGCGATTACAGAGCCGACAATTATGAGCTTGCAGAATGGTATCGCCAACTACGTATGAGAATCGGAGAAGACGTTTAGCGAAGCAAACTCACCGTTATCATAGTTCGAACCTTCTGAACACGTAGTACTTGGGGAAGTCGACTCCGAGTGTGAATATGGCGGAGAATCCTAGGACTAGGAGAACTTGGGCTAGTGTAACTGGTGGTAGAACAACCCCTGCCGAGCCTTGATGACCAACAGCGTCTTCTCTCCCACGACGAGTACTCTAAATTGGCTTGTGAAAACCGGCATCAGCATTCTTCAGCGAATGTCTGAAGCCTTCGCCAAGTCCTGCTCGCTCATGTTCTGAGGCTCTCAAGCATTTGATGACTTGTTCAGGTGCGATGGTCCGGTAGTTACCTGGCGACTTGCTCATGTTGCGATAACCTGAGCACTAATCAAATTCCAGCTAGTCTGCTACAGGCGGGTTGGCGGCTTCGTGTTTTCACTCTGGGTAAGAAGAGTGTTCCAGCCGCCGAAATCAGTACTCCCGCGGCCATAATCTCAAACGCGTACCCCAAACGTTGGTAATTGGTCAGGACAAGTGCGCCGGTTATCAGTGGGCCGATTACGCTTCCCCCGCTTGCACCTATACCCCACACCAGTGCGTTACCTAGGGAGGACGAACCTTCAGGCTCGTAGTTCGAAGCTAGGGAGAGGAATAATGGGAATGCAGTGAACGTGAAGAAACCGAACACTGCAAGTATCAGCAATTCCATCAGTCCGTTCGTAAACAGGTAGGCGATGATCGTCAGTCCCGACCCTGCGCTGCTGACTGCGAGAATAATCCTCCTATCGAACCTATCTAGGAGCCATCCAAAGAATGGTTGCCCAACAGTGGCTGCGGCGAACATAACCGTAAGGGTCAATCCCAAAGCCCCTGTTACTCCCAATCCTTTCTGTGTGGAAATGAAGATGGGGATCCACGAGATGATGCCCGAGGTGGCTGTGGAGCGAACGAAAGATATCAATGTCAAGATGATAATGCCGCTCGTCAGTGCGTCCCTCGCTCTAGTCGTCTGCTTTGCAGACTTAAGACCGCTCTCGTGCTGTACCCTCTGTGATTTGAGGCCTAACAAGATTCCAAGCGATGCTACCATGCCGACCGCTCCAAAGAAGGCGAGTGAACCATAGGTTGAGATGAAAATGGCCACAAAGAAGAACAGGGATGGGTATAGTGCTCTGCCGATGCTTCCAAAGGCCCCGTTTATTCCTAAGGCACGTCCCCTCTGCGCATCCGCAAAGGACGCTTGGAGGACGGATGCACCTAAGGGGTGGTAGAATGCGCTGCCGAACCCCGCAATGAACGCCGAACCCATCATCAACCCTAGAAGCAAAGCGCCAGTCGCATACGAGAGGGCCATGTAGTAAGTGAACATTGAAAGCGACAAGAGCGTTGTTCCAACTGCGATTAGGGAACTAGCTCCACCAGTCACGTCAGCCAACCTTCCCACATAAGCGCTGAGGATTGAAGCCGAACCGTAGAAGGCAACAAACATCACAGTCACTTCAAGAGGAGTCACTCCCCTTTGGTTCGCGAAAATGTCAGCGATCAACGGTACGAAGAAAACAATTCCATCATTGATGAAGTGCCCTAACGAAGTAAAAGCCAAGTACCTGATTTGAATGTTCGACGTGGGTTTCTGCAAATTCAACGAACTCGAAAATCAATGACTGACCCGGCAATGAACATAGAAGATAATAGTTGTTCTTTGAACATGCAAGTTCCAAATGACGTTCGATGTCTGTGCGTTAATCTACGACGTGACACTCGCGGTTGAAGGGATAGGCCAAGCACCGCTAGAGCATGGTAACCGACCATCGCTTGAGTCACCTTACATCACCTAATCACCTGAATTCCGATGTCACCGATAAACTGGACACGGCTAAATTCCGAGCACAAAACCGAACATTGCGAACTGCTGAGCCTAGTTTTTGGATAGTCTGGCATCACGAATAGCTTACCGTCAATTAAGTCGAAGTCTAACCGACAAACGTTGCAATAGTAGATTATTGAAGTTGTCTTACTCTTCGGCAAGTGGGGGCTATGAGCATTGACCGTGTTTCCGCACATCGGGCAATTCAAGAATCAATTCCTCATGCGGGATCGAAGGTCGTTCAGGTAATCGGTGTCGAGCGCGGATTGACAACAAGTGCAGTAGTATGAGGTTCTTACATTGTAGCCGACGCCATTCCACGACATCTCCTGACTTTCAGGAACGAGTTCGCTTGAACAAAACGGACACTGCAAATCAACCACTAATCCAAGCCGAGAGATCAGCCTGAAGATAGCTGCCAAAGAGTGGTGAATGGACTCGAAGCACCATGAAACTGACCTATCGTAAGCGCCGGATAGACCAATGTACCGATAGCGTGTTAAGGGCTTAAATCAGCAGCGTGTTAAGCGCGACCGAAAAAAATCGGTTCACGCACAAAACAGGGTATGACATACGAACTATTTACAGACTCATTCTAGATAGCTACTTGTTGCTTCCTTTGACTGTGAGGTCAAAGTAGAGCTTGACGCATTTCCTGTTCTCGGTGATGTGGGCTACCAAGACGGGAACCAAGAGCAGGGTAACGTAAGTATGAATAGTGCTCCACTCCTCCTTATCGAACCCACCGAAAATCTGTCGACCAGATCTGAAGCCGTGAGGCCAAACATAGAGAATCAATCCAGTAACAAGCGACAAGATACCTAGGATGATCATGAAATAGAACAAAGCCGCCCTAAGACTAAGTCGATTCATAGTTCAGAACGGTAATTTAGGCCGAGATAAGTCTGCGGCACAAGATTCTCAGTCGATAAGAACTCGATCCCATTTCTCACATTAGGGACTATCATGCCTGAGTTTTAGTGTGTGTGCGCACCATCATTACGACACACACTTAGAACGACGACTGACGGCACACACTGAAAACCACTAACTGCCAACCATCGTTGACTTTCGTGGGTATTCTGTATAGTTATTCGATTACAAGGAGTGCATGGTCTGACATCTGATAGAGCAATAATGATATTCTTCGCAGTTCAACTTGAGTGGTTCGGGGCGATAACGTCTCCAATAGATCGGTGACTTGTTTGGACGGCTTAACCAAAAGTGCGCGTTTTCCATTTCGAAATATAGCCTTAGGATGACGAGCAGGCTTTACTTCAATATTCATCTTACCCAATGTGCAACCACTTGAGACTTGGATGCCGTCCAGCAAACATGACTGCGGAGGTGTTTTCTTTGTCCAGACGTTCACGGACAAATCGTGGAGGTCTTTAGGTTTGAGCTTTCGAAAAGCGATTCTCCCCATCCTCAGACCGAGCACCAAGTACGGTCCTAAATGCCCATGAAACTTTACCCCTTCTTCTAAGAGACTAGACATGGATTTACCACTCATCGCATCTGGCCGACCAATAACCCGCGAAGATGAAAATGATTGACCAGCAGATCAACAATGCAAGCACAGATCACGGCCTCTACTGTCAAAAGGATCAGAATTACCTGCATCGCCATTGCCGGGACCCGAAAGATGAATGTTCCAGTCACGTAAATCCAAGGGGCCTGTACTAAGACCCAAGCAAGCAAACCAGCGAGCACGGGTCGAAGTCTAAGTGAGAATACTCCCGTAAAGAAACCCAATAAACCGTTTCCAATGATGATCGTTGGATCCGCCCTCACCGTAGCCATGTAAAGACCACCAATTAACCCCGTTATGAGTCCCCCGAGCGGTCCTCCCACTACTCCAGCAAACAGTATCCCGGATTGGAAGAAATGGATCCGCGAACCGAACAAGAAGGGTAGCGTGAGAACGCTTAACGCCACTGTGAGAGCACTGATTACTGCTGTGAAAGCCACGATTCGACTTGTCAACTTCATAGTATTACCATTCCACTAGATCGTAATAATCGTCTTAAAAGAATGCCTGCGCCTTCTCAGTTGTCGAAGATCAGTATGGTCAGAGATCACACACAATCGGTAAGTTCCAGATTCAAAGCAGCAGGTACTGGTTAGCCATTTACACCAGTAACAATGAACAAGCTAGTTACGTGTGTGGGTCCGATGGTGCGCGCTTTGCACTGACAGAGCCCTCAATCGGTCACTAAGAATATCTTCTTCGCCGAGCTATTTTATGAGAATACGATCTCACTTTATTCTATATCCAAAATGCTCTAAAGCAAAGCGCAAGCCGTATGATTTGATTAAGTTTGGTCAAAGTAGGCATAATGATCTGTGATAGAAATCGGACCTGCACGGGGGACAAGTGCTTCAAGTCGATAATCGAGCGTGACGGAGCATTCGCGGAATACCCGGAGAACGAACGAGTAGAGGTTGTGGGATGGATGGCATGCGGTGGCTGCCCTGGCGAACGCCTTGAATCAGCACCTGCCGACATGAAAAAGTACGGTGCCGAGGTCATCCACCTCGCGAGCTGCTATTTAGCGGGTTACCCAATCTGTCCGTACATCGAGGATCACAGGAGTTACATAGAGAAAGTGGTCGGGTTGCCGGTTAAGGTTGGCACTCACCCGATGCCGCGCAACTACCTGAACGCACATGAGGAAATCGGCGACTGGAAAAGGGATGCGGCTGCCAAATGGCTGAACGGGATCAATTGCAACAACAAAGATGCTGACAAATACGACTCCACGAACCCGAACTTCCTCAAGAAGTGAGAATCATTCAGCAGAATTCTGTTCGGCGGAGTCACTCAACAATTCTCGTTAGGTGTGAACCATTATTGAGATGAGTTGCGGCAACTACTGAGGTAAGTCCTCTCCAATCCGCGAATATGGCTCTTGAATAGATTTCTTGTCGATCGCTTTCCCATATCTTACCGCGACAACTTCAGCCATTATGCTGAGCGCGATTTCAGCAGGAGTCTTGGCGCCAATATCCAGACCAATGGGCGCCTTGACTGTCGCGATCAGATTATTTGATACGCCCTGCTCTTTGAGATGCGAGAGAGTCGCAGCGACCTTATCCCGGCTTCCGATCATCCCTATATATCTTGGAAGTTTTTGCTTGGACAGACATTCTTTCAGGACTGTCTCATCGTGGTCGTGTGCATGGGTGATGATAACCACGCAATCGCTTTCATGAAAGTCAATTGATCTGGTTAGTTCCGTGAAATCGCCAAACTTTACTTCGTCAGCTAGTGGAAATCGATCCTTGTTGGCAAACTCGTGTCGATCGTCCACGACGACTACAGCAAATTCTAGGGCTTTTGCGAACTGAACGAGCGGAACGGCGATGTGCCCGCCGCCAAAGACATAGATCGTTGAAGTGCCTTGGATAGGTTCTAAGAAGATCTTGACTTTGCCACCGCAGAGCACTCCGATGCTTTCCGCGCTCTTATCATCAAGTGTGAACTCGACCAGTCTAAGCTTCTTGTCAGATATGCAGCGCAAAGCTTCTTCGCGAACCTTCGCTTCGAGAAGGCCACCACCAACTGTTCCCAAGATTTTGCCGTCCAAATAGATCAACATGCGGAAACCCGTCTTACCCGGCGAACCCGTCTCGCCATCAACAACAGTAGCAAGAGCCGCGGCTGCTCGTTCCTTTCTTACTCTCACGATCTCCTCAAAGATGTCGGCCAAATGGTCATCTTCTGTTAGGGTTCGGTTTCAATCTTAGGTTCGATTATGACGAGGTCTTGGTTTCCTTCCCACTTTCATGGTTCTGCCACTGAAGTTCAATAAGAAGGCTCTGGGAAAAGCTTGGTAGAGATTACAAGTAGCTTTGAAACCGGTGCAGTGGCAGGGGGATATTAGTTTCAAGCCGAAATTCCTCAACTCTTTGATGGTCCTGTTGATGTACGAGTCATTCCGCTGAACCAGATGGTAACCACCGATGGCACCATAAATCTTCTTGGAGCCGCAGACTCTCTGAGCCTGTAAAAGGGTGTTTATTACTCCAGCGTGAGAACAACCCGTGATCACGAGGGGCCCCAGTCTCTTCACGTTCATCAAAAGGGCCTGCTCATCAAGGAGTAGGTCTGGTACAGTCTTCCCTTCAATGACTGTGAAGCGTCTTGCGGTGACATCTGATATTGGTGGAGATATCATCTCGAAATCGGTGACCCTCGGAATCTCTCCTGTTGTATATGCTCCAGGAAATAACTCGAAGGGCTTCTTGCTCGTGACTGACCGTCCACCGGCCTTCTGGATGTCTCCGAGTCTCTGTCCTTTCGGTGGGCCGCCCATAACTCGCTTTCCATCCTTGCCGACGGTGAACTTTGGCAGGAAGACGTGTGGATGTGTCACCACTCTGACTTCTCTCTTAGCCATTTTCAGCAATTCAACTGTTGCAGCTGTGTGATCGCTATGCCCGTGACTGAGCACTATATACTCCAGATTCGAAAGATTGAGCCTCAGCCTTCTAATGTTGTAGAGTAAACTCTCCTTCACGGCTCCGGTGTCAAAGATAATCTTGTGGGTTCTGCTTCTGCGGTCTTCAGCCTCAACTAGAAAGGAAAGCCCCCATTGGCCTATGAAGCCTGACTTGTGCACGGAGTTGTCTGCCAAGGTCGTGATCTTCACAGATTTCAATTTCTCCAAGTCACCGATCACCATGCATGCATTCGATTCTCTGCCTGGCCATTATTGATGACTACTGAGGTTATACGGTTTCATCTCTGGACCTTGACTGTGCTGGTTCATGTTTGTTTCTTCTCGGCCGGAGTGAGGGTTCTCATTTCCTTTCTTGTGAATGCGTTCAGGATTTGTTTGATTTCTAATTGCGTGTTGAGTTCGAGAATTTGTGTGGAGTTGTCTCTGAGCACGTGGTATGGGCCTTCACCGACTTCTTTGGCTATTAGAACATCTGCGTTATGACGTGCAATAAGGTGGGCTGCTTTGAGTCCCTTCTTTCTGTTGAGTCTGGCTGCAGGATTTTCAACAGAGAACCAGTTTGTAGGGTTACCTTCGCGTACGTCGATAAAGAGGAAATAGGGGCTCTTCCCGAAGTGTTCTGACGCTTTGGAGTTTAATCCGTTGTCGAGCTCTACTGGAATGGCAATTCTGTACACGTCTTTCTTTGATGGCTCCGTTTGGATCAGTAGAGAATCCAATTCAGTGATTGAGCTCTTGATCCTGTCCTCGATTGTTACTGATATGATCGCGACCTTGTCTAATGGGGTCTTACTACCAAGTTCCACATGCATCTCACCAAATAGGAACGAACCGGACCTTCTCGCCTTGATGTCGTGTACGCCTTTAACTCCGTCCACTTGCGCTGCGATGTTTCTCATCTGAGAGACGAGTTTCGGCTCTAGACAGGCGTCGAGTAAGACAAGGATTGCATTCTTACCCATTCCGAGGCCCAACCGAATTACGAGTAGCCCTATCAGGAACCCTACGACTGGTTCCGCCCAACTGAAACCGGCATATTGAGCCAGTATACCAACGAAGACAAGGGCAGAAGACCAGATATCCACCATTGAGTGCTTAGCCTCGCCCATAAGCGCCTGCGACTTGATCTCCCCGCCCACGTTTGACTTGTACTGAAACAGTGACCAAGAAACCAAGGCCGAGAACGCCGCTACGGGAAGCGTAACCGTGATGAATGTCACGGCATGGGGAGCTAGGGCTCTCTGGAATGATTCTATCAGGATCTGCGCTCCTGAAACAGCGATGATCACGGAGACAAGCAGAAACGTGAATGTCTCTACTCTGTAGAATCCGTAGGGAAATCTCTCTGACGGTTTCCTCTTTGACAGCCTAAGCCCCAACCATACAGCCACTATTGTGAAGGTATCAGAAAGGGAGTGAACGGCGTCCGCGGAGAGGGCTACGCTTCCCGACAAGTAGCCCACAGTAGCCTTCACGACAGCGAGCCCCATCGTCACATACGTGGACACTTTTGCTGCTGTGACTCCCTTCTCAAGAATCTGAATTTTATTTCCACACAATAGATACCCTCACCACCACATATGCGGATTCATTGCCCTTCCTGTCTTGCGCTAGCACGTTATCGACCGATAGGCGTTCTCTTCGACAGTTCGGAAGTGACAAACTAGTACGGTCGAAGCCCATCGTTTCTATATGTCTGCGCCTGCTTTGTCGCGCAGCTTCTGGTACCATCCCGCCAACACATATCTCTCAACCCTGTAGTCCCCGCGGTAGGGCTTGATGTCCAGGATGGGAGTTCCATTGAAAAGATCCGATCCACGGACGAAGATTCTTCCTCCCTCTATTCGGAGGAGCTTCATGAGGCTCAGGGCAATCGGATTGGGTCTTGTGGGTGAATCTAGGGCGAATACTCCAACCTCAGGTATCTCCTCTAGGTTGAACCCCTTGCGAAGCAATCGTCGGGGTCTCACCTTCAAGGGGCCGATCTGGTCAGGCCGCAACCTATGCAGAAAGGCAAGCACGAAAATATGTGAGAATCCATCAAGGCCCTGCAATGCTTCCTGAAATTCCGGAAAGATCTCAATGACGCTCCCAGATTCTTGATGGCTCTCCCTGATCTCATCGTCAGAACGCTCGGTCCTCGCTATGCCCACTGGACGAAATTTCACCTCTTCATCTCGTTCCAATGATGCTCAACTCAGAAAGGGGCCCTAATGGTCTCTCCGTTCGTGCCCTCCCGCAGTTCTAATGGGAGTGGTTGTGTTGGCCGGGTTCATGACAGCCGCAAAGCGTGTCCTCGGTCATTGGGACGGTTTCATTTCTGAGATAGGATTCGATAGCCTCTGCAACCGTCCCAGCAATTCCGTAATTCACCTCAATCCCCTGTTGTCTGAAACTCAAGTATGGGCGCATACCCATTCCGGCAACTAGCATTAACCCGACACCATGCTCCGCAAGGGCTCGAACGGGGCTGGAGCAGTCTGCATGGTTGGCATTTGACAGAGACGCGACAGCCTCGATCTGACCATCTTGTAAGGTCACTATTGCGTAAGAGTCGCAGCGTCCAAAGTGAGGTGACACCTGCGCCTGAAGAGTCGCCTCCCCCAGGCATGGTATAGCTATCCTAATTCTGTCCATGCCTACAGCGTCCTCCTCTTCCTCCATGTCTTCTCGCGTATCCTCTGTCTTCTGGCGCTCTGTGAATGTTTGTGCTTTGACACTTCGGACATTCGTCTGGTCTGCCTGTTCCATAGGGTTCTTGCCATTCGTTCTGGCATCCATAGCATTTGAAGAGTCGTTCCCCTTCTCTCATCTCATAATTCCCTCCTTCAATCACCAAGGCTTTGCCGTGGACCAAGGAATCTGCAGTCTTCTTGTGGGCAGATTCCAACATACGATGTAGAGTCGGCTGCGAGACATTCATCTTCACGGCAACTTCCTCTTGTTCCAATCCTTCTAGGTCCTTTAATCTCAAAGCCTCTAGCTCGTCCACGCCCAACGTGACAGTCTCCAGCGATGTCGCCGGAATGCCTCTTGGTTTGAACATAGTGACGGCTGGTTCGCAGTAAATCCACCTGCATTTACTTGGCCTCGCCATAACCAGACATACACTGAAGACGATTAGTAAGCCATCGGATCGATACCAGAGCTGAAGAGAAGAGGTAACGAATATATATTCATAACGTACACCAACTTCAAGCGGAAGGTCACGTGAGCTGCTAACTTTCTTCTTTGGGTGAACAGTGCTCAGACCCAGGATCAAGGGAAAGACAGATTCCATCGAGCTAGGGTCAAAGGCGTTGAAATGGGCTCGCAAGTACTGCAAGCCAGAGAACTCAATTAAGTCAGACGTATTCGTAGAACCTGAGATCAAGGGTGAGCCATAGCATGCCCAGAGTGTTGTTTGTCTGCGTTGAGAATGCGGGGCGAAGTCAAATGGCTGAAGGGTTCGCTCGTGCTTACGGGATGGAGGCTTATAGTGCTGGCACGGTACCTGCGTCTGAATTGAATCCTGTTGTAATTGAAGCCATGAAAGAGAGAAGCGTCAATATCTCTGGTGCGAAGCCCAAGATGCTAACCAATCAGATGATCGAGGAAGCAGATTTCATCGTGACAATGGGCTGCAGCGTTGAGAATGTCTGCCCTAAACCATTAATCGTCAAAATGGAGAAGAAACTTGTTGACTGGCACATCGAAGACCCTAAAGGCAAACCAATTGAAGCGGCCCGAAAAATCAGAAGCCAAATAGAAGAAAACATGTTGGAGCTACTCAAGAAGACGCATTAGACTAACTAGCTTCTCGTAGTCTTCAAGTCTGAATCCGATGCTCATTCGTAAAGGAAACCAGACAACCTATAGAAACTTGACGTGGACTCAAAGAAAATGGATCATGTTTGATTCGGATAATCCCCCGACAGGTTAGAGACCTTAGACTAAGATTTTGGTCCGGAAAAACAAGAGCAACATTGAATAGCGAACCAGGGTTGCTTCTCTCGATGAAGCATGAAAGAGCCATCTCGCGCAGAGGAAGTACTAGATCGAAGAAGCGAAATGCTCAGGCTAAGAGACGAAATCAACCGAGTCTCAGATGAACTCGCACACAGAATAACCGATCTGTGCGAGGACATTTTCACGACGCGAAATGATCCGGAGATACGCAGCATCTGGAACAGGCTGTGCAGGCTCCACATGAAAGCCATGGTCAGTTGTGAGTACGATCCGACCAATCAAGAAGAGATCGTCAAGCTCTGCGAGGAATTATCGAAACCTAGGGCCTGCGTTGAACTACTCTGCTTATCTGAAGAACAAACTTGCTGCGCAAGGTTTCTACATAACATTACTCAGTGAAAATCTTCGTCTGTTAAGCGCGAGACACCAATGGCAACCTTTTTCTCGTGCTGGTTGAGTGGAACAGGGATGAGTTTCTAGGCGCATGGAAACAGAACTTTCCACCGATTAGCGGAAAGAGTGCTTGCGATCTCAGCTCTTTCGGCCGCGATGATGCAATACTTTGTGTTTCAGTGTGCACATTCCAGTTAAGTGCCGCAGCTCGATGTCTTGGCGAATGGTGTGCGTAAGTTGAAGAATACGAATACGCTCGCAATAGTGCTTCTTGCAATCGGTCTTGGGAGTCTCGCATTAGGTCTGGCTTACTCAGCGTACGTAGCTACGTCATATGTGCGCTCCTCGAACTGGAATGGTGGATACGGTAACCAATGGATGATGGGACAGTGGCCGCAATGGTCTCGGCAACCTCAAACTTCTTCCAACACCTCCGTCACCTTGGATCAGGCGAAGCAAATCGCGCAACAATATGTTGCTTCAACAGGGAACTCTAACTTGGCGATTAAGGAGATCATGGAGTTCCAAAACAACTTCTACATAATCTACTACGAGAAGGCCACGGGTCGAGGAGCCTTTGAGATGCTCATCTGGAAGACAACTCCGACTTACGGAATGATGGGCGGCGGTTGGGGCATGGGCGGGGGTTGGGCTGTGTCGTCAGGGACCATCGTCCCTGAGCCTGGCCCCAACATGATGTGGAACACGAAGTATAGCCCAATGTCGAATGGCATGATGGGGTACGGATTTCGAGCGTCGTCAACGATGACCGTTTCTGAGGCGAATGCTCAACAGCTTGCCCAAGCCTACCTCGACGCGAACTTTAACGGTGCAAAGACTGAGATGGCAACTGAGTTCTACGGCTACTACACCTTCGACTTCACAATGAATGGGAAGATTGCAGGAATGATTAGTGTCAACGGATACACTGGTCAGGTGTGGTACCATTCTTGGCATGGTCTGTTCGTTCAAGAAGTGGAATTTGACTAAGCGCATGGAGGTGAAATTTAGCAAATGACAGAAGTGGAAAAACCAAGCATGGCATTCGTTCTCTCATTGATCGGCGGAATACTCATTCTTCTAGGCGGAGGAATGATGTCACTGATTAGATCATTCTGGTTCCCTGCCCCATACGAGTTCGGTATGATGGGGGGCTTCCGCGGATGGGGCGGTATGATGGGCTATGGCTATCTGGGATATGGCTACGGATTAATGGGAGGATTAGGTTTCGGATTATTCGGAATCCTAGGCGTGATCTTCGGGGCAATAGTGATCATCGGCGCTATCATGTTAAACAGTAAGCCTGAACAGCATTCGACGTGGGGCATATTGATCGTAATCTTCTCTGTGCTTGGCGTTTTCGGTGGTGCGATGGGCGGGTTCGGGATTGGACTAGTGCTCGGCGTTATTGGCGGTGTTCTAGCAATAACTCGGAAGCCTACAATTCAAACTGAATCACACTAAGGCTCAAGCAAGCGCAGGCATTCTCAATTCTGGCAAATGTAATCCCTATTTAAACGGGGACGGAGATAATTGAGAACGAGACGAACTCAGTTGTGAGAGGGGGTCATCAAGCGTGATGATGATCAATTCATCAAGAAACCGAAAGTTAGCCATCGGACTGATGTCTGCGATGATAGGGATACGACTCTTGATATTTGCGCTCGGAACCGTGGGAGTAATCACGTGGGGACCCTCTCTTAATGCGTCAATGGTGTCTTGGATAGTGCCTGTTGCAATGCCTATGGTGATCATCTCCCTCATGTTATTGACCGGACGTAGAGGAATGATGGGACGAATGACACGTGCTGCATATGATACGCCGCTTTTGGAAATAACGCAGAGGAGATTGGCTCTCGGAGAGATCACGAAGAAGCAGTATGAGGAAGTGATACGGGTCCTCTTGGACAAAGAGCATTCCTACAGTTAGCACTGTTCATGATGACTTGCTTCTCTTGGGATCCCTAGAATAATCCTAGCGACGAAGTGAGACAAAACAGAGACGGAATCGAGAGGCAAGTACTCAAACTTCTCTCTTAGTAATTGAAATCAGAAGAACCAGAAATTGATAGACAGTTTCGATTGAAACAGTCAAAACTGAAACGCAGAGGAAGAGCAAAGAATCCAAAGGGAGAGTTGTTAGCTAGTTTGCATCACATGTTTAATGTGAAGGCTAGACCTAGCATGACTCATGGGACATTCAATCCACGTACAAGCCTAGAGGTGAAGTGAGTACGAAGCGGGAATCAGAGTATGCACCCATGCGGTCGCTCAGGTACCTGCTATGGTGGCTTATTGGTGGAACTAAGGGTGGGCATACTCGTGGGCGCATCATTATAGCCCTCAGGGGAGAGCCTGGTAATCCCAACCAAATAGCTGAACGACTTAAGGTCGACTACAAGACCGTTCGGCACCACTTGGCCGTCCTGCAACGAAATGGACTCATTGCTCATGCAGGTGAGCGTTACGCAGCAACTTACTTCATCTCACCATCTCTGGAGGAGAGTTATGCAATGTTCGAGGAGATTTGGAGGAAAATTGGGGAAAAGAAGAAAGATGTCTAAGCTTCTTCGGCAGGTCGTGCCGCACATGAGTAGCGAACTGAAAATGCGTATTGCGTTCCCTCTACTACTAATGCTAGCAGTCTTACTCGTACCTCACCTATTGCAGACCGCTGCTGCACAGCCTTTCGGCAGGCCAGGTGTGTGTGACAACTGCCCATACTACTTCATGAAGTCAGTTCTGTCGACTATCAACACGATCCTGCTTCTCATATTGCTCGCAATATATGTGAGTACGTACAGAGAGACTAGGTCAGAGTTTCTGGTCGGGCTCATCATCTTCGATCTGGCTATGCTCTTCTACGCTGTGTCCTCTAACCCATTCGTGCATGCCTATTTTGGGTTTCATGAATCAGGCCCCGGCCCCTTTGTGATGTTACCTGATTTCTTCTCACTTGCGGCGGTTATTGTGTTGCTGGTTCAGGCGTTTCGGTACCGGTAAAAGAATGCAGAGTAATGAAAGTCGGCTTTTCTCTTTTGGAGGGAATTTGGGTATTGGTTGGAGGGAAATCTGGGAAATCGACTTGAAAGTTGTAGGACTTAACGAGATTTCGAAGTGAATCCAGATGAGTAGTGAATTGTCAGAAATAGAAAGGGCTTTGAAAGTGACTGAAGCGGGGCATCCTTGGATCGCCTCCCTGTTCTCGCTGATTGCAGGCATCTTCATCCTTATTGGTGGTGCATTCAGATTGATCGTCGGATCGTACGTGGGCTACTACGGCCCCCTTGGAATGATGGGTGGCTACCCTGGATGGGGCTGGGGTCGTCCGAATGCGTATCCGGGCTATGGTTACGGTATCATAGGGGGCGTTGGCTTCGGGTTCTTAGGCGTACTGGGACTGGTCTTCGGTGCGATAGTGATTGTGAGCGCAATCATGCTCAATAGTAAACCGGAGCAGCATGGTACATGGGGACTATTGATCGTAATGTTCTCGCTGCTAAGTATCTTCGGAAGCATGATGGCCGGTTTCGGCGTAGGCCTAATCCTCGGCCTCATAGGCGGTATACTAGCAATAACTTGGAAGCCTACAACCCAAACCGAATCACACTAAGAGAGCTGGAAATGGGAAGCGTTCATTTGTGAAAGGCGGCGGTAGCGCATGATGGCGATGATGACGGGGAAGTTAGGAAAATCAAAGCTAATGTTTGTACTGATGTTCGGTATGATAGGCATACGACTCGGTATATTCGCACTTGGAACGGTGGGAGTAATCGCGTGGGCGCCGCCCCTCGGTGCGTCAGTGCTGTCCTGGATCGTGCCTGTCGGAATCCCTACAGTGATGATTTCCTACATGTTACTCTTCAGACGCAGGGGAATGATGAAGCAGCAAATGACACACGGTTCGGACGATGCGACGCCTTTGAAGGAAATATTGCAGAAGCGATTTGCTCTCGGAGAGATCACGAAGGACCAATACGAGGATATGAGGCGAGTCCTGGGCGAAGAGCATTCTTAGTGATTTTGCGTTTATGCTTCTTGTCGACGGGCTTGATGTACGTGATTGCTAGTTAGCCTCTCTTGCGGAGAAGAAAGCGATTGGTGATCTGTCTTGTCGCATTACCTGTGTTCGCCGTTATGAGTCTATTCTCTGCCAAATATAAGAAACTAGCTAAAGATGCCTTCAGGTGCTTTACCAAAACCCTTACGTTAAGTCCATGCGATGTTGGGTTGGAGCAATGGATTAAGGGGAAAGCCACAGCGAAATTGATGGGGTTCCCAGCACTCGCTCGACTCGTCTACCGCCACTTCAAAATTGTATCGTGGGCATTCACAGTAGCGTTCTTTGCCTCGCTCGCCTACACTGTCTACTCCTTTTACAACCTGTTCGTTTACGGTTCCTGTGAACCGGGCGGGGTCTGCTACTTAACATGGATAGGATCATGCATCCTAGCGGTTGAACAATGGGCGGCTCAAATAACTCTGCTAATTCTACTAGGCGTCATAATCTACCTCATTGTGAGCCGCTACCGCCATCGCTGATTGAGAATGCATGGCGGCCCCACGCATATGTGCGTCTTGACGAAGAACAAGGGATCGCTGAGCTGCTTCTCTAGAACGAATTCGATCAAGGCTTTGGTAGAGTTGAGGCATGGTTCTGATAACTTGCCTGCGCAACGACGCTGAGTCAGAGATATCCTGTTCTTCGTCACGATATTGAAGATGCTGGGATGATCACATGTTTGAGCGACGTTCAACATCAGCAGAGAGCATTCTGGAATTCGTAGTAGCAGTGGCTCCAGCAATACTCGTCTTTGGAATAATGATGATTCTTACCTTTGGCACAAACATTGCGGGAGATTTATTTTTTGCTCGCTCGACGCGGGGTGTCGTTGTAAGATTTCTGTTCGTTACGGTAATCCTTTTGGCACCTATCGTATTGTTGAGCAGGCTACTGAGATTGGTTGGTAAGGCGCTGAGGAACGACTTTTTCTCTCTCCAGCTGGTAAATGCAGGCGTATCGTCAGGAGGGTTTAGCAGACTCGTCGCTTGGTTCATCAGACCTTTTCAGGGAATTGGTTTATCGATGATTTTCGCTAGGAATATTCTGGGTTTTCTTGAATATTTCTCTGGCACGAGTTACGCTGGCGCCATGTTTCGTCCAGTTTTGTTCTTTGTTGACAGCGCATTGACCTCCGTTCTCTTGTGCGTTGTCTGGTCTCTTGATGATCTCAGCGTTAGAATCTACAATAGGAAGACAACCGAGGTGCATATGGCAGGGAGCTATGTTGGAGGCATTCTATCCCTCTTATTTGGAGCCATTGGAGTGTATAGTCTGTTTGAAGCTGGTTCGCCAGCAGCCGCTGTTGCATCACTGGTTGAGATCGCGATGGTTCTATACCCGCCCTATGTGCTCTTCGCCGTAATACATCACAAGTTCGTGAGGAGGCAGAAGACGACGCTGTCAGATAAACTGCAAGCGGGAAACGTGGAAGTAAAGGCCTGGTAGGCCGGCGACGGACAATTGCATTCGAGGATAGCATACATAACAGTGATATATAGCGCTCCGTTACATATCGCTCGGTAAATATGTGCGGCGACGGACATTGTGGATGCGGACAGACTCGTTGCTGGCATGACTACCCTGAGCGAGGCTGGATACAGTTTCTGATACTGAGGCTGCTTTACGAGAAGCCTAGCTACGGCTATCAGCTCTTGGAGATGCTTGAGGAGAAGACCTTAGGATTCCAGAGGCTCGAAACAGGGTCAATGTATACGCTGCTGAGGCGGATGGAGCAGAGAGGGCTTCTCAAGTCAGAGTGGCAACATGCGGAAACGACTGGGCCGGATCGCAGGGTCTACAGGGTAACAAAGAGCGGTTCAGAAGCCTTGAGCAGTGGACTGCGAGCAGTGGTCAAGAGAAAGGCGCTGATGGATGACTTGGCTAGGTTCTACGAGAAGAACTTCAAGAACCGTGAGAGGGGGTGAGAGAAAGAATGTGTTGTGGATGTGGATGCCACGGAGGATTCCGCACGGGTCACCATATGGGTCACCAAAGGGGCTACGACCTCCCTCTAATGACCGTTGAGGAGGAAGTCAAGACCTTAGATGAGATGAAGGAGGCCCTTGAGGAACGCTTGAAAACTGTGAATCAACGGTTAGAAGCTCTGAAGCACTAGTCGTAGGCGCGTAAGCAAAGTTGCGCAATGGGAATGGTTGCAGGAAAGATCATTCGAAAGTTGAAGAAGGCAGGAGGAAGAAAGAGAGAAATGACGGGAAGTGCGATTGACGTAAAGGATCTTACGAAGCGTTACGGTGAATTGTTGGCCGTTGACGGCGTAAGCTTTGACGTGGCGAGAGGCGAGTTCTTTGGTCTACTCGGACCGAACGGTGCAGGCAAGACGACTACCATCAGAATGCTGACAGGCTTGACCAGATCTACATCAGGAACAGCAAAGATTGCTGGCTTAGATTGCGCCAAAGAGAGTGTGGCGGTTAAGCAAAAGATCGGCGTTGTGTCTGAGGTAAGTAACCTGTATAACGAGATGTCCGCATGGGATAACTTGATGTTTATTGGTGAACTCTACGGCGTCGACAGGACCACTAGAATTGAGCGGGCCAAGCAACTGCTTGAAGTTTTCCAGCTTTATGAGAGGAGAAAGGATCGAGTGATTGGTTATTCGAAGGGCATGAAGCGCAGGGTACGCATAGCAGCCGCGCTCCTTCATAATCCTGAGGTGCTATTTCTTGATGAACCTACGAGCGGTTTGGATGTTCAAAGCTCCCGGGTCATCCGGTCAATCATCCGAGAACTAAGTAAAGAGGGGATGACTGTTTTTCTCACAACACACTACATCGATGAAGCCGACCAGTTCTGCGATCGGGTTGCCATAATAAGACAGGGGAGGATTGTTGCTGAAGGGGCGCCTGAGAAGTTGAAGGCAGATTCACAAGGCGAACATGTCGTCGAGGTTGCGTTCGCAGGAAACGGTTCACGCTTAGAACCGATTCTTAAAGCTAATCCAGCCGTGAAGGAGGTTACAAGGCAAGCTGACAAGTACCATATACATACGACGGATCCGAGCGTCGTAATCAAAGAGGTCGTCGAATTTGCATCCGTGAATTCGCTTAACATAGTGAGCATGAATACAAGCCGACCAAGTCTGGAAGATGTCTTCATCAAGTATACCGGTCTTGACGCGGTGCAACTTGAGCGTATGGAGCTGCTTCGAATTGCGAAAACTGGTGGACAACATGGCTGACGCATTCTCCTACAATCTCGTGAAGGCTATCTCATCCTTCATCAGGCGAGGAGTTACCATCGCGAAGAAGGACGCGCGAATCTACTACTTCAAGCCTCAGATATTCGGTTTCGGCATACTCATACCGGCGTTCGTTTACCTTTCCTTCTCTCTTGGACGTGAACTCTCACCGGACATTATGATCCCGGGGCTTGTCGGAATGGTCGCATTGTTTGGGGCTTCCTCCGTTGAGGCCATATCTATTCCGATCGAGAAGCAGACGGGGACCTACGAGTTACTTGAAATTGCGCCCGTCTCAACGGCAGCAGTTATCTTCGGCAAAGGCTTAGCAGGGTCCGCTTTCGGCCTACTGCTTTCACTCCTCACAGCAATTGGAGCCTTGTTGCTGAGTGGGGTTCACGTGGCAAATCTTCCATTGTTCATAATTGCAACCATTGTGGGGTCTTTCGCTTTCTCTGCGCTTGGAATGGCGGTCGCCTCAGCAGTGAAGGACATGCCGACCGCGAATATGTCGCTTACAACGCTAAGGCTTCCGATGATATTCATCAGTGGTGTCTTCCTGCCGATACAAGCTCTTCCACCCCAACTGCGAGTCATCTCCTACCTAACCCCTCTCACGTACTTGGTTGATGCGTTGCGAGAAGCTCTCATAGCTCCAAGCATGGCATTTTGGCTCGATCTCATTGCCATGGCGACATGGTTCGTGGCGCTGCAGGCTCTTGCCGTTATCATCCTGAACGTAAAGACAAAATCATAGGTTTCTCTGCGATCAGTGCGCGGGCAATTGATGAAGTAAATTTGAGGATACCTGTTCAGCACCCCTCATTTCGTTAGCCATCGGCGTCCCACGACTTGCTGTGTGTCGAAGCATCCCAAAGAGCTTCCGTTTCTACATAGAGATGAGTCCGCCTGTTCGTGCTGTGTTGGCTAATCGATTGCGGTCTCTAACAGAACGATCGATCAGCATTACGAACAGAGATGACAAGCTGAGCATCATGGGAAGGACGCGGAGAACGTTCCTACCACTGCCAGTACTGCGACGTTATCCATATATGGGATGCATTATCGGCATCCGAAAGATTGGCGGAATGACGACGAGGGCTTGAGTTTGGAATACAGGTGGGTAGTGCTGACCGTGACATGTGTCGGCGCTTTCATGGCGAATTTGGATGCCAGAATAGTGATTGTCGGTTTGCCCACGATCGGAAGGCAGCTTGGGATAGGGCTCACGGAGCTGATTTGGGTGACACAGGCATACGTTTTCATGATCACGATCTTCTCATTACTTCTTGGCCGAGTCACCGACATAATCGGACGCCTTAAACTCTACAAAATTGGCTTTGGAATATTCACAATAGGGTCTGCACTATCAGCTATCTCCTTCACGGGCATCGAGCTCATAGCCAGCCGGGCAATTCAGGGTGTTGGGGGTGCTATGATAATTGGCAACAGTGCAGCAATGCTGACGGATGTGGCGAAGGGTAATGATCTGGGGACGCTTCTTGGGGCGAACATGCTGATTGGGAGTATTGGTTCCTTTGCCGGTCTGACGCTGTCGGGGATAATCCTGGCCATCACAGATTGGCGGGGGCTATTCTACATCAACGTACCAATAGGAATTCTTGGCGTGATCTGGGCGCATAAGAGGCTTCACGAAATCTCCTTGAAGGACCCAGAGCAGAGTATTGATTGGATGGGATTTCTGACATTTTCCACCGGACTAGCGTTAATTCTGCTGGCGCTGACCTTCCTCTCATACGGATTGAGCGAGTTAACCCTCGGAACCTCGATGATGATAGTGGGCGTGCTTTTGATTTACCTCTTCGTTTGGATAGAGGCGAAAACCAGAGCCCCGTTACTGGACTTGACTCTGTTTAAGATAAGGCGCTTCGCCGGAGGAAATTGCGCGTTCATCCTCCAATCGACGGGATGGCTCGCAATGACGGTCCTTTCTCCATTCTATCTGCAATTGGGGCTTGGGCTTTCCGCCCTAGAGACAGGTCTGGATTTATTGCCGATACAGGCGGTACTGCTTGTGACCACGTTCCTCGGTGGCTGGCTGTCCGACAAGTATGGAAGAGCGAATACCCTTGCTGCGGTGTCGATAGTCATAGATGCCGTTGGGATGATTCTGATGGCTAGCGTCGCCACAAACGCAAACCAATCTCAATTCATAGCAGCATTAGCGGTGACGGCTGTCGGAGCCGGGCTGTATATTGGTCCAAACACGAGCGATGTCATGTCTTCTGTGGCCGCTGAGAGACGAGGAGTTGCTTCCGGCGTCAGGGCAACTATCCAATACGTTGCCAACACTTCGAGCTACGGGCTTGTGGTCCTGCTGCTCACCCTAGCCATACCTTATGGCACACTGACAACACTGATCCAGAGTAGCGTAGCACAGATAGATGCTTTGGCGCAGTCTCAGTTTCTAGAGGGAACGAGGCTAACCATTTTGGTTCTGGCAATCGTTAATATGGTTGCGCTTGCTCCACAACTCCTTGTCAGATCAAAGCAGTCAGATCGAAGTCTAGAACTGCAACTGCCTTCTTCAATTGATGGATGATTCAAACAGTAGCCATCGTGTCTCAGATACCACTCTACTGCATGGGTGAGCAAGATGCTGAGCTCCGAATTGCTTTCTGGAATTGGTTCCTGATGGTTCTGGTTGAACCATTTCGAACCATCCTACCACAAAGTCATTTTGTATTACAAAACGCCCATATGCCATACTTACGGCCAGTTGTATGGTGAAGCTTTGTTGAATTATACTATTACTGGAAAGGGCACCGTTTCGATTCCGTCTCGTATCAGGAAGAAGTATGGTCTTCAAAAAGGTGCGAAAGCCGAGTTCATGGACACGGAAGAAGGTATCATGATAGTTCCCGTGGTCCCGATCGAGGATCTCTTTGGCGCTGACAGTTTCCGGAAGAAACTGGTCCGCGAAATGATTCGCGAAATCCGCGAAGAGCAGAGGCGGGAAGCGTCTGAAGGCTGACAAGTACACTTTCGATACGGGACCTCTGTTACTGCTTCGGAGAGGACCTTCGCGTTAAGAAACTTCCAGACGAAGTCAGACATGGCAAGGCAGCGAGTTCAACATGCGAGCCAAACTTGGCTGAGCTGTACTGTAAGACCTGCGTAAAGCTGGGACGTGAAACCGCACGGATATGGTATCTTTCCATCAGACGCTCCGGGTTATCCATAGTTGCCCCGAGCGAGAGTCTGTCGCGGTTGGCTGGTGAGATGAAATGTAAACATAGAGGGAAACTCTCCCTTGTTGATGCCTACGTTCTCGCTGTTGCCATCGACGAACGGTCCACATTAATTACCTCCAACTCGAGAATCTCACAACTGGCTCTAGTCCCGACGCGGTTGATGGAGTCAACATAGGGCGCTCCAAACGATCCAAATGCCTGCTCAGGCGTGAAAAACTATTTTGAATACGATGCACCCAGCTTGCCGCCTGTGGAATTCGCCACACATGTAGCCTGAATACCCGCTTGTGCAGTAGTTTGGAAAGCAGCAAACATAGTTTGACTAATTTCGGCTAAGTGAGATACTGTGGAATTGAGCTTCTATATGCCGGCACATGGGTGCCGAAATCTAGGTGCCAACCAAGGGGGCTTGTCGGCTCGTTCAAAATTCCTTCATACACCTCGGTGAGCTGCTCTTCACAAATCGCTAAATGCGCACGCTGCCAACTAAAGGGGCGGGTGCTAAGCCTCGAGCGCCAAGATAGTTCTGACAAAGCACGCACATGACAGACTTAGACAGCGAGGGATCAACAGAGAAGAGATTGCGAGGGCCATTCACAGACCAACTCGCAAGGAGAGATCGCCCGACGAGAGAAACAAGTGGATATTTAGAAGGAAGATGAGAGGAAGAATGCTAGAAGTCGTTCTCTACTGGTTTCGAGGAGAGAACACGTTTATAGTGAAGACAGCTTATTTTGTGTGAAGGAACCATGGTTTCAGGGAATGCGACTGTAACCTTCGACACAGAAGCCAATGCCATGTACTACAAGCTGCGTGCAGGCAAGGTGGCTAGTTCCAAGAAACTGAGACAGAACGGCCTAGACTATGTTATCGATTTCGATCAGAAGGGAGACATGATCGGAGTCGAGGTGCTCAACATGAAGAAGGCTTTAGCACTTGCCGCAAGCGAATCTATGCTTCTCTTGGCGCCAATGAGGGCAATTGCAGCGACGCAGTCCTAAGAACGATCCATGTTCATAGCCTGTTCGTGTTTGGGTCCACTGGGGAAAATGAGGCAAAATCCCTTGTGGACCGCTTGACTGATTGCTGATCCCACTATCAATTGGTGGTGGGGCTGAAGGGACTCTCCATCACATGATGGAGAAGCCACTTCCGAAAGCCTCGAAATATGGGCGGTGGAGTGGAACGGATTCGAATTGCCTTAAGACGCAATCTTGAGGCATTGTCTCTTGAGTTTTCCTCAGCTCAGCTGTCATTTATTATACCCGATGCTGTAGTAGCCCTTATGTACGCGGTTTACCATAGTAAACCTGGATCATGAATTGGAAGCGGTCTCCGTCTCTACCAAGCTCACGAGAAAAGAAGCCGCGCTCTTGGAGAAATTGACTCGAGAGTACGGATTCATCAGCAAAAGCGAAGCAATTCGAAGCGCAGTCCGCCTGTACCTCAACCTGCTCGAACTGGGACCGAAAGATAGGTTGAGAATGCTTCAACTGATCAATGAGATGATTTCACCAAGTGCAAGAACATCCAGCGAATTGGTGGAAGAGATGCACAGAGAAGAGGACGAGCTTTGAGGCTCTACTTGGAGCCTAGTGTCTTGGTAAAACTGTTCAAGCGGGAACGCGACAGCACGAAGATGCTTGACATCATTGAAGCTATCGATCAGGGAGCCCATTGGTTCGCCTGTACCTCAGCCTGGTCTCCGCTCGAAGTAGCAAGGGCCCTAAGGAAAGACGGGAGGCCAAAAGAATTGATCGAACTCAACCTGAAAGAATTGAGACGTCACAAAATCTCTTTTGTCGATGTCACTCGGGCAATTCTCAGAAAATCTGAGAATGTTATTTCATCTCGAAACATCTATGCTTCTGATGCGCTTCATGCGGCGACTTTTCATTCGGTTTCGAGAACGAAGTCTTTAGATGGTATGCTTTCAGACGACAAACATTACGACAGACTCAAGAGTATCGTCAAGGTTCTCACTTTGAACGAAATAAGCCTCGATACTAACGTTTCTTGAATGTGAACTCTGGTGAACGCGGCAGGATTCGTGGTGGGGCCTCTGGGATTTGAACCCACCAATATCGTGGGTACAATGCGCTCCCACGTAGGCCTTCTGAGCACAACATAATCTGAATCATAATCCACCAGGATAGTCCATTCTAAACGAGCCAATTTTGAGCTCGATTTCTTGGATCCGCCAAGTTCGGTGTAGGGGGTTGGAGTTTTATGTTGCATCAACAGGATGCTTCTATGGTATCGCGCGTTTGGTTCAGAAATCTAAGCATGATGGAAAAGCAATTTACGAATGCGATATTTGTGGCTTAGGATATTCAGATGAGATTACGGCAAATCAATGTGAGGCTCACTGCCGCACGCATAATAGCTGCTCGCTTCTAATAACGAGGAAAGCTGTCTACAAACCAGAATAGATACATTAGTCAATCATGC
>Ga0315282_10000223_pt1 | contig 113789 bp, 87 predicted proteins | sample YL17G07_20_MG_FD_203693 | JGI IMG/M metagenome (GOLD analysis project Ga0315282, IMG submission 203693) | Sediment microbial communities from Yellowstone Lake, YNP, Wyoming, USA - YL17G07_20 | ecosystem: Environmental > Aquatic > Freshwater > Lake > Sediment | place: USA: Wyoming | collected... | reverse complement strand
TATGGTTGAATTCATAAGCGCCCATATCTATGCGACCGCCAATGATTCGAGGTAAACTGTCCAAATCAGTTTCGTTGGGTTCTGCGGTGTAATTCGGGTCGCCGGTATTTATGCAGGGAGAGTTATCACGCAAATGATAATCGCCGTCCATCCAGACATCATCATTGGGGTCGGTTGGCGTATTATTTGGGTCGGCCCAGAAGCCCGCCTGAACAAAACAGGGGTCGACGTCGATATTACCCTCGCCCGTCCAACCATTTTGGATGTCGCTGTAGGCAATATTGATAGTCGAGTCATTATTGAAAATTTCGTTGCCGCCGTCCCAAAAGATAGAGTCGGTTATCTGAATATTAAGCGTATAATCTGGTTCACCTGAACTGGCCAGTGCGTTTCCGTTAGGGGATGAATTACCTGCGAATGTGCAGTTGGTTATTACAGGATTGCACATTCTGGAATAGATTCCTCCACCACGAATTTTGGCCGAATTTCCGACGATTTTGCAATTGATAATCATTACGGGGTATTCATCACGACCATAAAAAGATTCGATTCCACCTCCGTAACCTTGAGAGTGGTTGCCACTAATAGTACAGTTGATTACAGTGAGACTGCTGAAGTTCGAATATATACCTGCGGTACCTTTTGCTGAGTTATCGGAAATTTCAGAATTTGTAATTGTAAGATAAGACCCTCCCAATAAAAATATTCCGCCTCCATTACGGGCTGAGTTACGGCTAATGCTACAGTTTGTTATAACTATGTTACTGATCATAATACAAAGTCCACCGCCATAGCCCAAACCAGCCGACGAGTTGTTAGAGATAACACAATTGGTAATAGTGGGACTGCTGTATTCACAGTATATCCCAGCTCCTGCATAAAAAAGACCTTTTGCCAAATTGGCGTTTATATTGCAGTCGGTGATTGTTGGGCTGCCGCCTCTGCAATAGATACCGCCGCCGGCATAAGCTATGTTATTACTGATTACGCAGTTGCGAATGGTCGGGCTGGTATTGTCGCAGAAAATCGCACCGCCAACCAAAATATTGCTGCTATACTGAGATATTTGTAACGGCGGGCTATAGCCGTTGGTTATTGTCAATCCGGCTATAATCGACGCCGAACCTTCTCCGCTATGCAATATAAAACCTCTGTGAGGACTTGCTGTGGTGCCGTTGCAGTCTATTATTGTCGCCGCGACAATGTTCGGGTCCTGCGGGTCGGCGCTGCGGATGGTAATGCTTTTGCCGCAGAAGTCAACGTCCCTATTGCCGCTACCGGTATAAGTATCTTGTGCGAGGACAACAGTATCGTTTCGATTGACCGCACAGGCATTTACGGCGGCTTGAATAGTTTTCTTGGGGCCATCCCTGCCGTCCCAAACCGGAGCCAGACCATCATACGTATCATCGCCTGTCCGGGGATTGACATAATAGTCGGCAGGTGTAGCATTTGGCTCAGTAGAATTAGCGTACTCGGCAAGATTGTCATAGCCGTCACCATCGGGGTCATCACCCGGGTTGGCTGCTGTAAGACTGCCGAAGTATTTATTTTCCCACCAGTCCGGCAGGCCGTCTATGTCGCTATCTAAAAATTCATCTGCGCCGATGTCAATTCGGCCTGCTGTAATCCTTGTTTCGCCGTCAATATCGGATTCGTCCGGAGCGGGAGTATAGTTCGGGTCGCCGGCATTTATACAGGGTGAATCTTTCCGGAGGTGACCATCGTGAGTAAGCAGGGGGTCGGCGTCGATATTGCCTTTTCCCGGCCAGCCGTCCTGAACAGCACAATACTTAATAGAACCGGCAGGGACAGAACCTCCAATTTCGTCTATGATATTACCCCGGATAATGGAGTTGATAATAAGTAACCCACCGCCTGCACAGAATATTCCTCCCCCTCCCTCGTGGGGTGTTCCCACACCCTGTGCAGAGTTGCCGGTTATTGAACAATTGCTGATAGTTGAATTCGAGCAATAGATACCTCCGCCTACACCCAAAGCTGAATTATTACTGATGACACAGTTTTTAATAACAGAATTCGAGCAGAAGATTCCACCACCAAAACCATAGTAATGATAGCTTAAAGTCGAGTTGTTGCGTATAATGCAATTTATAATAGAGGCATTACCCGTCCGGCAATAGATACCGCCGCCATCAATTTCTGAGGTATTATTATTGATGATAGAGTTGGAAATCCTGATACTTCCTGCCGAGCAGTAGACACCGCCGCCGTCGCCGGAAGGAGGATAGGGAGAAATTGTTGTGGCCGAATTGCGGCTGATAATGCAGTTTGTAATAGTGCAATCACCGCCATCGCAGCCGATGCCACCGCCTTCTACACTTCTATTGTTTTCGATGGTGCAGTTAGAGATTGTCGAAATGCTGTCCGAACAGTGAATACCACCGCTGTTACTTATATTGCAGTCGGTAACGGTTAATCTGCCCTGCGAAATACCAATGCCGCCGCCGTAATTATTATTGAATGTGCAGTTACTTATTGTCAGACTGCTGCCATAGTCGCAAAATACCGCCCCGTCAGGGTTACCAGTGAATGTGCAATCGGTAATAATCGTATTACAATCAAAACAGCAAATCCCGCCATCCCATTCAGATGAATTATTGTTTATAGTGCTTTTAGTAATTGTCAGGCTACCGCCCGGCGAATAAATCCCACTGCTCGATGAATAAATCCCGCTTCCTAATCCGTAAGGACAGGAGTTGCCGCTAATGTTGCAGTCAGTAATTGTGAGGTTGCTGCCTTCGGAATGAATCCCCCCTCCACCGTTGTAAAATCCGTCAGCAAGACCGCACAGAGAAAAGTTATTCGTAATAGCAGAGTTTTCTATTGTAAGATTGCTGTCATAGCAATAAACAGCAGAACCGTGGTCATAGGAATTGGCGTTAATGGTACAACCAGTAATCGTGTAATTACTGTTTTCCAGCCAGATACCAACAGAGTCACTGCGTGAAGAAATGCCAGTAATAGTACAGTTGCTAATCACCGGGTTACCTTTTGAACAGTATATTCCTGCGCCTCTGCAATCATTAGAGTTACCTTTGAAAATACAGCGGGTAATTGTTGGGCTGCTTTCCTGGCAGTCAACTCCCCAGCCGGTAGGTTGTGGCCACCAGCCAATATTTGCCCAGCCGCTGGTTATCGTCAGGCCGCTCAAAACCGAACCCGCGCCCTCGCCCGAATGAAAATAAAAACCGCTATGAGGCTCGTCCCACGTCCCGTTGCAATCGATAATCGTAGCAGCAACAATGTTCGGGTCATTCGGGTCGCTGCTTCGGACTGTGATGGCCTTGCCGAGAAAGTCGATATCTCGATTGCCTTCGCCGGTATATCTGCCGGGGGCGATGATGACGGTGTCGCCATTAACGGCGGCATTTATGGCCGACTGGATTGTGGGGTATTCGGGCGTTGGAACAAATCTCTCAACAGCAGATGCGGTTGTGACAAAAACCCAAAATGCTATTGCGAAGGCTGATGCTGTGATTGTTTTTTTCATTTCTCTGCCTGTCCTTTCTTCAGATTATCCCAAGTATTTTTATTATAATCTCTCACCAATTTCAGCGCAAGGCAAAATTTTCGTAACTACGAGATTTTTCAGGTACTTACGTAAAACCTCTTTCAACCTTCATAAGCCAGCCATTTTTTCTTTCCACTCAAAATGCTTTTTGCGCCTTTGTTCTTATACTTAAGTGTGGTCGAGTCGAATTTCCGTTACACTTTTTTTGGAATTTTTCAAAATTTTTTTTGGCCTCTTATTGACAAAATCACGAAAATATGGTCTAATAAACAAATATGAGGCAAATTAACTGCATAAATACCGTTAGCTTTGGCTGGTGGTGGCCTGCGGGTTAAACCCGGCAGGTTTGCGGTAATTTGCTGCAAAAATAACGATTCTGCGATGAACGCAGCCTGTTGGGAAAAAACGGGCTGCGTTTTTTTGTTTGTATGAAAGGCAAATAAAGTATAGGGTAATAGGGTTTAGGGTAAAGAAATGGACAGTTACAGGCAGATAATAAGCGGCGCCAAGCCGGGGCAAATTATACCGATTGTCAAACAAATCAAGATTGATGAGCCGGTCGATTTTTTCGCCAAACTCAGCGATTATGGCCGGGCGAAAAACTGCTGCCTGTTCGAGTCGCGGGAGTATCTGGCCGACAGCGGGGCGTTAAGTTTCGGGACGGCACAGCCTGCGCTTTACCTTACAGGAACGGGCCGGCAGTTTACCATCAAGGCCCTGAGCAAAACCGGCAGGCGAATAATAAAATACCTGTCAGCGGACAAAAAGAAATTCGGGTTCTGCGAATCGGTCAAATTCGACATCGATACAATCGCCGGCAAAATCAAGCAAATGCAGGTTACGGTCGACGAGCAGACCCGCCTGCAAAGCACAAACCAGATGGACGTCCTTCGGGCGGTTGCATTTGCGTTCAAACTGGCCAGCAAACCATTCAGAGTAACCTGCGGACTTTTGGGCGCCCTCAGTTACGACTTTATAGACCAGTTTGAGAAACTACCCACAAGCAACAATGACTTATTGGACAATCCCGATTACGAACTTTATTTTGCGGACAATATTTTTCTTTGCGACCATCAGCACGGGGCCGGTTATGTAATCGTAAATTGCATCGTGACCGATGACGATTATGACGCCGTGATTGACGAGGCACAGGACCATTTTGATTATTACTCGAATATTGCACGGTTTGATGCGCCGAGGGGACAAAGATATACGCCGCCGGTGATTGCCGCTTCCACTGACACAAATCAGGCCGAATACGAGAAAATGGTCAGAACCGCCAAGCAGCACATCCTCGATGGTGACATATTTCAGGCAGTCTTGAGCAGAACAATAATCGAACCCTGTCCGGATGAACCGCTGGACGTCTACAAGAGGCTGCGTGCGCTGAATCCCTCGCCTTATATGTTTTATCTTAATACCCCCGGCACGGTGCTGTTAGGCTCGAGCCCGGAGCTGAACCTGCGTGTCAGCGGCACTGAGAACCGCAGCGTGGAAATCAGGCCGATAGCCGGCACAAAACCCAGAGGCAGAATCGGAAACACAATAGACGCCGACACCGATTTCAGATACGAGGCGGAGCTGAAACTTGACCGTAAGGAACTGGCCGAGCATATGATGCTGGTCGATTTGGCCAGGAATGACATCGCCCGCGTGGCTGAGCCGGGCAGCAGAATCGTTACCGAACTTTTAATCGCCGAAAAATACGCCTCCGTCCAGCATTTGGTCAGCAATGTCAAAGGCACGCTCGCATCCAGTCTCGATGCGCTCAGTGCGTATCTTGCAACGATGAATATGGGGACGCTCACCGGGGCGCCGAAAATCGAGGCGATGAAAATCATACGGCAGCTCGAAAAAACCAAACGAGGCTACTACGGCGGGGCAGTTTGCTACCTGACAGTGGACGGCCAGTTCGACAGTTGTATCACCATACGAAGCCTTCAGGTGAAAGACCATACCGCATACGTGCGGGTCGGCGCCGGTATCGTTCACGACAGCGTCCCCAAAACCGAATTCGAGGAGACCGAGCATAAGGCAAATTCCTGTCTGCGAGCGATTCGCGGAAGTTGATAAGGACAAAACCAATGGAACAGATGAATAGAAAAGTTTTGTTTATCGATAATTTCGACTCATTCACATATAACCTGGTCGATGACTTTTGCAAGCGCAACTGTGCGGCGAAGGTTTACCGAGCCGACACGGGTCTTGATGAGCTTAAAAAAGTGGCTGACGAATTTCAGCCCGGTCTTTTGGTGATTTCGCCCGGCCCCGGCACGCCGGACGGCGCAGGTGTGACACTGGCGGCGATAGATTATTTCAAAGACAGGCTGCCGATATTCGGTGTCTGCCTCGGCCATCAGGCGATTGTCCAGCATTTCGGCGGCAAGGTCGGGCACGCCCCGGAGCCTATGCACGGCAAGCCTTCGAGAATAACGCACAACGAAAAAGGCATATTCGCCGGCATCGAAAACCCGATGCAGGCCGGTCGCTACCACAGCCTTTGTGCGCTGAAACTTCCTGACTGCTTAGAGCAGACGGCTGAATTTGAGGGCATCGTTATGGGCGTCAAACATAAAAAGCTGCCGGTATTCGGCGTGCAGTTCCACCCGGAGAGCATCCTGACGCCGGCCGGTGGAAAAATTATCGAAAATGTCTTAAAATTAGCGAATAGCGAGTAGCGTATATGGCAACGATAACCGAATACATAAAGCCGCTGCTGCGAGGAGAAAGCCTGACCTTCGAGCAGGCAAAGGAGCTTTTGGGCGTTATTTTTGAAGGCCAGGTCGGCGAGGTGCAGATTGCGGCGTTTCTCACGGCGATGCAGGCCAAAGGGGTAACGGCGGCGGAACTGGCCGGCTTCGCAAGGTCGCTGCGTGACCACGCTGTCACCGTCAAGGTCGACATCGATAACCTGGTCGACACCTGCGGCACAGGCGGGGGGGCAATCAAAACATCCAACATCTCAACGGCGGCGGCAATTGTCGCAGCAGGCGCAGGCGTTTATGTCGCCAAGCACGGCAACCGCGGCATAACCAGCACCTGCGGCTCGGCTGACGTGCTGGCCGAACTCGGTGTCAAGATAGACCCCGGCGCAAACGTCGTGGAGGAATGTATCAGGCGGGCGCACATAGGCTTTATGTTCGCACCGATGTTCCACCCGGCGATGAAATACGTTCAGCCGGTGCGAAAGGCCCTGGGTTTCAGGACGGTTTTCAACATCCTCGGCCCGCTGGCAAACCCAGCCGGCGTAAAAGCACAGGTCTTGGGGGTGGCGGATGAAAGCCTGATGCCGATTGTCGCCGAGGCCCTTCAACTGCTCGGCTGCCGATACGCAATGGTGGTCCACAGCGACGGTCTCGACGAAATAAGCACGGCAGGAGCAACCAAAATAGCGGAATTAAAGAGCGGCAAAATCACGCATAAAACACTGCACCCCAAAAACCTCGGCATAAAACCAGCCGATGTGGAACAGTTGAAGGTAGCGGATGTCAAAACAAGTGCGAGAGTACTGAGGGACATATTAAGCGGCAAAGAAACCGGCCCGCGAAAAGATGTTGTAATCCTCAATGCTGCCGCCGCCATAATCGCCGGCGGCCTGGCCGATGATTTTGAATCGGCGATTGAACTGGCAAAAAATTCAATCAGCAGCGGAAAGGCGCAGGATTGCCTCGAAAAGCTGATTAAAATATCGAACAATCAGGTATGCTGACAGTCAAAATAAAAATTTGCGGCATTACTAATTACAAAGACGCTGCGGCAGCGGTCGAGATGGGCGCAGACCTGCTGGGCTTTAATTTTTATCCCAAAAGCCCAAGATATATACCGGCAGACGATGCGGCCAGGATAATAAGCAAGCTGCCGGCCTTTGTGGACACGGTCGGCGTATTCGTAAATGCACCGCTTGAACAAATCCGCAAAACAGCGGCCCAATGCCAGTTAAACTGGGTGCAGTTGCACGGCGATGAAGACCCCGCTTTCTGCAAATCGCTGCTTAAACTCAACACAGCAGTCATAAAAGCAATTCGCATAAAAGACCAAAAAGACATCCGGCAGATTGATGATTATATTTCGGATGCTGTTCTGCTGGATTCATTCGACTCAAAAAGATACGGCGGCACCGGAAAAACCTTCGACTGGAACTTCATCAGCCATACGAACAAGCGGATTTTTCTGGCCGGCGGCATAACCCCCGAAAACGCAGCAGCGGCAGTTATGCTCAATGTTTATGCGATTGACGTTTGCAGCGGCGTAGAGTCTGAACCCGGCAAAAAAGACCATAAAAAAATGAGCAAATTGTTCGAAAACATACGGCTCTTGAAGACTTAAATAAGGAACTGGTATGAAATATAAAGGCAGATTCGGCGATTACGGCGGCTTCTATGTCCCTGAAGTCCTGATACCGGCGCTGGAAGAGCTGGAAGGCGCGTTCTACCGCTTTTATGAGGATAAGCGTTTTGTAACCGAGCTTGCGCAGCTTCTGGCGGACTACGCAGGCAGGCCGACGCCGTTATATTTCGCAAAAAGGTTCAGTGAATATGTCGGCTTTAAGGTATACCTCAAGCGCGAGGACCTGCTGCACGGCGGCGCTCACAAGGTCAATAACACCCTCGGCCAGGGACTGCTCGCCAAATATATGGGCAAGACCAAACTCATCGCTGAGACCGGCGCAGGCCAGCACGGCCTGGCTACCGCTATGACCGGCGCCCTTTTCGGAATGCAGACCAAAATCTTTATGGGCGTAACCGACATTGACCGCCAAAGCGTCAACGTCCACAAAATGAGACTTTGCGGCGCAGAAGTAATCGGCGTCGAAGGCGGGACAGGGACGCTCAAGGACGCCATCAACGACGCCCTGCGTTACTGGACGGCCAATGTCACCGATACGTTTTACCTTTTCGGCTCTGCCTGCGGGCCGCACCCATACCCAACGATAGTAAAGCATTTTCAAAGCTGTATCGGCAAAGAAACCCGGCAGCAGTGTCTCGAAAAAATCGGCAGACTGCCCGATATGGTCGTTGCCTGCGTAGGCGGCGGCAGCAACGCAATAGGTATGTTCTCTGGTTTTGTTGCCGATAAAGGTGTGAAGTTAATCGGAGTTGAAGCTGGCGGCGCAGGACTGGCCACAGGCAAACACGCCGCCACCCTCGCAGCAGGCAAGGTCGGCATCCTGCACGGCGCAAAAGCCTACCTGCTGCAAAATGACGAGGGACAGGTCAATGAGACCGAATCGGTCAGCGCAGGTCTCGATTATCCTGCTGTCGGGCCCGAACATTGCCTGCTGAAAGACACCGGCAGGGCCGAATATGTCGCAGCGGAAGATACAGCGGTGCTGGACGCATTTGAGCTGTTATGTAAAACCGAGGGGATACTGCCGGCTCTCGAAAGCGCACACGCACTGGCGTATCTTTGCGGCCGGAAGGGAAAATTGTCCCCTGATACCGTTGTGGTTGTGAACCTTTCAGGCCGGGGCGATAAGGACGTTGGAATTGTGGAAAAAAACAGACCGATGAACAGGGCTTAGACCAATGAAAACGTATAAACAGGTTTTTGATGAGCTGGCAAAACAAAAAAAGGCGGCGCTGATACCGTTTTTCGTAATCGGCGACCCCGACTTCGATACGAGTCTGGCCGTCATTAAAACAGCAATCGATGCCGGCGCCGACATTCTCGAATTGGGCATACCCTTTTCCGACCCCATAGCAGACGGCCCGACAATCCAAAAGGCCGACATCCGCTCTATGAAGGCAGGGATGAATGTGCAAAAAGCGCGGGAACTTATTCGGAAAATCAAGGATTACAGGGACATCCCCATCGGCCTGCTGATGTATTACAACCTGATTTACCAGTATGGGCCGGAAAAATTCTTCGCCGATTTTCACGCAGCCGGTGTCAACAGCGTCCTGGTCGCCGATTTGAGCATTGATGATGCCGATGAGATTATAAAACCCTCGAAAGCCGCGGGGCTGGACACCGTTTTTATGGTAACGCCCAACGCCGATGCCGAAAGGATGAAACTTATCGCCTCAAAAACCACCGGTTTTATTTACACCGTCTCGCTGCTGGGCGTAACCGGCAGCAGGGACACCCTGTCAGGTGCGGTCGAGGGAATGGTCGGCAAATTGAAAAAGCTTACCGCCGTCCCTGTCTGCGTAGGCTTTGGAATCAGCAAGCCCCAGCACGCAGCGGCGGTCGCCGCCGCCGGCGCAGATGGCGTAATTATCGGCTCAAAAGTGGTGGAACTGATTGAGCGTAATCTCGCCGATAAGAAAAAAATGCTTGCTGAAATCTCGGCTTTTCTAATAGATGTCAAAAAGCAACTTTGCTGAAACGCGGCATTAAAATTCGCAAGTGCATACTTAACACACAACCAACCCCAAAAATTCTAAATTAAGCTAAAACCCTCATTTTCAATCAGATTTTTGGCTCTTTTTGCCTTTTTCCAGTCAACCCTTTTTGGGTCTCTTTTTCATAAGTGCCTTATTGACAGCGTCTTGCAGGCACCTTTAAACTTAAGAAGATTTGCTTCGAGGCCTCTTTTGTATTTCTTTGCCATCAACTGAATTTTTGAAAATTTTTAAAAGTTCGCTTGACAAGTGGTCGACAGTAACGTATATTATGTACAGAGTGATAATAATGTAAACTATATACAGGAGAGCTAACAATGACTAAGATTACGATTACAGAAGTTCGGCCACAATTACGAAAATTAGCCGACAGAGTTTGTCATCACGGGGAACGAATATGCGTCGAAAGAAATGGAGAGCCTGTATTTGTGATGGTAAGCTTTGAGGATTTTGAGGTAATAGAAGCGTTTGAGGAAAAAATTGATATTCACGAAGCAGCAAAAGCCCTGCGAAAAGGTAAATTTATTCCCCTTGAAAAACTGGAAGCCGAATTGGGTCTATAATATAATGCTGGGATGTATAAAATCAAAATTGCGGAAAATGCGGCTAAATTTATTCGAGGCCGAACACAAAAAGTTCAGCGTCAGCTTCTTGCCAAAATCAAAAAATTAAGCCAAGAACCTTATCATCAAAATTCCGTTAAATTACAAGGAACAAACGATTTATATCGTATAGTTTCGGGCATAATATATACTGTTAAACATAAGGAAGTAACGGTTTTAGTACTTAGAATTGCCCACCGAAAAGAAGTATATCAAAATCTGCCGGAAGCATAAAACATATCAACATAATCAAGCTTTACTAAATCGCTTCTTTCTGTGTGTTGATACCAATTGCAGTTAATATATGCGCTTTTGAGGAAACAAGCCGTCATTGCGAGGCCTGCGGTGAGCATACCTGTCCTGAATGCAATCGAAGGAGTCGAACCATTGAAAATCAAGCATAAATCAGCTGTTTATCAACTGATATGCCCTTATCCCAAAATAGTGGCTGACCCTGCTATTCACAAAAAAATTCCGTAGCTTCCTTTTGCTAAAACTCACATACCAAACTATCTTAAAAACTCTTAAACATCAAAATAAGGGCTTCCCACTGTTTAATACGTTCCTTCAAATAGTCCTTGTCATTGGTCGTTCTTACTTTAATCGCAAACTGCCCTATTATATCCACAGTCTCCCACCCAACTACCTTCCTAACTGTTTTATCAAGCTCCACAAGGACTTTCTGAGCTTTTTCCCTCAATTCTTCCAAATCTTCTTTACACATAATCACTCCTTTCCAACTACATCTATGCTTCCATTCAAATCAAGACTTAGTATTTTTGATGCCGTTCTTCACTACTTTCCTCTATTATCTCTATTAAAAAGAAAATACATTAACAAACAATAGCCAATAAAAAACATAGTTCCCGAGGGGTTAGCCAAAAACCAAACAAGAATTACACCTATTACTATTATTCCTTCTGCGTGTTTGTTAAACCACTCGTTCATTATGTACTCAATGGAAACTCGATTCACTCTGACCTTACGCCCAAAAACCGATACAGAAATTTACTTTAGCCAGTCTTTTTGCCAGCGTTCAAAGAGTTCATCCCTTGAGGCCTTCATCCAGTAGATTCTGCCGCGAATCGCCCGTTTGCTTTCTGGCGGCATCGGCCCTAAGTTGACAAACGTATGCAGACAATCAGCCGGGTGGTGGTCGCTGATGTGCGTCGTGCGCTCCCAGTAAAGTGCGCAGACCCACTTATCATCAGCGCTGCTTCGTGTCACTAAGCCGCTATCAACATCAGCCTCAAATCGGCTGGCCTCCCGCGGCGAAAATCCGGGTTTCATCTCCGCAATCTTCGTCAGGTCGCCCGATGAGCGTTTCAGGTCCATTTGCAGCCCCATCGGCGTCCGGCAAACGATATGCTTCTCGACCGACGGTATGGACGCCCACTTATTACCCCGCCGGACAAGCGACAAACTGCTTCTTGGCTGTCCCCCTGCATCCTGTTTCGCCCATAAATCGTACTCGCTGAATGCCGGTGATTCCGCTATCGCCCGCCGCCACGGCCTGTTGGTCATCCCGCTGAATCGAAAGCACTGCTGCGCCAAATAATACTCATTCAACCCTTTGTCTTTTGTAGCGATGACCCAAAGCAGCTCAAAACCATCGTCGACCGGCACAATATAATACGTCCAGCTCTGCGGCGCCCAGCCTTTCTTGCTCGTCAAATCCACCGTATACACAAACACACCCGCCCGCCCCGCATACTGCCTCTCAAGAGCGCCGGCGGTAACCGTTTCCGTATCTTTTTGCGGGTTTTCAGGAATGTCCCCATACGCAATCGGCTCATACTCCTGCAAACGGTAGCCGATGCGATTGCCCGGATGCGCCTTGTTCAGCAGCGAGAGAAAGCAGGCAACCGGCTCACATACGTCCGCAATACTTTTGCGGTCGCGGGGAAACTCAACCGATGTGGGGACGGCGGTTCGCTTCTCGCAGCGACCGGCGCCCGTGCAGCCGCTCAAAACCGGCAGCAACAGCGCCAGACAACAAACCTGATGCGATTTCATTTTGTGCCTCCAGCTTCCTTTTGAAATTACTGATTACTGTCGGGTCTGCCCGGCAAAATAAGGTACGGCGGATACCATCGCCAGTGATGATTATAAATTATTCGTTCAATCAGCCTCCTGTCGGTCCCAAGCCGTTCGTCAATTATCTCCAGCCGGCCGGTTATGTCCCTGTTCATATCCGACAGCGTTTTTTCGAGTTTCTGATAGTCGTTTTTTACCCCCGCTATCATTTGATTAACCTGCAGATTCATTGAATCGAGCCTTTCTTCGAGCTCTTTGACCCTTTTTTCAACGTCGGCCTCGAACTCCAGCTTTTTCAGTTTGGCACGTGAGGTCGCTTCCTTAATCCAAAGCTCTCTGTCGGCCTCAAGATGCCTTATTTTCTGGTCAATCTGACTAATCTTTTCCGAATTCGGGTCTTTTATCTCCGCCAGCAGGCGTCTGGCCTGCTCGTAACTGCGTATCGCCTGTATAAAATCGTCGGGGTCGTCTCTGAAATCCCACGTCCTGCTTGCAAAATACTCGCCAAGCTCAAGGTAGTACTGATATTCAGGTATGTTCTTCGTATGCTCCGTCCGGGTATCGACCTCTTTTTTGCTGTAGGTCGAGACAATCATTTTGCCCTCGTCTAATTGTTCAACGGTAATTTTATTCTTATCGTCCGACAGCAGTCTGCCGAACACGAGTCTTCCGTCTCTTAGATAGAAGTCTGCCATCTCGACGAAATTCGACCTCGCCGGGTGCTGTTTGACTTCATTGGGAGTCGGCATTTCGTTCTGTTTTGTGTCTCCCTGTTTTGAGACCGGCTGCGAACGCAGATTTGAAAAACAAAAGATAAGCACGATTAGCAGCACAAGTGTCGTCTTGATTGAGGTATGAGCAATCTTCATTTTTCTGCCCTCCGGCTATACGGCTTTTCAGCCGTTTATTAGCTGATATGTCCTGATAAGCTCGGCCACGCTCCAGGCCTGGGCGATACAGCCTCGCGGCGTATGAGGCAGGTCGCCGTCAAATATCTCGCTGACCTGACCGATGCAGCCGTCCTCAGTCAGATGCCGCATTAACGGCTCGATAAGCTCCGCCGCATTGTCTTTGCTCTTTCGGCTGAATTCGCTCACCTTCAAATATGCCTCCACGAACGGCCCCATAAGATACGCCCAGACCGTCCCCTGATGATAAGCCGCATCGCGCTGCTGCGGTGTGCCGATATAATGACCTTTGTAGCGGGAATCCTGAACGTTCAGCGTCCGCAGCCCGTAAGGCGTGAGCAGCTCCTTCCGCACTACATTTACCACCGCCTTCTGCTGTTGTGGAAGCAATGCCGAAAACGGCAGTGACACCGCAAATATCTGGTTCGGCCTCAGGCTCGCATCGACCGCCCCGCCCGGCAGAACGCAGTCATTCAGATAACCGGCTGACTCGTTCCAGAATAATTTGCGAAAACTCTCCCCGACTTTCTCTGCCAGGCCGCCGTAATATTTCACAGCCTCCGCATCTTTGTTATCGTAAAACCGGGCGAGCCGGCAAAGATTGCTGTACCAGAGCGAATTGACCTCCACAGCCTTTCCGAAGCGAGGCGTAAATGCCGTGTCGTCGTATTTGGCGTCCATCCACGTAAGCTGCGTATGCTCGTCGCCCGCCGTTATAAGACCGTCGCCGTCGGCACGAATGCCGAATCGTGTCCCCTTTTGATAAAAATCCATAATCCGGCGGATTGTCGGCAGTAAATCCTGCAAAAACCCCTTTACGTCCCCGCACGTTTGCAGATACCGAAACGCTGCGTCCACAAACCACAAAGACGCATCGACACTGTTAAAGTATGCCGTGTGGCTGGTGTCGTCGAAACAGTTGGGAATCATCCCGCCGTCTGCCGCCCCCGCGAAATACGTCAGGATTGATTTCGCATCGTCGAACCTCCCCGTAGACAGCAGCAGCCCCGGCAGCGATATGAATGTGTCCCTGCCCCAGTCCCCGAACCACGGGAAGCCGGCCAGTATGGTTGTGTTGAAGCCGCTGTCTGCCCGGCGCTTGGCTATAAACTGCTCCGCCGCAAGGCATAGCGTCCTTAACCTCTCGTCCCGCGTTTTTGCCGCTGCGATTATCAGGCTGTGATGCCTGTGCAAATCCTCTTTCGCCGCATCGATATTAAAACTTATATCGGCAAGCTCCTGCTCGCAGTAGCCGCCAAGATGTCCCCAGAAAACAATCTTGACGGGCAAATCTATCCGGCACTTGAAAAAGCCCGGCGTCCACAAGTCCTCCATATAGTCATAGCCCCTCTGCCCGTCGCTGCGATACAAAAAATTGAACCACCATTTCTCGTCCTTCTCGAAATTCATAGCAGGGCATCGCATATACAGCTCGCAGCTTCCCGGCACATTATGGCGAACCAGCAGCCCGCCCTTCAGCAATCTCGCACACAAAGGGGCGTGCGACTTTTGCAGCGTGTGAAAATTTCTCAGCCCCACGAACGGCCTCAAAACAAATTCCACCGGCTTTCCAATTTTGACAAAATTATACTCTGCCGCAACCGTATCGCTGTCGCGAAGCAGATACACGGATTTGGTCAGCTCCACCCCGCTGAGGCGATAATCGAAATGAACGCCGCTGATGTCTCGGCGAAACTGGCTTATGCTCCCGAAGCCCTCCGGAGAAAATTTGCCGTCAAACTCGAAGGTCGAAAGATGAGAAACACCCCCTTTCGACACTATCGTTTCGAGGCAGTTGGACAGACCCATTATCCGGTTGACAGGCGGATTAAGCGACCCGATAAGCAGCCCGTGATACCGGCTGGTATTGCAGCAAATAATTGTTGACGATGCGTAGCCCCCGCGATTATTGGTCAGCAGCCATTCCTTGTTTAACAGGTTCTTAACAGGCTTGTTGCGTATCACCACCGAAGCAATCGCTGTATCATCTGTCTTTTGCAGCATCGGCACAATTTTCTCCCTCACTGCAGACGGCACTATACACTAAACGGCACACGCTAACTGCTGCTGCTCCTGCTGCGCCGGTTGCATCTGCTGCTGATACCTCGCACATCTGCCGCGCAGATTGTCCAGGACGTTCATAAAGTTTATATATGAATCGTAAGGCGAATCATAAGGGTTGAAATACTTGTGTACATCGCCGTCAGAAAAATATTTCGTGCACATATAGTAAAAATGGTCCGATATTTGCAGTTTCCGCCAATCGGCGATAAGCTTTGCATCGCCGGCACCCTTAATCTTCTTTTCGAGCTTATAAAGCTCATAAAAGGCATTTGACTGCATCGGGTTCCCAAGCCACGCCGACAAATCTCTTTCTATATCAGCCCAGCTTATAACGTGCGGCACATCTATCGTACCAACCGCCTCGTAACTGTCAATCACTTCGCTCGGCGTCTTGAAATTATTGTCAGGATGCTTCAGTATCTCCTCCGGCAGACGACGCATAAAATCGAATATGCCCGTGTCTTCCCACTGATGCTCCCCCAGCGTTTCGTAATCCATAAACAGGTTTACCGTCTGGCCGTTCCCGTTGACGCTGCTGACCCATTGTGCGAACTTTTCCGCCGTCAACGGCCATTCCGTCCAGTTCCGGTTGGAAAACCGAAATGCAATGTCATCGCTCAGTGCATAATTCTTCAGCAGCAGCTTCAGCTTTTGACACCCCTTTGGCTGGTATACAAAATTAGGGCTGCGGTATCCCAAAATATGGTCAGCCCCTTCGGCTAATATTGCGTCAAATTTGCCCGTGGATTCGATAAGAACCGCCAAATCGTTGTTATATATCAGCTCCGTGTTCCTGAACACCCGCGGCCTTTGTCCAAAAAAATGCTCGATGGTATCGAGATGCTTGTTGACCTGCTCCATAAATTCATTTCGAGAGCATAAAAAGCTCATACTGTGATAGTACGTCTCGCCGAGAAATTCCACACACCCGGTCTGTGCCAGGGCGTCAAATGTGCTTATAACCTCCGGCGAATATGCCTGAAGCTGCTCCAGCAGAACCCCCGTCAGGCTGTATGCTATCTTGAATTTTCCCTTGTATCGCCTGATTAAATCCAGAAACAGCCGGTTGGCGGGCAGATAGCACTTGTTCGCCACCTTTCTGCATATCGAGGCATTCTTGTAATCGTCAAAATAATGCTCGTCCCTGTCAAAAACCGTGTAGTGCCTTAATCGCTGAGGCTGATGAACCTGAAAATAGAAACATACCGAAGCCATAATAAATCACCTTCCGGAACTTTCCCTCGCAAAGTACATCTATTTAACCGGCACAAGCATATCTGCGTAAATCTTCGCACACTTCGCCGCCGCATCCTTCCAGCGAAGCCTCCTTACCTCAGAATTTCCGTAGTTCTTCAGCGCCGTCTCTAACGGCGGATACTTCAGCACCGCCACTATCTTGTTCGCTATCTCATTCACATCCCAGAAGTCTACCTTCAGGGCGTGCATCAGCACCTCCGACACGCCGCTTTGCTTGCTAATTATCACCGGCACGCCATTTTGCAGCGCCTCCAGAGGCACCAGTCCGAACGGCTCTGAAACAGACGGCATCACGAAAAGGTCGGCCATCTTGTATATCCTTTGGACGGCCTCACCCTGCAAAAAGCCCGTGAACAGCACCTTATGCCCGATTCCAAGTCCCGCAGCCATTTCTATCGACTTTCGCATCAAATCCCCTGAGCCGGCCATCACAAACTTGACGTTGTCCATCATCTCCAGCACCTTTTTGGCCGCCATAAGGAAGTATTCAGGCCCTTTCTGCATCGTTATTCGGCCCATAAACAGCACCACTTTCTCGCCCTTTTTGACGTCCGCATCACCCCTCCATCCGCCGTTGCTGTTATTTTCCGAACCGTTATGCACTACTTCGACCTTATCAGGGCTGACGCCGTAACGCTCGATTATGATATTCCGCGTATAATTACTGACCGCCACCACCCTGTCTGCAAGGTGCATCCCTTTTCGCTCGATGTCATAAACCATCTGGTTGACATGCTCGCCGCTGCGGTCGAATTCCGTTGAGTGTATATGCACAATCAGCGGCTTGCCGCTCAAAGTCGACACCGCAATTCCCGCTGGAAAGGTCATCCAGTCGTGGGCGTGAATTATGTCGAAATCTTCTCCCTCGGCAAACTGGGCCGCTATCGTCGCATAACGATGAACCTCGGAATACATATCGCAGCAATAGTTCACACCCCCGATAGCAGGCCCCCCGGCCGCGACCTTCTGCTTTCGTCTTAAAATCTCTTCCACCGTTCTCTGGTAACTGTCGGAAGTCGAGTATGGCTGTAACGGCGAGGCGACCGTGTGGAATTTTACATTCTTCAGCCCCTTGATACATTCCGAGGATTGTTTGCCGCCGGGACACAGCAGCCTGACGTGGGTAGCATACTGGCTGTCAACCGTCCGCGGCAGAACGAACGTCACGCCTATACCAAGCTGGTCTAATGCCTTTGTCAGTCCGTAACAGGCCGTGCCGAGTCCCCCGCTGATAAACGGAGGAAACTCCCAGCCCAGCATGAAAACTCTCATTCAGCCTCCCATTGTGTTATCAGCATAACCGCACGTTAATAAAAAAAAATAACAAACTTCCCTATAACAGAAAAATCTCCCCGCCTCCCTCCACAATCTCCTGACACCTGCCGAATACTCTGGTTGCAACTCTGCAAGTCCAATGTCGACAGCAAATTGCAAATCCTTTACCAAACAGGCGTAAAATTTCCGCAGTTTTCCTTTGTTCCTATTACTATTACATCGGAGTTTACCTTTCTTTAAGTTTAGAGAATTTTTAAAAAAGTGCGAATTTTGACGTTAATAATGCAGATTTTATAGGTAAATCGCTCCCCCAAACCGCTCCGGAGTTAGTTGTCCCGCCGCTGTAACTTTACTCTGATTCTTTTAAAAACCCGCCTCGCAAACATCTCAAGGACTGATAACCTGCAACAGGGCAAAAGTATTATGAGGTAACACAGCCTTCCTGGCACGGCCTTTCTCGCCGTGCTGTCGCACCGGTGCAGCAGGCTGCCAATGAAGACTCGCCGAAAAAAGCCGCTCCGCCGAACATCAGCGGAACGGCTTTCTTCACAGCATTACCGTACATTTTTTGTCTACAGGTCTTGCGCCTTGACCGTGCTGCGGCGATTGGCCTTCGTCCTCGCCATCGCGCAATCCAGCATACAATACACCTTGTCGCTGATAGCCCCAATCGCCTCCGATGAGGTCATCATCTTCTGACTTCTGATGTATGCCTTTACCTTGCTTGCCACAACCAGCGTTTCTCGTTCTTTCTTTGCCATTCTAAAAATCCTCCATGCAAAAAAGTAAAAATTTAATAGTCCGGTTCTACATTATTCCTCGTTTCCGGCTCATTTAACGCAATGTTATTGCACCTATTGGCAAAATTTGCAACAAAAAAAAATGCCTTAAAATGCTTTTTTTTTGGCTATAACCGCTGTTAAAAGAAAAAGTTGTGGCCAATCCGCCAAAAAAAACTACCCTCTTTACGCAAAATTTGTGCTTTTTTTATCAATTTAAAATAACTTCGCACGCTTCTTTTGACGACATTACCCGCACGAACAGCTCGGCTCTGGTTTACCCGCTTTGCCTGATAAAACAACGAAATTGCGGCGATGTATGCCTTAACAAATTGGAGAGATGAAAATGGCAAAACGCTCCAGGAAAACTCAGAAATCAAAGCCTCGCAACAATCTCAAAGGCTATGTCACGGTTGCCCTCGTTGAAGATACAGAGCAGGCAAAAGACTATGAAACCCTCCTGAAAAACGAAGACGTTCCTGTCGTAATCAGGGAGCAAAAAGACCACGAGCTCGACGACACAACCGGCTACGCCGTGATGGTCCCCGAAGGTATGCTCGATGAAGCCTATGCGGCAATCGAAACACAGTTCACCGGCGATGAATTTTATGACTTCACATCTGCTGATGACAATTATGGTGACAACGGCGAATTCGAAGATGACTTCCTCGACGACGATGACAATTACTAAAACAAACTATCGTTGTTTTTGTCCTTGCGGACGCCGATATTTGGCCCCCGGACTTGTCCGCCTTCGGCGGATTTATTTGGGGGTTTTTGACTTATATTTCTCTGTGTTCTCTGTATCCTCTGTGGCTCTAATAAATTTATGACCGACCAGCAGCAAAAAGAATTTTGGAAAGGCCCCGAACGCAGACGATGCTTCATCGACAGACGTCTCGGCCTTGACCGCCGACGCGGTCCCGGAAAACGCAGAGGCGAAGACCGCAAGACCGCCGAAGAAGGTGAAATGTCCGATGAGCAAATGGAGTTTCTCCTGGCCATCGATGAGTATAAGAGAAAAAATGCACGTCCCTTCCCCACCTGGACCGAGGTGCTGGAGGTAATAAAGGCGCTTGGCTACCGAAAGGTCGCCGAGCCTCAGCAAATCACAAAAATCTTCAAAGAACCCCTCCCTCAGCCGACAAAATAACCCCCGCCGCCTTGCCTGGCGACTTGTCCGCCGTAGTCCTCTAAGGACGAAGACGGAAGCCTTTGGCGAAGGGTTGATTCTTCACATTTTTTGAAAAATTTCAGAATTCTTGGGGAACAGTTTGGCGGTTTTGCGCATCTTAATAAACGGAGTAGAAAAAAGCAGAAAATCTTCTGGCTTTTTGCCCCTTTTGGCGTTATAATATGCGTAAATTAAGTAATGACCCTTTTACGGGGATACGAAGCGATTTTGGAAAGGGCGGAAAGGTGAATAGGGCAGGATTCCTAATAGCGATTTCAATCACATTGTCTTTTTATTGTTCTTTAATTTTTGTAGGGTGGGGTCATAACCCCACCAATATAAAGAAGGAAGAAAAATAATGAAGTCATTAAATGCTCTCAAGACTAATCCGCTTCAAACCGCAGTGTTAATCGCTGTCTTTAACATCTGCCTTATACAACCCGCCCCCGCCGCCTCCATAAAAAGCTGGGGCAGCACAGTCTTCGATAGCAGCGATTTCCCCCTAACTAATGCCGTCGCCATCACTGCAGGCGGCATGAACAGTCTTGCCCTCAAATCAGATGGCTCTATCGTCGGCTGGGGGAATAATAATTCTGGTCAGGCGACCCCGCCCGCTGGAAAAAACTTCATCGCCATCGCCACAGGATACAGTCACAGCCTTGCCCTCAAATCAGATGGCTCTATTGTCGGCTGGGGGGGTAATAGTTCCCCGCCCGCTGGAAACAACTATGTCGCCATCGCCGCAGGCGGCTGGCACAGTCTTGCCTTAAAATCTGATGGCTCTATTGTCGGCTGGGGAGGTAATAGTTCCCCGCCCGCTGGAAACAACTATGTCGCCATCGCCGCAGGTGGCTATCACAGTCTTGCCCTCAAATCAGACGGCTCTATCGTTGGCTGGGGAGATAATCAGACTGGTCAGGCAACCCCGCCCGCTGGAAACAACTACACCGCCATCGCCGCAGGCTACTATCACAGTCTTGCCTTGAAGTCTGACGGCTCAATCGTTGCCTGGGGAAACAATAACAGCGGTCAATGCAATATCCCTTCGCCTAACAGCGGCTTTATCGCCATCACTGCAGGCGCAGCACACAGCCTTGCCTTGAAATCTGACGGTTCCGTCGTTGGCTGGGGAATGAATAATTCTGGTTAGGCAAGTCCACCGGCAGGAAACGACTACGTTGCTATTGCCGCAGGCTGGTATCACAATCTTGCCTTGAAATCGGACGGTGGCATCGTTGGTTGGGGGAGCAATAGGTCCTGTCAGGCAAGTCCTCCTGCAGGAAATAATTTCACAGCCATCACCACCGGCAGTCATATTCCCATTATGGAGGGAATGCAATTGTTCAGTCTCGCCTTGAAATCAGATGGTTCTATCGTGGGCTGGGGTGATAATGATTATGGGCAGGCGAGTCCCCCTGCTGGAAACGACTACACCGCCATTACCGCAGGTAACTTGCATACCATTGCCTTGAAATCAGATGGTTCTATTGTCGGCTGGGGTTATAATTATGATGGACAGGCAACTCCGCCGGAAGGAAACAACTACACCGCTGTTGCCGCAGGCGGCATGCATAGTCTTGCTTTGAAGTCAGATGGTAGTATCGTTGCCTGGGGTAATAATTATTACGGAAGTCCGCCTGTAGGAAATAACTACATCGCAATTGCCGCAGGCGAACTTCACAGCCTTGCCTTGAAATCTGATGGCAGTATTGTAGGCTGGGGTGATAATCATTATGGACAAACTAATCCCCCAGCAGGAAATAATTTCATCGCCATTTCTGCAGGCGCAGCCCACGGTCTCGCACTGAAATCGGATGGCAGTATAGTTGGCTGGGGGTTCAATCGTTCTGGACAGGCAAATCCTCCCCAAGGGAATGACTACGTCGCCATCGCTGCTGGTTACTCTCACAGCCTTGCCTTGAAATCAGATGGTTCTATCGTAGGCTGGGGTAATAATTGGTATGGTCAGACAAATTCACCCGCAGGAAACAACTACCTTGCTGTCGCCGCAGGATACTCTTACAGTCTTGCCCTGCAAAACACACCGCCCGTCACCAATGCCGGCCCCGACCAAACTATCGAAGCACAGGCCCCCTGGGGCGCAAAAGTAACCCTAAACGGCTCCAATTCCACCGATGCGGATTCTACACCCGGCACCAATGACGATATAGTTTCTTTCGATTGGTACGAGCAAATCGACCCCTGCGACTCAAATTCGAATGTTCTTCTCGGCACAGGCCAAACTATAGACTGCAACCTGCCATTGGGTACACACACCATTATCCTCGAAGTAACCGACAATGCCGGCGAATCAGACACCGATGTGGTAATAATTACCGTTCAGGATACCACCCCGCCGCAGTTTACACTTTCTGTTACGCCGACCATACTCTGGCCGATAAGCAAAAGAATGATAAAGATTACTCCCACCTGGACGGTGACAGATTTATGCGACCCCAACCCGATAGTGTCCCTGCTGAACATAAAAACCAGCGAACCAGCCGATGGTGACATCCAGACAGACCCCGACGGCTCTATATACCTGCGTGCCTGGCGCAGCGGCACCGGCGCCGGCAGGGTTTACACCATAACCTTCCAGGCAGTCGACGATTCCGGCAACTCCGCCCAGAGCAGCGCAACCGTTACCGTTCCTCACGACCAGCGGTCATCCAAGTAACACAGGGGATGGTTTTTACCCGCCAATCCCTCTTGTTTGCCGTCTGCTTGGCGGATTTCGGATTTAGATATTCGGATTTTTCTTCCCTGTCTCTATCCCCTAAACCCTACCCCCTATCCGCTCGCTTGCCGCGGCGTAGTTCCACAACGAAGCCGGGTCCGCCGCAGCCAAATCCGTGTCGAAGGCAACTTAAAACTAAAAACTTAAAACTCTTTTTTCCCTTTGCCCGCCGCCACCCTCATTTTTACCCTGAAAACGCATACCACTAAGTGGTATGATTTGCCGTAAGTCCTTATTTTACGTTGCCGCTTGTCCATCCGCCGTTCGCCATCCGCACCCCGCAATACACCCCCCGCGCAACGCACTACGAATCAATCATAAGTAACTTGTCCGCCATAGCCCCTTGGCGACGGCGGATTGATAATCAATCAGTTACGCAGTTCCCTTTTTGAAAAAATCTAAAAATTTTCGTTTTTTCTATACGCTATCCGCTACCCGCTATACGCCACTGAAAACGCGCGCAAATCCCGTCAAAACCATACTTTTTCTCGCAAAATCGCGTACATTTTTTGTAAAAAACGCATCATTTTTGTAAGTTTTTTGTAAATTTTCAAAAAATTTCAAAAATTTTCGCACGTCTTTCTGCCCCTACAATCGTTAAATTTTACCCACCTTAACAAAAACCCTTCTACGAAAATGCGACTTTTTTCCCCACGTCCGGCAGCCGAATGTAGTTCGGCACAAGCGTTTTCGCATCCGCAAATTCCCCCGCCAAAGCCTTTTCCCAGCCTAATAAATGCACTTTTTTCGCTGTCGGCACCCAGTACTTCTCCGGCAGAAATTCAATCCCCTCCGCCGCAAACTTCTGCCGGTAGTAAACCAGCCCTTCCCCAAGCAGCCACAGTGGCTTGGCGCTTCCGGCGAACCACTTAAAAAACTCCGAAACGTTCATCAGCGAATCCGCCAACACCTTTTCCCATCGGCACTTGCGCCGCTGGTAGGCAGCGATGAAAAACTGTCCCCGCTTGGCATCCAGAACCGCAGCAACTCGCTCAATGTCAGCCTTTTCCTGCTCAATATAATCGCTTGCATTAGCGGCAATTACATCCAGCGTATCGACCGCAACTATCTTCACGCCCGCGGCCAGATTCATTATTTTCGCCATAGTTACCGCAATTCTCAGCCCCGTAAAACTGCCCGGCCCGACCGAAATATAAATCTGCTCAATCTCGCCTGCCTTACGTCCTGCCATCTCCAGCAAGCCGCAAACCGCCGGAAATAGCTCTGCACTATGCCTCATCGGCCCGCTAAATGTCTTTTCAGCAAGCACTTGCCCGCCCGCAGCCAAAGCTGCCGACCCCATCCTGCCCGATGTCTCAATCGCCAATATCAAAGGTTTTTGCACATTTTCACTCATAATTTTTTGCCCAATTAGCCGATTAGATAACTGAATATCGGACTTTTTAGAAAAAACAGAATAATATCGCCGCTCCAGCGATAAAGCAAATCGGAAGTTTTTTGCAGGAGGTTGGTTATGAGCAAAAAGATGCTCCTGCCGGCTATAGTCGTGCTGGTATTACTGTTTTCAACGCCGGTTGCATCTATCACCGCTGAAAATCGGCAGGACAAACAGCAGATACTTCTCGGCGTGGCGCAGGACTGGATTGCAATAGGCCTGGCTCAATATCACCGCAGCTTTTACCAGCAGGCACAAGCGTCATTTCTTCAGGCACAAGGATATCAGGAATACCTGACGGCCGCAGAGCAGGAAAAACTCAGCAATTCTTTGAATAAAATACAAATAGCCCTGGTGGAAAGAAAAAACATCGCCGGGCATCTTCAAAAAGCTGACGAATTACTTGCCAAAGGGGAACTGATAAAAGCCAAAGCGCATCTGAAAGAAGTCAAAAATAGTGAATTCCTCAGCCGGGAGGAATATCGGCAGGTCGCAGTAAAAGTTAAAAAATTAGACAGCCGGATAGCCGGCCAGACAAAAGAAGCCGCCGACCTTTACAAACTCAGCGTGAAATATTACCGCTCCGGAGAGATTGATAAGGCCCGCCAGGGCTTTATCCAGGTTGCCGGAAAAGGCTTATTGACACTGCCGCGGGGACAAACAGCGGAAGATTATCTTATTAAAATAGATAACTCCCTGCTGGCAGAAGCCGGCCTTTCGATGCCGACCGAGATAAGCGCGCCGGAGCCAACTGAAAAAACCGCACAGAAGCCTGCTGAAAAAATCACACCGGAGCCTGTAAAGACACAGCCGAGCAGCACTGTTGTGCTCGACAGCAGCCCAAAACCTGTCGCCGACCCGAATGATGTTTCCGGGGTCGTTGTCGCCGACCAGTCAGGCCGCATTGAGGTAAACAGCCATCGAAGAAAGCTTCTGCAAAGTTATGCTAAAGCCGTTATCAATGATGCATTAGCAAAGGCCCAAAACTACCTCAATCAAGGGGCATTCAATAAGGCAAAGGAGGCTCTCGAGGTAGCTGAGGACGCCTTAAATAAAAATCAACGGGAACTTGGGGAAGAAATGTTCACGCAGTATAACAGCCGACTGCAGCAACTAATCGAACAGGTTGGCAAAGAAAAGACCCGCTGGCTCGGTCCGTGGGACACCAAAACCGCCTGGCGGCTGTAAAAAAAACCCATATATTTGGGGCGTTCTAACCTGTTATCAGATGTCATCAGTTGTTATCAGTTGTCATCAGTTGTAATCAGAAGGTATCCAGATGTAATCAGAAGGTATCCAGATGTAATCAGAACACATTCAGAAGCACTCCAAAGTGCATCAGAAAACACCAGTGTTTTTGATTAACTATTGTCATAACAAGAAGTTAAAGAAAATTGAACCATAGATTTCAGCAAAAAAATCCTAAATCCGAATATCTAAATCCTAAACAAATCCTAATGACCAAAAAGTTAATGACCAAAACAAATATCCCATAGTACATTTTGCTCCCAATGTGGAGATATAGAATCTTCCCATAATAGGGCGGAGATGCGTGTTTGAGGTGAAAAAAGTATTAGCCACAGAGTGCACAGAGGACACAGAGAAAATATAAGTTGTTATTAGATAAAGAGTAAGGGGATTTGTCCCGATTTATCGGGATTTGCGGAATTTTTTATTTACCCCCCTGCGTGTTTGATTGAAAGTTGTGCGGGGGCGGACCCGGCTTCGTTCCGATTCCGATAAATCGGAACATCGGAACTACGCCGCGGCAAGTGAGCGGGTAGCGGATAGTTTTTGTGGTGCGTCGTGCGGGGTGTGTATTGCGTAGAGCGGGTAGCGTTTTTTGTTCGGCGAGTTCTATCTTCCGTATTATATCCATTTTCTCCTAACACCAATCTTGACATACATTTCATTTCCGGTAGACTAAATTGCTAGTAGAAAGTGTTTTATATTATTATCTTGGGCTAAAAAAGATAATGAGTATTTGGGACACAATAACCGCTTTGGCTAAAGAGATATTGGGAACCACTCAAGCCCAGAAGGTTAATCTATCGAAGATTAGTAAGGAAGTTCACAGGCCTGATAGGGTTGAAAGGAAGTTAGGGAAGAGAATTGAGAGAAAAGAAGAAGATATATCCGACATCGAGATCCTTCCTGAATATCGATTCATTCTTGAAGCCATAGAAAAGAAATGTCCCGCTATTTTTGTGACTGGGAAGGCAGGAACGGGAAAATCGACTTTAATTCGCTTTCTCACAAGTAAAATCAAAAGAAGTGCGGTGGTAGCACCAACAGCAATCGCTGCGATAAATGTAGGCGGATCTACTATACATGCTTTTTTCGGTATCCCACCCGAAACAATTAATCCTGATGAATCATTTAGTCCCGGAAGGCACATGATCCCTGTGATAGAGAATCTTGATGTCCTTATTGTCGATGAAGTGTCGATGGTAGGTCCCGATCTTGTTGACTGCATTAGCAATTCACTAATTAAAATCAGACGTGTTTCCTCTGCATTTGGAGGCATACCAATTATTTTTGTCGGTGACATGCTTCAACTCCCACCAGTAATTTCTGATAAAGCCGTTGGGGTCTATTACACACATCGCTATGAAAGTCCATACTTTTATTCAGCAGAGATTTTCAAAAGGATGGATATCCTGCCGATTGAACTGACGAAGGTGTTTCGTCAAAAGGATTCAGATTTTATTGAAGCTCTTGATCGGATACGAACAAATCGATCCCACCTAAAAGCGGTGGAACTGATCAATCGGACTTGTTACAAAGAAAACCAGGAGAATGATGAAAAGTCATTATATTTGGTTCCTACAAAGGCGGCAGCAAAATCCATTAACACTGGTAGACTGGATCAATTGAAAGGTAAGCTGGTAACATATAATGCAACCATAACCGGATATTTCCCGACTAATATCGATTCGGGTAATTATCGTCTTCCAGCACCAGATAGATTACAACTCAAAGAAGGCGCCAGAGTCATCTTCCTCAAGAACAATAAACCGCTATGGCTGAATGGAACTCTTGGTGAAGTAATCAGCCTTAAAAAGGAATATATACAAGTAAAGATTCTTGAAAGCGGAAATATAGTTTCTGTATCGCGTGAAACTTGGAAGAACCTTAAATACAAATACAACTATGAAGAAAGAAGAATCGAAAAAGAAGTGATTGGTTCTTTTACTCAATTTCCCTTGTCTCTTGGATGGGCCATCACAATTCATAAATCTCAGGGTATGACACTTGACTCTGTTTGTATCGACTTAGGCCGAGGAGCATTTTGCACAGGACAGACCTATGTGGCTCTATCACGTTGCAGAACACTTGAGGGTATTACGTTAAAGAAACCTATATCCATGAGTGACGTAAAAGCTGATGCAACCGTAATAGAAGTTTACCATAAACTGGGTATCCTGAAAGAAAATGGAGAAACCCAACAAGACAATTATCCTAATGACTTATGATAACATTTCCAAGGAGGACTAATGGAACTTAAAGAATTTGTCAAAGAAACATTGGTTCAAATTTCCGAAGGCGTTAAAGAATCGCAAGGTTCGGTCCGCACCATTGGTGGCTACGTCAATCCTGCCGTTACCTATGCGCAAGGGAAGCCGGAATTAGTCTATTTTGGTGAAACCGCCTTGGGGCACCACACTTTTCTTATTGATTTCGATGTGGCAGTCATAGTTGCTGAGAAAAAGGCAGCTAAAGGAGGGGCAAAGCTATCTGTGGCATCCTTTCTCTCTATCGGCGGGTCAGGAAGCAGCGATGCGGAGAGTAAATCTACAAGTCGTGTTAAGTTCAAGGTCCCGCTCGCACTTCCATATGATGAACAATCCAAGAAAGAAAAAGACGAAAAATCCGAAAGAAGACCTCGTGAGCACAATAAGCGTAATATAAGCCCTATGGGAATATAATGTAGGGAACGAGGCAGGGCGGCAGAGGGTGCGGAACTACGTGCGCTGCGGAAATTCTTAGAAGAGGCGGACCCGAAACAGGAATGGGGGCGATTGAAGAAGATATTAACGCCGGAAGGACAGTATCTTTGGCTGTGTGAGGAGCACGCAAAGGAATACGCGAATTAAGCAGGCGGGGTAAATCTACCAAACAGACGGGAGAATTTTTGTAAAAAAGGGCGTTTGCGGGGCTGAAAAACAAGTTTTTTTGTGTTCCGGTGCCCGCTAATCAGCCTTATTAAGCCTTCCTGAAAAAATATTAAAATTTTTTCAAAAAAAAGTGTAACAAAAAAGCGACTTGAAGACACATAAGTATGGCACAACAGAAAAAAGGTGCAAAAGTGCATAAGAGCAAAAGGTAACAGGGAAAAAGTTTTGAGCCGGGAGCAGATAAGGGCGCAACTGACAGGGACGGAGTGCAGGAATTGATTGTTTTTGACACGGATTTACACTGATTAACACGGTTTTGTTTAAGCTGACAAGGTTACCCGGTGCTGGAATTTTCGAGTTTCTCCAAAGGAGTGTAAAAGATATATCCAAAAGACCAATTTTATGTTACCGATTTCCTCAACATCGTTTTGCGAAACCTCTATTTGAAAAACTGCCCAAACCCTAAAAATTGCCATATAATCGCTATGAAACAGGCTGGTAAACAAGCTAAAATTCCGAAAGGATTACAGTATTTTTTGCACCATAATCCATGCAGCAATTTTTTCTTAAATTCTTATTTTTGAAGGAGTTATCAAATACGCCGATTTTGCGGTTTTTTCGTTCGGCGAGCGGAAAATATGGGACTTAAAAATAAATACACCCAAAGAGGCCATAAATGCAATTTTTTGCTTGCAAAAAAGCCCCTATTTTTATAAAATAACACATCATAGGTGCAACCTATCTTAAATATAGGTGGGTGTACAACTGTTAATTTGCGGTATTTTCCGCGTTTTGTGAGGAGGATGATAACTTGAATAAGGTAAGATTTTCAATCAAACCCGTTGGGAAACGGTCTTTTTTGCTCATTTTAACCTCGATTCTGCTGCTAATGATGGTCCTTTCGGAGGTGGGACTGTCCCAATCCAATGAAACCGAAAAGGAGAAGGTTGTCCATCAGGTAGCTCAAAAGTGGATTCAGGTAGGCACGGAGCAGTATCAGCGGGGTATGTACAAGGCGGCGGAGCAGTCTTTTCTGCGGGCAAAAGACTACCGCGAATACCTGACCGCAGACGAGCTGTCGAAACTTGATGAGCTTTTGACGAAATCAAAGGTCTCTGCCGTTGAAAAAGACCGCATATCGGGGCTTAAACAAAAGGCCGACCAGTTGGCCAATCAGGGCCAGTTGGCAGAAGCCAAAGCAACCTTTGAAGAGGTCGCAAAAAGTGAGCTTCTTACCCAGGAAGAGCGCGAGCAGGTTACGAAAAACCTTGCAGAAATAAACAGCCGGTTAGAAGCCCAGAAAAAGAGCGTCCCTGAAGCTCCCAAACCCAGCCCGGAGACAGATAAAACCCCGGCTGAGAAACCTAATATTTCAATGCCGGCCGAAACAAAACCTGCCGAGGATTATGTGGTGACAGTTGCAAAAGGCAGTGAACCAGCCGAACAAGAGAAGAAGCAGGAGAAAAAAGAAACGGCTGTTGTTGCGGCAGAGCCTAATTCACAAAGTTATATAGGAATGGTTAATCAAAAGAGAGCCGTTCGTCAAAGCCACACCAAGGCGGTTGTTGACAATGCCATAGCAAAGGCGGAGACCCATTTAAGCCGAAACGAATTCGACAAGGCAAATGAAACCGTCCAGACAGCCATTCACGTGGTCAACAAAAACCAGTCAGACCTCGGGGAAGAGCTTTTCGTATCGTACAGCGGCCAGTTGTCCGATTTGTCCGGCAGGATAAAAAAGATGCAGGCTGAAGCGGCAAAGCAGACAGAGCAGCAGAAGGAAGCAGAGTCGGCGGAAGTACAACGCGATTTCAGAAAGCAAATGGACGTTGACAGACAAAAGAGAGTCAACGAACTTATGAACAACGCTATTGCTTACCAGAAGAACCAGAGATATGAAGAGGCCCTCGGACAAATCGAAAGCCTGCTTGCCATCGACCCGCTAAACGACAGGGCCCTTATTCTCAAACAGACCCTCGATGATATGATTAGCTTCAGAAAACAGCTGGAGGTGCAGAAAGAAACGGGAAAAGAAAAGGTTGATATTTTAATAAAGGCGGATGAAGCGGGGATTCCTTACGCCGAAGATATAACCCATCCGAAAAACTGGAGGGAGATTGTTGCAAAAGCCACCAGAAAGCCCGAAGAAGCGATTGGGCAGGACCCGGCCAATACCGCTGTTATGAAGACATTGGAGCAGATTGTCGACCTTTCGAAGCTGACTCCCGAAATGCCTCTCAGCGAGGCGGTAGAGGAGATAAAAAATTCGGTGACGCCACCGCTAAAGATTGTCGTGCTGTGGCGAGACCTGATTGACAATGCGGAAATCGACCAGACTACTCCGATAAATATGGACGGGATGGCGGCGGTGCCGGTCGGGACAGCGTTGAAACTTCTGCTGGAATCGGTCTCAGGCGGACTGGCAAAATTAAGTTACGTTATTGAGAACGGCGTAATCAAGATAGCAACGGAAGAATCGCTCAAAGAGGAATTGTTGCCGCTGGTTTATGACGTCAGCGTGCTGGTGGGAAGACCTGCCAACTTTTATGCCCCTTCAGGCGGGGGAGCTGCCGGAGGTGTTGGCGGCGGTGGCGGCGGCGGTGGCGGCGGCAGAGGCGGTCAGGGCGGCGGTGGTGGCGGCGGCGGTGCCGGCGGCGGCCAGACGCAATACTTCGCTGAATACTTCGACATCGAGGAGGGAGAAGAAGATAAAGCAACTCTCCAGGCAGAAGCGAAGGCCCGAATGGACGCACTGATTCAGCTAATCCAGAACACCGTGGAGCCGGATAGCTGGTTCGATGCCGGCGGCAAAGGCACCGTTATGGCTTATGAAGGCAAAAAGATAATTGTCCGGCAGACCCGCCAGATTCACGGCAGACTACAAACCCTCCTGGCCGAGATGAGAAAAGCGCTCGGTCATCAGGTCGCCATCGAGGCCAGATTCCTCATCGTCGGCGAAAATTTCCTCGAGGATATAGGGTTGGACCTGGACTTCAGCATTGATACAGGCAGCAGCTTTAACATAATTGATTTCCAGCAGGGTACATCGGGTTTTGTTGAGCCGTCCGCAACGGGAGTTCCGGGCAGTCTGGGAACCATTAAAACCGCCACTGGGAGCATACAGCCACAGGTGCGGGGGTTAACAGTTCAAGGTCACGGTATTATGGACGACCTGACTGTCAAATTCCTTCTTAGAGCAACGCAGGCCCATAAGGATGCGAAATCATTGACTGCTCCGAAGGTGACCGTTTTGAGCGGAGAGTCAGCAACGATACGAGTACAAAGAACCATCAGATACGCTCTGCCGCCGGACGTTAGCGGCGGATACGGCGGATACGGCGGGGTCGGCGGGGGCGGCGGCGGGTACGTCTCCGGTCTGACCCAAAACTACGGAGAGGTACTCACGGGAACCGTTCTGAACATTACACCAACCATTACGCCCGACAAAAAACACGTATTGCTCAACATCGTGGCTGAACTGAGAGGGTTCCTCGGGTTTGAGACTTCAGTTCTACAGGTGCCGACGGGAATAGCAGGCCAGGTCAGCACCTACACCGTACAGCTTCCGCAGACTGAAATATCGAGGGTAAAAACGCGGGTTAATATGCCCGACTCCGGGACGCTGCTGCTGGGTGGACAGAAGATAACAGAAGAGGTTGAAGCAGAAGCAGGTGTGCCGATATTGAGCAAAATACCGGTCCTCGGCAGGGCGTTCGAGAACCGCAGCAAAATCAAGGACAACAAAATACTGTTGATACTGGTTAAGCCGACTATCATTCTGGAGGAGGAGGCTGATGCCGAGGCCATTGCTGCGATGGAAGGCGCACCATAATTTTCAGATGCAAAGTAAAAGTATTATGAAGCAAAACGCTTGAAACAAAAATTGTTCGGCATCGTATAAAAACAAAGGCGGTATAGTATTCTTATCCACAGGAAAACGAAATCAGTTTAGGGAGATAGAGTGATGAAAAGACGAATTCTCATCAGCTCAATAATTCTGTTGTGCATACAGACCGTATTGCCGGCGAGGGAGTTGATTGTTCCGGTGCCATACCTCACGATTCAGGCTGCTATTGACGCTGCCGTCAATGGTGACAGAGTTCTTATTATGCCAGGGACTTACACAGGCAGCGGTAACAGAGACATCGATTTTAAGGGAAAGGCTGTTACCGTGATGAGCTTTGGTTTCAATCCGGCCAATCCCGACTGGAATAAAGTTAATACTACGATTGTCGACTGCGGCGCCAGCGCAACCAATTCCCATCGTGCCTTTTATTTCCACAATAACGAAGGCCCAAACAGCAAAATTATAGGAATCACCATTAAAAACGGGTTCGAGGCCGGCCTTAAAGGAACAGATGCCACAAGTTATAAATATTATATTCCAGATGCGACTTATTGTTACACAACCGGTAACCCAAAACCAGATGATTACTGTTGCATTCAATCTGACATTCATCACCACACTTATGACTATAATATTCCGCCTCCTGCCAAGCTTGGCGGCGATAAGGACGGAAGCAATTATGGCGGCGCTATTTTGTGCGGTGACGTTTTATCTGCCATAAAAACCTGTTCACCGACCATACAATACTGCAGGATAATTGATTGTAATGTTGCCGGCGGCATAGGCGGAAACGGCGGCCTCGGTATGAACGGGCAGTGGAGCTATTTCAAAGAAACAGAACCTAACGGCACATACATAACTCCCAATGGTCAGTGGGGCGGCAAAGGCGGAACAGGCTCAGGCTACGGCTACGGCGGCGCTATTGCCTGTTTGGACGGAAGCTCACCTGTCATCAGCAATTGTATCATAGAAAATAATATGGCACGGGGCGGAATCGGCGGCAAAGGCGGTCATGGCGGCAATGCTGCTGCCGGCGGCGCACGAGGGCGAGGCGGGGACGGCGGAGATGCCAGCGGAGACGGTCTTGGCGGCGCTATATACTGCGAAGGGGCTTCTACTGCTGTCAAGAGCAAGCCGATTATAACCGACTGCACTTTCATCTATAATGATGCCAACGCTGGCGGTAAGTCAGGAGACCCTAACAAGGCTGGCGCAGGTAATACCATTATTTTTCCCTGTCCTATGTCAGATGCGAACGGCTCAAGCGGCACGGTTAATTCAAGTAATTCAAACGGGGGCGGTGCAGTTTATGCCGGCGCCTATGCCGAGCCTAACTTTACCAGATGCACATTTACAAACAACCAAACCACACTTAGAGGCGGCGGGTTATATTCTGACGTAAATAATACTGTCTATATTAACACCTCCGGCTTCACGGGAAATGCAGGAGGTGCGATTCACTGTAAAACCGGCTGCACTCTGAAGGTCAATAATACCGACCCCAATTACTTATTCAGCGGCAATACCAATGCTACTAACGGCGGCGCTGTTTACATTGAAAGCGGGGGCAGCCTATGGTTGAATAATTACAGTTTCAATAACAACCAGGCCATTGACGACGGCGGCGCTTTATTCACTCTAAGCAACACCAATATTACAAACTGTTTCTTCAACGGAAATAAGGCCGACAGCAACGCGGACCACGTCGGAAACGGCGGCGCCATTAGCTGCTACTCTAATGTGCTGATAGACGCCAACATCTGCGCCTTTTCAGAGAATCAGGCGTATTCCGGCGGCAGTGTATATCTTGAAGGCTACGGGACTTCACGCTTTAGCGGCTGCACTTTTTTGAACAACGACGCCAATTACGGCGGCGCCTTAAGCTTGGTTGACGTGAACAATACTATAAGCGGCAGCATTATCAGCGGAAATGCCGTCACGTCCGACTATGGCGGGGGGATACTCTGCATCGCCGGCAAGGTGGAAATAACCGGCTGTATTCTTAAGAACAACTCTACCAGTTATGGCTCGAATTACGCATCCGGCGGCGCAGTAGATTTCTGGGCCGGCAGCGACTTTCTGCTGAAGAACTGCCTGCTGACAGGAAATTCATCGGTTTCCGGCGGGGCGGTTTCCTGCTTCTACGCCGAGCCCAATATAGTCAACTGTACCTTCAGCGGCAACTCGGCATTAGATTCCGGCAGCGCTATCTTCATCGGTTATGATTCCGAGCCGAACATCGTAAATTCCATATTCAATAACTGCAACAAACACGCAGTACACGAAGACCCCAACGGAAACGCAAAAGAGAAATACTGCCTGTTTTACAATAACCCGGACGGCAGTTATTACGATTCCGGCACGAAGAAAGTATACAACGGCGGCAGCGGCACATACAGTGTCCGGAATATACCAGGCAGCATCATAGACGGCAAACCTTATACTAATTTATACGGCGACCCCGTTTTCGTCAGCGGGCTGCTGGGAGATTTCTATCTGCGGCAGTACCCATCCGAACCGACGCCGCCTTACAGCCCCGCGGTAAACAGCGGCAGAGGCACTGCATTGAGTCTGGGACTGAATACCTTTACGACCAGCACAACCGATGATGATGATACCGGCATCGTTGATATGGGCTATCATTATCCCAAGAGCGATGCCACACCTGCTTTTCTGCTGGTTACAGGCGTGGTCAACGACAGAGGCGGCACAATCGAACCTGCCAGCGGCTACTATCCGGCAGGGACTATCGTTACGCTTATAGCAACGCCTGAAAGCGGCTGGCGCATCAAGGCCTGGCACGGAACAGATAATGATTCATCGAAAGCCGGCACTAATACCGTAATTATGAACCGTGATAAATTGGTCACGGTTGAATTTGAGCCGGACACTTACTATTTGACTACGACCGTAGTCGGTGGTGTAGGCGGAACAATCGAGCCGCCCAGCGGCAATTATCCTGCAAGTATCACTATAACTTTAATTGCAACGCCTCTGGATGCCTACTGGCGGGTCAAAGCCTGGCATGGAACCGACAACGATGCCTCCATTGCCAATACCAATACCATTACTATGGACAGCAACGAGACCGTCAGAGTCGAATTTGAACATATACGCACTCTTTCCGTAGGCCCTGACGAGGATTATGCGACTATACAGAGAGCGATTACCGATGCCAAAACCGGTGACATAATTATTGTCTCGCCCGGCGTCTGGTATAGTGAAACAGAGACAGGCGATAATGTTCCAAGCGGAATAGTTGTGAATAAATCTGTTACTATAAGGTCGGTTGACCCCAATAATCCGGAAGCTACGGTAATTGACGGAACGGAATATGTCGAAAGAGGTCTTTACTTCGGTTCCGGCACCGATTCGGGTACGGTTCTCGATGGTTTTACCATCCGAAACTTCAGCTGGAATTACTGTTTTGACTGCCATGTGGGTGACCCCCAGTCGCCTCGCAGAGACGGTTACGACGGTTTGCCGGCCGAAGGCGGCGGAATTTACGTTGATATGGGAGGCACCGTTACCATTAAAAACTGCATAATCAGAGACAACCGCATCGGCGGTTTGGGTGGAAGCAACGGCGTCGACGCCACCGCCGAACTGAACGCAGGTCGAGGAGGCTGGGGCGGCTGGGCAAGAGGTGCAGGCGCATACTGCAGCGTATACAGCAGCGTGAAATTCCAGAACTGCCAATTTATTAATAACTTTGCCAAAGGCGGCGACGGCGGCGACGGCGGAAGCCGTGGTGACGCCACCTTGTGGGCGAATTACGGAGGAAACTGGAGTATGGACGGAACGCCGCAAAGCCCGGCTATATATATAGACGCTTATTCTGCCAATCACTGGGATATTACCGACGGCGGCCTGTGGAAACACTGGCGGTGGGATTCTGCCAGATGGGATACCAAGTACCAACAGTATTACCCGTGGCTGCGGGAGACAGAGCCAAACGGTCTTGCTTACTACAGTTATTACGGCGATTACAGATGGTACAGCGGTTATGGCGGCGCGGTATACTGCGATATAGGAAGCAATGTCACCTTTGCAGGCTGCAGGATAAAAGGCAATGTTACATTCGGCGGGATGAGCGGCTCAGGAGGAGCCTGGCCACCCGGTGACCAGGACAAGCCGCCGGAAATACCTTACCAGCTGCCAAGCTACGGCGGCGGTGTGTATTGTGCCGCCAATTCTATCGTGGAATTCATCGGCTGCGAAATAACGGACAATGCCGCGCTAAGACCCAGCAAACAATATCATCTTGACCCATATCTCGGTCACGGCGGCGGCGTATGTGCCGAAGATTCTGCTATGGTAACATTCCAAAACTGCCTGGTTGGCAACAATGATGCTGCCATTGGCGGCGGAATATTCGACAGCAATGCAAATCCGAGGATAATAGACAGTCGCCTTATTGCCAATTCGGCGTATCACGGCGGCGGAATATACGGGCTAAAGGGCGAGGCAATGATAATCAACTGTGCTCTCACCGGCAATACAGCCGGCGGCGTATGCACAAATCCGCAAGGCGAAGACAACGACCCCTGCACCTACGACCCCAACAACAATTACCACATATACGGCAGCGGCGCCGCAATCTACTGCAACTCAACTGAGATAAATATTGCCGACAGCAACATCACCGACAATAAGGCCGATGGCTCAGGAGGCGGCGTTTATCTTACAGGGCCGAATACTCCGGTGATTTTCAACTGCCTGCTGGCGAACAACACGGCCGGCAGTGACGGCGGCGGTGTGTCCAACAACACCTTCTCCAATTTAACTCTGGCCAACTGCACTATTACCGCCAATAACGTTACTGGAACACATTTCCCGAACCCTTACACCCCTTATGGCGGAGGTCTGTCCTGCTTAGACATGGCCTATACAGATGTGATTAACAGCGTATTATGGGGCAATTTTGCCACATCAGGCCCTCAGATAGCTCTCAGGAGAGGAACACAAGGCCCTGCCAAAGTCAGGGTGCATTACAGCGATATTCAGAACGGCGCTCTGGGCGTATTCATCGACACCGGCTGTACCTTGATATGGTCTGATGCAAATAATCTGCCCGGCTCGAGCGGCTCTACTCCGAGATTTGTCAGCGGTTATCATCTCTCTCAAGTGGCGTCCGGCCAGAGCCCGGACAGTCCCTGCATAAATGTTGGCAGCAGTGATGCTGCAACACTCCGTATGTACAGGCACACTACGCGAACAGACGGGGTAATCGACGGCGAAGGAGCGGGCACAAATGACCATATAGTAGACCTTGGTTATCATTACATTCTGACCACCGATTTGGTCGGCGACCTCAATTTCGACGGCATCGTGGATATGAAAGATATTGCCATATTACATTCCCACTGGAGGCAAAATTGTGGTTTTCCTGACTGGTGCGAAGGGGCCGATTTGAATATGGACGGAACAGTCAATGTTGCTGACTATGCTATTTTGACTGCAAACTACTATGAAATGGAGAGGGTAGCCCCGAAACCCGACCCAATGACCTGGGCAGTTCTGCCTTATGCGGTTTCGGCCAACTCCATCAAAATGAAGGCGACAAAGGCAAAAGATAATTCAGGCTCCGGCGTGGAATACTGGTTCGACTGCGTCCTTGGGCGAGACGCTAACGGCACAAGCAGCACCGTCTGGCAGAATGACCCGAACTATACCAATAACGGTCTCAAAAACAATACAGAATATGGCTATAGAGTAAAAGCGCGTGACAAATCGACCAATAAAAATGAAACAGGCTGGTCGTTTGTCGGTTACGCCGTCACCGCAGGCGGCCCCGTTAATGACACACTGCCGGCGGCGCCGGGTAATCTGACCGCAACGGCGACATCGAGCAGCCAGATAAATCTGTCCTGGACAGACAACTCCACCAACGAAACAGGCTTTAAGATAGAGCGCAAAACCGGCAGCGGCTCATACTCACAAATCGCTACCGTTTCTGCGAACACAACTTCCTACGGCAATACAGGGCTGTCGCCCTCAACAACATACACGTATCATATTCGGGCCTACAATTCAGTCGGTGATTCGGGTTTCTCCAATGAGGCCTCTGCAACCACTTCACCGCCGAACGGCGGCCCGGACACCACCCCGCCACTGCCAAATCCGAGTCAGTGGGCGGTCCACCCTGTCAGAAACGACAGTAATGACCAGGTTTATATGGCGGCTGTTACAGCAAGCGATGCAACTACCGGCGGCAATGACCCCGTGTCGTATTACTTCAATTGCACCAGCGGCGGCTGCCCCAGCAGCACCTGGCAGTCAAGCCCAATTTACACCTTTAACTTCCCAAGTCATTGCGTGTTCAGAGTGAGAACAAAAGACAACGTAGGTAATATCGGCCAATACTCGGAGTCCTGGTATACGGGCTGGTAAAAAAATTTGAGGTTTGTCAGATTCAGCCCCGGCCCCGATACATATCGGGGCCGGGGCTTTTTTTATTTGCTTTTGAGCATCTGGTAGCCGTAGTGCATGAACAGGTTGTCAAGTATCACCATAGCCGTATAGTTCTCCGCAACAGGCCATATACGCCCCGCAATTGTCGCATCACGCCGCGTTATCGCCGCAAGCTGCTTGTTTTCCAGCGTATACTTGTCAATCGTCCTTTGAGGCTTGTCGATTGTAGGCGTAGGTTTTACCGTAAGCCTCACAATAATCGGCTGTCCCGTTGACAGACCGCCGGTGATACCGCCTGCGTTGTTGGAATCGAAAACCACCCTGCCCTTTTCAGCGTGCATCTGGTCATTGGATTGTGAGCCTGTCATATTTTTTACTGCTACACCTGCCCCGACCTCGACCGCCTTTACCGCACCTATGCCGAGCATTCTGCCCAGCTCGGCATCGAGCTTGCAGAAGACCGGCTCGCCCAGGCCAGTCGGGACGCCTGTTACAATTACCTCGATACAGCCGCCGCAGGAATCGCCGGTTGCCGCAATCTTGTTCGAGGCTGCCACCATTTCATCGGCAGCCTTTATATCCGGGCAGTTCAGGATGGGGTGAACGCCGTATTTGCTTTTAACCTCGTCAGGCTTCATCCTCAGTGCCTTGTCCCGGATAGCATCAATCTCCTTTTCAATCTCGGCAAAAACTTTTGCCTTTTCCAGAAATCTCATATCCATCGTCACCCGGTTCTTGACGTAGATTTCCTGATAGAACGGGTCAAGGTCGCGGCGCATCTTTTTGTAATTATTCGTATACTCCTGTGCTTTACTTTCAGCAACACCGGGACATTTGACGCCGGCAAGCTCCTTGATGTAAGCAAAAACCTCTATGCCGCATTTTTTCAAAACCTTCTTTGCGACATAGCCTGCGGCCACAATCGGGGCGGTATAGCGCCCGCTGAAAAATCCTGCGCCGATGGCGTCATCATCCAGGCCGTATTTGATAAATGAGGCATACGAAGCGTGTCCAGGCCTGGGCGTGCGGTTGGTGTCCTGATACTGCTTGATGTGAACAAAATGGCGGTCGAGATTGGGTATCAGGATTGTCAGCGGCGTGCCGTTGGTGTGGTTTGTGTTGCCGGCGTTTTCAATGGTGTCGGCGGCGTTTAGCCCGCTGTATATAATCGGCAAATCAGGCTCTTTTCGCGGGCTGGACAACTCATCCACGCCGGGCTTTCGCAACAGCAAATCGCCGTAAATTTCCTGCTCGGTCAGCAGCATACCGGGGGGGCTGCCCTGCACAACGGCGGTCAGCCCTTCCTGATACGACCCGCCGGCCACCGTTACCTGAAACATTCGTCCAATACTGCAACCTATCATAAATGCTCTCCTTTTTACTTTTTCAATTCAATATCTGCGCCGATGCCTTTCATCAATTCGACAAAATTCGGAAACGTCACGCTCATAGCCTCAGCGGTATCGATTTCACACTGCCCGTCGACTGCCATACCGGCCAGTGACATCGCCATTACGATTCGATGGTCGCCGTGGCCGTGCATGTTGACCGCCTTCGGTTTGCTGTGATGTATTACAAGGCCGTCGGGCAGCTCCTCGACCTTCACGGCCATCTTTTTCAACTCTTCGGCCATACATTTAATCCGGTCGGTCTCTTTCTGCCTGGCCTGGGGGACATTTACCAGCCTGGTCGTCCCCTCGGCAAAGACAGCGGTAACAGCCATAGCAGGAAGCGCATCGGGCGTCTTATTCATATCTATTTCAACGCCTTTAAGGTTTGAGGCCCTGACCGTAATCGAATCAGGTTCAACCTCGATATCGGCCCCCATCGCTTTAAGATAATCAACGACCGCCTTGTCCGGCTGGCTGTCCAGGAAATCAAGCCCAAGCAATGTCACTTCATCGGCGAGAATCGCAGCAGCACAAAGGAAGAACGTTGCGCTGGAAAAGTCAGCCGGTATCACATAGCGAAATTTTTTATAACCCTGCCCGCCGAAAACCTTGAACCGGTGCATCTGCTCGTTCTCATATTTGATGTCCTGCTTATCGAGCCAGTCGAGCGTCATCTGCACATAGCCCGGCTCATTGAGCAGCGTAACGTTTATCTCGGTATCTTTGGCAGCCAGCGGCGCACACAAAAGCAGGCTGGACAGGTATTGGCTGGTCGAGCAGGCAATAGAGGTTTTGCCGCCGGTGAGCCTGCCGGTTATCTGAACAGGCGCCTTGCCGTTATTTTTAACACTGACGCATTTCGCACCCAAATCGCCAAGTGAATTCAGCAGCGGCCCGACAGGCCGGCTGCAAGTCTGCTCATCGCCGGTCAGGGTAATGGTCTGCCCCGCTGCCGCCAGCGAAGCAGAACCCATAGCGATATTGAGCGTTGTGCCGGAATTGCCGACATCGACAGGCCCTGCAGGGGCTGTTATTTTCCCGCCTGTGCCGGCCACTTTCCACAAATTCGGGTTTGATGTGTCGATTTCAGCCCCAAATGTCCTGTAACAATGGACGGCGCTTTGTGTATCATTCGAATCCAGAGGGCTTTTAATATTGCTTTTCCCATCAGCCAATGAAGCAATCGCAACCGCACGAATGGTATGCGATTTTGAGCCTGGAATCGCCACAGCGCCTTTCAAACGGGATTTGCGAACTATCAGCTTCATATTATCGCCGTTACCCTTAAATAACTCCGATTTTTTACCAAAAATAACGGCCAATTAAAAGAGATTTTTTATTCTGCCGGCCAAACCTGCCGTTACTTCCTTTTCCCGAGCAGAAATTGCAATGTCGCTGCGGCACCGGTATGATTCGGATTGATTTTGAGCACCTGGCGAAAATGGCCGGCGGCCTCATCGAATTTATCCTGCGACAGCAGCGAAACACCAAAGTTATAATGAGCTTCCGGCGAATTTGGCTCAATCGCAAGGGCCCTACGATAGCAGACCGCTGCCTCATCGAATTTTCCCTGTTCCGACAGCAAATTCCCGAGATTGTCAAGTGCCTCGACAGAATCGGGTTTGATTTTCAGCGCCCGGCGGTAATGGTCTGCGGCTTCATCTAACCTGCCTGCCGATTTGAGCGATTTAGCGAGATTGTAATGCGCCTCAAGATAGTCGGGGTCAACACGAATCGCCTCCTTAAATTGGGTGACAGCCTCATTATATTTGCCCTGTGAGGCAAGAGCATTGCCCAGATTATAATGTGCCTTGTCAAAATCGGGATTGAATTTCAGCGCCTGACGGTAATAGTTAATTGCCTCGTTCAGGCTGCCCTTCGACTCAAGGGCGAAACCTGCGTTGAAATACGCTTCCGCAAAATTCGGCTTCTGCTTGATTGCCCGCTGGAAATGGTCTAATGCCTCATTCGTCTTTCCCTTTGCCAATAATGCGCTGCCGAGATTATTGTGAACTTCGGGTGAATCCGGCCTGGCTTTCAGAGCGAGATTGTAGTGATTGATTGCTTCATCGAACCTGCCCTGCGATGCGAGGATTACGCCCAAATTGCAGTGTGCGCCGGCATAACCGGGTTTTATACACAACGCCTGATTAAAACAGGCGGCAGCCTCATCGAATTTGTCGCGGGATAACAGCACAAGACCCAGATTGTAATGCGCATCAGCATAAGAAAGGTTGATACGCAATGCTTCCTTGTAGTGAGCAAGGGCCTCATCAAGTTTACCCTCCAACTGAAGGCCGTAACCTAAATTGTTATGGCCGCGAGGATTGTCCGGCACAATATCCAGCACTGTCTGCCAAATCGAGACGATACTGCGGTAATCGTTGTTTCGCCGCAACGTTACCACGCCCAGCGCACAAATAACAGCCGCTGTTAAAATAATTCCCATTTTTTTCGCGGACCGGCGTTCCAGTAAAACGTATCCCGCTGACACAACAAGAGCCGTTACACCCACAAGCGGCAGATACATTCGATGCTCAAAAGCCAAATCCGCTATCGGCACAAAACTCGACGATGGGGACAATATCCCGAACAGCCAAACCGCCGGATAAGCCCATCTCCGGTTGCGAACCACACCCCAGGCCGTTACCGCCAGCATAGACAAAATCACTATCATCGGCGGCAGTATCCTGCCCCAGTCCTTTACTATCACCCAGCCGTAATCGAGGCACAAGCCGCTGGGCCAAAAGATTAACCTAAGGTAATGAAGGACTATGATAAACTGGTTCAGGGCGTAATCCAGCGGCCCATAGCCGATTGAAAAACCTGCACTGCGCGAGCGGGGACCCGACCATATCAATCCGGCTAATATTCCCCACGTCGCCGCAAGACCTGCATACAGTCCCCATCGTCGTCGAAATGCCGCACCAAATGAACCTGCAAAAAATGCGCGATCATACAACAGCACCATCACCGGTGCCGTTATCATTGCCTCTTTCGTCCCCATACCCAGGCCGCAGCAGACAACCGACACAGCCGACCATATCGACGGCTTATCAGACTGCATCGCCCGAATCACCGAATACAGTGTCAGCAGATAAAACAATCCCATCAGTGACTCGGTCCGCTGAACGATATATGTCACGCTCTCGGTCTGTATCGGATGCACCAGCCAGATTGTCGCCGCCGCCCACCCCAGAACCGCGGAATGTTTGCCGAATCTTTCACGCAGCCGCTCACATAAAAGCGTCCTGCGTATAATCCCATAAAGCGTCAGCCCCGCCAAAATATGGACCGCCAAGTTGAAAAAATGATAGCTCCAGACCGAATACCCGCTGACGGCATAGTTCATCGCAAGCGACAGGCTTGCTATCGGTCGGCCTGCCACCGTTGATTGCGGCGACGACGACATCGCTTCATTCAGCGGCCAAAGATGCAAAATATGAGGATTTTCCAGGATGCCGTCCTTGTCATCGAAAATAAACGGCCCTGCGAAACTGTTGGCATACGCCGCCAGACCGGCAATAATCAACGCTATAGGCAACCCGGCTTTATATGTTTTGCTCATATAATCTACACAACATTTACAATACCTCAGTGCAAAATATCAAGGATGCTGGAACATTATTTTGTGTCCCTGAGCAGACTCTGCAACGCCTCACCGGCAGCGGTATGATTAGGGTCGATTTCGAGCGCCCTGCGGTAATGACCTGCCGCCTCATCGGTTTTACCCTGCAATTTCAGCACCGCACCGAGATTGAGATGCACCTCTATATAATCAGGCTTTATTCGCAGAGCCTGCTCAAAATACTCAACGGCCTCATCGTTTTTACCCTGCCCGGAAAGCACGATGCCGAGATTATTGTATGCTTTGACAAAACCGGGGCCAGTTTGTACGGCCTGCCGGTAATATTTTTCCGCTTCATCGAGTTTGCCCTGCAATTGAAATATCCTGCCGACATTGTAGGAGGCTGCGGCATCATCAGGCTTGAGCTTTAGAGACTGAAGAAAGTGGCTCATCGCCTCATCGTTTTTGCCCTGTGATTTAAGAGCAATACCGAGATTGCCGTGTGCGCGGAAGCTGTCCGGCGACACATCCAGCGCCTGCCGCCAGATTGATTCGGCGCTGCGATAATCGTTATTTCTCCGCAATGTCACCACACCCAGCACGCCGATGACAATCACCGCCGAAACAAGCCCGATTTGCTTTGCGGCTTTGTTCCGCCAAAAACGTCTTAATAAACTATACCCGCCCAAAACCGCAAGCGCCGCTAAACACGCCAGCGACAGATACATTCGATGCTCATAAGCCAGGTCCGCAACAGGCACAAAACTCGATGTCGGCGACAGCACCACAAAAAACCACATCACAGGATAATCCCACGCCCGGTTGCGGATAAATCCCCATACGGTTACTATGCCCATTCCCGAAATGACCGCTGCGAAAGGCCAAAGCCGCCAAAAATTCTTCTCAACGGGCCAGCCGTAATCCAGGCACAGACCCTGCGGCCAGACACTCATCCGCAAATAGTGAACAATAACCCTGCACTGATTCAGCGCATAATCCATCACGGCAATCCCCATCGAAAAACCCACAGTATCGGAACGTGAGCCTCTCCGAAGCGACCACGCCAAAATAACCCACATGCCCGCCAAACCCAGATACAAACCCCATCTGCGCCGCAATGCTGCAGCAAACGAACCGGCAGCAAACGCACGGTCATACAGCAGCACCATCACCGGCGCCGTAACCATCACCTCTTTTGTCCCCATCCCTAAACCACAACAGACAACCGACACCGCCGACCAAATCAAAAACTTGCCGCCCTGCATCACCCGAATTGCCGAGTATAACGTCAGCAGATAAAACAACCCCATAAGCGACTCGGCCCTCTGAACGATGTACGTTACGCTCTCGGTCTGGAGCGGATGCACCAGCCAGACCGCCGCAACAACACAGGCCAGGACCCGCGAATCGTCCCCGAATTTTTCGCACAGCCGCTCACAAAGCAGCGTCCGCCGCACAATACCATACAACGTCAGACCCGCCAAAAGGTGAACCAGCAGATTGAACAAATGATAGCTCCAGACCGAATACCCACTGAGCGCATAGTTTAATGCCAGTGACAGGCTGAGTATCGGCCTGCCCGACAATCCCGACTGCGGCGGCGCCGACATCACCTCACTCAGCGGCCAAAGACGCAAAATATGAGGATTTTCCAGAATGCTGTGTTCATCATCGTAAATGAACGGGACCCTGAAACTATTGGCATACACCGTCACACCGGCAATAATCAACGCTATAGGTAATCCAATCTTCAAAACCAGCGACTGACCGGTGCTGCACCGCATTTCGCTTGTGAATTTTTTGAATCTGTCGTCCATCAGAACATCACTTTTTGTTTTCAGACAGCACCTTCAGCGACTCGGCGGCAGGAGCAAATTTCGGATTAATCTGCAAAGCCCGGCGATAGCAGCTTTCGGCCTCGCCGATATTGCCCTGTAATTGAAAGACGCCGCCCAGATTGAGATATGCCTCCGCATAATCAGGGTCTATACGCAAAACCTGATGAAAAATACTAACGGCTTCATCGGCCTTGCCCTGCTCGGCAAGCACGATGCCAAGATTGTTGTACGCCTTGATAAAACCGGGATTAAGCCGTATCGCCTGCTGGTAATTCCTCACGGCATCATCGAGCTTGCCCCGCAATTGAAACATCTTGCCGAGATTGTAGTAGCCATCTGCATAGTCAGGGTCTATCTGCACAGAACGCTGAAAGCAGGCAACAGCCTCATCAAAATTGCCGACCGACTGAAGCGCAATACCGAGATTATTATATGCGCTGGCATAACCAGGCTTCAGTCGAATAGCCTGATGAAAACAATTGATGGCCTCATCGAACCTGCCCTCTGCCCTAAGCACAGAACCCAGGCAGTTATGAGCACGGGGATTTTCAGGCGTAACGTCCAGAACTGTCCGCCAGATTGATTCGGCACTGCGATAATCGCTATTCCGCTTATAAGTCGCCAGACACAGCACGACAATAACCGCCGCCAGAATAATCCCCGCCCTTTTAGCAGACCAGCGCTCTAACAAAACATAACTGCCTGCAACAAGCAAAACCGCCAGACCCGCTAATGGTAAATACATCCTGTGTTCAAAAATCAAATCCGCAACAGGCACAAAACTCGATGTAACCGACAACACCCCAAAAAACCACGCCACAGGATACGACCACGCTTTATTTCGAATCAGCCCCCAAACCGTAACCGCCAATATCCCCAAAACAATCGCCGCCGGCAGCGCAAGTTTTCCCCAGTCCTTTTGCTTCGGCCAGCTATAATCAAGGCATAGTCCCTTCGGCCAAACGCTCAATCGCAAATACCGCAAAATTACAATCCCCTGATTTGCTGCATAACTCAAACCGGCAGCAACGGTAAACCCGCTTTTCTGCTCCTGCCGCGGCCCCGACCAGAGCAGCGCCGCCAAAATCAACCACGTCCCCGCAAGACCCGCATACAGTCCCCACCGGCGCCGAAATGCCGCAGCAAACGACCCTGCGAAAAACGCACGGTCATACAGCAATACCATCACCGGCGCCGTAACCATCACCTCTTTTGTCCCCATCCCCAGCCCGCAGCATATTACCGAAACAGCCGGCCAAAGTAAACCGCCTCCCGATTCCATCGCCCGAATCGCCGAATAAAGCGTCAGCAGATAAAACAACCCCATCAGTGACTCGGTCCGCTGAATAATGTATGTCACGCTCTGCGTCTGTATCGGGTGCACCAGCCAGATTGCCGCAACCGCCCACGCCAAAACCGCTGAATGTTTGCCGAATCTTTCACGCAGTCGCTCACATAACAGCGTCCTGCGCACAATCCCGAAAAGTGTCAGCCCCGCCAAAATATGAACCAGCAGGTTGAAAAAATGATAACTCCAGACTGAATAGCCGCTGACAGCATAATTCACCGCCAGTGACAGACTTGCGATTGGCCGGCCCGCAACCGTGGATTTCGGCATCGCAGACAACCAGCTCATCGGCCAAAGCCGCACAATATAAGGATTTCCCAGAATGCTCTCCTCGTCATCAAGAATAAATGCCCCGCTGAAACTGTTGCTGTATGCCGCCGCTCCCAAAATAATCAATACTATGGGCAATCCTATCCTGACCCGGAAAGGTTCGGTGCATCTCGATTTTATCGGGAGGGTTTCTGGAAAATTACTTTGCATTCTTTAACATCTCCTCAAGTGCCTGGCCGGCGGAAGTATGGTTCGGGTCGATTTGCAAAGCCTGACGATAGCACTTTTCCGCCTCATCGAGCCTGCCCTGCTGCTGACAGGCATAGCCGAGGTTGAAATAGCCTTCTGCAAAATCCGGTTTGAGCTTCACCGACCTGCGAAAATGCTCAATCGCCTCGTCAGTTGCGCCTTTTGCTAATAGAGCATTGCCCATATTATTATGAATCTCAGGAGAATCCGGCTTGACCTTCAGGGCCTCTTTATAGTGACCGATGGCCTCATCAAACCTGCCTGCCTGTTTAAGAACCGCACCCAGATTGCAGTGCGCCTCCGCATAATCCGGTTTTATACGCAACGCCTGCTGAAAACACTCAGCCGCTTCCTTAAATTTACCCTGCGATAAAAAAGTATTGCCGAGATTATAGTGTGCCTGGGCGCAATCGGGTTTGGCCCCTATCGCCCGGCGATAATAGTTGACGGCCTCGTCGAATTTGCCCCGGCTCAGTGATATGCTTCCGAGTTCGTTATACGCCTCGGTGTAATCAGGCCGCAGTTTTATGGTCCGGTTAAAATGACTTATCGCCTCATCAGTTTTGCCCTGTGCCTTAAGAGCAGCGCCCAGACTGTAATGGGCGTCGGTATAATCAGGTTTTACTGAAAGTACTTTGCGATAATAACTGATGGCATCATCGAGCTTGCCTTTTAAATGAAGTACGGCCCCGGCATTGTAAAGCGCATGCTCATAAGCGGGATATATGTCCAGAGACTTCCGATAGTGCACCATTGCTTCATCGAGTTTGCCTTCTGATTGAAGCGCATACCCAAGATTATTGTGAGCAACGTAGTTCTTGGTGGTCACAGCCAGGGTATGCTCAAAAAGAGTAACGCTGCTGTGCCAGTGGCTGGCTTGAATATATGTGCATATCGACAAAGCTGTAAGAACGCCCGCCGCTGAAGCGCCAAGCACAATATTCCGGTGTTGCCGGCCTGCAAGCAGCTCCGGCAATGACCACGCAATAATAATAAACAGCCCTGTCAGCGGAATATACGTATACCTGTCTGCCAGCGCCTGGTCGCCTACCTGAACCAGACCGATAACGGGGACAAGTGTCCCCAGATACCAGAACCAGCCCACAGGCAAATACCTGTGCTTCGATGCCGACAGGATAGCCACTATCGTCAGAATCAGCAGACCCGCACCCGCCGCTATGGCCACCCAATAAGACAAACTCACGCCGGCGTAAGAATAAGGTACCGCCAGTTTGGCCGGCCAGAACATCTTTAGTATGTATTTCACATAGGAGACCGGCGCGTTGGCGATACGTATGCTTAACGGCAGCAAGCCTATACGCATCATCGCCCCGCTGGAACGCTGCACATAAAAAGTGATGACGCTTGATGCCGCTGAAAGAACGAAAAACGGCAGCTTCTCAAGCAGCGGATAGCGGATAGCGGATGGCGGATAGTAAGTCAGGCGATTGAGCGGCCAATAGTCGAGCAAAAGCAGAACAAACGGCAGCGTCACCAGCATCGGTTTGGCCATAAGACCCAATGCGAACAAAAACAATGTCACCATATACCATTTCGCACCGCCGCCCCTGACATAACGCAAATACCCCGCCATCGTCAAAAACCAGAACATCGTGCTTAAGACGTCTTTGCGCTCTGCCATCCAGGCCACCGATTCGACGTGAAGCGGATGCAGCGCAAACAAACCGGCCACAAACGCACTCCGCCACAATGCCCCTGTCATATTCTGCAAAACCAAAAACAGAAGCAGTGTGTTTATTATGTGGAATAATAGATTGACTAAGTGGTGCCATTTGGGATTCAGGCCGAAAAGCTGGCAGTCGAGCGTATGACTTAACATAGTCAGCGGATGCCAGTTGGCAGCCGTTACCGTGCTGAAAGCCCACTTGATATTTTCTAAATTCAGCCCGCCCTGGACGTGCTGGTTGCCGGTTACGTAGTCATAGTCGTCGTAGTTGACAAACTCGCTGTGCCGCACCTGCACATAAACTATAAAAGTAGCCGATGCCAGCAAAAAACAAATCAAAGGGACATAAAATTTAACCGGCCTTTTGTTCATTTATCAGAAAATAGTTGCTGTCTCCTTTTGTCGGCTGTGTTCGCAAGACAAATTTCCGCATTCCTCTTAAGCAGCTCAAGGCCTGTCCGCTTAAAACAAGAATCGGCAAATCCCGACTCAAAAGATTGCTCATTCATCGCTAAAATTTCGTTCAGATTTAGTTTCACCCTGTCGGGGTAAAACTTAAACTGCTTATTTGCGCATTCGGGACTTTTTTCACAATAAGGACAGGCCGAAACACATTCATCGCAGCCGAAAAGTCTGTCGCCGATTTTTTCAGCCAAATCAGCGGGTATTTGGCCCTTATTTTCAATCGTCAAATAACTGATGCACTTATTTGCATCGAACCGGCCGTCGGTCCGCAAGGCGCCGGTCGGGCAGGCCGCGATACACTTCTCGCAATTATAACAATCTGCCTTAATCGGCACATCTGTTTGAAACCTCAGGTTGGTTATTATTTCCGCCAAAAACACCTGCGGCCCGAACTTCGGACTGATTAAAATATGATTCCTGCCTATAAAACCCAGACCAGCCTTGGCAGCCAAAGTCCTCTCCGCCACCGGCGCAGAGTCAACAAAAACTCTGAACCTGAAACCTGAGCCCGCAACAGAGCTTATAAAGCCGGTCAGCCTGTGCAGCAGTTTCTTTATGAACAAATGATAATCCTCATACCGGGCGTAGTTTGCCACCTTGCCCATCGGAATCGCCGGACGTAACGGCTCATTCGGCATTTCAGGCGGCTTATAATTAAGACCCAGGCAAATCACAGACTGCGCATCTTCCAGAAGTGCGGCTGGATTCAGCCTTTGCCGGACGTTTCTGCCCATATAATCCATTTGGCCTGCAAAACCCGAACTCAGCCAATCGTTGAAAAAACCGCACTGTCCAGCCGTCAGCGATGCCGTATCGGTAATGCCGACCAAATCAAAACCCGCCTCAAGAGCCTCACCTTTTATATCGCCGGCTAAACCCATAACCATTGATTATACTAAAACCGCCCCTGAATTTTTAGCCGTAAAATTGAGATTTAATTATCAGACCAACAAAAATAAAATTCGCCGAAAAGCCCGATAAAAAGCCAAAAAATGCGGGGTTTTTACAAAAATGCTGATTTTTCAAAGAATTTGCACTAAAGTCTTGACTTTTCAGTAAGATACTATATAGTATACTGAAAGCAAGGTTAATTTAGATAAATGAACTGGGATGGGTAAAAATTGAACCTTGAAAATTGGCAAACCCAGCTAAGGAAAGGCTTGATGGACATCGTGATAATGAACTTGTTGCGTCATAGCCGTTATCACGGTTACGAGATGGTTCAGAAACTCAAGCAGATTGAGGGTTTGAGAATTCGTGAAGGCAATATCTATCCTATTCTCGCCCGGCTTCAAACCGACGGCCTTGTAACAGGCACAAGCGAAGCCTCACAGGACGGTCCTCCGAGAAAGTATTTCACCCTCACAGACCTCGGCCAAAAAACCCTCGACTCTATGAATTCTCATCTTGACCAGATAATTGGAAGTATTCAGCGCGTCCGGAAAGGATGGTCTGATTTTAAGGTATAGGGGAAAATTCCAATGCCAAATTCAGCCAAATAAAATAAATGCAAATGACACAAAAAAACAGGTTATGGGAGGATATCAAGACTCAATATCTGGAGCAGGTGAGAAAAGCCCTGTCCTCAGGCAAACATCCTCGCAGCAAAGAAATTCTCGAAGACATTCGCTCTCATTTGGACAGACGTTTCGCTGAGCTTGAGCCGAGTCAGCAAACTTGGGAGGACTTTCAGAAAATCATATTGGAAATGGGTCCGGCATCTGATTACTCCGAATTTCTGGAGTCAGGTGTCCCTTCGCCGAGGAAAAAATCGCTTCTCTATTACTTGTTGCTCACTGCTTTTGTAGCGGCGCTGACAATTCTATTGTTGGGGATTTTTCTTCGTGTCCGCGAACCTCCGCAAAGCACAACCGCTGAAAAAATCGATTATGCTTTTGTCAATGACCCTCAGGCCGTTGGAAAATGGCAAAGCGTTGACTTCGTCCAGAAAATCGAAAATTTTGACCCAGCCGTGAGGGCCTGGCCGGGCGATTTATACCTTAAGGAACTTGTAATCTCCGAGAACGGCACCACTTCGGAGTTCTGGACCTGGACAAAGGGATGGATTATCAATCCGATAGGCAGAACAGCCGCAAAATATCTCATAAAAGAAATCGGAGGCTCAACGTATATGTTCATCGAATGGAAAAGCTACGATTACGCAACCACAAAAAGGCCTCCATATTATTACGTGCTTAAGAAAATTCAGAATGGTTCTGATAGCAATAAAAAATAAAAACTTTTAGGAAGGGGTGTTATTATATGATTACCAAATTTAACAATTTTTGCCGGAAGCTTTCTGCAGTTGTGCTGATTACCCTTGCGGTCTGTGCAACCCTCGTCAGGGCCGAAGACAAGACCATCACACCAGACCCCTGTGACCCCAACGCCACAAGCAGGATTGACCGGAATGGCCGCCTCATCGACAAGATTGACTACCCGTTTGTCGACGACCCCTGCGTAATCGGAAGCTGGAGAACAGTGGACTTCGTCAATGAAATTGAGGCCTTTAATCCCCAGCAAAAAAGCTGGAAAGGGGAACTGTGGCTTAACTTTTTAATCTTCGACGTAAACGGCGTTATGGCCGGCAGCGGATTCCTGACCTGGACAAGGGGAATGATGATTAACCCGAATAAGCAAACAGTCAGCGCATATACTATCAGGGAAATGGACGGCTCAAATTATATGTTCCTCGAATGGAAGTCCAGTGATTACACGATAAGACATCGGAAGCCATCGTATTATGTGCTTAAAAAAGTGCCTATCGAGAGCATTGGGCAGATTGAGCCTATGTTCGAAAAACCGCACGAGATACCTTTGACGAGCACAATCGACCCTAACGGCCGGCTTGTAGACAAACTAGATTACCCGTTCGAAAGCGACCCCTGCGTGGCAGGGGTATGGAAGACCGTTGATATTGTCGATGAGCCTGATGAGTTTCAGCCGGGCCGCACCCGATTCAAAGGCGATTTGATCTTTAAGGGAATGACTATATTTCCGAATGGCAACACATCCTGGGGTTACATCTGGACCAAGGGGTTGCTCATCGACGAAAGAAGGAAAACAGCCTCAAAATATCTGATAAAGGAAACCGAAGGCTCGAGATACATATTCTTCGAATGGAAAAGCGGTGACTACGTATTCAGCTATACGAAACCTATGTATTACGTGATGAAATACAAGAGCCCGGTTGCCCCGGCAGCCACCAAACCGTCCCTCCAGCAGGCCGATTTGGAATTCCGCACGGCATTTCCTGAAAAAATCAAACTGTTCGATTTCAACCAGGCATCTCTCGAACAGGCAATACAGGTATTCGGGGAACCCCTTAAATATATTTATAAAAACAGTGAGTTCACAGAGGACAGCCTGCCGGACAAATACATTATGGTTTATCCCGACAAGTTCCGGGTATACGTACAGGATAAATCCGTCAGAAAACTTCGATATAAGCACCAGGGTTATGCCTTTTATTCCATCGAGGTGGGTTCGACCCTTGAGCAGGTAATAAAGGCGGTGCCGCCGACCGAAATAGTCGCAGGCGAGATGATTGAGGACGAAAGCGGTGTTCTCTACAAAGACGTAATCGAAGTACCGGGTTACTGTTACTACAGGCCGGCAGGCTCGAACGTGGTGTTTATTTTCAAAAACAATGTAGTAAAGGAGATATATCAGACCTGCGGCAAATGAAAATTTAAAACCGGTTTAATCGCGGGCAGATAATAAAGGACGTCCGCGCAAATCACCTCCTCCAATTCGAACCGCATCAATGGTAAAGGCCGGGAGTTCACCCTCCCGGCCTTCGGCTTTATAAGCTTAAAACCGCCTTCCACAAAATGCTTGTAAACCGCCCGAAAAGAAATTACCATAAACCCCGCCATAAACCAGCTCAAAATAAGGGTCCAAAAATGGTTAGTAGATTCTTTCATCTCGAAGAAAAACAAACAACCGTCAGGACCGAACTTGTGGCCGGCCTGACGACGTTCCTCACAATGGCCTACATAATCTTTGTCAATCCCGCCATCCTCAGCCTCACAGGAATGGACAAAAACGCCCTCGTCGCCTCGACCTGCATCGTAAGCGCAATCGCCACCATTTTCACCGGCATATTCGCCAACGCCCCCATCGCAATGGCCCCCGGTATGGGACTGAACGCCTTCTTCACGTACACCCTTGTCCTCAGCGGCAAGGTCAACTGGGAGACAGCCCTCGGTGTCGTGTTTCTTTCAGGACTGTTTTTCCTCGTACTGACTCTGCTGGGACTGCGAAAAAAACTCGTCGAGGCAATCCCCATCGGCCTGATTTCGGCAATCTCGGTCGGCATCGGTCTGTTCATAACATTCATCGGCCTGGTCAACCTGGGCATAGTCGTCAAAAACGAAGCGACTCTTGTTTCAGCCGGTAAGTTGACCCCGACAGTCCTGATAGGTCTCTTCGGCCTGCTGCTGATGGTCTTTCTCGAAATGAAAAAAATAAAAGGCTCGCTCCTTATCGGAATCGTATCCTCAACCGCCCTGGCCGCAATTTTCGGTTATGTCCCCAAACCGGCGGAACTGGTCTCGCTCCATCTTAATATAAAGGCCGTGGCGCTTCATCTCGATATTTTAGGGGCGCTCAAGTGGAGTCTTTTCGCAAGCATATTCAGCCTGATGTTTATGAATATGTTCGACGGCATCGGCACGCTGGTGGCTTGCTGCTATCAGGCGAAAATGGTTGACGAAAACAACAGGATAAAGGGCCTCGACCGTCTGCTGGGCATAGACGCCCTCGCTGCTATGACAGGCGCCCTGCTGGGGACATCGACCACCACCGCTTATATCGAATCCGCCGCCGGCATCGAGCAGGGCGGCCGCTCAGGCCTGACCTCAGTAGTTACCGGAATCCTCCTCTTGCTCTCGTCGGCGCTTGTCCCCATTGTGGGGATAGTCCCGACATACGCCACCGCACCGGCCCTTATCCTCGTCGGCCTGTTTATGATTAGAGAAGTCAAAAGAATTGACTTCACAAACCTCGAAGAGGCCTTCCCCGCCTTTATTATAATGATAATGATTGCCCTAAGTTACAGCATAAGCACGGGTCTGGCCTTCGGCTTTATCTCCTTTGTTATCACCAAAATAGCTTCAGGCAAAATAAGGGAGGTCAGGCCGGTAATGTGGATTATCACGATTTTATCCCTGATGTTCTTGACCCTCGACCAAATCGGCAATATAATTCAACTGTTGAAAAGCCACACATAAACCAAATTAAGAAAGGGGTTGATTATGGCAAAAAAAACCGTCCTGTTCATTATGTTGATATTGATGCCTTGCATCGTCAAAACCGCCTGGACTATAGGAACACCCAAAAAAGGAGATGAAAAAATGGAGATTAAAATTACAAGTTCCGCTTTCGAAAATAACGGCCTGATACCGGCAAAATACACCTGCGACGGCGATGATATTTCACCGCCGCTCAAATGGGACGCCGTCCCCCAGGGGACAAAAAGCATCGCCCTTATATGCGATGACCCCGACGCCCCGATGGGGACTTTTGTCCACTGGGTTTTGTTCGGTCTGCCCGCCAAAACGGCGGAGCTGGCTGAAAATGTCCCCCACGACAAGGTCCTGCCTAACGGCGCAAAGCAGGGTATGACCGACTTCGGCAGGGTCGGCTATGGCGGTCCCTGCCCGCCAGGCGGCACTCACAGGTATTTCTTCAAGCTCTATGCCCTCGACACCGAATTAAAACTGGAGCCGGGCGCCAACAAAGGCCAACTGCTAAAGGCTATGGAAAATCACATCCTCGCCCAGGGACAACTAATCGGGAAATACAAAAGAAAATAGGCTTTGAACCGGATATGTGAGCTGACCTTTAGAACCTCTTTATCGCATTGGCTGCGTAAAGAGCGACGAACATAAGATAATCCAAATCGGCCAGGTTGTAGTGGTCCTGGCGGAATGTGTTATTGGCGTATATCGCACCGAAGCAGCCCTTCAGGTTCAGTATAGGCGCTATTACCGTGGCTCGAACCTGCTTGTCCTTTTCGAGACTGAGGTCACGCGAAAATATAAACAGCAGGAATTCACCTTTTTCAATGGAATGATTGACCTTATCGCCCAGCGTAACATCCTTTATATCTATCGCCCGGCCGTCACGCTGCCGGCCGGCCTGAATTGTCATCGGCCCTGTCGGCTCGCTTCGCAGACTGCACCAGATATGGTTGGTATTAAACTGCTTGGCCATCACCTCCAATAAAACCGAATGCAGTTTCTCCAGACTGTCGGCCTTGTCGATGGCATCCGTAATCTGCAAAAAATCCAAAAGCCTCTGCGCAGGCAGTGTTACCGCCGGCGATTTATCTGACCCTATCTTTCTTACCACCACCTGCTGGTCGCGGGAAAGCATCCCCGCAACGCCCTTCGGTGCGGCGGCAGGCTCGCCCGCAGGAATTGCCGTCTTGGTGCCAGACTCACCTGCGGGAACAGCCGTCTTGGCTGCCGATTCTCCCGCCTTCGCAGCAGGTGCGGATGTCTTGGCGGCAGGCTCGACCGCCTTGGCCTGCTCCTCCAGATTTACCTCGATGATAAAATCGCCTACACCTATACAATCCCCGCTTTTCAGTTGTGCCTTTTGGATTTCCTCGTAGTTCAGATATGTCTTGTTGGCCGAACCCAGGTCTTCGACAGCCCACTTTCCGCCGTCACCCATAGAAATCAGGGTATGATGCTTGGAAATCTTCGAATCAGACAGCGCAATCTGGTTGTCAGACCGCCTCCCGATACGAACAGCCTCGCCGGCAGTCCTGAACTCGCTGACAGTTTTACCATCCTTTTTTACAATCAGAAGCATCCGTCTTCCTCCGGGCATTTAATTATCCGAAATTGTCGTATCCTATTATCTACAATCCGGCTCAATTTGTCAAGTCAAAAATTCTTTATTATCGTCGCCGTGTGAACCGCAAGCAGCATCAGGTAGTCCAAATCTGCCGGCGTATAGCTCTCGTGGTCGAGTGCATTATCGACATACAGCACCCCGAAACAGCCCGCCGTCGTTATCAGCGGCCCTATCATAACCGAGTTTATCTTCTCCTCCCGCTGCGCCAAAAGCCGCGTCAGAAGCATAAACTGTCCCTTCTCAACAGCCTCGTCAATCCTGCCGGCAAGCTTTATTTCCTTTAACTGGACCGACCGTCCGTCCCGCTGCTTGCCTCCCGCACAGGTCATCTCGCCCTTCGGCTGGTCCCTCAACCCGCACCAGGTATGGAATGCGGCAAACTGTCTCGTTATAATCCCCAGCAGTCTTTCCAATATCTGGTCCAGATTGTCCGCTTCGCAGATTGATTCCGTTGCCTGCACAAAATCCTTTATCCGCTTGGCGGGAATCCTCACATCGGAAGCATGCTCGGCACTCACGTTTCTTATCGCCGTCTGCGGCCCGCCAACAGGCGTAACAAGCGTGTCCTCCAGATGTATTGCTTTTTCGCCCCCCGCATCCTCTTCGAGATTGACCTCTACGGTAAAATCCGTAATGCTGATAACATCGCCTGTCTTAACCTCCGCTTTCTGGACCATTTCGCCGTTTAGGTATGTCTTGTTGGCCGAATCGAGGTCTTCCACAAACCATTTCCCGTCCGGCGTATTGAATATCACCGCATGCTGCCTCGATACCGCCTTGCCAGGCAGAAAAATCTGGCTGTGGATGTGTCTGCCTATATAAACAGGCCCGCGCTTAAACTCGAACTTATTTATGGTTCGTCCCGCCTGCTTCACTATCAGGTGCATTTTGCCTTCCTCAATAAACTGCTTATTGAAATTATCGTCTATTTTTCATAAATTGTTAAGAAAACAACCTTTAGGTATCATCGAATAATGACCGGAAAAACCGCAAAAACCGTCATTGCCGCCGCCATAATTACCGCATCAGCGGCCTATCTGCTGTATGAAACATCGAAATCGCCCTGGATATACTACTATTCTGTCGATGAATTTGTTGAAAAATACCCCCAAAATACGTTTCAAACAGGCGAAAATTCCGCTAAAATTAAAATCGGCAATTGCGTTATACGCCTTGCCGGAACAGTCAAAGATGGCAGCATAGTAAGCAGCACCGAAAATATGCAGCTCGATTTCAGTCTGGCAGGCCGAAAAAACCTCATCCCGGTAAGATATTATGGGGCTGTCCCGAAAAACTTCGCTGCCGGAAAGGAAATTATCGCTGAGGGAAAAATGAATACCAGCGGCACATTCGATGCAACGCTAATCCTCACCCGCTGCGAGTCTAAATACAAGGCCAAACTTTACCAGAATAAATTGAACCCTTGACCGAATGAACGATAACCCGCAGAAAAATCCCGGACAAACACCGGCTCTCAGCATTACCGGCCTGTGCAAATCTTTCGGCGACCGCCGCGTCCTTGACGATGTAACCTTTCAGCTCTTCACCGGCCAGGCACTTTGCATCTTCGGCCCAAACGCCGCCGGAAAAACCACCCTCATCAGGATTATCGCCGGCCTTATCCCACCCGACAAAGGCACAATAGAAATTTGCGGCTTCAACATCCGCAACCAAAATCATCTCGCAAAAGCAACACTGGGTTTCATCTCTCATAAAACTATGGTCTACCCACAACTGACGGTCGAGGAAAACCTCCGCTTTTTCGCAAGATTGTATGGCCTCAAAAAAAACGATGCGCCAATTGAACAACTGCTGGACAAAACCGGCCTGACCCCATACCGTTATGATAGCGCCGCCGCATTGTCCCGCGGAATGACTCAGCGCCTCACCATCGCCCGCGCACTGCTGCATCGCCCCGCCGTCCTGCTCGCCGATGAACCCTTTACCGCCCTCGACTCCTCAGCCTGCGAAAATCTTGTCGCCTTATTGCAGCAGTTCCGAAACGAGGGCGGCGCCGTTGTAATAACAACAAATAACGCTGGCCTGTCGCTGCGGTGCTGCGAAAAATTAGCCGTCCTTCAAAACCGAAATTTGATTTTCGATATTAAGCCGGACCGGATAACCCTTGAAAACCTTTGCTGACATCATAAAAGCAATCTTCGTCAAAGACCTGCTCAGCGAATTCAGAACTAAGCAGGTCCTGCCCGCTATGATTATGCTCGGCGTCCTAATCGCCTGGATTTTCCGCATCGCCGCCCAGTCAGCCGAAGTAAACGCACCCGCCATAGCCTCAGCCGCCCTGCTGGCCGCAATATTGTTCTCCGCCATCCTCGTCTGCGAAAAAAACTTCGCAGCCGAGCACGAGAATGATTGTCTCGCCGCCCTCCTCCTCGCCTCGCCGGACGCCCGCGACATATATCTCGCCAAGCTCATTGTCAATGTCACCATACTCTGCGCCTTCGAGCTCGTTGCCGTCCCCGCCGTCCTTGTTCTTTTCAAAATAAATATAATCATTAGCTGGCTGCGTCTGATTATCGTCCTTCTGCTCGTCAACGTCGGCTTCGCAGGCATAGCGACCCTGCTCGCCTGCGCCGTCCAGGGAACAAAAACCACAAACTCGCTCCTCGGCATCCTCGTAATGGCCGTCCTCTCCCCGATGATGATACCCGCCGTCTCAGTGCTGATTTCTCTGTTCACCTCATCCGACACCGCCTTCGATTTTAACAGAATACTCGGCTTTCTATTTGCCTTCGACGCCATATTTGTTACCCTGTGCTGGCTGCTTTTCGATTTCGTCGTATCAGGATAGGAGTGCTAAATGCGACTATCGCTCACAATTCTCGGCCTTCTCTTAATACTGCTCGCAGCCCTTCTGGCGATGACAACTGCTGCCGTCGCTCCGCCCGCAAGGAACATCATCTACGTCCACGTCCCCGCAGCCGTCTGCTCCCTGTTAAGCTTCTGCATCCTCTTCTTCTGCTCCATACAATACCTGCGAACAAAACAGCAGAAATGGGACAACCTCGCTGCCGCCTCCGCCTGGGTCGGCCTGCTTCTCGCTACCGTTATGAACCTCACCGGTATGTTCTTTGCACGAATCGAGTGGGGCGCCTGGTGGACGCCCAGCCCAAGGCTCATTAGCTCCGCCGTCCTGTGGTTTCTTTACGCCGCCTATCTTCTTTTAAGAAACAGCCTCGCAGACCGCTATCGCCGCCAAACAATCGGCGCCGTCTTCGGCATCATCGCATTCATTGATGTCCCCCTCGTCCTTATAAGCGCAAGATTCGTCCCCGACATTCACAGGCCGGCCTTTGCCTTCGACTCTCCCGCCCAGACGCTCACCCTGCTCGCAGCCGTCTGCGGAACAATCCTCCTGATGACCGCCCTTGTCTGGATTAAAAGTGATTCGCTGAAAATGAAAAAGCGGATAAATACTGAACAATAAATATATCTTTATCTCAGCTTATTGCTTTATCGCTGAATTCTCGCAGACCCGCCTTTGGCAAACGCCTTCACCTGCTCTAATGTCACCATCGTAGTATCGCCCGGCGTGGTCGTCAGAAGCGCACCGTGCGCCCAGCCCAGTTTCACCGCCTCTTCCGGCTCTGCCCCCGTCAGCAGACCGTAGAAAAATCCCGCTGCATACCCGTCCCCGCCGCCAACGCGGTCATATACATCTAATTCGCAGGTCGGCGCACAATATGTATTCCCGTCTACCCACGCCACCGCGCCCCACCCGTGCCGGCTGGCAGAATGTACCGCCCGAAGCGTCGTCGCCACAGCCTTTACTTTCGGATACCGCTTCACCACCGTCTCTATCATCGCAAAGAACACGCTCGGGTCCATCTCCGATTTCGCCGTTACCTCCGGCCCAGGTATCCCCAGGCCCAGTTGCAGGTCCTCCTCGTTCCCCACCAGCACATCCACGTTCTCAACAATCTTGCCGATGACCTCCGCCGCCTTCTGCGCTCCGCCCCACACGTTCCACAGTTTCGCACGAAAATTCAAATCGAAACTCACCACCGCACCTGCCGCCTTCGCAGCCTTGGCCCCCTCGATAATCACCTGCGAGGTCGTCTCCGAAAGCGCAGCGAATATCCCGCCGCTGTGAAACCACCGCACCCCGCCCGCAAATATCGCCTTCCAGTCGAAGTCGCCCGGCTTAAGCAGCGCCCCCGCCTCATTGCTGCGGTTATAGAACACTACCGGCGGCCTTACCCCGAAACCACGGTCGCTGTATACTGTCGCCATATTCGGCCCGTTCACGCCGTTATGCTTGAAGTGTTTATAAAATGGCTTCACTCCCATTGTCCGCACGCGCTCCGCGATAAGTTCGCCTATCGGGTAATCCACCATTGCCGCAGCGATACCCGCATTCATCCCGAAGCAGTTCGACAGGTTAGCCGCCACGTTGAATTCGCCTCCGCTGACGTGAATCTGGCACTCGCTTGCCTTGCGGAACGGTATAATGCCGGGGTCTAATCTATGAACAAGCGCCCCCAAAGACACAAAATCCAGCGCCCCTTTCGCCGGAATATCCAATCCATACTTCTTCATTTCTTTCTCCTGTTATTAAAAATTCCTATAATCTTTTATTTTTTTCAATCCGAAGGATTGATAAGTATACACCCCCTCAACAAAAATGCAATACCTCCCCGCTCTGATTTAGAACCTATGCGGAAGCATCTGCGAAGGCGGATTTATCGCGCAGGTTACTCCTTCTCGTTTAGCCCCCAGGCCTGCCTGAGGGTCATAAAATCTAACCCCGCAATCTTGCCCTCGAATGTTGTTGTCGGGGGTTATTGCGTGGGTTTCTCCTAAGTTGCGTAGCGCTGGGTCTTTCACCCCGCCAAACAACTAATTCAGCATATCAAAACGGTGTTTTGGGGTCTGCGAGAAGTGAGTTATTAGAAGTTTCTTCTTTTCTTCTACATTATTCTTGCTTTCTGTATAAGTCTGCGCAATAGGTTCTATCGCTTCTATAAAATTAAAAATTATTTTTGGGATATTTTCTTTAGCTTTTTCCAGCATAGATAAAATATACTCTCTGGAAGGTTTGATAATTAGTAATAGTATAATGATGATTGCGGTAAATCCTAAGATTTTTTTAGGTATTTTTGATATCAGTAAAAAGAAGGACTTTATAATTTCAGATGTTATAATAATACCGCTCAAGCCGGCAATCTTTATAGTGTATTCAACATTTGCATCTCGTGTATAGTCACGACAGTTTGATATGACTTCAGCATTTATAACTATACCATCCATACCAGGTATATCTTTATCTTCCGTGTATATCGGGTAGCCGTATTCGAAGTGTAGCGACATATATGGAATATCTTTAGGGTCACGTTTACAAAGTTCATTTAATTTATGTAAGTCCTTATGTTTTATAAAATTGATATATTTTTTGAATTCATTCCATGCTTTATACAAACGATTTTCTGGAATATTTCTTTCTCTGCTTATAACGGGGATTTTTCTCTTTATCTCATCAGCTAAGTATGTGGGAGCGATGGCGACTACCGTTTTAGTTTGCAAGACCTCAAGAAAGCGGGTTAAGGCATTTTCTTTTTTTCTTTCTTTGGTCAGCCAAATCAGGTTTTCGATGATAGGATTTGCATCGACGATTAAGTTGAGTTGTAAAGGTAAAGGGATTATAGATTCTAATCGAGGATTCTTTCTGAGAAGTTCAAAAATTAAAGGAAAAATTGAATTCTGTTCGTGAATTATTTTCTTCGGGTCTTCTTCTAACATAAATTATCCAACACGTTTTCCACTTATTTTACCGAAAATAAATTGTCAATACACTATTATAATCCAAGTTCTCTTAATCTCAACCCGTCCCTGATTTTTTAGGAACGGTGTTAATCCTGTGTTACCTGTCCTGAGCACCAGTGGTGAGCTTGTCGAACCATTTGATTTTTTATTTGCTTCTCCCTATCCACTACCCGCCCGTCCCGAGCATTGTCGAGGGGCTATCCGCTATCCGCCCGCCTCACGAGTATCGAGCATCCAGCATTGAGTATCCAGCCGCGGCGTAGCCTTGGCAAAGCCGGGTCCACTGCACGCACACCGCCACCCCCATTTTTACCCTGAAAACGCGTTTTTATCCCAAAAAACCATACCACTAAGTGGTATGATTTGCCGTAAGTCCTTATTTTACGTTGCCGCCTGCCTGTCCGCTGTTCGTTCACTTGCCGCGCAATACGCCCCCGCACAACGCACTACGAATCAATCATAAATAACTTGTCCGCCATAGCCCCTTGGCGACGGCGGATTGATAATCAATCAGTTACGCAGTTCCCTTTTTGGAAAAATCCCAAAATTTTCATCTTTTCTATACGCTATCCGCTACCCGCTGTCCGCTACTGAAAACGCACAAAAATTTCGCAAAAACCATACTTTTTTTCGCAAAATCACACACATTTTTCACATTTTTTCCAAATTTTTCGCAATTTTTCTCACTTTTTCACCATTTTTCCAGCCCCTACAATCGTTAAAGTCAGCCTATCTTACCAAAAACCTCCCTGTATCCCTCCAGCCAAAATTTTATTGGAACAAAGAATTAGCTTTTGCCTCTAAATCATTTATAATACTGTTGTTATCTATAACTTTTTGAAAGATTTGCTATGGATTCACCCCTCGAAAAACATACTGGCGCCGAGCTTTTGTCCCGCTTTATGGCCGGAGACGAGTCCGCCTTTCGGGAGATTGTAACTCGTTATAAAGACAGCCTTTATACCTTTTTGCGCCAGTTCATCAACGACCGCGACCTTATCGAGGATGTCTTTCAGGAAACCTTCCTCCAGTTTTTTTCCAGCAGAGAAAGTTTCGACGTCAATCGCCCGCTCCGCCCCTGGCTTTTCACCATTGCCGCCAACAAGGCCAAAGACGCCCTGCGAAGGCAGCATCGCTCCGCCGCCATTACTATCGGCTCTATGGCCGATGCCGAGGATATGTCCTTCGACGAGGCCATAAATAACATAACCTCAATTACTTCAATCCCTTACGAAGAAATGGCGGAAAACGAGATTGCCACACAGGTAAGACAGATTATAGCGAATATGCCGGATAATCTGAGAGAAATCCTGATTTTGGCATATTTTAACAAATTTTCTTACAAACAAATGACTGATATTTTAAGTATACCTATCGGCACGGTTAAAAGCCGACTACATACAGCCGTAAATCGTTTCGCCAAAGACTGGATAGCTTTTATGAGGAGTAAAAAACACAAATGACGTCGTTGAATAACCAGCAGAAACAATTGCTTTTTGATTATTGCATCGGACTGACGTCTGCGGAGGAAACGGCTGAAGCTGCGCAGTTAGTATCATCGAATAAAGAAGCCTCAGAATTATACCTGAAACTTAAAGCGTCTCTGGCGCCGCTTGACAGTATCAAACCGGAATCCTGTCCTGATGATTTGGCGGAGCATACTGTTTGGAGGCTGAACAGCCTTGCCCACGCAGGCCGGACGAAGCTTCACGAGCTTATTACTGCCGAGCAAAGGCGGGCCGAACCGGCTAAAACCAGCCTCTGGTTTAGCGTAGGCCGAAGGCTTGCTATGGCGGCGGTCTTTATGATTGTCGGCGGTGCGATGATTACAACGCTGAACTTTATAACAAAGGTCGCCCACCGGAAATACAGTCAGCAGATGTGCCAGATGCAATTGTCGAACATCTGGCGTGGGATGAACGACTATTCCTCAGACCACGACGGCAAACTGCCGGCTGTTGCCACCACAGAAGGCGCACCCTGGTGGAAGGTAGGCTGCCCGGGCCAGGAAAATCATTCCAATACCCGGCATATGTGGCTTCTGGTAAAAGGCGATTATGCCAAATCGGCTGATTTTGCCTGTCCTGCGGGCAGAAGCAATGTGACGGCGCAATTGGATGCCTCAAAATCGAAAGACCTTTGCGATTTTCCTTCCAGAAAATTCGTGACTTACAGCTTCAGGCTGATGCCTCCCAAAGCTGAAAGCGTAAATGCCCTAAATGCCCAAAGGGTTTTAATATCGGATTTGAACCCGCTTTTTGAGCAATTGCCGCAGGATTATTCCAAATCGCTTACGCTCAGGCCTGATGAGGTTCAGTTAAGCGCCAACAGTGCAAATCACAATCGCAGGGGCCAAAACGTCCTTTTTGGCGACGGCAGGGTCGAATTTGTGGGGGCAAGGCGGCTGGGGCTTGCCAGAGACGACATTTTTACACTGCAAAACACCAATGTTTACCGCGGCAATGAAATGCCGGCCAGTGAATCAGATGCTTTTCTTGCACCTTAATACCTGCCGCCATAGTAAACGTATATTTCTAAAACATCAATAGAAGCCGCAAAAAACGTTTGAAAAAATTTAAAAAAAAGCTGGATTTAGATGCCGCTTGCAGTTACAATATTGCCCAAATGGAAATTTGTGCTTCAGATAAGCACATTACAAAGTAAATTGAGGAAAGGAAGAAAAGCTCGAAGTCCCGCCTGTTAAGCAGCAGCAGGAAAGACCCGCAATAACACAAGCAATTATTGTCAGCCGGTATTCCGGCATAAAGTTAACGTAAAAAGTATAGGTATTAGGAGAACAGAATGAATATTTATGTAGGTAATCTATCAAGCACCACAACCGAGGACGAGCTGCGTGCAGCTTTTGAGGCCTTTGGCCAGGTAACGTCAGCCACTATAATTAAGGACAAGTTCAGTGGCGAGTCGAGGGGATTTGGATTTGTGGAAATGCCCTCCAAGGATGAAGCGCAGGAGGCTCTCAATAAAATGAACGGACAGGACCTGAACGGTCGCTCTGTGCGGGTCAGCGAAGCCCGCCCGAGGACTGAGCGTCGTCCTGCCGGCGGTGGCGGCGGCGGCAGAGGCGGTCGTTTCGGCGGCGGTGGCAGAGACCGCGACGACAGACGTCGTTACTAAGCCGATACAGCTTAAAACGCGATTGCAAAAAAGCGAACCAGCCCTGATTTTGGGGCTGGTTCGTTGTATTTAATTAGTTCTTGCCGATTATCCGATTAGCGTGAAAAGACCGGTCATTTTATTTGTCGTTTGTCTGCTGGCTGCCGGATGCGGGCAGAGGGAATCTTATAAGAACAGCACCTTCGCATTGAAAGAGGGGGATTTGCTTTTCCAGGACCTCGACTGCGGGCCGCTTTGCGATGCTATCGAAAAGGTTACAACCGGATACAACGGGGCAAAATTCACACACGTAGGCATCGTCGCGAAAGACAGCAATGATAATTTTGTTGTAATTGAGGCCGTCTCAAGCGGCGTTCGTGCCACATCATTGGAAGATTTTCTCAACAAGAGTTTCGATGCGGATAGCCGGCCAAAGGTCGCCGTAGGGCGGCTAAAGCCCGCTTTTACTCACCTTATACCCTCTGCAATAAAAAATGCGTCTGCCTTAAAAGGAAAACCTTACGATAAGGGTTTTGTTATCGGCAACGATGCCTATTATTGTTCGGAGCTTGTTTACGAAGCGTTCCTGCGGGCCAATAATAATAAGCCGGTATTTACCTTGCAGCCGATGACTTTCAAAGACCCCGATACCGGCGCCATTTTCCCACCCTGGCAGGAATACTTTGCCCGGCTGAATATCCCCGTTCCGCAAGGCCGGCCCGGCATCAATCCCGGCGGTATCTCGCGTTCACCGGCGCTGGATATTGTTTATTTGTATGGCACTCCTGACGGCTGGAAAAAGGGGTTCTAATCTCCTGCAGAAACAATCTCTACCCGGCATTTTGGTATGGCTGAAAGAAACTCTGCGCCGTAGGGTTTGGTGATTATTCTGCTGTCGAGAATGACAACGATGCCGGTGTCGGTTTTGCTGCGAATCAGTCGGCCAAAGCCCTGCTTGAATTTGATAATCGCCGATGGCAGCTGGTACTCATAGAATGGATTGCCGCCGTTATCTCTTATCTGCTGCAATCTGCCGGCAAGCAGCGGCTTATCCGGGACCGCAAAGGGCAGCCGAACGATAATCACATTGCTTAGCGCCTCGCCGGGAACGTCGACGCCCTGCCAGAAACTGTCTGTGCCGAACAGCACATTTCTGTCACCGGAGCGGAAATGCTTCAAAAGCATCGTTCTGTCGACACCAGCGCCTTGCTGGAGCAGTTTAATGTCGTTTTCATCGAGCCAGCGGGCGATTTTGTCGGCGATTTCTTCGAGCATCGTATAGCTGGTGAAAAGCACAAAGGCCCTGCCCTGCGTTCGAAGTATGTATTTTTTCAGGACTTCGGCGGCGGCACCGGCAAACTTGTCGTTATTCGGTTCCGGCAGGTCTTTTTCGATATAGATTTTGGCCTGCCTTTCGTAGTCGAAGGGCGAGCCGAGCCTGAGCGCATCGAAGTCGTCCAGGCCGATTCGGCCGGCAAAAAATGCAAAGCCGCTTTTGTCGGCTTTCGAGCCGCAGCTTAAAGTGGCGCTTGTCAGTATGACCGACTTGTATTTGTCAAACAGGCATCTTTTCACGTCCGGCCCGACATTTATCGGCGCACTTTTCAAACGGACGCCGCTTTTTTCGTCGCCATCCGCTTCGACCCAGTAGACGCAATCGCTTTTGCTGTGCGTCAGAAAGTTATTCAAATCCTGCGACAGGGCGTCGCAGCGGTCGGCAAATCTGGCGACCTCCAGTTTTTCATCATCGTCGCCGGCCTCTTTTACCATCCTGTTTAATTCCAATCGCAGATTTTTCAGATGTCCCGATATGGTATCATCAACAAAGCCTTTTTCGCACCTGCCGCCGGTATGACCCTTTGTTTCTTCATACCAGTTTTTGACTTTGCTGAAAAAGGTTTTCGCTTCCTTGGCCGTCTGGACTACTATGTCCATAGCTTTATGGGCGCCGCTGTATGCAAGAAGGCCTTTGTGCGTTCGCGGATTATAAAGACCGTCAAGCAGAAATTTGACCCTGTAATTGCTGATGTCTATGCCGAAATGTTCCTCCGCCACGTGCTCGATATTGTGCGCCTCGTCTATAATGACATATCGATAATCCGGCAGGACAGAAGCTCCCTGCTCTTTCAAAACCAGGTCGCTGAACATAAGGGCGTGATTTGCGACAATGATGTTCGCCGTTTCCAGTTGTCGCCTTGCCCGCCAGTAAAAGCAGGCGCGAAAATGCGGGCATTTCCTGGCCCTGCAGTTGCCGTAATCGCTGTTGACTGCATCCCAGACGGAGCCTTTGGGCAAAAACGGAATGTCACTCAATGAGCCGTCCTCTGTTCTGTCGGCCCAGTCTTTTATCGCCGCAAGGGTTGAGCCGGTTTCATCGAACAGCCCTTTTTGCCTGCGCATCGCAAATTCGAGTCTGCGCCTGCAAAGATAATTATTTCTACCCTTTGCCAGGACTGCTGAGAACTGATGCGGCAGGCACCGCGCCAAAAAAGGAATGTCCTTGTTTATCAGTTGTTCCTGCAATGTAATGGTGAAAGTGCTGATAAGCACCTTACCCAAACGCAGGCGAACTGCTTCGACAGCCGGCGCCAGGTATGCGAAGCTTTTGCCGACGCCCGTGCCTGCCTCGACTGCGAGGTGCCGGCCATTAAGAATCGCCGCCTCGACCGCATCGGCCATTTCAATCTGCTGAGGCCGATACTCAAAACCGGAAAAAGAGGTCGCAACAGGGCCGTCCTGAGCGAAAATGTTGTGTGTTTCCGGGAATGGTTCTGAATTGCCCATAACTGTAGCGCGCAGGGTATGCGCTATTTTTCGTCTAAGACCTTCTTGAGAGTTTTCGCCGCCGGCCACTGGGGCATCATCAGGTATGCTTCGTCAATTGCCTTTTTAGCCGCCTCGGTTCTGCCTAATTGATAATAAACATAAGCCAGCAGAAATTGCAGTTCCGGCGAATTGCCTTTTTCCAGCCGCTGCTCAGCTTCAACTATTCTGCTTTCGAGTCTGTCCCTGTCGCCTATCATCGTTTCGAGATTGATTTTAAACAGCGCATATTCGGGGAAAATCTCCAGCGCCCTCGAAAGAAACAAAGAGCTGCTCATATACTCGCCGGCGCCGAACAGGGCGTAACTTTTGCCTGCGTAAGCGAGCGGGTCTTCCGGCTTATAATAAGAGGCAAGCGTATAAGCGTCCGCCGCCCGGTAATACTGGCCCTGCTTCATATAATTTTCAGCAGCTTTTATGTGCTGATTGAACTTGTCCTTAGCAAAGGAAGCAAGGCTATTATGCTCACCCAAAATACCTTTTGCCTTGGCGGACAGGTCAACGGGGGAAATTTTATCAACCGCGGGTTCCTCTTTTGAAGCGCCTTCTTCGGGCGGCTTTGTCTCTTTTTCCTTCCGCCTGCCGGGCTCATTTGTGTCAACGGAAGGTTTTGCAGGCTGTTTTGTAGTTTTTCCGGCCCATTCGGATTCAAAACTTTTCTTAAAATCTTCAAGCTGCTGCTTCATTTGCTCAAAAACGTCGACCTGCTCCTTTTTAGCCGTCTTTTGCTTCGGCGCCTGAGCCTGAACTTTTTCAAAAGGCTGCAGGCCCTCTTTGCTCAGCCCCTTTGGAGCAGACAGCTCTTTTGCAAGGCCCTGTTTTATTTCAGGCGCCTTTTTGCCCGCCTGCCCGAGGTCGTTCTTCAACTGCTCTATCTGCTTTTGCTGCTGTTCCTGCTGCTGTTGGTCGCCGACTCCGGTAGGCTGTAAATTTACATTTCGCGAATACCTTTCAGCATCGCTTGAAATCATCTTTTCCATTTCCTCTGTTGTCATCGACATCGGCCGATTGGGCGGCAGGACAGGCGGGTGATAATAAGGCGATGAAACAAAATGTTTGTACTGCGTGGAGGCAGCGCCACCGGCAGGCAGCATTTGAGGCTGATTTAGAATCGCTTCATCCGGCAGTCTGCCCGCAGGATAATTGCTGCCGAACGTTTCGCCCTGCGGCATAAAAACGCCGCCGCGGGCACCCGGCAGCGTAGTGGTTACAGACCCTGTTGCAGAGTAATATGGCACAGATTGACCGGCTGGACGGCCAAAGCTCTCTGAGCCGGCTGAATCCCTGATAAATGAATCAAGAGCCGATGAACCCATAGTGCCGCTGAAAGAGGTGGATGCCTGGTAAGGAACGACTCCCTGAAAACTCTTGCCGGCGGTTATGTTGCCCGTAATTACAAGGTTGCTGCTGGTATCCATTGGATTGGGGCTGCGTGTCAGCCTGGTGCGGCTGCTGCCGACCGGGGCCGTTCCTGGTGGGCTGGTTCCGCTGCCAATAGCCCAGGCAACAGATGAGAACGCCAGGCATAACAAAACGCACAGTTTCCACGTCCGCTGCCGGTTTTTCAGCGGCGATAATTTCTCACCGTATTTTTTTTGCATCGAATCCATTTGGGAGATGCGATTTACTTTCTGTATTTCGGTTTTTCCGCCCAGTTTAACTTTGTAGCCAGTGTGTCCCATTCTGTCCGGAGAGGGTTATTCACAATAAGAAAGATACCTTTGTCTCTCTCGACCTTCACAACATCGCCGACCAATAATTTCATCGAAATCTGCCCATCCACCGAGACGGTAGTTCCTTTGTTGACGCGGACGCCCAAAATTTCCACCGTGCTGCCGGCGCTTATAACTATGGGTCTGAAGCTCAGCGAATGTGGGCAAAGCGGCGCAATAACCATCGCTTCCATCTTGCCGGACAGTATCGGGCCTCCAGCGGACAGATTATAAGCTGTCGACCCTGTCGGCGTTGAAATCACCAAGCCGTCACTTATGCAGCCTGCCAGCGGCTGGCCGTCCACCAGCACCTTTAGCTCAACCATTCTAAATGGCGGCCCCGCTGCGATGAAAACGTCATTCAATGCCGACGATGTAAGTTTGACCTTGTTGCCGCTGCAAACCTTGCAGCTAAGCATCATCCGTTTTTCTATGGACGTCTTCCCTGATATTATACTGTCGAAACATTTCTTAAGTTCATCGTAGCTGAATTCCGCCAAAAACCCGAGTTTACCGAGATTAACGCCTATCACAGGCACATTACTGCGGCTCAGATGCCTTGCGGCCGATATGATGCTGCCGTCACCGCCGAAAACAACCGCAAAATCAACTTCCTTCAAAACATCTGCGGTGCAGTCATCAATATTACAGGTCGCAATTATTTGTGCCTTGTTCTTGGCAAAATCCTTGAAGTGCCTGACCACTTCAGCGGCCTGACCTTTTTTCGGGTCGCTGAAAACCACCAGTCTTGGCAAGGTTTTTGACATAAAAAGCCCCTTTCGGGAATATTCTACACTCTCAATTCCCGTATTGTCTCTGCTATTTTATCGGCACTTATGCCGGCCTCCATAAGCTGGGCGCTTCGTGAGTTATGCTTGATAAATCTGCCCGGCACACCAAGCGTTACTATCGGCTTTTTAATCCCGCCTCCCAGTGCCACCGCCGCCTCAAGCACCGCCGAGCCGAAGCCGCAATCAATATAGTGGTCTTCCACAGTTATTATGCGTTTGTAGCCCCCCAGGGCGGAAATCATTCCTTCATCGACAGGGCAGGCAAATCGGGCATTTATAACGTCTATCTCGATACCGTCTTGCGCCAAAGTATCAGCGGCCTTTAACGCCTCCGCCAAAACCGCACCGTAAGAAACAATCACAACAGGCGACTTCTTGCCTTTTCTGACGACCACACTTCTTCCCTGCTCAAAAGGTGATTGTAAACCGGCAATTTGCAAATCCTGCACTTTGTCTTTGGGATACCTGATTGCAACGGGCTTATCTGCATTAAGGGCGAATTCGAGTGCCAGTTTCATTTCGGTCTCATCGGCAGGTGCCGTCAGCACCATATTCGGCATCATTCGCAGGAAACCGATGTCCATCAGCCCGTGATGTGTGGGGCCATCGGCGCCGACAAGCCCGGCCCTGTCGATGCAGAAAATCACCGGCAGATTTTGCAAAGCCACCTCCTGAAATATCTGGTCGAAACTTCGCTGCAAAAAGGTCGAATAGATGCAGACCACCGGCCTTAACCCGCTCTTTGCCAGGCCTGATGCAACATCCACTGCGGCACTTTCCGCTATGCCGACATCGTAAAAACGGCTGCCGAATTTTTTGCGAAATTCGCCGAGTCCCGTGCCGTCACACATTGCCGAGGTTATTGCGACAATCCGATTGTCTTTCTCTGCCAGTTTCACCAGATGTTCGCTGAACACTTCGGTAAACGTTCGCCCTCCCGCCGCAGAAGGCGGCTCTGCGGCATTTCCGTTCATCTCGAACGGCCCGGTCGAATGAAATTTGCTTGGGTATTCACCGGCAGGCTGAAATCCCTCGCCTTTCTTTGTATAAACGTGCAGAATGGCTGGATGATGCAAATGTTCCAGTGCGCCGAACAACTGCACAAGCGATTCTATGTCGTGCCCGTCAACAGGGCCAAAATACGGAATATTCAGACTCTCGAAAATCTGGCTGGGCGGCAAAACCATTCGTATGCTTTTCTTTATCCTCTCGATTGCGTCCTCAACGCCCTTGCCTATCACCGGCAGGTGTTCGAGAATGTTGTTGGTGGTTTTGACCAAATCCTCGTATGTATGGCTTAAGCGAATCTTTGAGAAATATCTCGCCAGCGCACCGGCAGTCGGGTCTATCGCCATCGAATTGTCGTTCAGCACAATAAGCAACTGCCTTTTGACCAGGCCGAGGCTGTTGAGCGCCTCGAAAGAGATGCCGTTGACAATGCTGGCATCGCCGATAAGGGCTATAATTTTATCGTCCTTGTGTATCTGAATCTGTCCCAGTGCCATCCCGATTGCCGTCGCTATTGAGGTGCCGGCGTGACCGACAGCAAACTGGTCGTATATGCTTTCCTCCGGGTTAGGAAACCCGCTCGGGCCATCCGCCTGGCGAAGCCGGCTGAACGTATCTTTTCTACCGGTGATTATCTTGTGCGCATAACACTGATGGCCGACGTCCCACAGGAGCTTGTCTTTCTTAAAATCGAACGCATAGTGCAGCGCAAGGGTAAGCTCCACCACGCCTAAGCTGCTGGCAAGGTGTCCGCCGGTCTTGCTCACCGTCTCCAGAATAAGCTGCCGCACCTCGCCCGCCAGCGCCTTCAACTGACCGACCGGCAGTTTTTTCAGGTCATCGGGACTATTTATCTGTGCCAGTAAGTTGCTCATCTTGTTCTTCCCAGCAAAGAGGCGGCGAGTTGTCGAAGTGCCTCGGCCTTTGTGCCGAACAGCTTCAAGGTCGCCAGCGCCTCGTCAACCAGCTTTTTTTCCAGCTCACGCGACTTTTTCAGCCCTACCACCGCAGGGTAAGTGCATTTGGCGGCCTTTGCGTCCTTGCCTGCCGTTTTGCCGATATGCTCGCTCGACCCGCACACATCGAGAATATCATCGGCTATCTGAAATCCCAGCCCGATTTTCAGGCCATATTTGCACAGGCAGTTAAATTCATCGCTTGTCGCTCCGCCACAGATGGCTCCCATTGCAGCCGCACATCGAAATAGTTTGGCCGTTTTATTCGTTTGTATATATTCAAGAAGTTTCCTGTTGCCCTTAATTTTTTCAGCTTTCAAGTCTGCCATCTGGCCGGCAATCATACCGGCAGGTCCCGCAGCCTCCGCCAGCTCGCCAATCAGCCTTACCGCAATATCAGGTTCATTTATCTTCTTCGCCAGAATCTCGAAGGCAAGCGTCAGCAGTGCATCGCCGGCCAGAATCGCCGTTGCCTCGTCAAATGCCTTATGGCAGGTGGGCAGTCCCCGCCGAAAATCGTCATTGTCCATCGCCGGCAAATCATCGTGGACGAGCGAATACGTATGCACCATTTCAATCGCCGCTGCCGCCATCTTCGCATTGCGGTTTATCTGCCCGCCGACAAGCTCGCAGCACCACAATACCATCGCCGACCGAATACGCTTGCCCGGCGCTTCGAGCGTATACTTAAGCGCCTTGGCGAGGTCTTTGTCGGCAGAGGTCTGCTGGGCCAGAAGCCTTCGCAGCGTATTGTTCACTAATGTTATCTTCTGCCGTAATCCGGCATCAAAATCTGACATTTTTCAAATCCCGACAATATCAGGGTTCACTAAATTCCGTAATTTTACTATTATATACGTTTTCGGAGGTTTCCTGAAAAAAATTATGAATGCCGGTATGATTTTGATTCTCGGCGTTACCGCCTCCGGCAAAGGCCGGCTGGCCTTCAATCTGGCAGAACACCTCGGCGGCGAGATAATCAGCGTCGATTCGATGAAGGTGTATAGGCGGATGAATATCGGCACTGCCAAACCCTCCGAAGAGGCCCGCCGGCGAATTAATTATCATTTGATTGATGTTGTTGAGCCGAGCGAGTCGTTCAGCGTCGGTAGGTTTCTTGAGCTGGCCGGTGCCGCCATCGACCAGGTAAAAAACCGCAGCAAACCAGTAATCGCTGTCGGCGGAACCGCTCTTTACATAAAAGCCCTGCTGTACGGCCTTTTCGATGGCCCTGCAAGAGATGAGCAAATCCGTCTGCGCCTCAAACAGCGTGCGCAGGCTGAAGGATTGGATACGCTTTATAAACGACTGATTGAAATTGACCCTGCCGCCGCCCAGAAAATTCACGCCAACGACCTTAAACGTATAATTCGTGCGCTGGAGGTCTATGAACTAACCGGCAAACCGATTTCAGGTTTCCAGCAGCAATGGCAAATACCCGCCCCGATTTTATCGGGGATAAATCGGGGCCACAAATGGACAATCATCGGCCTGCGCAGAGAAAAGACGGTTGAGAACAGCAGGATAAATCAGCGGGTAAAAAATATGATTGAAGCCGGCCTCGTTGACGAGGTCAAATCCCTGCTGGCCGAAGATAAGCCGTTGAGTATGCAGGCACGATGTGCTATCGGCTATGCGGAAATAATTGATTGCCTGAACGGTAAAACTACTCTCGACGATGCCGTTGAGCTTATAAAGAAAAATTCCCGCCGATTCGCAAAATCACAGCGCACCTGGTTTAAAACATTCAGAGAAGTCCATTGGCTGGATGTTTTACCTGACGAACCGGCAGAAAAAATTCTCGAACGCACAAAATCGCTCATAGCAAATGGTTAAAACACAAAAAAAATACCAATCCTGTTACATTTATTTAGTCCTGGCATTAGGCACTTTCGCTGTCTTCCGGGGCGTCCTTAACTGCGATTTCCTGTACTTTGACGACCAGGAATATGTTGTAACAAACGACCATATTAAGGCCGGATTAACCGCCCAAACCGTTAAATGGGCCTTTACTTCAGCTTGTGCAGCCAATTGGCATCCCCTGACCTGGCTGTCGCATATTTTAGACTGCCGGCTGTTCGGCCTGAACCCGAAATGGCATCACTCAGTCAATCTATTTTTTCACATAGTAAATACCCTGCTGCTGTTTTTGGTTTTTAAAGATATGACCGGCGCATTTTGGCAAAGCGCATTTGTTGCCGCCTTATTTGCATTGCATCCGCTGCACGTCGAATCGGTCGCCTGGGTTGCGGAGCGCAAAGACGTTTTAAGCACACTGTTCTGGCTGCTTACGATGACTGCATACCTGCGGTATGTCAGGCGGCATAATTTAATCTGGTATATGGTGACACTGTTTTTGTTTGCATTGGGCCTTATGGCCAAGCCGATGCTGGTGACACTGCCGTTCGTTCTGCTTTTGCTCGATTATTGGCCGCTTGAGCGTCTGAATCGACAGGCCGTTTTCGAGAAGACACCGTTTTTCGCTCTTTCAGCAGCCTCAAGCTTAGTTACTTTTCTTGTGCAGCGGGCAGCCGGCGTAGTGGCCGGCAGTGAATTACTGCCCCTGAAGTTCCGCGCAGCCAATGCTGTAATTTCTTATACGCAATACATTGCGAAAATGCTCTGGCCAAACAGGCTGGCGACAGTTTATCCGTATCATACCGACAACTTGTCAGTATGGCGGACCGCTGTTGCGGTCCTGCTGCTTATAGCGGCGTCGATTCTGGCGGTTCGGTCGGCAGCGAAACACAAATATCTCCTTACAGGCTGGCTGTGGTTTCTGGGGACGCTTGTGCCGGTTATCGGCCTGGTTCAGGTCGGCTGTCAGGCTATGGCAGACCGCTACAGTTATATTCCGCTGACAGGCCTTTTCGTAATAATCGCCTGGGGAGTTCCGGAAGCGCTGTCAAAATGGCGGTATCGCAATATCATTCTTTCCGTATCAGCGGCAATTATTTTGTTGGTTTTGTCGATATGTACTTATCTTCAGATTTGCTATTGGCGCAACAGCATCGTTCTTTTCGAGCATACCCTGGCGGTGACCGAAAACAACGCTGCGGTACACAACCATCTGGGTTATGCGCTCTACAAAATGGGCAGGACAAGTGAGGCCATCGAGCATTACAATCAGGCTCTGCGGATAAATCCCAGTTCGGCCATTATCCAAAATAATCTTGGTATGGCGCTGGAATCGCAGGGTAAAGCGGACGAGGCAATTAGTCACTATATAGCCGCTACGCAGATAAGGCCTAATTTCCCCGATGGTTACTACAATACGGCTCATTTATTGGCGTCGAAAGGCAAACTGAGCGAGGCGGCGGATTACTACCGGCAGGCGTTGAAATTCAACCCCGATTTTGCCGAGGCCCACAACTTCCTTGCCCTTGCACTCAAATTTCAAGGTAGGCCGGATGAAGCGATAGACCATTTCCGCAGTGCATTGCGAATCAGGCCCGATTACGCCGAGGCCTATGTTAATCTCGGCATCACACTTGCCTCGCAGGGCAGGTTCGAGGAGGCCGTCAGCTCTTACCGTAAAGCGATAAACTTAAAACCCGATTTTGTCGAAGCATTAAACAATCTGGCGTGGGTTCTGGTTTTAAATCCAGACCCTAAAATGCGGGATGCGAATGAAGCGATAGTTCTTGCGGAACGCGCATCAGAATTAACAAAGCAGCAGAACCCCACCATACTGAACACCTTGGCGGCGGTCTACGCTGCATCGGGACAATTTGACCGTGCGATAACTACAGTTCAGAAGGCAATTGAGCTGGCCGATTCGGCAGGCAACAAAGAGCTTTCCAGCCGACTTGCCAAACAGTTGGAACTCTACAAACAGGGGAAACCTTAAATCAGGGTTTGGACTGCCTGCAAAGGTCTAACTTTTCTCGAATCAGGCCGGCAACAGCCTCGTTTTTTTCGGCAACAGCCAGTTGCAGCGCATAATTGAATTCGTTTGCCGCCTCGCCCGGCTTGCCTTCCGACAAAAGCGTAACCGCAAGATTGTATCGCAGCCATACATCGTTGGGTTCAAAATGCAGCCCCTGATTGAAGTAATCGACAGCCTCGTCAAATTTGCCCCGCTCAGCCAGTATATTACCAAGATTATTAAGTGCCTTGATATAATTGGGTTTTATCTTCACGGCCTGGCGGTAGTGGGTCGTCGCCTCCTCGAACTTGCCCTGCGACTGCAATACGTTGCCGAGGTTGTAATTTATCGTGCCGTCATCGCTGACTGTTTTAAGCGTGTGTTCGAAAAGAGAAGTGCTGTTGCGCCAGCAGCGAAGCTGAATATGGGTACATATCGACAAGGCCGGCAAAATGATTGCCGCCGCTGCGATGAGCAGGGCTTTTTTATGCCGCCAACCGGCAAGCAGTTCCGGCGAAGCCCACGCAACGATGATAAACAACCCTGTAAGCGGTATGTAAGTGTAACGGTCGGCGAACGTCTGGCTGCCCACCTGAACAAGACCGATAACGGGAACCAGTGTCCCCAGATACCAGAACCAGCCTACGGCAAGATACCTGTGCCGGGCCGACAGCCGAATAATCAACATCGTTACAGCCAGCAAAGCCAGACCTGCCGCCACCGCCTTCAAAAACAATAGCCTGTCAATCTGATACGGATAAAGCACGGCCAGTTTGGTCGGCCAAATCATCTTCCCGACATACCTGGTATAAGAAACAATCGCATTGGCAAAACGTATCCTCAAGGCCAGCATATCAGCGCCGGTTATCGCCCCGCCTTTCTGCTGAGCAAAAAAGGTGATAATGCTCGAAATCGCCGAAAGACCCCAAAACGGTATCTTCTCGAAAATGGCCTGTCGATTCAGGCGCTCAAGCGGCCAATAATCGAGCAAAAGCAGGACAAACGGCAATGTTACCAGCATCGGCTTTGCCATAAGCCCTAATGCGAACAAAAGCAGTGTCACCGTATTCCAGATTAAATTATGCTGCCTGACATAACGCAGATACGCCGCCATCATAAGCAGCCAAAACATTGTGCTTAAAACATCTTTACGCTCCGCAACCCAGGCGACCGATTCAACGTGCAGCGGATGCAATGCAAATAAAGCAGCGACATAAGCGCTTTGCCAAAGCGCACCGGTCATATCTTTAAAAACCAAAAACAACAGCAGGGTATTCACTATGTGAAATAATAGATTAACAAGATGATGCCATTTCGGGTTCAGGCCGAATAACTTGCAGTCGAGCGTATGCGACAGCCAGGTCAGGGGGTGCCAGTTGCTGGCGCGCGTTGCCGTAAACGCCCATTCGATACTTTTGAGGTTAAGACCGCCCTGGACATAAGGATTTTTTACGACATACTTGTCATCATCGTAGTCAACGAATTCATTGCGTTGCACCTGCCAAAAAACTGCAAATGTCACCAAAGCCAGCGCCAGGCAAATCCGGAGCGATTTATATTTGTCCGGTTTTCCGTTCATTATTTTTTGTTCTTGAGCAAAGTCTGGAGCGACTCGGCGGCCTTGGTATGATTCGGGTTGATTTTCAGCGCCTGGCGATAATGCTCGATGGCCTCATCGGGTTTTCCCTGTAACGAAAGCGCATAGCCCAGGTTATAGTGCGTCTCGGCATTTTCGGGTTTTAATTTCAATGCCTGCCGAAAAGCTGTAACAGCCTCATCAATATTACCCTTCATCGCAACGGCAACGCCCAGGTTTACATACGCATCGGCATAATCAGGCCTGACCGCCACTATCCGGCGATAAATTTTTATGGCCTCATCGAGTTTCCCCTGCGATGCAAAGGCATTTGCCAGGGCGTATTGTGCTTCGACATCGTTTGAGTCGCTATTCTGTAACTGGCTGACAGCCTCGTCAAGCCTTCCCTGCGATTTAAGCGCAGCCGCCAGGCTTTGGCTGACCTCGGTGAAGTCCGGCCTGATACGCAACGCCTCGCGATAATGTTTTATTGCATCATCGAGTTTGCCTTTCTCCTGAAAAGCATTGCCCAGATTTGCGTGCGATTCTGCTGATTTCGGGTCTATTTTCAGCGCCTGCTTGAAATGCTCTATCGCTTCGTCCGTTTTTTTCTGCTTCATAAGCAGCGCACCCAGATTATTATGAGCGTCGGCGAAATCCTGTTTCACCCGAATCGCCTCGCGATAATGACCTGCCGCCTCATCGGGCCTGCCTGCCGACTGAAGAGCATTGCCGATATTGTAATGTGCATCGGCGTAGTCCGGCTTTACTTTCAGCGCCTGCCGATAATAGTCAATCGCCTCATTAAGTTTACCCTGCATCTCCAGCGCAAGCCCGATGTTGTTTAATGCATGGTCAAAATCAGGCCTCAATTCCAGCGACTTTTTATAATTGCTGATGGCCTGCTCGAACTTGTTCTGCTGCTTGAATACTATGCCCAGGTTGTTGTATGCCTCCGCAAAATCTGGCTTGAGCTTCAGTGCCTCATTTAACTGGCTCGCCGCCTCATTTAGCCTGCCCTGAGATTTGAGAAGCACACCCAGGTTACTGTGTGCTTCAGCATACTTGGGCCTGATTCTCAATGCCTCATTAAAGTGCTTCAGCGCCTCGTTGTACTTGCCCTCGTCCGCAAGCAAACGGCCTAAGTTGTTGTGCGCCTCGGCATATTCGGAATCGACCTGGATTGCCTGGCGGTAGTGATTGGCTGCCTCGCCGGCTTTGCCCTGCGATTGAAGCTCAACCCCTACGTTATAGTTCGCTATGGCGTTGTTGTGTGTTACCGCCAGCGCATGCTCAAAAAGGGTCATTGTATTCTGCCAATGGCGGACCTGATGCGCAGTGCCTATGCCCAATGCTAAAATGATTATAGAAGCCGATACGCTCAGTGCCGTTTTCCTGCTGCGCCATTTTGCCGTAAGCTCATCGATTCCCCAGGCGGCAATGACAAGCAGCCCTACCGATGGTATGTAACTGTAGCGGTCTGCCATAGACTGCGCACCGACGTGCACCACGCCGATAACAGGCACCAGCGTCCCCAGAAACCACAGCCAGCCTATGGGCAGATATTTGCGTTTTTGCGCCGACCGGACTATCCATATCGACACTGCTATCAGCAATATCGCCGCCAAAACAGGCTGCCAGACGGGTGGCCTGTTGCCGTAAAGCGGATAAAGTATCGCCAAATCGGCAGGCCAAATCATCTTCATAATATATTTTACGTAGGAAACAGAAACGTTCTCTAGGCGTCCCCTGAGGGGATATTCGATAACGTTTGCCATTATCCCCGCATTTCGCTGCACAACGAAGGTGATAATGCTCGAAACAGCCGACAAAACAAAAAACGGTAGCTTTTCCAATAGCGTATAGCGTATAGCGTTTGGCGTATAGTGAATTTGAGATTTTCCTTTTCTATCCGCTATCCGCTCTACGCTATCCGCTGGCTTACGTCTCGTGTCTTGTGCCTTGAGTCTCTCTAACGGCCAGTAGTCGAGCAGCAATAACGCAAACGGCAGTGTAACCAGCATCGGTTTGGCCAGCAGCCCCAGTGCGAAGGCAAGAACAGCCGACAGATACCAGATTTTGTTTTGCCGCCTGACGTAACGCACATACAGAATCATCGTAAGCAGCCAAAACAGTGTGCTTAAGACGTCTTTGCGCTCCGATGCCCATGCTACCGATTCAACGTGCAGCGGATGGACCGCAAAAACAGCGGCCACAAATGCACTTAGCCACATCGCAGCGGTCATCATCTCCAAAACCGCAAAAAGCAGTAAAGTATTGATTATATGCAGCAGCAGACCGACCAGATGATGCCGACCCGGGTTCAGCCCGAACAACTGACAGTCGAGCATATGCGAAAGCCACGTCAATGGATGCCAGTTGCTGGCGGTAGTTGTGCTAAATGTCCACAAAACCCCCTTTAAGCTAAGACCGCTTTGAACATCTTTGTTTTCAGTTATGTATTTTTCATCGTCGTAACTGACGAACTTGTTGCCCAGAACACCCCGAAAAGCCAAAAAGGTAATCAGCGCCAGTGCCGCACAAATCAGTATGAAACCGTATTTATTCGATGTTCCGTCCATTTGTCCAGCCGACAACTCTATTTTTTGCCGGCTGTGCTGTCAAGGCCATAAGCAAAATGGACAGAATCAGAAAGAGACCGTTATTTTACTTCAGCTATTTCCGTAAACCGGACAACCGCTCCCTGCGTTTGCGGATTTGACTCGATTGTCCCCACCAGCCCGACCTTTTTGCCCACGAGCCCGCTCAAATCCGTTTTCGCTGCCGCTTCGGTCGGCACGGCGTAGCAGATAATCTTGCCCTTGTCGTCGGTTATTCTGTAGCGTTTTATCTGGGCTGCCGGGCCGTAAATATTCGACGTCTTCAGCAGACCTATCACGGCGAATCTGCCCATATCGGGCGCTTCCGCCAGTCTGGCCGCACACGCCTTGTCTATCTGCTCCTTGATTTGCTGGAGCTTTGCATCCTGCTGCGGCACTTCTTTCTTCGTTGCCAGGGCCATTTCGCAGCATTCTATCTGCTTGATGGCAAATTCCGCATAACGTGCGGCCTTGCCCGCATCTTTATTGCCGGCAATGTCCGCCAGTGCCTTTTTCAAGTCCGCATAATTCTGCTGCTCTGCCGGTTTCGCACGCTCATCCTCGAATCTCTTTTTAATCGCGTAATATTCCTGAAGTTTTTCAGCCTCTACCGAAGCCGGTGTCGTAACTGTCGGCGCAGATACCGGAGCAGCGGCAGCAGGTTCGGTTTTACCCGGAGAAGCAGAGTGAATCTTTACAATCGATTCAAGCGGCCGGATATATTGTGTGCTTACCCACAGGTACGCCCCTGCCGGCGGGGAAATCTTATAGTAATCGCCTTCCTCACGGCCCATCACCACAACCTTATCTCCCCGATTGAGCTTTAGTTGTAGCGTCGTGGAGTGTATGGGCTTAAGGTCCTCTGCGCCGGCATAAACGCGCACAGCCTCGCCCTCAACAACTCCTTTATTCGGGTCATTGGGGTCGATGTTGACATACTGCTTTGAAATCCAGGAAAAGCTGCCTGCCGGCGGGACGATGCACGACCAGCTAAATTGGCTGCCCACCACCCTCACCGCATTGGTCTTGTTCAGCTTGCCGCAGATATAGTAATTTGTCCCGGGCCCTGAGCGTATGTTGACATTTTCATCGGTTACCTGCGCTATATAAGGAAAAGCCGTCGCATTCGCCTCATTGACTTCGGATGCCTTAATCGCCGCCTGCTGCGGCTGCGGCGAACCGGCGGTTTCCTGCGCAAAACAGGCTGATACTAAACTCGTTGAAATAATGAGGATGAAAATAGTAGATGTTCGCATTTTTCTATCTCCCAAAAGAGCCGCTTTTTTAAATAATCAAAACACCTTATTGCTCGAATAACTCAAATTAGCATTGCTTCGGGCGATTGTCAACTCTTTGATTGCCAAAAATTGCAAGAGATTTCTTCCCGAACTATGTATCGTATAAACCGGTTATTTGCAACTGGAGAATTTTCTGTGTTTTATCGGTGATTTTTGCCTGCTCGCTGATTCTGACCGGCCACAGCCAGATTATCTTTTCGCTGTCGGCGATAATCAGCGCTTTGCTGCGGATTTCCCGCGGCACTTTTGCGCCGGTCAAAAATTTGCCTGTTTTCTTCTCGCCGGCCAGCCCCAGCGGCCAAAACTTATCGCCTTTCTGCCTCAAGCGAACCGTTATCGGCTGCTTTACCTTGTCTGCGTCAAACCATTCCACAAATTGCGTTTTTTCTTTTCTGAATCTTTCGAACTCACCCTTTTTTGGCCTGATGATTGACGCCTCTGCAAGATAATCACCGAATTTTGTCCGGCCAGGCACTTTCAATCTCACACTTTTCCCAGCGGGAGCCGCTTGGCGAACAGCTTTTAGGGAACGCGTGAAAATCAGGTTTTGATACTCCAGCAAAACCGCAGCATTCCCTGCAAGTTCAATTTTTTTGCCGCTTGCCTTTTGCCGGGCTGATTGCAGTATCTTTTCATAGTGTTCCCCGGTCAAATTTCCCTCGCCGCAGCCGATTTCGACTAAGCATCGCCTAATCAGTTCGACTTTAACCATTTCCGGCTGATTCAGAAAATCCTCTATGTGCAGTTTGATTGCCCCGGCGGTTTTTTCTATAAGTTGCGGCCAAATACTATCAGCAGAGCCGCTGACCAGACTATAAAGCCGCTGCGCCGATTGAGATAAATTGAATAGTTGTTCCACAAGAGACCCTTCGCAGTCTTTCTGCAACGCCGGCAGCAGCCGATGGCGAATAAAGTTACGCCTGTAAGTGCAATCTTCATTTGTGTGGTCTGTTCGCCATTTCAAGTTGTGCCTTTCCAGATACTCGATAATTTCATCCCGGCAAAAACACAGCAGCGGCCTTACAAACCAGACACCGCTGAACTGTCGCTTTGGCCAGATACCCCCCAGCCCGCGAAAACCTGTCCCGCGATGCAGCCGGTGTATGACCGTTTCAGCATTGTCGTTTTTCTGATGGGCAGTGACAATGCAGTTTATGCCGTTAGCTTGAGCAATATCCAGCAGGCTGTCAATCCGCAATTTTCTCGCCGCAGTTTCGATTGACAATTTATTCTTTTTTGCGAACTCCCGCACGTTTACCCGCCTTGTGATTACAGGCAGGTTCAGCTTGCCCGCTTCGGTGATGACAAAATTTTCGTCCGCATCAGCCGATGCTCCCCTTAATTGATGATTTATATGAGCGCAGATGATGTCCCCATTAAAAGCGCCCGCCTGTTTGAGGCTGTGCATAAGGTGCATAAGCGCAGTTGAATCGGCCCCGCCGGAAGTTGCCGGCAGCAATTTGTCCGCCGGCGCCCAAAGGCCGTTTACCCTGATAAAATCCGCCGCCTTTTGCTCGAAATTATCCTGCATTTGTCTAAAAAAAAGGCCTGACGCTCTGCCAGGCCTGATTAACCTAAACTGCCGCCGTCATTATTTAATCGGCTCCATCTTTTCCTTTTGGGTCAGTTCCTGTATGCGGGTCTCTGCGAAGGTTTTATAGCTGAAACCGAGTTTCTCATCGGTTACTGCCTGCTGATAAAGCTCCAGCGCCTCGTTGTAACGGTGCAGCTTTCTGTCCAGCACATAAGCCATCTTGAACACGGCGGGATACGTCGTCGCGGGGTCCCACTGGAAGACCCGCTGATAATACAAAATGGCCACCGAGTAATCCTGGAAATGCTCGTAAATTCCCGCAGCCTTGTAAGCCGCATCGACAATTTTGTTGCTTGTGGGATATTTTCTTATAAGCAGGTTGTAATTATCGAGTGCCTGCCGCAGCAGACCATCATCAACGATAAGACCTCTGGCCCGGTTTTCAAGGTCGCTTGCTTCCCTGTAAAGCTGGTCGGCTTCTGGAATCGACTCGGTCGGCTTAAGGTTCGCCCCCGCAAGCGCCGCATCAACGACATACCTGTAATGCGGCATAGAGTCCAGCGCAGCCAGCTCCTTCTTGGCCCAGTTTATTTTCATATTGTTGCCCTGTCTGGTGTAGTAGTCTGCGAGGGCCTCAAGACCTTTGCGGTAAGCGTCTCTGCTCGCCGCCATCTGCTCGACAATGTCGGTTTCGCCGGCCTCAGCGACCTGAAGTGTCGGCGCAGAACCGGACACTTCCTTGGCGCCGACAAGCATCAGCTTGTCACTGCTGCGGTCTGTGTCACCGCACCCAATCAGTATATTTAATAAAACAATAAGCGAAACGGTTGAAATTACCCTTGCCATAATGGCCTCCTTTCAACTCTGAATTCCATTTTTCTCCGAAAAGTAGAACTCATTTTGCCCTGCACGTCAAGAGCAATTCGCTGGCTTATTTCAAATTATTTTTAGCGATAGTTACATCGAATCCCGCCAAATCAGCTACAACCGCCCGCAAACCCGACACAACTCTTGCAAGCCGCTCATAATCCAGCTTGTCGGGCGTATCGTCCGCCTGATGATACCAGGGATAACGATACGGAGCCGTATCGGTTATCATAATCGCCGGATAGCCGCATTGCCAGAAAGACCGATGGTCCGACCAGCCTATGCCGGGGATAATTTCCGGAACAGCGCCTCCCTGCGACGGGAATTCGCAGTTCCTGCGAAAAGAGCCAATCGTCGTATGCAGTAATTTCCGGGATGACAGGTTGCTCACGAACCCGATAAAATTGCCCGTCGACGGATACACCATATTAAATGGAAACGGGTATTTTTGGCTGCCCGGCTCATCCGAATAATAACCGATAGTTTCGAGGCTGAGCATCGCAGTTATATTTTCGCCCTTTGTCTTGCAGCTTTTGGCGTAAACCGCGCTGCCCATCTGGCCGGTGTAGAAAAACGGCGGCTCCTCATTCACAAAAAACACAAACCGCAGCGTCCGCCCCGTTTGCCTGCCCGCAAAATAACGCCCCAGCGCAAGTGTCGCTGCGACTGCCGACGCATTATCATTGGCGCCGGCGCTGCCGTATACGGAATCATAATGGGCCCCGACAATCACAATCTGCTCCGGCTGTGTCGTCCCTGTTATCTCCGCCTCGATATTGCAGCAGTCCTTGCCCTCCACAATGTAGCTTTGCCTGTTGACCTTATAGCCTGCTGCGGCCAGAGTTTCCTCGATAAAGTCCGCTGCTGCGGCCAAATTACTGTAATGCCAGATATTTCTCTCGCCGATTTCGCCGGCAAGTTTCTTAACGTCCCGGATAAGTTCCTCCCGCAGTTGCTTCTGGTCTTCGGTCAGGCCGGGCAGTTTCCCGCAATAACTTTTTCCCGGCATTTTTATCATCGCAAACTCCGCCCACACGCAGAATATCACAATAACCGCCGCCAGCACAGCAAGCCTGATAACCGCACCGCGTGTTATAATCTTCATAGCGAATTTAGTTTTGTGTGCCGATTTTTCACCGGTGGTTTCAGGTTCCACAGGTTTATTATCGCCGCCGGAATTCCTCACGGTCAAGAATTAACTATGAGAATAATTGCACTGAATCGAACCGGACGATAACATTATTATAAATGAGCAGAGTGGACCAAAAACCAGCCGACAGTACAAAGCAAAAAATCGGGTTGCCGGCAATTTTATGTATAGCCGTCTGCGGCCTCGTCGTTATTGTGTATTGGCCGGCGCTGTCGGCAAAGGCCTTGTCTTTCGACGACTCGATGTACCTTACCGACAACCCGCTGGTTCAAAACCCGGGCTGGACCTCGGCTAAGCAGTTTCTGACGGAAGTGCTGAACCCTTCAACGGTAAACGGCTATTACCAGCCGCTGACAATGATTTCCCTTATGCTCGATTACGCGCTCGGCGGGCGGGAAAACAATCTTATGCCCTTTCACCGCACCAGCCTCATCCTGCACGCCGCAAATACCGCTCTGATAATCGTGCTGCTTTATCTGCTGTTCGGCAACATCTGGATAGCAGCAGCGGTCGGCCTGCTTTTCGGCGTTCATCCGATGACCGTTGAACCCATTCCCTGGGTCGGCGAACGAAAAACACTTCTCGCCGCATTCTTCTCATTATGGTCGCTGGTCCTTTACGTTTTTTATTCTCGCACGACGCACCACGCACGACGCACGACCATTTCGCTTTACATCTGCTGCCTCTTCGCATACTTGCTGGCCTTGATGTCCAAGCCCACCAGCGTCCCTTTACCGCTGGTAATGCTCCTGATGGACTATTGGCCGCTGCGCCGTTTAACTTACTATCCGCTATCCGCTATACGCTATACGCTATACGAAAAGCTGCCTTTTTTCGTCCTCGCCGGCATTTCCGCAGTTGTAACCTACATCTCACAGGGCCCTGCCGGCGGCGCCAAATCTCCCGAAGAATTCAGCCCTCAACGCATACTTTTCATTATCTGCCACGACATCGTTTTCTATCTGTATAAAATTATCTGGCCTGTGAATCTTTCCTCGCATTATCCGTATCCCCAGCCTTTGAATTTGTCTCAGCCGATGATTCTGGCCGGCGTAATAGGGACAGCCATACTGATTTTGCTGCTGGCATTTTCCCTGCGATGGACGCCGGCGGCACTGGCCGGCTTCTCTGTGTTCTTCATAACCATTCTGCCCACTATGCAGATTGTAAGCTTCAGCGACGTCATCGCCTCCGACAAATACGCCTATCTGCCGTCAATAGGACTGCTGATGATGCTGACATCGTTCCTGATTTGGGCTGCCGGTGTCCTTGAAAAATATAAGTCTTTGGTCGGTCGTATGGTAATAGCGATTGTTGTAGCGATTTCGGCCTTCGCCGAGTCCGCCGCAACAAGGCGGTATTTGGCCCTTTGGCAGGATTCACTGACCCTCGCACAGCATATGTTGAAGCTTGCCCCGAATTCAGCGGGAGTGCATTCCCATCTGGGCGCCATACTCGACCGGCGGGGTAGACACGCCGAAGCGCTCGAGCATCTTTACAGGGCGATTTCTCTCGACCCTTACACCGCTGTCGCATATTACAATCTTGGAGTTGCTTTCGAACAGCAGAAAAAACCCGAAGAGGCCGTCCGCTACTACCGCCAGGCGCTGGATATCGTCCCCAAACTCGCCGCCGCCGATTATAACATCGCCAATATATTCAAATCTCAGAATAAATTTGACGATGCGGCTGCTTATTACCGCCTCGCAATTCAGGCAAAACCCACCTACGTCGATGCACACAATAATCTCGGCAATGTACTCCGCTCGCAGGGCAAATTAGATGAGGCAGTCAGCCATTTCCAGGAGGCGCTGCGGTTCAAGCCCAAAAGCGCCGAAATCCATTACAATCTTGCCATCACGCTCCAGCTTCAGGGAAAACTCGAAGAGGCAGCGAAGCATTACAGCCGGGCCCTTCAGCTAAAACCCGGCTGGCCGCCGGCCCTGAACGGCTTGGCATCGATTCTGGTGACTCATCCGAACCCCACATCGCACGATGCGAACAAGGCTATTGAGCCTTATAAATAAAAGAAACCCTCCCCGGATGTCTCAAACTAACCCGAACATTTCACAAGTATTTGGATTATTAAGACTTTAGGAATTGACAAGAAACAGAGCAGAAGGAAAGAGGTTACTTTGATGGGAGACTTACTGTTAGTTTCTTTTCTATATCTTGCAACTTCCTATCTTGTCGCTGTATAAGGTTTTTCATTTCATCAACAATTTTTGCTTGCTCCGAGGTCTGTCTCTTAAGATTTTCGTTTTCCGTTCTTAGCGACTTATTCATCACAATGCTATTGTTGATATCCGTCAACTTTTCAACTATCAGATTGACATTTTTCTGGGTTTCAAGCCATTGCGCATGGCCATCATTATTGGAACGCCAAACTGAGTAAACAAAAACCATCAAATTAATTATTGTTAAAAAAATGACAACACAAGTCAGACCGATGTTTTTTTTCGAAAACTTTCTTGTATCGTCACCCGACAATTTTATTTCAGCAGCAATTTCTGTTTGAATTTCATTCGTTTTGACCATGAACTTAGTGGTTTGGACAGACGCATCAATTAACTTGTCGAGCCTATTGGATAGTTCCTTGAAGGGCTTTAGGTTTTTTTCTTCTATTTTTTTCCAATCGATTTCTGGAACCTTCGGTTCGACCACTCTTAATGAGAGAGGTTGTACAGTCTGCATACTTTCCATTGTTCTATTGAGATAATCGCCCCATGCTAACGTATTTTTTATGCTATTCTCTAACGGGCTCGAAAAGGCCTGAAAACCGCGCAACATTTTCTCCATTTGTTTTTTTCGCTTTTCTTCTTTCTTTATGTACAATCTTGTCAAATATTGAGTATAAGTTTCATCTTGATTTTGAGGATACTCAATCTCGCCGTACTCGCTATGCTGGACCGCTTTCCCTTCATTATCTTTTTTGGTTTTCCACATCAATTTTTTGAACAAATATTCGCTATTTTCAACATATAGTTTTGCAATCGCTTCCATATCATCGTTCGTTAATGAGGAAATATCATCATTGGTTAATAAAGGCTTATCTGGTTTGTACTTTCCTTCTTTTAATGAAGGTTCAAAAAAACAAATGTGACGAACAAGTTTCCTGATGAAATCAGTAGGTTCACACTCGCTAATCGGCTTACCCAAATCTTTGTACAACTGCTCCTCACCGCCGCAGGTAATGCCAAATACGCATATTTCACCAATAGCCGTAGTAATACAGCCATGCAACTCTTGTTTAAGATTAAGAATCAATTCTCGTAAATTAGCCATTGGATATAAGCCTCACCCTTTTTAAAAAACCAGGAACAGTCATCTATTTTTGCTTTCTAACTTTTTACTTACCTCTCAATTCTACCCCCAAAATCGCCTGCTTTTCAACAAATAATTTTACCCGCAGGGTTTAACATTTTTGATTTCGCGCAGCGTCTCGGCGTAGTCCACCGGACGAAACCGGATTGATTTTTTATTTGCTTCTCCTATCCCCTAAACCCTATCCGCTCCTCCACCTTCAATTATCAATAATCAATAATCGATTATCAATCAAAAGTGCACCCACTCTTCATCGAATACGGGGGAAAATAAAATTTTTTTCAAATCCCCTTACCCTTTATCCCATAATAACTTATCTCTTTTTTGCCTGCCCTTCGTAGCCCGCAGGGCGAAGTAGGGTCGACTCAAACACGCATCTCCGCCCAATTATGGGAAGATTCTACGTCCCTGTATTGGAAGTGTAGTGTTTTATGGTAATGCTGTTTCGGTCATTAACATTTCGGTCATTAGGATTCTTGCCCGCCTCTGGCGGGTGAATTTCGGACTTGTCCGCTATCCGTGTGGCGGATTTCGAATTTTTTGCAGAAAATCTGTGGTTTGATTTTATTTAAGTCCTTGTTATGACAATACTTAATCAAAAACGCTGGTGTCTTCTGATGCACTTTGGATGCGTTCTGATTACATCTGGATACCTTCTGATTACAACTGATAACAACTGATAACATCTGATAACAGCGTAGATTCTTCTACAATCGTTAAATTTTACCCATCTTGTCAAAGGCGGAATTCTATTTTCCAAGTTTCAGCAGTTTTTCTGCAATTTTCAATGCAGCGTCTTTTCGGGCAATTTCTGCGCAGGCCTGTTTCATTTCCAATCGCATCAGGTCATCCCTCATCAGCTCCTCCAGCTCCTCCCACAGCCATTCGGCCCGGTCGGTCTCATCGGGGACGTCATCGACTATTATTGCTGCGCCGGCCTCGACTAATTTGCCCGCATTCAGGTATTGGTGCATATCTTTATGATATGGGTAAGGCATACATATACTCGGCAAGCCGGCAGCGGCATACTCGGCTACGCTGACGGCGCCGCTTCTGCCGATTGCCAAATCAGCGGCGGTGAGCAAATCCGGCATATTGTCACAATAATCCAGAACCTTGTGGCTGATTTTCACTGCGGCGTAACCATCTTTGACCTTTTCAAAATTTGCCCTGCCTGCCAAATGAACTATCTGCCAGGAGTCGGCAAATTCGCCCAGCTTGCCCAGCAGTGAGCATATTGTTTTGTTGATGTTTTCTGAGCCGCTCGATGCGCCGGTAATAAGCAGAATCTTTTTATTTTTATCTAACCCCAGTTGCTGCCTTATCTTATCCGGCTGAGGATTTTCAAAACCGCTGCGCAGGGGGCAGCCGACAACATTGATTTTGGTTTTGCCTTTGCGAAAATAGCGGCTGGCGTCCTCAAACTGCAAAAAAATCTCGTCGGCCCAGCGGCCTATCAGTTTATTTGCCCGGCCCGGCACTATATCAACATTTATAAGTGCAAGCGGTGTTTTTAGTTTGTGGGCAGCCCGGCAGACCGGCGCCGCCACAAATCCGCCAACGCCGACAACTACAACATTTTTACCTTCAGTAATCGCTTTTTCAGCGATTCGGCAGCTTTCCAAAAATGATTTGAAAAAACTAATCAATCCCCGAAGCGAAAAGCCTTTTGCCGGAAGCTGGGTGTATGCAAAACCGGTCTGCGCAAGTATTTGCGAGTCGATAGGTCGGCTGCTGCAAAAAAATCGGATTTTGGCATCCGGGCAGAGGCTGGTTAGTTTTTCTGCTACGGCCAGGGCGGGGTAGATGTGGCCGCCGGTGCCGCCGCCCGCAAAGAAAAAGCTGCGGTCGCTCATTGCGGTTTCTCCTGCGGCGTTAATTTAGGGGATTGTTTGGCGATATTGAGCAGCAGGCCGACAGCGGCGGATGAAAGCAGCATACTTGTTCCGCCGGCGCTTACAAACGGCAGCGGTATGCCTTTTGTCGGCAGCACGACCGTAACCACGCCGATATTGAGAGCAGCCTGAATGGCAACTGCCATAACTATACCGGCTGCAAGGAGTTGGCCAAAGCGGTCGCGGCATCGCATAACAACCAAGATGCCCAGCCAGACAAAAATAATGAACAGCAGTATGACGGTTACGGTGCCGATGAAGCCGAGTTCCTCGCCGACGATGGAAAAGACAAAGTCGGTGGTGTCTTCCGGGAGGTGGCCGTATTTGCAGATACCTTCGCCGAGCCCCTTTCCCCACAGGCCGCCTGAGCCGAGAGCGATGAGCGACTGACCGGCCTGATAGGCGGCGGAACTTGCGTGGCCATCAGGATTTAGGAATGCGGAGATTCGCTGTAACCTGGCGGGCGAGTGAAGCAGAGCAGCGGCAAAGGCAGCGGCGCCGACAGGCAAAAGTGTGGCGATGTGCCATAATTTTACACCGGCGATTATCAAAATCAGAAAACTCAAAAGCGCTATAAGCGCTGCTGTGCCAAAGTCTTCGATAATTACCAGGCCGACAATCAGGCCTATAATCAGGCAGGCAGGGATAAATCTTTTGCGATATAAGGTCAGTTCGGCACTGTACTTGTCGCAAAATACGGCAAGGAATATAATCAGCGACCACTTGGCCAGTTCTGACGGCTGGAAACTGATGGATATTGGGCCGGCGGGAATCCGCAGCCAGCGGCGGGCGTTGTTTATCTCGATGCCGATTTTGGGAAACAAAACGAGTATAAGTAACCCTGTGCTAAAGACTAACAGATGGGGGGGTAAGGACTTAAGCCATCTGTCGGCAACGGCGAGTCGGCGGTAATTAAGGCAGGAGACGATATACATAATGGCAACGGCCAACGGGAAAAAGAGGATTTGCCGCAGGGCAGGAAAGTTGTAAAAATGGCGTAAGTCGAGTTCCTGAACGAGGTTGGCACTGGCGGAGAAAACAAAAACCGTGCCGATAGCCATCAGCAGGGCAACGACCATCGCGATGCCATCGGCGACCGAGGTGTTTTTTGTTTCTGTAACCATTTGATTGGACAATAGTTATAGCAAAATTCGTTTTAAACAGCAGCAGGTTAGATTATAAAGTATATTCGGCAGAAATGAATAAATGACAGCAAAAATAATGGTTTTGGGCGTTAATGGAGGACACAAAGAAAAAAGGGTTTTGGTAAGATGGGTAAAATTTAACGATTGTAGGGGCTGGAAAAAGTGTGAAAAAGTGAGAAAAAATGCGAAAAATTTCGAAATTTTGCAAAAAATGTATGCGATTTTGCGAAAATAAGGTATGGTTTTTGCGAAATTTTTGTGCGTTTTGCGAGTTGAAAAAAAGTTTGTAGAAAGGATGAAAATTTTGGGATTTTTTCAAAAAGAGAACTACGTAAGTGATTGATTATCAGTTACTTATGATTGATTTGTGGTGGGGGGCGGACCCGGCTTCGCTAATGCTACGCTGCGGCAAGGGAGCGAACAGTGGACAGGCAAGCGGCAACGTAAAATAAGGACTTACGGCAAATCATACCACTTAGTGGTATGATTTGCCGGGATAAAAGTGCGTTTTCAGGGTAAAAATGCAGGTGTCGGTGGGCGGGCAGCAGACCCGCCTTCGCTCTTTGAGCTACGGCGTGGCAGGCCCGGCTCGCCTACGGCGAGTAAACTTCGACTACGCCGCGGCAAGCCCGGCAAACGGAGCGGCGGACAAGCAGCAAAATGCAAAAATTTTTAAGTGCGGATTAGGGCTGGAATGATGTGGTGTCGCCGGATTTACCAACTTGAAAAAACGTGTCGTCAATCACCCTCTACGCATTCTATCTGTGCTTTTCTACAAACCTGTTAAGCGATTTGCGCCAAACATCCGGGTTATACCAGAAGCATCCATAACATCCCCGCTCGTCGTTTGCAGGATATTGTGTGTCCCACTTTGGACCACCAACAGCAAAGAAATTGATACCTATAAATGTGCCTCGTTCTCCCGTCTTTGCGCAATGTTCGCAATAACGGCTTTTCCAAAGATTATGCTGGCGAGTAAGAAGCTGGAACTTCACGTGAAGTTGTTCCTCAGACATATTGGGGTCGTAAGATTCGTCTCTCGCCCAGCGCACCTGCGGAAATCTATGGTCTACCTCTAACTGGTTGGGTAACATTTCCCGCAGCGTTATAGCCTCGATATTCTCGTAATGTTTTAAGACTCTTTTTCGTAAATCTTCCGGCAGCTGCATTCTGACAAACGAAGCTTTTTCAGGTTCTGTCGAAACCAGCCGGCGATGCATAGTTTTGTCCTGACACACTTCGCAGAAGGTACTTTGATTCTCAATAGTAAAACCGTGTTGCCGAATAATCTGGATTGTCCTTATCATCGCTGAACCGGAGAAGCTTCTGTCAGGTCGTAATCTACAACTTCGAGCTGTCTGCCTTCTCCATCGCGCACCGTTTCTCCTGTTTCGGTGTCAAAGAGTGAAACGACTAACTTGTCTTCTAATTCTTCTTTTGACAGTGAGGAGGAAACGTTTGCTAGGATTGTAATCTGATAGTCCTGCATTTTAGGAATTGCTTTTGTTTTGGACACAACATTCTACCCTAATTGTATGTGGTTAAGTTTGTTATTCTGTAACTACTTGCTTAAACGCTACATCTCGGTTATGAACCTTATATTTGAACAATAGGATACCTCGTTCATTGAAGTCGGCGGTTGATGCTTTTTTAACGGTCTCCTCAGAAAAATCATAAGCAACCAATATGGCTTGAATCATTTCGGTTTCACCGTTAGCAAGACGTCCGCTTGCCCACTGCGAATATCGAATAAGTTGGCCTACATCTTTCGGCTGAGCAATATCTTTTTTGAGTTCTACAACAGAATATTTATAACGCAACGGCACCGTTGTGTATCGAAAATTCTTATGGAATACCAAAAGGTCTATATTCTTTTGAGTAATGTGGTAAGGGATATTGTTTGCAAACCACTCAATATCCTCGGGTGGTCCAAAAACCGGTTCTATGTTCCTCTTATCCCTTAATCTTTCGAGAATGTGCCCTCTTAGGTAGTCCTCCAGTGCAACCCGTTCGCTGCTATTGAATAGTGGCAAACCCACTTCTTGAACTCTTGACGGAACATATGGGTCAAATGCGTAATTGCTATCCCTGCCATTTACCTTAACAAGTAATTCTAATAATGCTTCGGCAGCCTCTGGAGTTATCGTGTTACATCCACGAGCACCTTGACTTTTTCTATAAGCCCACACCCAAAAGACACTCTCATAGTGAGGAGTCGAGAATAGCAGATCTTCAGGAATCGGCTTTGGGAAATAGTAAAGGCATTCCAGTCGGATCCGTAACGGCCATTGTTTATCAACTTGAAGGCCATCACGGTTTTGAACAGTAGTTGTGTCAAAGAACAATGGACTTGATACTTTATAAACACCGTGGAATCCTATCTGCCTCTCATACAAGAATACTAAATCACCAACACTCAAACCCAGCATATCGACGAGCATCTTCAAATAGGGTTTGCGTCCGTTTGAGGAATCGACCCATTCGTCGAAAGTCTCTGGGCAATCAGGCATACCAATACCCCAGAAAAGCCGGTCGCGGCAAACAGGATATGTATCAGGATTCGTAATAAGAACGTGGGCATTCATAACAGCCTCATTACAAAAAACAGTTTTGCTCTACCTTGATTGTATCTCCATTACCATGTATGTTTAGAACACCTATTTTGTCGGTTTTAACACTGTGCAGATTACTTTGAAGATATAATACCGCGGTTCTAAGTTTAGATAAGCATTCTTGCTCTTTAAATTGTCGAATTACCTCTATAAACTTCGCTTTGTTAACAAACAATGGGGTATCTGTTCGACTCACTGCAATCTCTCCCAAAAACGACTGGGCAGCAGTTTCGTGAATCTTTGTAATCATTTCTCCGGCCTCCATCATTACAAAATCCCGTTAAAGAAAATCCGGGAACACCATACCAAAAGCCAAATCTTCCAATGGTAGTGTAACGTTAAACAGGAAAAAGGGCAAGAAGGAACCCGGCGATAAATCCGCCGGAGGGCGGAGCTAAATACAAACGCACAAACGGCCCCCGATAAAGGCATTCGAGGGCAGGCGGGTGGTGAAAAAGGTTTAAGCGGGCGGATGGGTCGGACCTTTCGGACCCCGGCCAACGAATTGCTGGGGCAGGCAGGTAGGACATATCGGACGGATACATAGAAAGCAACCCCGCACCAATCTTTTTAGATGTTTGGTGGAATGACAAAAAAAGAGACCCGTTCGACTCGCTGCGCTCGCTCAGGGTGACTCCGATACACATCATCGGAGTCAGATTGCCACGGCTGCCTCACAATGACCCGCCTTCGCTCTTCGAGCTACGGCGAGCGGGCGTGGTCGCCGTGGCCTACTTCGCCGAAGCGGCTACGAAGGCCAGGCCGGCGACCGCTAAACAAAAAGCGAGCCTAACGCGGGGTTATTCGTGGCGGAGGGACTCGATGGGGTCCATATTTGCGGCACGGCAGGCAGGATATAATCCGAAAACTATACCCACAGTGGCACTGATGCCAAATGAAAGCAGTAAAGAGCTGCCGGTAATGACCGTAGGCATTTGGCTGAACCGCTCAACCATAAACGGAATGACAGAGCCTAAAACAATCCCCAGTAAGCCGCCGGTGAGGGTCAAGAGCAGGGTTTCAGAGAGGAACTGGACGACGATATCCCTCTTTCTTGCGCCGAGGGCCCTGCGGATGCCAATTTCGCGTGTGCGCTCGCTGACGGTGGCGAGCATAATGTTCATAATTCCTATGCCGCCGACCAGAAGCGAAATCGTAGCGATAGAGCCGAGGACAATACTGAAAATCCATTTTCTGTGAGCAGCTTCGCGCAAAAGTTCCAAAGGTACTACTACCCGATAATCTTTTTTGCCGTTGTGGAGGCGTTCGAGCAATGTGCCGATGATGTCGCGCACCGGCAGGACCTGCGCGGTCGAGCCGACCTTGATGGTTATCTTTTGCAGCTCCACTTTTGACATATTGCGGCTGCCTGCGCTGTAGCTGCCTGAATATTCGGGGAATCTGTTTTTTGCGGTTGTCAGGGGGACATAAATATTACCGACTATGCCTCTGCCGAGGCTTGAGCGGGTTGTTGCGCCGCTTGAGAGTCCCTGCTCGTCTGTTTTAGCCGCCGGTGCAGCCACGCCCGCGACTTTGTATGAACTGCCTTGTATCGTAATATCTTTGCCCAGGGGGTCTTCGAACATAAACAAACCTTCAGCCACCTCGCTGTCGATTATGCAGATGGTATGCTGCCGGCTCAGGTCGATACTGGTGAGGAATCGGCCTCTAATCATATCCAGCGGCGAGATTTCGGTGTACCAGGGGACAGTGCCGATAATCTTGACGGGTACTTTACGGTTAAAGTATCTGGCCTCGTGGTCTATCTGTCGAATCGGCACGACCACCAGAATATCCGGTATCGTATTGCGGATTGATTCTGCATCCGTATACGTCAGGCCGTAACTGACGACGGCGCTTCCACTTTTGCTGGTGTCGGTTTGTTCCTGCGGCGGCTCGACGGTTTCGATAATCAGGTTCGTGCTGCCGAGCTTTGCTATGGCCTGCTGTGCCTCACGGCTGGCGCCTTCGCCTATCGCCAGCATCGCAATTACCGAGCACACGCCGAACACAATCCCCAGCGTGGTCAGCATCGAGCGCAGCCGGTGCATCCACAGGCTTTTTATCCCGGATTTGAACGTTCGCTTCAGCTTAAATATCAGCATAAGACTACGCCTCGGTATAAACATCCTGTTTGATGCGGCCATCAAACATATATATGATTCGCTGAGCGCGTGCGGCAATCTCGGTATCGTGGGTAACAACAATGATGGTTTTACCCTGCTTATGCAAATCATCGAGGATGTTCAAAATCTCCCTGCCGCTGGCGGAATCGAGATTACCGGTCGGCTCATCGGCCAGGATAACAAGCGGGTCGTTTGCCAGCGCCCTTGCAATTGCGACGCGCTGCTGCTGACCGCCGCTTAACTGGTAAGGCCGGTGTTCGAGCCTGTCACTTAGGCCGACTATTTCCGCCAGCTTCGCCGCCCGCTCGGCGCTTATATGTTCGGAAAAACCCTGGTAATACATCGGCATCTCTATGTTTTCTATGACGTTGAACTGGTCTATCAGGTTAAAGGACTGGAATACAAAGCCGATACTCCTTCCGCGTATCTGCGATAAGCGGTCGTCATCGAGCAAAGAAACGTCCTGGCCGTCGAAAAGGTATCTGCCGCTGGTAAGCCTGTCGAGGCATCCAATGAGGTTGAGCAGGGTTGATTTTCCGCATCCGCTCGGCCCCATAATGGCGACGTATTCGCCTTTGCCGACAATCAGGTCGATGTCACGCAGTACCCGCAGCTCCACCTCGCCGAGCAGATAACTTTTGCAAAGCTGTTCCATCGCCAGAATCGGCGTATCGGCCTGAATTTCAGAAGGTTTCGAAAATGGGTGCATTGCCGGCTCTCTTATTTCTGTTCGCCCTGGCGTTGCGACGGGCGATTTTCGTGTGTTCTGGATTTGTCCCTGGCCGGCGGTTCTGTGGGCTGCGGCAAATCTGCGGGCGCCTTGCCGACCTGTGCCGATTGGCCCTGTGGCAGCGGTTTTTCATAAGCTGTGGATTTGCCTTTGACTGCCGGTCCAGCCAGTCGCGGCGGATTCAACAGCACTTTTTCGCCCTCTGCCAGCCCGTTTTTGATTTCAACAAAATCCGTATTAAAAGCGCCGGTCTGGACCTCACGGCGTTCCTGACTTTTACCGGTCGCCACATAACAGAATTTTTTGCCTTCAATGTTAGTCACGGTCTGAATAGGCACGCTGATTACATTTTTCAGCTCATCAACAATTATCTCGACTTTGCCGGTCATACCGGTTTTGAGGAAGTCGTAAGTGCCGTCAATGCTCACATCGGTCGTATATACCTTCAGGTCGGGACTCCAAAAGTCCGTCTGGTCGGACATCGGCGATTTTTTCAACACTTTGCCGGTGAAAACCTTGTCCGGGAAGGCGGCTATGGTTATGCGGGCCTTCTGTCCGAGTTGGATTTTATCTATCCAGGTCTCGTGAATCTTGACCTCGGCTTTCATTACCGATTGGTCTGGTATTGATATTATGCTCTGCCGTTCTCTGACTTCACTGCCCACCTCTATCAGCCTTTGCTGTCTCTGAAAGCGGTCCAGCATACTCGAAGAATAGACCACCTGTCCCGGTGACGGCGCTTTTATGATGCAGCCATCGAGCTGCCTGCGCACCTTTTCCAGAAGCTCTTTCTGCAATGCGTATGTGGCCTGGCTGCTTTGAAATTTTGCCTGCGCCTGTGCAAGTTTTGAACGTGCGCCTGCCCTGACTCGCTCCAGCTCACGTCCGGCCTCCTGATAATCGCTCAAAAGTTTCTCAGCATCTTTGGGAAACTGGTACTTTACGAACAAGTCCCTGGCCGTTTTGGCCTTTTCTCTTTCGATTTTTTTATTTTCCCTGTCTAATCTGTCTGCCTCTTTTTCGCTGAATGAGATGTATTTCTTTTCGAAAAGCTTCTGCGTCCATTCGAATTTGTTGTTGGCAAGCTCAAGGTTCTGCTCCTTGAGGTAAATATCACCATCAAGCTCCCGCAGCTTTTGCAGCGCCTCGCCGCCAAGATTGGGGTCTTCGGTCAGCCGGTCGATTTCATCATCATTTGCATCCGCAGGATTTATTGTCCCCGTTATAAGCCTCCGGCCTATAATCTCGCCAAGATATTTTTGCAAATCCATCGAGGCAAACCTGACCTTCATTTCGCCGGCCTGAATGTCGGTGGCATTCTGCTGTTTCTGGATTTCGAGCGATTCTTCGGCCTCGGTAAGGCCTGCCTGTGCCGATGAAAAATTCAGCTCCTGCTGCGTCAGTTTCGCCTTTATATCCGAAGAATCCAGCTCTACAAGCACTTTTCCGCTGTTGACGTCTTCGGCAGTAATGTAAGTCCCTTCAGGAACGATGTTAATTATGGTTGTCCTGCCTTCCACCTCGCAGCGTATGTCTTTCGAGTTAAGCGCCTTGATGTCTCCGCTTTCAGTTACACTGATAGTCAAATCGCTGCGACGAACCATAAATGTTCCCGCAGCATCATCCACCACTGCTGATGAATCACCCGATAGCCCCCACAAAAATAAGAGCGCAGCCAGTCCCGCAATCGCCGCCGCCAGAACCAGAACCCAGCGGAACCTTTTTATAAACGCCGATTTGTTATTGTGTTCGGTCATAACTATTTCTCCCACATACCATCCGGCCTGACCTGCAAGACGCCGATATCGCTGAAAAATTTCATTTTTGCAATCGTATGGTCTATCAAAGCGGCCGTCAGGCCGTTTTGCGCCGCCAGCAGGGCGGTCTGTGCGTCCAGCAAATCACGTGCTGTCAGCCTGCCTGCCTCTAATAGTAACGATGTGCTCTCGACACGCTTTTCGGCCAGCTCAACGCCGTTTTTCTGAATCTGGTACTGCTCCGCAGATTCCAGCAACTGGCGATATGCCTGGCGAACCTCCAGTTTAACCGTATCAATACTATTATCATAATCCCGCTGCTGCTGCATCAATGCAATAAGCGATTCGCGATAGATGTTGCGTTCGGCCAGGCGGTCTAACGGCAAATCCGCCTCAAAACCGAAACTATAAGTGCCTTTATGAAACTGCAACCTTTCGTATTCAGTATCTTTGGTTGAAGGCACAGCAGCGTTGCCGACAAGGTTCAGGTCGGCTTCGAGGCCGTTGGCGGCCACCATAATCTTGCGTGTCGCATCATCGACGCTGTCGACCCTGTTGGCCAAATCCAGCCGGCTGACCAATGCTGTTTCGATTGCCGCATCAACCGTATAATTCGGCTCGCTCACGCCTGACGCCTCCAATGCTCTCAGCTCGTTCTGGTCAAGCTCCACGTTGGCATCTGTCGGCAAAGCCAGCCTTATCTTAAATTCATCGAGCTGCTGCTCGTATTTTTCCACTGCCCGAACATAATTATCTTTTGCCGACAGCACATTCTGTTCAGCCTGGTCAACCTCATAAAGGTTTCTCCTGCCGGCCTGCGCCTCCATCTCCATACGGTCTTTCGACTCGGCAACTCTCTTATAATTGTCTTCAGCATTGGTTACCGCATCTCTCTGCTGCAGGACGCGATAATAGTCACTTATAATCGAGACCACAAACGTCTGGCGGTAACGATTGAAGGATCGCACCTGGTATAAAACGTTCCGCTCGGCCTGCGTGAGGTTTTCCTGCGCCACTTCTCTGCCGGCGCCTCGAAGCAGCGGCTGCGTGATACTTGCGCTAAGAACCGAGCCCAGCGATGTCCGCGGGTCGCCGGTAAGAAATCTCGCCCAGTCGAGAGCGATGCTGGTGCTGATTTGTCCGCCATCGGCCAGCATTTGGTTAAAACCTATTTTGGCATCAGCGTTTGCAGTTTCAGAATTTTCTCCGGTTATGTCCGGGCTTTTGTTGTAGGCGGCGTCGATGGTGCCGAACCATTGTCTGGCAAATTGATGGCGGGCCAGTGTTAAATCAAGGGCTGTTAAATAAAGCGATTCCTTCTGGCCTTGGTAATCGCGATTGCAGGCGGTGGCCATTGCAGCCGCTTCAGAAAGGCTTATTACGCCTGAAGTTACGGCTTGCGGTTTGACATCATTGGGCGACGGCGGGGCGTCGCCGACGGTGTAATTGACTTTTTCGCCGAACCTGTTTTGCCACTTGCCGTCGATGATTTTGTAAACCTGCTCGTCGGCCTGTGCCTTGTAGAACTGCGGGCTGCAACCACTTATTATACCGACACTTATAGCACCGCAAAGTGCGCAGCATAACACTCGCATCACAAGCCTGAGCCTGTAAAGCATAGAAAAACCCTTCTCCTGCATCGTTTTGGGCTGAGTAAAGCTGCCCGAAGTTTTGTGTATGTCATTATAGCACAAAAGGTTACAAAATAAAAGAGAAAAATGAATCGCTCTTGTTACCGGATACGAGCCGCTATGAATAATAGACGCAGGCCGGCGGGAAAATGTTGCAGTAAAATCCTGAAATTTAAGGGTTTATATGCGAAATTTTTCAAACGGGTAATGCGTAAATAACGCAGGGATTGCGATAAAGTTTTGTTAAGATAGGTAAGATTTAACGATTGTAGGGGCTGGAAAAAGTGTGAAAAAGTGAGAAAAATTGCGAAATTTTGCGAAAAATGATACGTTTTTTGCGAAAAATGTATGCGATTTTGCGAAATTTTTGTGCGTTTTGCGAGTTGAAAAAAAGTTTGTAGAAAGGATGAAAATTTTGGGATTTTTTCAAAAAGAGAGCTGCGTAAGTGATTGATTATCAGTTAGTTATGATTGATTCGTAGTGCGTTGTGCGGGGGCGTATTGCGCAGCACAGAGAGCGAACAGCGGACAGGCAAGCGGCAACATAAAATAAGGACTTACAGCAAATCATACCACTTAGTGGTATGATTTTTCAAGATAAAAGTGCGTTTTCAGGGTAAAAATGGGGGTGTCGGTGGGTGCGGCGGGGGTAGGGGCTCGTGGCTTGTGACTCGTGGCTCGTGATTCGTGGCTTGTGGATCGGGGAGTTGGCGGAGGCGGGCAAGAAGATTGTCGAATGATGCCTACGGCACATAAATCCGCCCCGCCACAGGCGGGTAAACCCGCCAGACGGAGTGGCGGGTAAACTGCGGCGGATAAATATCGAATATTGAATGTTGAATTTCGAATAACGAAGTGAAAAACAAAGCGGGACGGCGGAATTGAGAATTTAGAAGTGAGAATGAAGAATTGAGAAAATTGTCGAATGGTTCGCCGCTTATTCATTCGGCTTCCGGTTCAACCACGCGACAGATGTCCTTTCCGCAATGCTGACATTTCCCCAGGAGAACCAGGTCTTTGCCCTTCATTTCTGCGGTTTCAAGAATGATTGTTACAGGGCCGTGACATCTGCCGCAGAAAACATTGTCGAGTATCTTCTTCTTCGCCCATTCGGGTATTTTCTCCCACCGTCGTCGGGCCTGCGGTGTGAACGGGTCTTCGGGTTGGATAGGTTGTATCATCTTTCTCCTTCAGCAAAGGCCGTTCTAAACAGCGAACTGATTAAAAACTTGTACGCCTCTGGCGTATTCATCCGCCTTTAGAGGACAAAGAACGGGGGATAACACTACTTCTCATCAATGACGTCCGCGAAGCGGTCTGAATCCGGCGCAGAAGATTGTTAGGTTGCTAAATGAGCATTTTCAATCCATATTTTCTTGGATACTATGGTGAAGTTCTTGCTGCATCCTGATAATTAGAGCATCTTCGGACTTAGCTACCCTTTCGGGATACTTATTCACCGCACGCTCAATCATTTTTTTCTGCGCATCAGAAAGACGGCTCGAAGCTGCATCACACTTCCTTGTAAACTCTAAAAGATTTTGATAATATCCACCCCATCCGATGCCAGTAGGGCTAACAATGCCAAATGTCTGATTTGGATACACCTGTGTTCCCATGGATACCGGCAAATCTGGGGGAGATATCATGGAGATAATCTGAACTCCCGCAAGGTTTGAAAATACATACGCCTTTTCGAATTTTTCAAATAGATAATAGGCAGCAGTCCTCAGAACTCTAAGGATGAGGTTTGGGTTATTCTCGAGCCCTGCGGCGAGGAGAACTTCGTTACACAAAATGACGTGGTGGCTATGTTTTCCCATGATGAAATTTGGCGTCCGAAGGAGATAGTTCCTCCATTCGGTTTCAAGCTTGCTTAACTTGCCCTCCCACTTCTTTGCAAGTGGATGCTCAACAAGCTGCATAATCCAAAGAACTCTCAGGCTTACTGATACCGCGAATCTTCCGAGACGACCGTCAACGGGAATGGTCCTAAGATTGTTTTGTTTGAATGGATAGAAGACCGTATTAGCGAAGAATGTCTCCGCTTCGTTTAATACTAACTCGCAGCGGTTGCATAGGAGTTTTCTTTTGTCGAGGTCTTGAGATCTGCTTGTTTGGCCATTTTCGTCAACAGCAGTTAAGAATCCGGTCGCAGACGTATCCTTCAGATATTTGCCAACAAATCGAGGCAGTACGTGACTAACCTGAAGATCATCACTGTCTTGGCAAAGTTTGCAAAGATTACTCACTGACTTCGTCCTCTCGGCAACCCAGCATAATAGTATACAACCCATTACGCCTGAGGCGTATGAATACGCCAGCGGCGTATAAACCCGCCACACCCGCCAGTCAAACGGCGGGTAAACTCCAGCGGGTAAATTTGATAGGAATATAGTATAAGGGGAAAGCGAAAGACGTAAAGCGGAAAATTAGAAGCCATAATTCAAGATTAAAAACGTGGATTCCCTCCTTCGTCCCGATTCCGATAAATCGGAACATCGGGACTACGGAGGGCAGGCCCTACTTCGCTCTAAACGGCAGGGCTTCCACCTTCGCCATTCTCCTTCGCTGAAGCTTCGGAGAAACCGGCTACGGCGGACAAGCGTAATGACAAAACATCGGCTATCGGCGAAAAACAGCAACAGGAACATCTCATAAAAGTTGCAATATTTCAAACATTTTCAATTTTTGCAAAAATTATAAGATTTTTCTTGAACTTAAGGCGGTTAATTGCGATAATATATAAAGTAGAAAGTCATTGCGAGGACGCTCGTTAGGCCGAAGCAATCTAAAAAATACACCGAAGACAACGGTAGGGCAAAGGCGAGATTGCTTCGCTTCGCTCGCAATGACAAAGAGCGTTTTCTACAAGACAATGTGAAGGGAAACTAAAAAATGACTACCCTAAGTATGACAAATGCAAGGCATAATTTTACCGATATCGCAAACAAGGTGATTTTCGGCCATGAGCGAATATGCATCAAAAAGAACAAAAAAGCGGCTTTTGCAGTCGTGCCGATAGAAGATGTGGAGGTGCTGGAGGCGCTGGAGGACAAAATCGACCTGAAAGATGCGATGAAGGCGCTCAAAGAACCCGGAAGCATCGGCCTGAAGGAATTCAAGAAGAAACTCGGAATTTAGCACGCTAAAACCGACCGATTTTTTGTTTAGACACGGATTAACACTGTAAATAGGAAATCTGGATTCCTGCTTCCGCAGGAATGACGAATTTTCGATGTATACTGTCGAATTAAAACCTGCGGCGCAGAGGTTCATAGCGGCCCAGCCCAAAAAGATACAAAGGCAGCTTATCGAGCAAATAGAAGCTCTTGCACATAACCCACGCCCTGCGAACAGCAAATTATTACACACAAAGGAAAAGCTATACCGTGTGCGCAGCGGCAATTACCGCATCATTTATCAAATCCAGGACAGAAGGCTGCTCATCGTTGTTATCAAGGTCGGCGACCGGAAAGACATCTATAAACATCTCGGCTACTAATTTTCCGGCGGAAACGGGCATATCAGTAGTAATACGGGGGTTTTTGCCCGGCTTCGTTTTGCAACTACGCGGCTTTGGCTTGGCCTACGCCGAGGCAAGCGCCGAGGTCCCGCCACACGGATGGCGGGTAAACTTCGCTGCGCTCAGAATGACAAGGTTGGGAGGCGGGTGGTGAAGGGGACAGGTAAAGTCTGAAATTTGGGGTTAAAGAATCAACTAAAAGCGATAGGTGAGCTTTACGCCGACAGTCCGGCCATCCTGGTCGATATGGTCCTGCACATGGTCCGAGCTGGCTGAATAGCTGTATTTTTTATCAAACAGATTAAATACGCCCACCGCTACTTCCAGATTCTTTATCAGATTCTGATATGTCAGCGTCAGGTTGGTTACGCCAAAGCCGCCGATAGTTCCGCCCTGGGTTGTTTTCGCTTTTCCTGTGTACTGTGTTTCTATACCTGCAAAGAGCTTGTCTTTTATCAGCGGTGCGATGAGATTAATCTTGACCAGATGCTGGGGCGAGTTCGCCATAATCTCGTGAGTGTCCATAAGCTCCGCTCTGACGTAGCTGTAGCTGGCTTTGCCTTTTATTCCGTTTTGCCATCTTTTTTCGATTTCGACTTCGCCGCCCGTTCCAGTTATGCCATCGGTATTGATATAGACTGGAAACGGGACCTGCTGTTTGATTATAAAATCTTCGAGCTTGTAGTAGAATCCTGTTGCGGTTATTTTTGTTGCATTGTCGAGGTTGTGCTCCAGCACGACTTCATACGTCGTTATGGTTTCCGGCTTCAGACCTTCATTTTTGGAAGGAACATCGTAGTATTTTTCAGCGGTGGTAGGAGGTCTGAAAGCCTGTCCATAGAGCAGCTTAAGGGTGGTATCATCCGAATAGTTGCAGACAAGCCCGATTCTCGGATTTGTGGTATTTCCGATGGTCTGGTACTCATCATACCGCACGCCGGCATTCAACAGCAAATTGTCGAGGATGCGGTATTCGTCCTCCACATAAGCGCCCCAGTTCCAGAGGTGTCTGTTATCATCAGTATAAACTACGCTGTCCCAGTTTTTCCGAAACTCTTTTTGATTATAGCAAAAGTCACCGCCCCATGTGATTTTATGTCGTTCGAGCGGTTTTGCCGTGAACATCAGCTCGTCCCGCCACCATCTGCCTCTCCACATATCCTTGTTGACGTAGGTATCTCCGTCAGCATATACATATCGTCCATCATAATCAAAATGATGATAGGTAGCCTTGTTTGTAACAGAAAATGTGTCAGAAAACGCATGGTGGTATGTCAGTCCGACCAGTGTCATTTTGTCTAATGTTTTGCTTCGATGGTCGTTAAAAACCTGATAAAAAGAAGCGGTTGGAATCTCTTTTTCCCTAACGACATTTGCCGTAATGAGACTCCAGTCGCCGAAGGTTACTTTGGCAAACAGATTGCGAGCGCTCTCGCCGTCATTATCCACATTGCCATAGTTGGTGGAGGGGTCGTCAAACTCACGGTAATATAATTCGTGCCCATCGCTGCCGAGGTCGCTCGCAGAAACCAATATGTCCAATCCGTTATCAAATATATTGCCGTATGTCAGTCGTTCTTTCTGCGTCTGGTAGGTGGCGATTTTTCCCGACACTTCGGCGCCTTTGTAGTTTTTTCCGTTTTTGGTTATGACGTTCACCACGCCGAACATCGCATCGGCACCGTATAGAGACGATGCCGGACCGCGTACGATTTCAACCCTTTCAATAAGGTCCACATCTAAAAGAAAATCATTGCCGAAATATGTCGAGCCGCTGATGTTTTCGCTGACACGGTGTCCATCGATGAGTACCAGCACTCTGTTGTAGTAGTCGGTTGCCGGCCCGACTCCGCGGACGTTGAGATAGGTGTAGTTTCGGTCGTTGAAGACATGAAAGCCTCTGACACTTTGCAAGATGTCCGCCAGTGTGCGGTAGCCGTACAAGCGGATTTCATCGGCGGTGATGACGGTTACGGAGGCAGGCGCTTCAGTGGTTTTCTGTTCATATTTCGAGGCGGTGCTGACGACCTCAACCTGCATCAACTGCTCGAGGTTCATTTCGAAGAGGTCTGCAGGCTTGTTCGGCTCCTGTCCTGATGCAAATGCACAAACTTCGGCGCAGACCAAACACAGGCATATTAAAGCGTACGCAAATTTGTGTGACAGATGTAATGGTTTTAAAAACACAGTTTATTATCCCTGTGAATTATTCACACCATCTCATTTAATCTGCTTTAGAAATCGGTTGTTTTTATCTCTCGCTTTATATCGAGGACGGCGGTTTTAAATAAACCGCCCCAAAGAGATATTTTGCGGTATTTTTGACCGGCCGGTTTTTTTATAGGTCGTTGTGAAGAGATGAAAATCGTTTCCGAAACTCCTTGTGTGGAAAGCGAGGGATTTATGAGCGATTCAGATTGAAAAACCGACTACCATAGTCATTGTTTCATAATGAAGAAGGTCGTGATGAGGGCGGCTACGAAGGCCAAGCCGGCGAGTGCTAAGTCTGCGGCGGTAGTGGGGGGTATTTAATTTTGTTCATAACCAGCCATATCCAGGCTGTAATGTAAGCAATCAGCGAGAGGGCTGAAAGCCATAAGCCGAGGTAAAAATGCGGGGGGCGGTATTCCATCCGAAACCGATGTGTTCCGGCAGCGAGGGGGACGGCACGCAGGACGTAATCAGCGGGCAATACTTCATACTTCGACTGGGAACTGCCGGGCAGCGCTCTTGCGGACCAGAAGGCCTGCCAGGCATCCGTAACCAGCAAAATTACGGCGCCATCGATTTGGCCTTCGATTGTTATGTAATCGGTCGATTCATCGGTGATTCGCATACTGCCTGTGGGGACACTGCCTGCGGGTTTACAGGAAGGGTCGGTTTCGAGGATGACGGTTTTGGCGGGGTCGAAAGATGGGTCTGACATCGCCTTAAAGATAGCATTTCTTTCGGTGACGACGCGGTAATCCGTAAGGAGATTGAGTTTTTGCAGGGGTTGGTCGACGATTACTCCCCGCACTTTTCCTGCTTCGCGATAAACCATAAAACGGCAGCGCAGCATCTGGTAAAATTTGTTAACGAGCGGCTCTTTTGCGAATTTAAGGAAGGTAACGCAGGCGGCAGGGTCATCGGGGTTCTGACCTGCAGTGTAAAATGCCAGCTCCGCATAGCGCTGTAATATCATAGCATCGTAGCCGCTGATATCATAAGTGCCTGTCGACATTCCCAAATTTGAGTAAGACGGGCTGAGGAGACGAAAGTCGCCTTTCTGTTTTGCGAGGAAATTTTCGAGGACTGGTACGCGAGTCTCCGCGAGTCTGAATGTGGTGCGCAGGGGCCTGGCAAAAAGAAACAGCTCTGCGAGCAGCAGCAATGCTACTGCATAAGCGATTTTGGCGGAATATTGCCGGGCCCAAATCAACGCAGAGAGCGCGGCGCATATACCAGCGGCCAGACAGAGGCCAATAGCTGCCCGGTGTCCGGCAGCGGCAATAAATTGCGGGTTTTTGTAATCTTCCGACGGTCGATGCTCCTCGCCATTTTTGTCGGCTGTGCTGCGGACGGTCTGCATAAAATTGGCCCACCAGCCTGCGGGGACATTTTTGTCGGCGGAATGGCGGACCGACCAGCCGGCCAGGGCAATCAGGACGGCGGCTGTGAGGGCTATAATGGATGTTTGTTTGATGAAGTGTGGCCGGCGGAACAGGTCATCAAGCCCTATGGCGGTCAGCATCAGCAAAAACAATGTGGCGGGATAAATGAATTTGCTTGTGCCGCGAAATTTATCGAAGCCCGGCACATAATTATAGAGAAACCTGAACAAAGGGGTGTGCGAGCCGAGCGCGAGGATGAACATAATCAGCGCCAGGGCGGCCAGGACATACCGGTAGTTTGACTTGCAGGAAACGAGGGTGTAAACAGCCAATATCAGGGCGGTAACGCCTATGAACGGTATTGCTTCCCAGAGGTGGGAGGCGCCCCAGTAAGTGTAGTCGTTCATTGAGCCGAGGAAATTCGGCGCCAGGAGTGTGAGCAGATTTTCTGGAGGGAATGAGAAGCTGCCCGCCACTTTGTATGAGACGCTGTGCTGTCTGACGCTGCCGACGTTGGCATCCATACCAGCGAGAAGCTGCACCGAGGAAATTGCTGCGCCGCCTGCGAAAATCACTACAAATGCAATCGCCGTCAGAAGTTTGCGTTTAGCCTGTGTAAGCTGCAAAACAAAATAAAGTGATGCGGCCAGCGAGGTATAAAACATATATTGGGGAAAACCTGCCAGCGCCTGCATTGCGACTGCGAATATGCCGAGCAATACCCAACGCAGGGAGCAGTTTTTCAGCAGGCCGTCAATTGATAACAGCAGCAGCGGCGCCCAGGCCATCGTGCAGAGCTGAGCGAGATGGCCTGCAAAGATGCGGGCAAAAGTTGCGCCGCAGAACATCACGATAACGGCGGCGGCGGTGCAGGCAATGGCGGAAAGGCCGCGACAGGCCGACCAGAAGTAAGTGAAAATACCCATCAAGAGCAAATGCAGGACGATGCACCAGTTTATGGCGGCTGATAAGGGCAGAAGCAGGAATATTAGGTTGGGCGGATAAAACATCGCCGAGAGAAACCCGCCGACAAACGGTATGCCGCAGAAGATATGCGGATTCCAGAGCGGCAGATTTCCTTTGCCAAGCTCCCTAAAGCCGAACGCCCGCAGGTGAACGTAATGCCCCGCTATGTCGTTAATACTGTCCGAGAGGACGATATCTTCGGTGGTAAAAAGGATGTCTGCGAACATAGTGAGCAGCAAAAACAAAATAACGCATAAGCCAAGCAGGTGTGAAGATATTCTGCGGCGGTGTTGGCTGGTCGTCTGGCTGGTGCAATTTTGATTTTCGTGCTGATGTTCAGCGGGCATATACTACCTGCTATAATTCGAGCGTAAACCACATTTTCAGTATTGCGAATGCGGGCAAGTGCGTGTAATCTACTTTGCGAAAAGCAGCGGTTCAAGAGAATTTGCCTCTTTACAGCCGGATTATTATATGAAATCAGGTTATATTCTAATTCCAATTGTTGCGGCCGCGGTTTATCTGGGTCTGATGCGGCTGGATAATACGGTTTTCTGGGATGATGAGGCTGAAACGGGCATCGTGGCAGAAAACTTTCTCAAGCTCGGTCGGCTGACAGGCTGGGACGGCAGGAATCTGCTGGCCTACAACAATGGAGGTATCCTCGATGAGAATTTGCGTTCGAGGAATCCGCCTCTCGGTTATCTGATGGCAGCGGCTTCATTTCGCCTGTTCGGCGTCTCAACCTGGGCCGGCAGGTTTCCATTTCTGATGGCAGGTCTGGCCTGCATTTTCCTGCTGGCTTTGCTGCTGCGCCAAGACTTTGGCAGGGATTCGCCTATATGGGTGTACGGCACCGCTGCTTTGGCCTTTTCCGTGGTTTTTCTGCTCAACATCCGGCAGTGCAGGTATTATTCTCTGGCTATGCTTTTTTCTCTGCTGGCATTTTTGTTTTATCGCAGGTGTCTTGCAACAGGCCGGCTCATTTATTTTATTCTGCTGGCAGCAGCGGCTGTTTTGCTGTTTTACGCCAACTTTTTGTTGTGTGCCGCCTTTCTGGCAGCGATGCTTTTGATTTGTTTGATATTTCACGGTGACAAGCTGCGAAAAAACTGGTTGAAATTTGCTCTGGCGGGGATTTTACTTGCTGCGGCCACGATACCTTATGGGCTTTATTTCCGGATATGGCAGCGGTCGGATATATCATCTACGGAAGTCTGGTATGTGCGAAAGCTTATCCTGTTATGGTGGAATTTTCGCGAACTGAGTTTGCCGGGGATTGTCCCGTGGACGATAGCGGCCGGCCTGATTTGCTTTGTAATTTATTATCGCAAAAAAGAGAAGGACATACCCCTGATATTGGAATGGGCCGTTTTGACGGCTGCATACGTGATTTTTCTGGCGTTGCTTTCACATCAGTCGACCGAAAATACCAAAATTGCAGACTCAAGATACCTGACTTTGATTATACCATTTTCAGCCGGTCTGACCGGGATGCTTATCTGGTTTATTCATCGAAAAACAAAACTGGGGGCAGTTGCGACATTCTCCTTGATTGTTTTAACCAATCTGGCAAGCGTTGAGCCGAACGGGTGGGAATTTCGATGGATACTGCCCGCATATATAAATGAGATTCATCACGACTATCCTACGGCTTACGGAGAAGTTGTGCGGTTTTTTGAAAAGAATGCCGGGCAGGACGACAAGGTTTTTGCCTGTCCTGAATATGCAAGCTATCCACTTATGTTTTATCTTGGCCGGCAAGTAAAGATGTGCTGCCTGCTTGATTCGCAGACAACGCTGCCGATGACAAAAGTAAGGGGGCTTGGAGCGCCGCTGCTGCTGGAGGAAAATTTTCCTGACTGGATTGTTTTTTTCGGCCTGCTTTCGAACAGTGTGGGGGGAGTGGAGTATTTTTCAAGGCTGCACATCCAGGGTGCTGAGCAGGTGCAGTTTTATTATCAGATGGTCGAGACATTGGATGTATATGATACTGATACAAGCCGGCCCGAACTGCCGTGGCACCGTTTCGGCCCTGTAACCAGCTTCGACAGACAAAGCAGAGCCGTATACATATTGAAAAAAGGCGGCTGAAAAATCGGCCTATATTTTTGAAAGTTTGCACTTGACGGACAGGTGCAAATAAGTTTTATTTTAGCATTACAGCAGGCGATAAAAGGCAAGCCTTGAGCGGATGTGCGTTTTGTGCCGGAACGGGAAAGTCTATTTTTATTATCTGGAAAGGATGGAGCCATGCGAATCGGCGGAGTTTTAAGATGTTTGCTTGTGTGTGCCTGTGTTGCAGTGCTGAGCGGCTGCAATGCGATGGACAGCCTGAAGGTCCAGAATGAAACGCAGCGAAAACGGATAGCGGAGCTTGAGAGCGAGCTTCAGGCGAACAAATTAAAGCTCGACCAGAGCGGCAGGGAGCTTGCCAGCAGCGGAAGCCGCAGCGGTATCGAGCTGGATGCGCTCAAGCAGAAGACGTCGGCGATTGAAGAAGACCTGGCAAAGCGAAAAACCCTGATTTCGATGATGCAGCAGCAGTTGATGTACGGCGGGGCGGCGCTGCCGGTGGAGCTTACGGTGATGCTGGAGGATTTTGCCAAGGCCAAGCCTGATATGGTCGAGTATGATGCGAGCAGAGGGGTCTTAAAGTTTAAGAGCGACCTGGTTTTTGCGAGCGGCAGCGACAAGGTTGAGCCGGCGGCAGAGGCGGCAATCAAATCGCTTTGTGAAATCCTGACCTCGGAGCAGGCCAAGGGGTTTGATGTACTTATCGCGGGCCACACCGATGACGCGAAGATTTCCAAGCCTGCCACCCGTGAAAGACATCCGACAAACTGGCACCTTTCGAGCGACAGGGCGATAGCGGTGCTGACGGAGATGGAGAAAAACAACGTTGCTCCTGAGCGGATGAGCGTGCGAGGCTTCGGCGAATATAGGCCGATTGAGCCGAACAAGGCCAATAAGAAGGGCAATCCCGCAAACAGGCGAGTTGAGATTTTTATCGTAGCCAAAGGCGTGTAGTCAGTGGCTTGTGATTAGTGGTTCGTGATTAGCGGTTCGTAAATCGTGGCGGAACGCACATTAATTATTGTCAAACCGGATGCTGTCCAGCGTCACCTGGCCGGCGAGATAATCGGGCGGTTCGAGGCAAAAGGCTTCAAACTCGTCGCAGCGAAATTTATGACAATCCCGGAGGAACTGGCCCGGCGGCACTACGCCGTTCATAAGGGCAAGCCTTTCTTCGAGGGCGTTGTAAAATATCTTGCCTCGGCGCCGTCGCTGATAATGGTCTGGGAGGCTGACGGCATAATTGATATGGCCCGCAGGATGATGGGCAGCACGTTCGGCTACGAGGCCCAGCCTGGAACTATCAGAGGGGACTTTAGCTGCTCAAGAGGATACAACCTTATTCACGGCTCGGACAGCCCCGCCTCGGCGGAACAGGAAATCAAACTTTTCTTCAGTCCCGCTGAAATTATCGAATATCAATTTTCTGACACCGGCTGGCTGTACGGCAAAAACGATTAGTTTGGTTTTGCTCCCGGCGGTTCTTCTTCACTTCTTTTGCTGCGGAAGGCGGCAAAGGCCAGGACGCCGAGCAGAATTACCGTGCAAATCAGCCTTACCGATAACGGTATCATTTCGTGATGATGCGCAATGACTGCCTGCGGAGTCGCACCTATAATGTAATCCAGAAATAAACCTGCGGCGAGGGCGCATCCTGCAACGGTAATAAGGTAAATGACGGCGGTTCGCGGGCCAAGTATTTTCCAGATGGTAAAGAATGATGCGGCGTTGGTGGCCGGGCCGGTCATCAAAAAGACCATTGCTGCGCCGGGCGTTACACCTTTTGCTATAAGGGCAGCCGCTACCGGCACCGAGGCGGTTGCACAGACGTATACCGGAATACCCAGCAGCATCATCACGACCATAGCGAATATTCCCGTGCCGAGTTTTTCTGCAAAGAAGCCTTCCGGCACGAGAGCGGAGATGAATGCGGCGACGATAAGCCCTATCAGCATTGCCTTGCCGATGTCCCGCGGCAGCACGACCAGGGCGTGCTTTAACGCGGCAATGATTTTATTGTAGATTTTTTCCTTTTCGCAGCAGCATTGGTGCGTTTGCGAATTTTCCGGTGCAGGTTCAGGCTTATTTTTCGTGTCCCTGTCGAAGATGTCGACGAGGCCGCCGCCGATAACGCCTGTTGCGAAAGCCGCCAGAGGCCGAAAAATTGCAAAAGTCAGGCCAAGCAGGCTGAAGGTTACAAATATGCTGTCGACGCCCGTTTGCGGCGTAGAGAGCAAAAATGATATTGTAGCGCCTTTGTTTGCGCCGTGTTTGCGCAGTGACATTGAAACCGGAATGACCCCGCAGGAGCAGAGCGGCAGAGGCACGCCGAAAAGCGATGCCTTTATGACCGGCCAGATTCCCCTGCCGCCGAGATGCCTTTCGACAAGCCTTTGCGACAGGAAAATCGAAAGAACGCCTGATACCAGAAAGCCAAACAGCAGATAAGGTGACATCGTGGACAACGTGTCCCAGAAGTCGACCGCCGCCTGCTTTAAATATTCGATAACGATATTATTCATCATTTAGACTCCGCCTGTTCTTACGAGCGAATCATCGTCAGCAGCATTTTGAACCTTTCCGTTGCGGCAACTGCGTGAGGCACGTTGGCGGGCATTATGACAATCCGGCCTGCTGAGACGTTTACGTCTTTTCCTCCTATGGTAAGGCAGGCCGAGCCATCGACAATCTGCACCACCGCATCATAAGGCGCCGTGTGTTCGCTTAGCCTTTGTCCCTTATCGAAAGCAAAAAGCGTAATAGTTCCTGCGGGTTTATCCAGCACAGTTTTGCTTACGACCGAGTTATCGACGTATTCTATCATTTGAGCAGGCTCCTGTGCCTTACCAAGACAGGACTGCAACACGCTCGTTTTTTTATTTTCTCCAGCCATTTTCATTTCCTTTAACTTTTTTCGTATCCTTTCTCAACGGTCTCAATAAGACCTGACCTTTACTACGTGATACATAATAAACTGCCGCCGGCAGCATCCGACCGGCTTTGCTCCACGGCGGAAAACATATATAATATATCACTACTGTCCCATTAACTTTCGAGTAAATTGTTGTAAAACTAATAAATATAATAGGTTGTGAGAAAAAATGTTTGGGATCGATTTCAACTTGCCGATAAACTCTGGCCAAAAAACTTTCGTTTT
>Ga0315282_10000222_pt1 | contig 114551 bp, 107 predicted proteins | sample YL17G07_20_MG_FD_203693 | JGI IMG/M metagenome (GOLD analysis project Ga0315282, IMG submission 203693) | Sediment microbial communities from Yellowstone Lake, YNP, Wyoming, USA - YL17G07_20 | ecosystem: Environmental > Aquatic > Freshwater > Lake > Sediment | place: USA: Wyoming | collected... | reverse complement strand
TTGACACGAGCAGTTATAATATTCTTACAAAAGAGAATAGATCAACTTTTTCTGCTCAATCCGTCAGATTATCAATTGAATACAGGTTACGGTTAAGTATCATTTCTAACTAAAATAGGTATTATAATCAAAGCGATTATTAAAAGCGAGAATGAGAAATTCATTTTGAATGGTCGCTATTCAAATAACTTTGAAATAGTTGATAATTTTGGTAATCATTACTATCAAGTTGCAGGGGGAATGCGTTCTTCAATACCACCAGAACCATCAGAGGCTGGTGGAGGTATAGTCGAGGTGTATGCACATTTCAAATATGTTCCCGAAGCACGCTTCATCACCTTACGCCAAAAACTGGCGAGCGCGCGTGAAGAAGATTGCGATTTTATAACATTTAAGGATGTGAAACTGAATGATAGTGGAATATCAAAGCAGTTCGATGGTGTAACTGTTACTTATGATGGTATTAGAATGGTTAAAGTAGATAATCCTTCGGAGCAACAAGAGTATAAGCAGATTCAGATTCAACTTCACGAACACGGCAATCCAACTTATGTTGGAGTTCTTAAATATACGGATAATCTTGGAAATGAATATAGCATTCATGGATGGAGTTGGACGACGGAAGAAAAGACTAGAGAGGGATTTTTAGTCGAAGGTATTGCACCAGAGGCAGATTCTATCACTTTTAAATACTGGCTTTCAAGAAAAACACTGGACTTTGAATTATCAGATTTACCGATTCCTTCATAAGATTTTCAAAAAACTGCTCTAAATCATGTATATCCTTTCAGATTTGTGCATTATACCATTTGCAGATTAAAGTATGACATTACTTGGGTAGTCGCAGGCTTCATGCCTGCGAAAACGCACCTATAAAAAATGATATAATATTATCGAAAGCGATTATGAAGTTCATCAAGATTATACCGATCATCCGGGTCGTTTGCAAGAGCAACGTTAATTTCAACTTCGCTTGGATTCCTCATTCCTACGAGCGCAACGTCAATCTCTGGTGTGCTGAGAACATATTTGATACACATAAGTGTTGCAGCATCTTCATTCAGTCCAAATTCACAATTGAGAAGCTTTTGCATGAATCCACTTGTTGCTGTCCGCATAGTTACTATGCCCATATTATGTTGCTCTGCTATTGCCGCTATCCCACGACATTCCCGTGAATGATCACATGAAAGCTGGTTTGCTAAATTATAACATATCTGAAGTATGTCGAATCGCTGACTAGCAAGCATACGCTCTAATGCGCCTGTTGGCACTTCGGCAGTTATACCGATGAATCTCACTTTTTCTGCATCTCTTAATTCTTCAAGCATATCAAGCCGACCGCCGTTTAGAATGTCATCTGCCTCTTCATCGCTAAAATATCCACCGTGAAACTGGATCACGTCAAGATAATCAGTTTTAAGTCGGCGAAGGCTTTGTTCAACACTTGCTTTAATCTCATCAGGATTTCCTGAATATGTGACCTTACTGGCTAGGAATATTTTATCTCGATGTTTGGATAATGCCTGTCCATAAATAGTTTCACCTATACCATTACCATAACCGGGTGCTGTGTCAAAATAATTTATACCAAGTTCAACGGCACTCTCAAGAGCAGAAATAAATACTGCTTGCGTCTCTGGATCACTTGTATCCTCATGTGCAAGATAGAATGGGATACCAATAACAGCGCCTCCGCAACCGATAACACTGACCTTTAAACCGGTACGACCTAATACTTTATATTGCATAATTTATCCCCTAAAATTAAAGGCGAAGCATTTTAAATGATTGCTTCGCCTTTTATATTACTTAATTCGTGCAATTCGTTTATTTGTGTAATTCGTGATTTAAAATTTGACATTAGCCGATAGCATTATACGATTGGTATCAATCTTTTTGCTGACATCACCATTACTGACAACTTTAGAGAATCCCCTTATATATGCAATATCCATAGAGAATGACTCATCCATAATCAGCCCAACTCCAGCAGTAATGTATTGTCTGTCAGTTTTGATCTCAGTGCCTTCTGGTTTATAGGACAGTGGGTCACGAATGTATCCTGCTCTCAGCATCAGCCCTGCAGATGGTATATAATATTCCACACCAACTCGAAGTCCGGCGGTAGCTCTATAGTCATTGATAAAGTCTTCGTTGCTTACGTCCTCCGATGGTGGCTCACTGTATTCTGTTTGTGTCCAATCGGTATAGGAAACGTCGGCTGATATAAGGGTATTTGGTATTGGTATTAAAGACAATCCAAAGTTAAATCTAAATGGACGGGATATATCGTAATCAAAGGTGCCTTCGTCATATTGTGAATCATCGGTTCCATCATCATAAGCATAATATGTGTCCTGAGTCCAGTAATCGCTGGCAGAGAAACTCATCGGAATTGTGACTGTTAATCCTAACTTGAGCGGTTTAGCAACCCGTGCCAACAACCCAACCTTACCCTCGACCCCCAAATAATCAGTCGAGAGAGTGTCATTGTAGCTCAGACTATCAATACTAGAATCAAGGTTTCTGTTATCATTAGCATCGAGTTCGAGGCTATAATCATATCTACCACTTAGAAAACTGAGTGTTGCCCCTAAAGACACATTCGGCGCAACGTCCACAGCCGCTCCAAAGTCCCAGGAATATATCCCGCCAGACTCATCCATTAGTTTATTAATATCCAATTGACCAAGCTCTGGGTTCTCAGCCAAAGTAAGTTCATTAAATCCCTCCACCTTTGATCGAGAGTCAAAGCTCTGCACTCTATTTACGCCAAACGCAAAGGCTAACCCACCTTGATACGTCGGCACCGGAAGGACAATCCCAAAGGAATTAGGTCTTGTGTTTGATGTAAACGTAGAACTTGTATTTCCAAAATATTCGGTTTCATTATTGACCTTTTCGTATGACAGCGCACCATAGAACTCCATACTTTTAAGATGCGAAAGACCAGCGGGGTTCCATTGCAATGCAGTAAAATCATCAGCGACGCTTGTATATGCACCACCCATACCCATTGCTCTCGCGCCAACGCCAAAATCATTACCAACAGTTATTTCTTGTTGTGCCACTGAGACCTGTGTAAGAATAAGACACAGTACCACGATGGCAGTGAGTGTTATATACCTTGACAAAATCTTGAATCTAAACATATAATATCCCTACCTTTCAGATAAGTGAAAATGCTAGAAAATGACAATAACGTTTTGACAAACTCCACAGCATAATGTAGAGCAGATTGCTAGTTTGCTCTACATTAATTAACATAAATAATTAATCTGGTTTACCACAAGTACCTAGACACAATAGAAATTTATAGTATCTCTGGATTCCAGCCTTCGCTGGAATGACATTTGACGTGGTTTTGTCATTCCTGCGCAAGCAGGAATCCATAAAAAATTAAAGTGTCTGAGTATTAGATTTTCTGTGTAGGATTTGTATAAAGCTTCAGATTTCTTAGAAACGTATCTTGTTCAGATTCGATTATATTTAATAAAGATTTAATCCCGGGGATAATGCCTTTTTCGTCCATGTACCGTATGAATAACTTCAATGCGACAGGCATCATGCTTTTTTCTCCCGATGGAGCCCATACTTTTTTTATGTAGTAAACTTCCATAAACTCCTGAATAGCTTCGTCTGGTATATGGTCCGATGGAACCTCTAAATAATTATCATACAGGAAACTCAGAAAATGGGATACAACCTGTGCAAAAAGGAGTGATTCATCATCTGGAACACCTACTGCACGACACCAATCTGTATAACAATCTAATATTTTATCTTGCCATTTTGTGAGTTTATCCTCGTAATCTTCAACGTCCTCATCCTCAACATCCTCATCTTCTTCATTATTGAAAATACGCAAAGTTTCTGCAAGTCTCAACTCATCTTTAGTTGGTGGTACCACGTTATCATTTATCTGAAGCGCTGACTCATCAAATGGTACAAATTCCTCTATATCTTCTTCTAATACACGTTCCTTAATATAAAAGGGTGATTCATCTGCAAGAGTTGGAAACATTAAGCGAAACCTTTCCCTCATCATACTAAATAGCTCTTTAGCTTCAGGAGAGTCGAGTTCTGCCAGTTTTTTCTTGATCTCAACTTCTTCAAGCGATTCTGTGCCTTCAAGTATAGCCAGCATCCAGAACATCTGAGCGAGTGATAAGACTTGCTCTATTTCTGCTTCGCTTTCACACTTATCTAGCAATGGTTTAGCATAATCCAGCATTGCCTGCGTTGGTCCGACTATACGATAACCATCTTCGACAATTTTATTTTCATATTCTTCGTCAACCAATTCACCCAAAAAATCAAGATCAGATTCATCTAAATCATCTAGTGAAAATTCTTGTGGAATTTGTTTACGGATTTGCCTTTTTTTGTTTTTTTTATCTTTATCTGCCATTTTAGTTTTCGGGATATAACAAAGGTATATAGCATTATGTTATATACCTTTGATATTTCCTTTCTCCCTTTATTTCTTTTCTCTTTCGTATTGCCTTATTATCTTGATTATTTCCATATCGGCTTTTTTGTTATTTTTTTCGACTTCCTCGTCTCTCTCCGCTTCAATCATTTCAAATACCTTCTCAAGCAATTTTACGTCTGCTGGTGTCTGCGTCACTGCCCTTCGGCTCATAACCCTTGCGGCTGTTTCGATTACTGTCTTGGGTCTGAAACCTTTGCTGAGTCTGTTCTCACGATAGAAGCAGTATGAAGGCACATATTGAGGTGGAAGATCAGCCGAAGATAGCACATTGGTCATAACACCAACTACGGTTCCTGTGGTAAGTAATGCTCCAATGCCTAGCTTAGTGTGATCACCGATAAAACAGCCAACCTTTAAATCTCCGGTATCTGTCACTTTACCATTTACGGGTACTTTCACGTCAGATAGGTCATTCTTAAGGTCGCTGTTTGTTGCCATCGCACCAACATTAACCCATTCACCGAGATAGGCATGACCGATGAATCCTGCGTGATGTTTGTTTGTATATCCTTGTATTATAGATTCTTCCAATTCACCGCCTATACGACAGACAGGTCCAAGCGTGCAACCGCTTCTTATCAACGCGCCGTCTATGATCGTTGTCTTCTTGGATGTGCCTGCGTTATCTATTATGCAACAGGGACCATCTATGAGCGATGGGGGACGAATGTCAGTAAATGCACCCACGTATACGGGTCCACTGGTAAGGTCAATCGTTACGTTGGGATATATTCTCGCACCCTCACCAACGTAAAGTGGGAGTTTACCTTCCTTAACTAGCGATGTAGCTTCCTCTGCATCACAAACTTTTACATTACCACCCTCTTTTACACGAACGAGAACACCTTTTTCAATAGTACCTTTAGATTCTTGGGGTTTCACATAGAATTTAAAATCGGCGGAGATAGCTTCCCCGTTATTGCTTATAAATTCCCACAGATACTTCAAAAGTTTTATTCCACTTACTTCTTTCTTTGGCACCTCAAGCGAATTAAGCTTTTCAATAAGCTGATTGGGGTCATCAGAGATTACGCTTGCAAGATTAGCAACATTGTCACCCTTTAATCTAGCATAGACAATCACACCATCCTGAATCCCAATCTCTTCATCGCCGTCAACAGGTGGTAATTCAGAGGAGGACGCCAGTATTCTACCATTTATTAATAGTGCATTATTAATCTCACCGAGATCATTCACCTTTGCTTTGACTTTCTGATGGAACACATCTTTCAAATAGTCTCTACACAAAAATCCTACGTCAATATTATAATAAAATCTTTTAACTATATTTTCCCAAAGGCTGGTCATACCGCATAAAAGCTCAAAAACTGGTCTTGTAAGCGCCAATGGGTTAAGATTGCTTGCCCCGTTATCTTCAAAAATTATTACGTTTTTCCCGTGCATACTGTTTAACCCTCCATATTCACATTAACAAATCAAAGTTACTCAATTGTGCGATTTTTCTTATTAAAATTTCACACTAAAGCCTGAAGAACGCATTTATTTGCTGTTTATCAGAATTTAAAGCTTTTGCATAATTTATTATATCAGTTAGATACTATTGCGTCAACAAGCAATATGTTATATAATGGAATAGAGTAAACTTTTTTCTGATTGAATATGATAGATACTGTAAAATATGACAGGTAGTTTTTGGTTAAGAAAGACCCTATGAATAAATGATCTTGATAACTAAAAAACCTGGTTCTTTGGTAAATGACGGGGAAAAAAGCATTTTAAATCCCCCCTTCCCCCCTTTTTCAAAGGGGGAATTGGTTCTCCCCTTTAGCTAAAGGGGAGTCAGAGGGGATTTGATTGGCACACAAGATTCGTTTCCCCATAAAATCCCAAAGAGCCAAAAACTATAAAACCTTTTCTTAAAGTCGCTTGGTTGGATACTAAAAACTCTTAGAATGGAGGTAATTTTTAGATGAGTTATGAACGTGGCATTGCCGCCTTTAACCTTCAGATGCCTGATGAGATACCGCATACACAATATATCACACATCCGAGATGGTTAGAGTACGTCCAGAAAAAGCAGGGAAAACCTAATGCTGGTTGGACTGAACTTCTGGACTTTGATTACGTCTGGTCTGTGGATGGTCCAAGCTGGAATCGTGGACGATGGACGGATATGGGACATGCAATTTTTCAGGCAGACGGATCTGATTACAGATTGCCAAAACCATCGCCATTCCAGAATCTTGAGGATATTTTCAACCTCAATCCATTAGAAGAATACGGTCCCATTGACCTAAAAGAGCAGACGGAAAGATATAAAGCATGGTGTGATTCGGCGCTCAAAGGTGATTACGTAACCTCTGGGGGAACATATAATTCAGTGATCAGCTTTGTTATAGCGGCGCTTGGTTGGGAGAATCTTTTAATAGCCGCAGGTACGGATCCTGACCGTTTTGGCGAATTGTTAAATCGTTGGACAGATTATTTGATGGTCTTCGTGCAGGCATGGGCAAAGACAGACATTGAAGTTTACCATACGCATGATGATATGGTCTGGACAGAAGGTGCTGTATTCAAACCAGAATTTTATCGTAAGTATGTATTTCCTAACTTCAAGAAGATGTGGGATTGTGCCAAAGACGCAGGTAAAAAGATTCTTTTCACATCAGATGGCAACTACACCGAGTTCGTTGATGATCTGGCGTCGGCAGGCGCTGAAGGATTTATCTTTGAGCCTTTAACCGATCTTGAGGTGATCTGCAAAAAATACGGGCAGACTCACGTCATTATCGGCAATGCTGACTGTCGAATACTTACTTTTGGCACTAAAGAGGACGTTTACAAAGAGGTTAAGCGCTGCATGGATCTTGGTCGCAACTGCCCCGGATACTTTTTTGCAGTAGGTAATCACATACCTCCTAATATACCTATTGAAAACGCCGAAGCATGTATGGATGCCTATTGGGAGACGAGGAAGCGTTAGATGGATACTCCTGATATAAGCAGTGTTGCTTCTGATCTTATAGTGCCAGCTATGACGATCGGTTATCCAGCACCCGGAATTCGTGTAAAACAAGTGACTCCTGATTATGAATCAACTGAGGTTTACCATTCGCTTTACTTGCCCAATGATTGGACATTTGATAAAAACTTTCCGGTGATTGTCGAATATACTGGTAATGGCGGATATAAAAATCAATATGGTGATATATGCACTGGATTGGTTGAGGATAGTAAACTAGGTTATGGCATATCAGGTAGGGAAGGCTTCATCTGGGTCTGTATGCCATTTCTGAATGAAGCAGGAAATCGCAATGCGGAGCGTTGGTGGGGCGATGAGCCAACTTATAATCCACAGACTACTATTGATTATTGTTATCAAACGATTAAATATGTGTGCAGTGCTTTCAATGGCGATCAAAAGTCAGTCATTCTTTCGGGTTTTTCAAGAGGTGCAATTGCCTGCAATTATATAGGCTTATATAATGATGAGATAGCCAAACTATGGCTTGCTTTTATTGTTTATAGCCATTATGATGGTGTTTATCAAGACTGGGGCAGAGAAGCAACTCTTCAGCGATTAAAAAAGCTTAACGGACGCGCTCAGTTTATCTGTAGTGAGAATGATACATTAGCTGGCGCCTCATTAGCTAACACAATAAATTATCTTAAATCAACGGGCATTAATGCTCCGTTTACTTTTACTGAAACAGGTTTTCGTAATCACAATGACGCCTGGGTTTTGCGTCCAAGTCCTGCAAGAGCATTATTAAGACAGTGGCTCAAACAGACACTTGAGACACGTCCGGGTTTTTAGAGCAATAAGGAGACTATAATGGGAATTAACAAAGAACTATGGGTTACTTATGAAGGTAAAGAGGGCCCCGGCAAGGGCAAACACGTCGTTCTAGTCAGCGGAGATGAAGAATATCGCTCAGAGGAAGCATTACCGTTGCTAGGAAAGCTATTGGCTGTACATCACGGGTTTAAATGCACTGTCCTTTTTGCTATTGATCCTGAATCGGGAATGATCGACCCGATAAATCAGACAAACATCCCCGGGTTAGAAAATCTTGAAACTTCGGACATGATGGTGCTTTTCACCCGTTTCCGTGAACTTCCTGATGATCAGATGAAGTATATAATTGACTACACCAATGCTGGCAAGCCTGTGATGGGATTGAGGACAGCTACACACGCCTTCAATTATACCAGAAACAAAGACAGCATATATGCTAAGTATGATTTTAGAAGCACTGTTTTTGAAAATGGTTATGGTCGTCAGGTTCTTGGAGAAACTTGGGTCAACCATCATGGTCATCATGGTAAAGAGGCAACTCGTGGACTCGTAAATGGTGAAGTGATGGATCATCCGATACTGAAAGGCGTTAAAGACGTTTGGGGTCCAACAGATGTATATACAACCACAAGATTAAATGGCAATCCTGATATACTTCTCTATGGTCAGGTGCTTGTCGGCATGGACCCGAAAGACCCGCCTAACTTTGATAAAGCAATTATGCCTTTGGCATGGGTTAAGACCTATACCGGTGATCTAGGGAAAACATCACGTGTATTCTGTACCACTATGGGCGCATCCGTTGATCTACAATGTGAAGACCTTCGTAGGCTGCTTGTTAATGGCTGTTACTGGTGTATGGGTATGGAAGATAGTATTCCTGAAAAGAGCAAAGTTGATTATGTGGACGAATACAAGCCGCTTTACTTCGGCTTTGGAACACATAAGAAAGGTGTAAAGCCATCGGATTTGAAACTCTGATTGGATTTGCTTTAATATAATTTAGCCACGGATATACACGGATTTTCACGGATAAAAAAGATGCAGGATTCAAGATACAAGATGAAAATAGTTTTCCTGTATCTTGTATTATATACCTTTTCTATTCCGTGAATATCTGTGTTTAATCAGTGGCTTATAACAAATAAGGAGGGTCTAGGTATGAGAATAATATTTACTGTTGTTATAATCTGTGTAATTTTATCTATAAACTCATTTATTGTTAATGCTTCTGTGGACCCAAACTTGGTTATATACCTTCCTATGGATGATGTGAAAGGCGATGTAGTTAAAGACTTATCACCAAACGGTTTCGATGGAAAGATGGTTGGTAAGGATTACAAATGGATTAATGGTAAAAATGGCGGTGGACTTGAACTCGTTACTGGAACAGAGATTCAGGTAGAAGATAACAATATGCTCGATGGTATGAAGGCTTTGACTCTGGAACTCTGGATGAAGCAGGATACTCACCAAGCCACAAATGTGATAATAAAAGGTGTAAATTGGCCTGATATTAGCTATTTAGCACAACCATGGAGTGATCAACAGGTATATTTTGGAATCAAGGATACGAGTTCCAGAGCTATTGCACCGGCTGGTTCATATTCACTTGGAAAATGGTATCATTTAACCGCAACTTTTGATGGTCAAACGCTAAAAGTTTTTATGGATGGTAATGAATTGTCTAAAGCCAAATCACCTGTTAATCAGGTGCCTGATACCGTTACTCCATTGCGTATAGGGGCTCTTTTTACGGGAAGTATTGATGAATTTGTCATGTATGATCGTGCTTTGGATGTTAATGAAATAAATAAAGATATGGCTGGCGTCTCTATGTCTGTAACTTTACAAGGAAAGCTACCGATTGCATGGGGAAATATAAAAAATAAATTATGATTCTTAAATAAATGTTTTGTCATTCCCGTGAAAACGGGAATCCATTCTTTTTCATGCGGTTTTATGGATTCCCACTTGCGTGAGAATGACATTAAAGACTTAGCGAGAAAACCATTAAATGCAGGAGATATAGGTTATGAAATTTGAGCTCAGGTTTCCGACAGAGATCATATTCGGAAAAGACAGCATCAAAAAGATCGGCATAAAAGCGCATGAATACGGTGATAAAGCTTTTATTGTCATAGGTAAATCCGCAATGCGCAAATCTGGCACTATTGACAATATTGTAGAATTGCTAAAATCCGCCGGGATTGAAAAAGTTTACATTTACGATCAGGCAGAACATGATCCATCTGTGGAAACGGTTGATCGCGGTGTCGTAATGGCTAAAGAAGGCGAATACAACGTTATAATCGGAGTCGGTGGTGGCAGTGCTATGGACGTAGCTAAGACCATAGCGTCACTGATGACAAACGAAGGTTCTGCGGCAGACTATCAGTCGGGGAAAGAGATTAAAAATCCGGGATTACCATTCATCGCAGTTCCAACAACTGCCGGTACTGGTGCTGAGATAACAAATAATTCTGTCATCACGAACAGAGATAAGAAGATCAAGCAAAGTATCAGAAGCCCGCTTATGATCGCTAGAGTAGCCATTGTTGATCCAATACTGACAGTTTCTATGCCCCCTAACGTTACTGCCGCATCAGGCATGGACGCATTGACTCAGGCTATTGAGGTTTATGTGTCTTTATCATCAAATCCATTTTCAGACACTCTTGCTTTGCGTTCCATATCGCTAATATCAAAGAATCTCGTGAAAGCTTTTGAAAACGGAAATGATATAGAAGCAAGGGAGAACGTAGCTCTTGGAAGCCTGTTTGGTGCGATGGCATTTGGCAACGCGGCACTTGGCGCTGTGCATGGGTTAGCGCATCCCGTAGGCGCATTATTTGACGTTCCTCATGGTGTTATCTGTGGACTTTTACTACCGCATGTTATGGAATATAATCTGTCGGTAAAAGCAAGCAGATTCGCAGAGATCGCAGAAGCTATGGGTCAATCGGTATCAGGCGAATCAGATGAGGTAAATGCAAACAAAGCCTTAAATGCTGTCGGAAACCTGCTTATAAAACTTCAGTTACCGCAAAAACTCAGTGAGCTTGGTATCCGCAGAGACGATCTGTCTTTGATAGCCCGTTCTGCAAAAGGATCGAGCCTGAACAATAACCCTCGTCCTACAACGCCAGAATCCTTACAGGAGATATTAACATCCGCTTTATAAAAAAGAGGTGAATAGATGGAATATACAAAGATAACGCCCGCTGAACTTGGAATACCTGAATCAATGCCACTGCCTAAACGTAAAGACTGGCGTATAGGGATAGTCGGTTTCGGTGGAATAGCAAGAGGCGCACATGCACCAGCTTATAAGGAAGTTGGTTTTCCAGTCGTTGCAGTTGCTGATCCTAACCCAAATGCGCAAAAAGAGGCAAAAGAAAGGTTCGGAATTAAAAAAACTTATGCGAATTATACAGACCTGATAGCTGATGACGAGGTTGGGATAATTGACCTTTGCACTCAGCCAACTATCCGTGATGAAGTGGTCCTGACTGCCTCCAATGCAAAGAAGCATATTATTACTGAAAAACCATTCGGTACAACAATCGAGGAGTGTCAGCGAATGGTGGAGTCGGCAGAACGTGGCGGGATAAAACTCGCTATACACCAAAATTATCGCTGGATGCGCATGAACTACCTTGCACATCACATAGTTGAACATGGACTTATCGGTGATCCGTTCTTTGCTAGTATAGAGATATTTGGTCGTCAAGACGTTGATCTTGCTAAACATCAATTCTATTCACACTGTGAAGATTTTTTGACTATACAATGGAATAATCATCTTGCCGATCTACTGAGATATTGGACTGGTATGGATGCAGTCAGAGTTTTTGCGAGAACAGGTCGAATGACGGGACAAAACTTCGTCAGTGATAATCTACTCGTAGTCATAGCGGATTTTGGCGATGGACTGACGGGACACATTCTGCATACTGAACTTTTGCGCAGTTCTCTTGGCGGGGTTGAATGTCGTATTGACGGCAGTAAGGGTTCCATCACTTTCGATTTTAACAATAATCTGATTCTGGATTCAAACGTATTGGGAAAAGGTCCTTGTCAGTTTGATCTTTCGGGATCGAACTTTGTAAGTTCACATGCCGGATCAATGTCTGATTTTCTCATTGCCATAGAGGAGGATAAAGAACCGTCAGTAAGTGGAAGGCGTAATCTCGCTACAATACAGACAGTAATTGCTGAGGACAAAAGCGCAAAATTAGGTGGCAAATGGATTTTATGCTCTAACGATACAGAAGTTGATAAATGAATAAAGATTTATAACCCCCTTTTAGCGAAGGATCCGTGATTAAATAACTTCCCTATTTTAGATACTTAGATATATAACTCATTTAATCAAATCCCCCCTTCCCCCCTTTGGCTAAAGGGGGAATTGACCTAAACTCCCCTCTTGAGAGGGGTCCGGGGGTGTGTTTCCTATTAGGTAAGTTATTTAATTACAGATCCTAAAAGGGGGAAGGGGGAATTTGATTGAATAAAATATATATCATAATGTCATAATGAATCTATAAATGTCATAATGAATCTATAAATGAGTGGATTATATTGTTCAAATCAGCACCACCAATAGCATATATTTTTCCATTTAAGCTTGCTAATGCTGACGCTCTTCTGAAAAATTGAGATTTAGCTTTCTCTGTCCATTTGTCTGTTATTGGGTCATATTTATACATATTACCCGTTTGAATTATCACATATACTTTATCTCCAAAAACAAGGGTACTGCTATCACTTAATAACTTTCCAATTGCCTTATGACACTTAATTTGGCAAAAATATGACAACAGAAGGAAGAAAAAATAAAATAATTTTCACATTAAAAAAATTTAATGGTTCTATCGCTAATTGAATATGTTTATAAATTGGGTGAACACATAGGTTCACCCCTACAAAAAATGTTCGCAAATCATGTAGGGACAGACCTGTGTGTCTGTCCACATAGTGATATTTATTTAGCGATAGAACCATTTGGATGGGTATTATTTATTGTTCCGCATTTATTTTCTTTCGTACGTTGATGACACCTTTGATTATGACTAATCCGGGTATCGTAAGCAATGCGCCCCATATTCCAGCAAGAGATGCGGCAAGCAATACCGCAAACATTACAACAAGCGGGTGCATTTCAACAACTTTACTCATAATTCTTGTGGAGACGAATGCACTATCCAGTGTCTGTACGACAAAAATAACTCCAATTGCCAGTAAAGCATGGATGAAAAATCCACCCAAGCTGTAATCACCTGCCGCAAACCCGGACAAAGTTGCAAGCACAGCTAACACACCTGTTAAGATAACTCCAATGGTTGGTATTGCATTAAATAAACCCGCAAGCAAGCCTACTAATAGCGCAAAAGGTAATCTTATAATGCTGAAACCTATAATTGAGAGTATGCTTATGATCACTATGACCGACAATTGACCCTTGAGGAAAGCCTTCATATCATAATCTATCTCCCGCAGGTATTGAGTTACCCGATCACGCCGATCTTCTGGAAGCATATTTATTATACTTTTTATGTGCGATTTAAGTGATTGTATGGCATAAACAAATACTATAATAATGAAGAAAACACTGGATACTTTACCGAATGTGCCGATAATTCCTGCGGATATTCGTTCTAGCATGCCACCGATAATCTGGCTTACCGATTCTGCGATAGATTGAATCTTATCCTGTAGAGTAGATAGAGCATTGTCAATGTAATTACCAACGGGTTCTTGCCATGATTCTGGCAATCTATTCTTAAATGGATATTCTCCGTTATTAATGTTATTAGCCATATTTACAGTATAGTTTTTTACATCATTGAAGAAACTGTCCATACCATCCTGCATATCGCTTACCTGTTGGTTAAGCTGAGGAACAATGCCATAAGCAAAAAACATAACTACGCCTGTTACTAGCACCAGAAGCACGATAACCGCCGCCCATTTTGGTAGATGTAACCGTTTACCTTTTGGCAAAGGTATATTCTGCAAGCCCGCAAATATTACGCTTATTATATAAGCAAGTGCAAATCCAATAATGAAAGGCATAAAAACGCCCTGAAGCCGAATGAATAGCCATATTCCGATTAAGGTAAGTGCGATATTGGTGATAGATTTTGTTGACTCGCATTTTCTGAAGCTGATTAGAAGTGCGGACAGCAATATAGGTACAACTGGATGAAGTACCATCTGATCTGCTTTTGTGCCTAAAATATAGGCATAACCAATCCAGAAAAAGGATACCAGAATAGCTATCATTGTAACATAAATAAAGATAACGGAATCTTTTTGTAGCATTATGATTATCCCTTTCTATCAATATAATAATTATGATTCTTTGGTAAATAAAGGAGAAAAAACATTTTAAATCCCCCCTTCCCCCCTTTTTCAAAGGGGGAATTGGTTCTCCCCTTTAGCTAAAGGGGAGTCAGAGGGGATTTGATTTGGCATGTAAGGATTATTCCCCATAAAATCTCTAAAAGCCATAATTATTTCACATCAAAGGTATTATACTATACACAACATACAAAAACAAGAGCATCATTACTGAAATAATTTTGACTTTTCGTTATTAATATGGTATATTGGATTATGAAGAATTTTTTTGTATTAAGGCACACTTCAACCTTTTGCATCGTCATATACATTGTAAGGGTGAGACATGTATCTATTTCTAGTTTTAAGATCAACTAATAAATACTGTTTTTCTGGATTCCCGTTTACACGGGAATGACAACGCGGAATTGTGTCATTCCAGAAAGGACTGGAATCCAGTTTTTAAAACTCAATACTTTGAAACAGATACGACAATTATATTAAGATAGGATTATGGGTTTAATGCGAACAGACGATGGCTATATCATCAGCAAGTGTCTAAACGGTGAACCGGAGGCTTTCGGGATACTTGTAGACAAATACAAGTCCAGTATCTTTGCATTTGTCTATACCAAACTACGCAACTTCCATGATACTCAAGATATAACTCAGGAAGTCTTTATCAAAGCCTACCGTGAATTGCACACTCTGAAGCGATGGGACAGCTTTGCCGGATGGATTTATCGAATAGCTTATAATAAGTGCAAAGATTCACTGATTTCTAAATCCAGACGACCAGACTGTGATTTTATCGAGGATCAGAGTCAACATACGCTTGAGGAACCATCCATAAACTCATACCGAAATGATATGATGTGCCAAGAGCTTCGTGATGCACTGGATTCTCTCCCTGAGATTTATCGTGAAGTATTGACCCTCTACTATCTCGGCGGAATGGATAGCGTGGAGATAGCGAATGTTTTAAGCACGTCCCCAACTGCCATAAGACATAGGCTGAGTAGAGCCAGAGAACAATTAAAGGAGGAAGTGTTAGCTATGATGAATGAGAATTTTGCTCAACAGAGATTGGGATCAAGCTTTACGTTTCGTGTTGTAGAGGCGATCAAGCGTATAAAGATTCATCCAGTTTCGCAGACAAAGGGATTGCCTTGGGGTCTGTCACTGGCAACAGGATTGATTATTGCAGTTATTAGCCTTAATCCTCATCTAGTCATAAACAATCTATCCAACATTATTAGTGGTTCATCGCTTCCTGTAAAATCAAGGGTGCTGAAGGTTGGAGAGATACCCGTTGATGTCACCAAAATTGATGAAATCCCATTTCTTTCAAGCATGTTGGGAAAAGGCAGTGGTGGAACAAAACAACCTGACGTACAAAATGCTTTCTTTTTGGCTCCGCAAGGGGGAGGCGGTGAATGGACAAAGAAAACGGATATGCCAACCGCAAGGCTGGACTTATCCTCTGCTGTTGTGGATGGAAAGGTATATGTTATAGGGGGAGCTGCATTGACGGGTCCCCAGCCGGGTCTTTCGGTTATGGAGGAATATAATCCAGCAACTAACATCTGGACGAAGAAAGCTGACATGCCAACCGCAAGAGCGGCTTCATTCTCCATAGCCATAGAAGGTAAGATATATGTAATTGGGGGAATTACGGATAACAGTAATGTTGTTTCGACGGTAGAGGAATATGATCCCGTGGCAAACAAATGGACAAAAAAGACCGATATACCAACTGCAAGAGCTGTTTCACACTCCGCCAGCGTTGTGAAAGGTAAGATATATGTGATCGGGGGAACTCCAGATAATAATGCTGTTATTTCGACGGTGGAAGAATATGATCCCGTGACAGACAAATGGGCAAAAAAGACCGATATGCCAACACCAAGATGCTATTGCTCCTCAAGCGTGATCAATGGGAAGGTTTATGTTATCGGAGGTACACCCGATGGTAAAATACAACTTTCGATTGTAGAGGAATACGATCCAACGATTGATAAGTGGACAAGGAAAACAGATATGCCAACAGCAAGATTAGCCCTTTGTACCAATGTGTCAGGTGGAAAGATTTACGCCATCGGTGGCTGGAACGGTTCGACTCTCTCAACTGTCGAAGCATACGATCCAAAGACTGATAAATGGACAAAAGAGGCAGACATGCCGACTGCGAGACACGCTTTTACTGCCAGCGAGGTTAATGGGAAGATTTATGTTGTTGGAGGGATTGGTGCAGGACCCAATTGGCAGAAAGGGCTTTCGTCCATAGAGGAATATACACCGGAGGGTTGGCAACCTGAGCAATCTGTATCTCCGCAAGGCAAACTACTCACAACATGGGGTCAGAGGAAGCTGGATAGATAATGAACCAGAAGCAAGAAAATATGGAGAAGATGCTATCAGAAGATGCTATCAGAAGATGCTATCAATGGTTTTATTATCATATTCCATAGGATTATTGATAGGTGAAACGATACGTGAGAGCGTATATACAGAAAAGAAACGCAAGTTATATAACGCAAGTTATATTCGGGTTTACATATATTGCTTAAGCGAAAAGTCAGCATGTTGGATGATACGCTAAAAGCAGTCATCAACAGTGCGTATTTGCTGTTTAGCGATATTGTTTTGGGAAATGTCCGAACTTATGTCTGAAGCTCAGAGGATAACCCTTGACATTGACTCAGACTAAAGCTACAATTTTTAATAATGAAATGAAAATAAACACGGAGACACAGAGACACGGAGAGTTAAGAGAAAAAAAGAAATATTGTATTCTCTGTGTTCTCCGTGCCTCAGTGTTTATATATTGTTTATATATTTTACAGTGCCGTTTTTTATTGAAAATTATTTAAACATACAAAAGTGAGACAAGGAGTGATGTTTCGTTGATGGTACTCCGATCCAGAGCATTTATTTTTTTGATCTTAGCATTAGTCGTTACAATTGCTTTGCCATCTCTATCTATGGCTCAGACTGAAAAGAAAGTGGCGGTCGTTTATTTTTCTGATAACAGCAAATTTGACAATAGATCAGGTTGTGGTTTTATACCTCTTGGCCCTTTAAGTTCTATATTTGGATTTGGACAGAAAAGAGAAAAATGGGATCTTACATCAGGATTTCGTGATATGCTGAATGAAAACCTCAAAAACTCAGGATACAGCGTAATCGAGCCGAGTTACATCGAAAAGGTGATTAAGGATTCAGGGAAAGATAATCTGGTGGGTTTAGCCAACAAACTTGGGGCTGATGTATTGATCATTGGCAATATTACAAAATTCGAGCAGCATCGAACCCGTATAAGTTCAAGCGGACCTACAAGTGCAAGCTCTAACACTGGTGGGGATATGGGCATGACGTTAAACCTACAGGGTGGGATTGGTGGTTACTATTATTCATCATCGGTTAAGACTACGGTAACGTTGTATGATAACTCAGGTGATGAAATAGATAAAGCCGATATGGAGTCTAAGAAAGATTTACAAGACTTTACCTTCGGAATGGGACCTTTATCAAAGAGCTATCAGGGCGGTGAAGCTAATAAAAAAGACGACCTAAATAAAAAACAGCCAATTGTTGACTATCGAAAGCTTGATAATATGAAATTTGGCACCGACGAGTTCAAGAACCAAACATTATTTGGATTGGCTACCACTGATGTGATGAACCAGATCGTCGCCAAAGTCGAAGAACACGTTGAACCAGCATCTAAAACATCAAAGTCAGGTGTTGAAGGCAAGGTCATATATATTGGTGATAATAAATACCTTAAAGAAAATGAAGTCTACGTTGATCTTGGCGCCGAAGATGGTCTGGTTGTTGGTAATAAACTGGGAGTATACATTGAGGGAATGACTCTCACTGATCCCGATACAGGCAAGGAACTGAAAAAAATTCCAGAAAAAAGAGTTGGTTCTATTAAAATATCCAAAATAGAAGCGGATCATCTCTCTGTGGCTGAAATTGTCGAAGGACGTGAAGAAATTAGAAAAGGGAATATAATCAGGCCAGAATGAAATTCCAGAATAGAATAGTATTCCTAGCAATTGGAGGCGAGATAATGGAAAAGACGATCAAAGCTAAATTTTCTAAAGGAATCATAGAACCACTGGAAGATTTGGTATTAGAAGAAGGGAAAGAAGTTATAATTACTATTTCTGAGATACCACCAGAATCCATAAAAACTCTAGAAGCTTTGAGGAAAAGCTTCGGGGGTTGGAAGGATCTAATAGATGCTGAAGAATTAAAAAAGAATATTTACAATGATAGGCTAAAATGAAGGGGAAAACATGGATTTATGTCATCTTACGGCTCATGAATTACACAATATGTTAGTCAGTCGCAAAGTAAGCGCAGTTGAAATAACAAAATCAGTCTTTCAGCAAGTTGATAAGGTTGAAAACGTTATTCATTCTTACATTACACTAACAAAAGAAAACGCTTTTGAAACTGCTGAAAAGGTAGATAAAAAGATCGCATCTAGCGAAAGTATATCATCATTAAGCGGAATTCCTATGGCGATTAAAGACGTAATGTGTACCAAAGGGATTCTTACCAGTTGCGGATCAAAAATACTATCAAACTTCATCGCACCCTACGATGCCACTGCTGTAAAAAAATTGAAAGAACAGGACATTGTGATCGTCGGGAAAGCAAACATGGATGAATTTGCAATGGGATCATCCACTGAGACATCATATTTTGGTAACACACGTAACCCATGGGATACGAATACCGTCCCCGGTGGCTCAAGCGGTGGTTCCGCAGCGTCTGTCAGTTCAGGGGAAGCTATATGTTCTCTTGGCTCAGATACTGGCGGTTCGATACGCCAGCCTGCGGCATTGTGCGGGGTAGTTGGCATGAAACCAACTTATGGTAGAGTCTCTCGTTATGGACTTGTCGCCTTTGCTTCGTCTTTGGATCAAATAGGACCTTTTGCAAAGGACGTGACTGACTGCGCACTAATCCTGAATGTCATTAGCGGACGTGATGAGATGGACTCAACGTCAGTTGATTTGCCCGTTCCAGATTACACAAAAAGTCTCATAAATGACGTAAAAGGCTTAAAAGTAGGGATACCAAAAGAATATTTTATAGAAGACGGAATGGATCCGGAAGTGACTAAGAGCATTCAGGATGCAATAAAAATGTTTGAACAATTAGGCGCTGTCTGCGTAGAGGTTTCGCTTCCTCACACTGACTATGGAATTGCAGACTATCAGATCATATCCCGTGCAGAGGCAAGCGCAAACCTTGCACGTTTTGACGGGACACGATACGGTTACAGGGCAAGCGATTCGGATTCTTTGATGGATATGTATAAAAAGACTCGCAGTGAGGGTTTTGGTTCAGAAGTTAAACTCAGGATCATGTTGGGAACTTACGCGCTGAGTTCTGGTTATTATGACGCATATTATCTCAAGGCTTTGAAAGTAAGGACGCTGATCAAGGAAGATTTTGATAAAGTTTTTGAAAAATGCGATGTCCTCGTGACCCCGACCTCACCAACTCCTGCGTTTAGGTTCGGTGAAAAGATGGACGACCCGCTAACAATGTACCTTTCAGACGTATTCACTGTCAACTGTAATCTTGCGGGTATACCGGGAATATCCATACCATGCGGATTTAGCTCATCAGGATTACCAATCGGACTGCAAATTCTTGGAAAGTCTTTTGACGAAGAAACAATATTAAAAGCATCTTACACTTATGAGCAAAACACCGATTATCATCTAAAAAGACCTCAACTTTAGAGACTTTAATCACGAATTACACAAATTAACGAATTGCACGAATTTTTTGGAAAAAATAAAGATTTTCAGAAAAACATGTTGGAATAAAAATTACGTAACTTTTCAACTGTGATTTTTTTACCACGAATTTTTTTGAATTTCTATTCGTGCAATTCGTTAATTTGTGTAATTCGTGATTAAAGTCTTTCTTTCGTGATTAAATAAAAAATAATGAATTTATGGGAAAACTAATATATCCTGAACTATCTCATAGAATTATGGGATGTGCATTTGAGGTACATAAAATACTTGGACCAGGATTTGCTGAAGGTATATATGAAGAAGCATTAGCTTATGAGTTAAGTCTGCAAAATATACCATTTAGAAGGCAAGAAACGATAAATGTGACTTACAAAAATCAAATCATTGGTTCACATCGTCTTGATATAATAGTAGATGATAAGATTATTCTTGAGTTGAAATCAGTATCGGAACTGAATGATCTGTTCAAACAGCAATTATTATCGTATCTTCGGACATCCGAAATAAGGTTGGGTATTCTCATAAACTTCGGTGCACCAAGCGTTCAATACATTCGTATAGCAAATTGATAAATATAGCATTTAGATAATGTTTTTTAAAATGGAATAATCACGAATTTCACTAATTAACGAATTACACAAATTTTTTATTTCTATTCGTGCAATTCGCAAATTTGTGTAATTCGTGATAAAAAATTGATACAAATATAAAAAGAAAGGTAAACAATATCATGTCAGGTAAATATGAAACAGTTATTGGGGTAGAAATTCACGTTGAACTTGGCACCAAGACAAAGCTTTTCTGCGGTTGCAGTACCGAATTTGGCGCAGAGGTAAATACACAGACTTGTCCTGTCTGTCTGGGTATGCCGGGCGCATTGCCGGTGCTAAATGAAAAGGCACTGGAATTTGCAATAAAAGCTGGTCTGGCGATGAATTGTCAGATTAACGAACACAGCATATTTGAGCGAAAAAATTATTTTTATCCTGATCTGCCGAAAGGATACCAGATTTCTCAGTTGCGTCAACCGTTATCTAAAAATGGATACGTTATGATTAACGTAGATGGCAATGAGAAACGTATAGGTATAAGAAGGATACACCTTGAGGATGATGCCGCTAAACTCGTTCATGCTGGTGATGGTGAAATTGACGAATCCGTCAACAGCGCCGTTGACTTCAATCGTGGCGGTGTCCCGCTGATCGAGATCGTCAGTGAGCCAGATATGAGTTCTCCAGAGGAAATGAAAGCATACTGTGAGACTGTCAAAAGTATTCTGGAATACATCGAGGTTAGTGATTGCGACATGGAAAAGGGGCATCTAAGAATTGAGGCTAATATAAGCAGGCGTAGAGTTGATGATCATAATATCTGGACAGACAGAAGCGAGATAAAGAACCTTAATTCTATCAGGTATGCAATGCGCGCGGTGGATTACGAAGTTGAACGGCACACCAAGGCGCTGGAATCAGGAACAACACTGGTTATGGAAACACGTCTCTTTGACGTCAGCCATAACGTCACAAGAGCCATGCGCAGCAAAGAAGAAGCTCACGACTACCGATACTTCCCTGAACCTGATCTTGTTCCGATTGAGCCTTCGAGAGATTGGGTTGATGAACTACTCCACAGTTTGCCAGAATTGCCTCATGCGCGCCGAAAACGGCTCATTAGTCAAGAATTACCAATTACATATGACATAAACGATAGGCTGCCAGAACATGATGCTTCATTGCTGACCGCTGATAAAAAATTGGCAAATTATTATGAAGAATGTGTAAGGTTATACAATCGTCCCAAAATTGTTAGCAACTGGATACTTAATGAACTCATGGCGCTGATGAGTGATAAAAAGCAGACAATTGACGATTGCAAGATAACGCCTGAGCTTTTCGCTGGAATGATGAAACTGATTGATAATGGAACTATAAGCGGAAAGATCGCAAAGACGGTCTACGAAGAGATGTTCAACACCGGAAAAACAGCAGAATTTATTGTAAAAGATAAAGGTCTAGTTCAGATCAGTGACGAGAGTGAAATCATCAAAGTTGTTGAACAGGTGATTGCAGATAATCAGGGACCTGTTCAGGACTATAAGAACGGCAAAAAAAATTCTATTGGATTTCTAGTAGGACAGATAATGAAAGTTACGAAAGGCAAGGCAAATCCTCAATTGGTCAATAAAATATTAGCTGAGAAATTAAAGACATAATAGACTTAAACCTCTGGCGGAAAGAAAAATTCAAAGAAAGAGATGAATAGGGATCAGAAAAATGTTAATAAATATTAGATTAATAACAGAAGATGATCTGGGTGCAGTTATGGATATTCAATCCAGTGCTTATCATCTATTCTTTCAAGAAGAAAGGTTTGTTTTCGAGGATAGATTGCACAACTTTCCCGATGGGTGCTGGATAGCGGAGGTGGACGGTCATCCTGCGGGATACCTGTTCTCTCATCCATGTCAGCTTAATGCTCCTCCAAAGCTAAATTCAGCGATAAAGAGTTTACCTAAAGAACCAGACTGCTACTTTATCCATGACATAGCGGTAAATCCTCGTTTTAGAGGCATAGGGGTCGGTCGGAATCTGGCAGATAAGGCAAAACAATTGGCTGTTGAGTATAAATTCAAGGATATGGCACTGATATCCGTTCAGAACTCAGAGAAATTCTGGAACAAAATGGGGTTTAAACGGGTAACAGATTTGACACAAGGGATGTCTAAGAAAGTGGAATCATACAAAACAGAGTCTTATCCTAATTCCTGCTTGATGACGTATTGATATACCTCTCATGTCTGCTGACGTATCCATGTTTCTCCTTTTATGAAGTCTGCCGACTTGGACTAATATTGTTTGTAGTAGTTCGATTTATCGAACATTTATAAAAACTCTATTGATTCTATTACCCGATTAATTATTTAGCCTTCATAATTGAGCTACTACAAACTGGTTTTATTCTTTAATTTATTTTTGCCTAGTTATTTCTTGCATTCGTTCCCAGTTATTTTCCACGCTATCGCCTTTGAAAAGATATGAACCGACGTTGAGTATATCAACACCTGCCTTAACAAGATCAGGTCCAGTTTGTGGATTTACTCCTCCGTCAACCTCAATGATGATCTCTGGTTTAAGCTTCTTTATTGCCTGAACTTTGGAGAGAGTTTCAGGTATAAAACTCTGTCCTTGAAACCCTGGATTTACGCCCATCACCAATACAATATCTACAAGGTTTAGAAATGGTTGTATTTTCTCTACAGGTGTTGGTGGATTTAAGGCAATTCCAGGTTCCATGTTAGATTGCCTGATCTTTTCTATAACTTCAAGCGCATCATCGTCACACTCAATATGAAATATGGCTCTGAAAGCGCCGATACTGGCAAAAGTACCAAGATAAGCTATTGGATTCTTGACCATTAAGTGTATTTCAAGCTGCGATTTTGTGACAAGCTTATGAAACTCCTCAAGCTTAACGCTCACATTTGGAACGAGTTCACCGTCCATTACATCAATCTGGATAACGTCAGCCATTGGCTCTAATATTCTGATCTTTCTTTCAAGTTCCTGATAATCTTTTGTAAGAACTGATGGGACAACCTTTCTCAAGTCTTTGCTTCTCCTTAAAAGTGGAAAAATTAATCACGAATTGCATAAATAAACGAATTTCACGAATAAAAACATTAGAGAGTAAGTATGTTGACTGATTATAAAACATATTGGGTAATAATTCAATAAGAATTTGTGCTATCCAAGCATAAACTTCCCATCCGCGGAAATCTAAACACAAAGTCACAAAGACACGAAGGACACCAAGAATCATGAGTTAAAAGTTAAATGTTTAAGGTTGAAAGCGTATTCAAACTTTTCAACTTTTAACCTTCAACTTTTAACTCTTTTGTGTTTCTTTGTGTCTTTGTGGCTTAGTGTTTACATAAAAAATAATGCACTATGATTTTTGGAAATTGGTATAAGTTTCACTCCAGACTCATGCTTTCACAGGAAAAAAGTTCCCTCACATATAACTATATTCCCCACTGTATGTAATAAATAAAACTCAAATGTTGCAATCATGGCTTTATATAGTTTATGTCAGAAGCCATGATATGTGATTTTATCATGTCCTATCACAATCTTTCCACATCCTAAAATATTTTTCATGATATTGGTACATTCTTTGCTAAAAATGGCTTGGACTATGTCTTTTTTTGGATATGTTTTAGATAAGACAACGAGAAGGAAAGATAATTATGCTATTTGATAAGACAACACAGCTACTAACCGCAGGAATATATTATACCGGCATAAGACACAAAGTTATTGCTAATAACCTTGCCAATATTAACACCCCAAATTATAAAGCTCTGGATATTACTTTCAGAGATCAGCTTGAATTTTTTGCTAAAACACAAACAGATGGTTCGGAGCATAAGAATTCTACTATTTTACCTCCAACTACTATATTAGCGCCATACTTTAGCGATCAAAGACCTTCTGTTGAACTCAACACCGTTGATATAGATCAAGAACAGGTGAAACTAGCAGAAAATACTTTGTTTCATAACTCATGTTTACAACTTCTGGGGAGCAAATTACGCCTTTTAAAATCGAGTGTGAGTGGCAATGCTTAAGTTTTAATCAAAATATGCCGAATATTTACAGGAGAGGTTAGAAATGGATTTTTTTAATGCTATGGACATAAGCGCTACGGGGTTGATTACTCAAAGGTATCGAATGAACGTAGCCTCTGAGAATCTTGCCAACATAGATTCAACGAGAACTGCAAACGGAGGACCGTATCGTCGTAAACAGGTGGTGCTTGAAGCTGTTGGTAATTATTACGAACCTTTCCCACAACTTATGGGACAACTTGGCGGAGCAAAAGTATCAGCTATTGTAGAAGACTCAACTCCATTTGGACAAGTCAACAGACCGGGTCATCCTGATGCTGATAAAAATGGAAATGTATTGATGCCAAACGTCAATGCAGTTCTTGAAATGGCAGATATAATGGCGGCTACCAGAGCTTACGAAGCAAATATCAACGCTTTCACTGCGGCAAAGAGCATGATCACTAAGTCATGGGAATTGTCAAGATAGGGGATATAATATGAAGATTGATCAGTTGATAATCCCTACTACAGGACCTATTAGCAATCCACAACCCAAAACTATTTCTTCAATTTCTGAAGGAGGAGATAACGGAAAATCTTTTTCAAACATACTCACTGAATCCATAGATAAGGTTAATGATCTACAAAAACGGGCGGATACTGCTATTGATGACTTGGTTATCGGTGATAATAAAGACATAGTACAAACAATGATAACAATGGAGAAGGCTGATATATCTTTTCGGTTAATGATGCAGGTACGCAACAAGATTCTTCAAGCTTATGAAGAAGTTATGAGGATGCAGGTGTAGTGTTAGAATCAAGGGGAATTCTGGATCAAGCAAAAGCAAAATGGCAGGAATTACCTCCCCGAAGGAAACTGATAGTTGGGTTGGTAGCTGCCGCAATACCAGCGGTCATCATATCTCTTGCTATCTGGGCAAGCAAACCTGATTATACTGTTCTGTTTTCTGGGCTTTCTCCTGAAGACACTCAGGTAATCGAGGATGAATTAAACACCGCAAAAGTTCCATATAAAGTATCAGAGGGTGGAAAGTCTTTAATGGTGCCTTCTTCGGAAGTCTACAAGGTGCGCATGAGACTTGCCAATAAAGGATTGCCTGAATCTAGTAGTGCTGTTGGGTTTGAGGGATTTGATAAGACAGACTTCGGCACAACTGATTTTGTCCAAAAACTGAAATATCAAAGGGCGCTTCAGGTAGAGTTGACGAGAACCATATCACAAATCAGGGAAGTTGCGGCAGCAAGGGTTCACATAGTATTACCAAAAGAGACAGTATTTACTGAGCATGAACAACCGGCGAAAGCTTCTGTCGTATTAAAACTACGTCCAGGTACAAGACTCGATGAATCTCAGGTGAACGGTATCACCCACCTTGTGGCTAGTTCTGTCGAAAATTTAAATAAGGAGAATATAACCGTTATTGATACACACGGAAATTTATTATCAACACCGGGACAGAATTCATTGTTAAGCGATACACAGTTGAAATACAAGAAGAACATAGAATCAGAACTTGAGCAAAAAGTGCGGGGAATGTTAGACAAAGTCTTAGGCCCGAACAAATCCACCGTTCAGGTAGCTGCTGATATTAATTACAACACAACTGAGACTTCATCAGAGATTTTCGACCCAGATAAAACTGTTGTTAAATCTGAACAAACTACTGATTATAATTCTAATGGAGGAACTACACCTTCAGGAGTTCCCGGTGTATCAACTGCTATTACCCCAAATCCACAAGCAGGTAATGGTCTTGGAGGATATAAAGGATCAGATTCTAATGTTAATTACGAAGTAAGCAAAACTGTTGAAAAAACTACGCAACCACCGGGAAGTATTAAGAAGTTGTCTGTGGCAGTTGTAGTTGATAACAAAATAGTTGATGGCACATCAACAATATGGACGCAAAAGGAATTAGACGATATTAAAAACCTTGTCAAGAATGCTGTGGGTATTGATCTATCACGAGGCGATCCTGAGATTGAAGTGAAGAACATACCTTTTGATACTTCACTTCAGCAGGAATTAGATGGCGCAGAGAAGACTATAAAATCAGAAAAACTACGAAATATGATTATTAAAGCGGTTATAGCTCTCGCAATCGTTGGTCTTCTAATATTCTTGATTCGAGCAATATTCAAAAGCAGACATGAAAGCAGGATCAGTGAACTTGATATGGGAACAGCACAACCTTTAATGTTAAATCAATCGCTTGCACATGAGCCATCTGAAACGTCGGAACTATCAAACGCTCAGGAAGCATCGGTTCCACAGTTAGAAATATCTTCAACACAGAGGAAGAAACAGGAAATCATCGAAATATTGGAAAAAGAACCAGAGCTAGTCGTACAGATGATAAGAGATTGGATAAGTACAAGGACATAATTAACGACTTGTGCTAATTCTCCCAAAGCCAATATTTACAAGGGTTTGAATTTCAAGGTTTTTGAATATCTTAAAATATGATGCCCATTTTCATTGGGTTTGCAGAAACAATTAGCACAAGTCATTAATTAAGCAATTTTTAGTTTTCAGTTAGGAAAAGCTTTGTGAATAGACGATTCTAACAACTGAATATTTAAAACTACTTAAAACTATTTAAAACTACCTAAACCAATTCAAATGTGTCATTTTGAGCATAGCGAAGAATCTCATATAGCAAAATGAAGATTATTTTCCTTGTTTAGAATGGCATAGATTTTATAGGGGGAAAAGGACTTGATTGATAAGAAACTCACAGGCATACAGAAGGCGGCGTCCCTCTTAATTGTCTTAGGAACAGACCCTTGCATAAAAATCTTTAAAATGATGGAAAATGATGAGGTTGAGCAACTTGCCTTTGAGATTACAAAGATACATCGTTTAAGTCCGGAAGCAACCGAACATATATTAGACGAATTTTTTGAAAAAATCTCTAGTAGCTCAGTATCTGTAAAAGGTGGATTGGCTTATGCTACGACGGTTCTTAGTAAGGCATTGGGAACAGAAAATGCTATGAATGCCATAGATCGAATTCGTGAAAACACCAGTGTCAGACCATTTGATGACTTGCTTTTATCATCTAGCTCAAACGATACCCTTATAGAGATGCTCAAAGATGAGCATCCACAAACTATTGCTTTAATTCTATCTCACCTTAAAGAACAGAGATCAGCACACATACTCGCATCTTTACCACAGAGACTTCAAACAGACGTCATAATCCGCATTGCCAATATGAAAACCGTATCACCAGAAATTTTATCACAGATTGAAAATTCACTGCGTGAGAAATCACATGGACATGAGCGTGTGCATACCGGCGGTATAAAGTCTGTAGCAGGTATACTTAACCATGCAGATATTAATGTCGAAAAACAGATCATGGAATCCGTGGCAAAACATGACCCTGATTTGGCTGAAAAAATATCTAACCTTATGTTTACTTATGATGACATAGTACTTATCAACGATATTGGTATTCAGAAACTTTTGCAATCTATAGATGAGAATGACTTACTAATGGCGCTAAAGGCAAGCACTGATGAAATAAAAGATAAGATATTCATAAATATGTCTGAACGACGAAGACAATCAATTCAAAGCGATTTACAAATCATGCCACCTGTCCGATTAAGAGACGTTCAATCCGCACAAAGCAGAATACTTGCGACTGCAAAAGAGATGATACAAGCAGGGATTATTGAGGTTGTTAGAGATTCTATACAGGAGGTTTTTGTTTAGTGCAAAGAGTGCTTCTTACTGAACAACACAATAATCACAATATTCAGACTATGAGATTTGCACCATTTGATAGTCTTGATGAGTCAATAGATGAGCTTGAAGATAAGCCAGAAGTGCCAGACGTTAAAAATCAGATAGAAATACTCATAGAGCAAGCACAGAATGAAGCACAAGGGATAGTTTTTGACGCCAAAAAAGAATCAGGAGAGATAAAAGAAAAGGCTTTTCAATCTGGTTACGACGACGGTCTTAAAGTTGCGGAAAAAGAGATAAGCGAGACAATTGAACGGATGTCGCAAGTATTTACCAATGCTCTTAAAGAATTGGCTTCTCTCAAAGACAACATTATTGCTAATTCGGAAGGTGATCTCGTTGAGTTGACGATAGCAATAGCCAAAAAGCTGGTTTGCTGCGAATTAAAACAGCATCCTGAATTTTTAATTGATGTTATAAAAGAGGCAATAAAGGCTTCAAAGATAGAAAATGAGATTACTATTCGCATAAATCATGAAGACAGAGTAATATTAGAGCAACATGCGGGGGAGTTAATAGAGTTTCTCAGAAAAACGACTTTCAACAAGACTGCAAAAATTGTTATTGAAGATGATACTTTCATGACCCAGGGCGGTTGCGTGATTACTACTGATACAAACATCATTGATATGACTTATGAGTCAAGACTTGAATCAGTTATGAAAGCTATAACTTCTAAACAAAAAGAAGATTAAAGCGTAGGGGCGAAGCATTTTTATGTTAATATAAATTAGCTATAAATCTTGATTCAGCCAAAAATGCTTCGCCTCTACTTTAATTTACAATAGATATGGGATTAGCTAATTTTATAGATGCAGTAAATAAAGCACCATCATCCAGAAAATACGGAAAAATAACTCAAGTCGTTGGGTTAGTTCTCCGAGGGGTTGGTATATCAGCTTCAATAGGCGAACTCTGTACGATTCACACGGATGATGTATCATTAAAAACAGTAAAGGCTGAAGTTGTAGGATTTACAAAGGATGAAAGCTTACTCATGCCTTTAGGAAATATTCAAGGCATAAGATCAGGTTCTCGGATCATGACTAATGGCAAAACATTCACGGTCGGAGTTGGAGAAGAATTGCTAGGAAGAACACTAAATGCACTTGGGGAACCGATAGATGAGGCAGATATAAGTTTGGAAGGACAGAGCTTTATGCCTTGCTTACAGAGATATACCGTGCATAACGACCCTCCTGATCCATTTGAAAGACAACGGATCAATGAACCTATCTCTACCGGGATAAAGGCTATTGATGGTCTTCTCACCTGTGGTAAAGGTCAGAGAGTAGGGATATTTGCCGGTTCAGGTGTTGGCAAAAGCGTATTGTTAGGTATGATCGCAAGAAATACATCGGCTGACGTCAATGTAATTGCTCTCGTTGGGGAGCGTGGTCGTGAAGTGCGCGATTTCATAGAGAAAGACCTTGGAGATGAAGGACTCAAGCGTTCTGTTATAGTCGTGGCAACGTCAGATCAACCACCTTTACTTCGTTCTCTTGCACCTTCAACAGCTATGGCTATTGCAGAATATTTTAGAGATCAAGGAAATGACGTTTTGCTGATGATGGACTCAATAACAAGATACGCTATGGCAGAGAGAGAGATCGGGTTGGCTATTGGCGAACCACCAGCAACGAAAGGATATACACCATCTGTATTTGCTAAACTTCCTAAATTACTGGAACGAGCAGGCACTACCAGAGATAAAGGAACAATTACGGGATTATTTACTGTCCTTGTTGAAGCAGACGATATGAATGATCCAATAGGTGATTGTGTAAGATCAATACTAGATGGTCATATTGTGCTATCCAGAGAACTTGCTATACGTAATCATTATCCTGCCATTGACGTAAACCAAAGCATAAGCAGACTTATGGTCGAAGTAGCTACACCAGAGCATCGTAAATCAGCGGCAAAATTTAAAGAAACGCTGGCAGTATATAACGATTCTAAGGATCTTATAGATATAGGCGCCTATTCAAAAGGAAGTAATCCAAAGATAGATTATGCACTGAATAACATTGACAATATCAATAATTATCTCAAACAGCCAATTGAAGAGCGTGTAGATTATGAAAATAGCGTATCAAGTCTCATTCAATTGTTAAACTGATTTTAGTATGAGAGTGAATAAATGACATCAGAAGCTTTTGTTTTACATGGAGCGCAGAATAATAAAATTAAAGTTTCACTACTTTTTAAAAATACGCAATATTTAATAACATATCTTTTGGTTTATGTATGATCAGGTGAATTGTGGCGTAGAAATTGCTAATACATAATTAGCGATTGAATTGAGGTAAAGTTGCAATTCAATTTTTCTTTAGAAACACTTCGGAAATACCGCAAATCTATTGAAGATCAACGTCGTATTGAGTTGGTATCTTTGAGGGAAAAACAGTCCTTAGAAGAGGAAAAATTGTGCCAAATAAGAGATACTCAACGAGCTATACAACATAATTTGCGGGATAGAATTGAAGAAACAAAAGGCTATCTCACGTATCTCGATGACCTTTCAAGACAATCAATCATCCAGAGAAATGTGATCAGTGAACTAGATTACAAGGTTAATGAAGCAAGAGATAATCTTATAGAGTCTTCAAAACAAAAAAAGATCATTGATAAATTACGAGATAAAAAATATAAGCAATATATTAAAGACCTTAATAGACAAGAAAATAAGACGTTGGATGAGATCGTTACAACCCGTTTTTCAGGAAAGGATGGCTAGAATGAAGTTGATTATCATCGCAGGTATGGCGGCATTTCTACTTTCAGTTGGGGTTACTATGTTTTTCACCGGGACGTTCAGCAAAAGTGATCCACAACCAGCAGAAAAGGCATCGCAAAACGAGAAAACAAAGCAAAATACAGAGCAACTAACTACCCAAAGTGCCGTAAAGCCAGTCAATACCAGCAATGTGATGGAAACTGAAAATACTGTTAAAAATACTGTTAATAGTAATGACACAAAATCCCTTGAAATGCAGGTAGAGAAATATAAGGCAGAGGTTGCGGCGGAAGAAGCAAAACTAGCATCAGTAAAATCTGACGTCGAATCTGCTAAGGCCACTAAATCATCAGCCGGTAAATATCAGCAATTGGCAAAGGTTTATAGTTCAATGAAGGCAGATAATGCCGCCGCTGTTCTTTGTGAACTGGAACCAAGTATGACAGAGCAAATATTAAGCGGGATGAACGATAGAACAGCAGGTAAAATAATGAGTTCTATCGCAACTAAAAATCCATCTTATGCGGCGAAAGTCAGTAAACTCCTTATCACTAATGCAGAGGATAAGCCACTGAGTGAGTTCTGAAAAATATGAGGAATTTTATTTTACAGTCTTTTAATGGAAAAATCAATCTTTTGGCAAAGAAAAGTTCTACTGTCGGTGCGTTTACACACATAAATTCAGAAAAACCCAATCAGTTTGCTACCGAGTTATCTCAATTCATGGAAGCTACACCCAGCCATAACATCAGTGATATCGAGAATTCTCAGAATGACATACTTAATACACTTCCACCCTCTCTTGATGGCAAGACAGATAACCCGGACCTGAAACAACAAAAGTATTCATTACTCAAAGCATTTAATGATAAAAATATCCCAATAAATAATAATTCTGATCTTCCAGAAATTTCGCTGCCACAGAATAAACAAGATAAATTAGTTTCTGACCAGCCTTTATTAGCTGGTAACATAAGTTATAAAGCAATCGCTGAGAATGAGAAAAATGATAAATCAGAACCAATCTCAAAAAATGACATCAATATCGAGAAGGATAATCAATTTCCTGCAAATATTTCAGAAAACATTATACTTTCCGCTATGACTACACAATTCACAGATAATATTGTTACTAAAAAAAATCCTGAGTTACAAGATTATAAACAACCCGACAAAACACCACAAAATCTAATAAAGCCTCTACTATCAGATCAAAAAATATTAAAAATTGAATTGAAGTCAGAACCATTAGATAATAATTCATTAACTTCTCTTTCACAAAACCCAACGGAAACGAATCCAATTGAATCTGCCCAACCAGATCAAAGGGCAATACAAAAAGAATTAAAATCAGAACAATGGATTAGTAATGATGTTCCATCAGTTTCTCTTACACAAAGTGCAACAACAAAAAATCCAACGGATTTTATCCTAACAGATCAGAAGACAATACAACTAAAATTAGACTCAATACCTTTAACGGATAATGATATTTCACCAATTACTACCTCACAAAACGAAATCTTAAAAATAGATGATGAAAAGGTAAAAATAGACAAAACTTTAGTGTCACAAGATAAAGACATAATTCAGTCTCGAAACGAGTTAAAATTAGAAGTAAGCAACCAAATACCATCCACAAAATTAAATAATGCAAAAATTATTAATCAAGAAACATTTGTTAATGAATTCACTAATAAAATTCCGATAGATACGAAGGTTATTTCCATTAATAACCAAAATAGTATTGATGTCAAAGATACTAAGTATAAAGAGATTCAGAAACCCAAAGAGCAAGAAGCTTATGAATCGAAATCATTAACCAGCCAAGTATATACAAAAGAAAATAAGATTGAAGATTTTTCAGTGATTACATCAGATACACCAATACAAGAGAAAAGTTTATTAACATCACAACCAACAATTTTTTATCAGGATAGTATACAAAAGCCTTTCGAATCAGTTAAAACATTAATAATTCCTGATAATATAATGATGATAAGATCGGATAAAGAGAATAAACAGGTTGAACAGTATGAACACAAACAGAAAGATAATCAAATCCAGAATCTAAATACTCCAATCAAATTAGAATCAAAGCAAGTTCTAAGCAAAGCACCTGAGACTTATAGTTCTGTTGATATTTCTGCATTGAAAACATCTATAATCGTATTAGAGGATAGTAATACGTCTGCAATTAAACAGGCAGAATTTAACAGTAATAGTACATCAACCGAATATACACAACTAATCAAATCGGAATCAAAACTGAAATCTCAAAAGATGCCTAGCGAAGTTAATGCTATTAATAAATCTAACACGAAAGTTTCTGAAATAACATCGGTTAAAAATAAAATGTTATCAAATAATCTGATAGAACGTGGGCAGAGCGATAAAATGATTCCTAATGTATCCATACAAATTAAAAATGAATCAACCCCTTTTTTAAGTCAGATAAAAGATGATAATACTTTAGAAAATGTTTCAGTTGCCAAATCTAATAAAAACGACATACAAGATATTTGGCAAGTAGAACGTGCAAACACTAATGAATTAGTCAAAAACCCACAAATACAGGTTAAATCTGAAACTAAAGTTGTTTACCATGAATTACCTCAATCAGATAAAATTAAAGATGACCAAAAGCTAGTAATTAAGCAAACAAAACAAGAGCAAAACAACAAAATAGATATACGCATGGTTAGCAAAGCTGATCAGAAGCCAAATGCCGAAAAGCCATTTCTGGTAGATGACCCCATAACCCCGCAGGTGAAGCAGGAACAGAATACCAAAACGGATTTACCTATAACCGTCAAAGCTGATCAGAAGCCAAATGCCGAAAAGCCATTTCTGGTAGATGACCCCATAACTCCGCAGGTGAAGCAGGAACAAAATACCAAAACGGATTTGCCTATAACCGTCAAAGCTGATCAGAAGATAAGCTCTAATCAATCATTACCGGCGGATAACATCGTCAGCAAGCCTGCACCAAAATTATCAGAAAAAACATCAGTAAATGTGACTCTTGAAAACGTGGATAATACCTATGAAAATAACACTTTAATACAAAATCCATCTGACAAGAAAACGTCTGAATGGAGATCAAATCACAGTCAAATTATCAAAACTCAAACAGTTACAGACAATCTCTCACTGAATAAATCTGGATTTCAGTCAGATAATGAAAATACACAAGATCGGCAAGAAAATGCTCCAAACCAAATACCTGCTAGGGATAATCAAGAGATAAAATCCAACTATAAAAGTGATTTCTCTGTTGAATTAGGAGAAACACTTAAATATAGCAAAGAACAGGCTAATTCATCCAAATTAATAGAAAACCAGAATGTAAAAATAGATAAGGGACAGCAAGATAATTACGTGCAAGAAAAGCCAATCCAAAGATCATCGAACTCGGTTGTAGAACAAGATCAATCGTCAAAACTGGATTTATCAAAAGACTCAGAAAATAATTCACAAGCAAAAATATCCGATACAAATTCAAAGCAAGATACAAAAGGTAGTATTTTGCAGGAACCAAGTCAGATTGGTCACGAAAGAAGGCTTAACATAGAACATAATATGCAAAAAAGCAAGGTTGAAAATATAGAAACTAATAACTTACTTTCTAAAGATAACGTGATAAAGGATAAAAGTTTTGAAACCATACCAACAAAGATTGAGAAATTTAAGGAGGCTAATATAGAGAAAGCACCAGAAAAGTTTGATGTTTCATTATCCAAATTGAATAATGAATTTATAACAACTCAAAAGACCGATGTAAAAACTATACCAGTTGTGGATAAGAACGAAATGGCTTCAAAAGTGGTAGAATTGCCAGATAAAATTGCACAATATGTCAGCACAGTTAAGAATGACACAAAACCCCATTCTGTGATGATACAGTTAGAGCCAGCCCATCTAGGAAAGATCAGGTTAAAGGTAACTATGAAAGATGACAGGCTTATAGCAGAGATGAACGTTGCCCGTCTTGTAACTAAAGAGATGATTGAAGCTCAACTTCCAGATATAAAAAGAAGCCTTATGCAATGTGATGTGCAAGTTTCGGTATTTAACGTAACACTTGATAATGGTTCTTCAAAATTTAGCTCATACAACCCGAATACGTCGCGACAGGATAAGTCATCAGAATCATGGGGTTATAATCAAGGTAATGAGCAGAATAAAAATAATCAAGAAAATGCTAAACGTTACATGAGATACATTAATAATGAGTCTATGGTTGATATTTTAACGTGATTGGAGGAACTATGAGTATTCAGACAGTAAACACAAATCTAACAAAATTTGATCCTACGGTAAATCTTCCTAAACCCAAGTCAGAACTAGGAAAGGATGATTTTTTACAGCTTCTCACTACTCAATTACGCTATCAGGATCCTACAAACCCTGTGAGTAATGAACAATTTATCGCTCAAACAGCTCAGTTCTCTTCGCTAGAGCAGATGCAACAACTAAACACTAGCTTAAACTCACTAATGGAACTTCAGAAAACAGCAACAAAGGCATCAGCATTAGCATTGATAGGGAAGAAGGTTTCTGCCGATACCTCAACTTTTGTCGTATCAGACAAATCATTCAATTCTCTGGACTATTCATTGCCCAAAGATGCAAATGTCACAATGACTATCTACGATAGTAACAATAACATTGTGAAAAATGCCGATCTGGGAAAACAGTTGAAGGGGTCTTATAGCTTCAACTGGGATGATACAAATAATGATGGGATAAGAGTTAGCAGTGGTAATTATACTTACAAATTATCGGCAAAAGATGCTAACGGTCAGGATGTCAATATTAACACGGCAGTCTCTGGAGTTGTGGATGGAGTATCTCTTAATGGTGATACAATTCAATTAACTATGGGAGGGTTAAGTTTCCCTCTGTCAGCAGTAACGAGAGTATTTCAGAGCTCTACGGGGGAATGATCTATGCTAGATAAAATTACACATTTTACAGGCAAGGGTCAAACACAAGCTATACAGAAAACTCAACAATCCAAAGGTACAGAAAGTTTTGCACAAATTCTGGAAAACCAAAAACAGGAAACGGAGGTGAAGCTATCGGCACATGCGCAAGAACGCCTTAAACAGCAAAACATAAACATTACACCTCAAGATTTCAGTCGAATAAAAGATGCAACAAATATGGCTGAAAAGAAAGGTTCAAAGGAATCGTTGATGCTGTTAAATGACGTAGCTCTGGTGGTAAATATAAGCAATAGGACAATCATAACCGCAGTAGATAAGGCAAGGCAAAAAGATAAAATATTTACAAACATTGATAGTACGATAATACTATAAAGGGCTGGACCTCGATGAGAGGAAGCCTTATGGACCGTCTCTCGACTAGAGGCGATTAAATGGAGGCAACACAATGCTAAGATCACTTATCTCAGGATTATCTGGTATAAGGACACACCAGACTTCACTCGATGTAATAGGAAACAACATAGCCAATATTAATACTCCGTCATATAAAGCATCAAGGGCATCTTTTTCGGATGCGCTTTCATTGACATTAAAAGGAGGGACGCCACCGACAGGAAGTCGTGGTGGTCTAAACCCGTTTCAGGTGGGTCGTGGTTCAACAGTTGATAGTATAGATACAATATTCACTCAAGGTAGTCTGGAAACAACAGGGAATCCAACTGACCTTACCATTGCAGGAGAAGGATTCTTTGTCCTACGACACGGTCAGGAAAACCTTTACAGTCGTGATGGAAGTTTTGCTGTTGATGCGACAGGCACTTTAGTAGACCCCAATACTGGTTTTGCTGTTCAGGGACGAATGGCAGATGCTTCAGGCAATATCATGTCATCTACCCCTATAACTGACGTTGTATTGCCCATAGAGTCGTTATTCCCTGCGAGAGCAACCAGCACAGCGTCGTTAACAGGGAACCTTGACGCATCTGCGGCAACAGGAAAAGTTCCATTTATAGGGGATACTGCTAACGCATCTTTCTCAGGAAATTTAAGTGCTACCGGTACTGCTACTGGTCCAACGTCCTATGCAAAACACATGGTAGTCTATGATTATCTGGGAAATGCGAATGACGTCACAATAACCTTTGAGAAATCGAAAGATTCAACACCAGGTCCACCGGCTGTGCTTGACGAATGGAAATGGACTGCTTCTGATGCTTCTGGTAAAGCTACCGGAACAGGAAATATAACTTTTAAGGCTGATGGATCGTATGACAATTCTGCAGGTGATACAATCATCTGCGCTGGTTGGGGAACAGGTGGAACTGGCGATATTTCAGTTGATCTCGATTTTGCTCAAATGACACAGACAAACGGTCCTTTCTCACCCATGTTGTCTTATCCAGTAGAAGATCAGACTTACCAGACGTCTATGATGGTCTATGATTCACTTGGTGGAACCCATAATGCTATAATAAACTTTGAAAGAGACCCATTAACTGCCAACACCTGGAGATGGGCGATCGGTGTCTCTGGAAATAACGAAGTTTATATTAATGATCCTGCTGGTCCATCATATTCACAAGAAATAGTATTTAATCCCGATGGCACTGTGAAGACCGGGGCAACTGCTAATCTAGTCATAGAGGGACCAAATGGCCTTGCTGATGGCACTACCACGTTAACCCCTTTGGATAATGGCGCAGATGGTATAAGGATCGCCCTTGATCTCTCTTCATTAGTGCAGTTTTCTGGGGCTTTTACTCCTGTACCTTCTGCTCGTGATGGTCACGGTGCTGGAAGTCTTGATAACATAACATTTGATGACACAGGAACACTAATTGGCACATTCACAAATGGTAATAGCCAGAAGCTTGCACAGTTGGTACTTGCTGATTTTCATAATCCCGCTGGTCTTGTAAAATCCGGTGGGAATATGTATAGCATGTCAATGAACTCAGGAGCGGCAGTTATAGGTACTGCTGGATCCGGTATCAGAGCAAGTATCATATCGAATTCACTCGAAGGCTCAAATGTAGACTTGGCTAATGAGTTTACTAAGATGATCATAGCACAGCGCGGTTTTGAGGCAAATTCAAGGGTCGTTACAACAAGCGATGCCATACTCGGTGAATTAATTAATTTGAAACGATAAAGGCAGTTTCAGTTTTCAGTTGTTAGTTACCGTTAATAATCTGGTATATTTCAACTGAAAACTTACTGTGATCATTCAAAGTGGTGGATTATAAATATTAGAAACACAAACCTTGTAATATAAGTCTAATATATGTATAATTATTATAAAACTTATCAAGGTCATGATAATTTAATGGAAATCAATAAGGGTAAAGCATTAAAATGAGAATTCTGATAATAGATGATTCCGCCACAATGAGAAAAATAGTAAAAGGTTCTCTTGAAGCAATCGGTAGTTTTGATATTGAAGAAGCTGAGAACTGTGATGATGGACTAAAGAAATTAATTGGCGGTTTAGCGGTTAATCTGGTATTGGTTGACTGGAACATGCCGGGAATGACTGGCATTGATTTTACGAAATCCGTTAGGGCAAATCCTACGCTATCAAAAACTCCAATTATTATGATAACGTCAAACTCAGAAAAAGAGCAAGTATTATCAGCAGTTATGGCAGGTGTCAACGATTATATGGTTAAACCATTTACACCTGACATTTTTTCACAAAAAATCAAGAAAGTGCTGGGAATGTAAAGAAAAGTTAGGAAAGGTAATCTGTTAGTTTTGGTAATTTCAGTATCGTAGCTGTAGCCTGTAATGCCGCTTGATATGCTTCTTGATCGGCAATAAATTGACCTGCTTCTTCAGCCATATCCACATCCTCGATCTTTGAAATGTCATCCTTCAGGGAGAGTTCTAATACATTTAGCTCATCCATACTGGATTGAGTTCTAGTAACTTTAACTCCGATTTCACCACGAATCATACCGATCCGATCCAATTCTTCATCGAAGTATGATAAGGATTTATTTATATCAGAAGCGTTGTTTGATTCCAGAGCAGTTTTTAAGTCTTTGAGTATTTTGAATATTCCACCGTCAACAGTTCCCTGTCCAAAGACTCTTGTCCCTGGAATATTGACCGTCATAGGCTGATCGCCAAGCTCAATTCTTTGTTTTATCTCTCCTTGATCTCCAATATACTCTATATCATTATCACTTATAGGGGCATATAATTTTGTGGAAGATGCTCCTGCAAGATGCTTTATCTTTGAAAAATCAATATTGACTTCTAAATCCGATCCACCATTACCCCAACCACTAAAGGTTATATTACCATTACCACCGCTTGTTAGAGAACCATTAACATCATAGGTCAGGTCTGTTCCTGATACAGTTCCTATATCGGAACTCCATTCCCAGGTATCTGTAGCAGTTTTATCAAATGTTAGATTGATGTTATGTGAGTTTCCGGATGAATCAAAAACAGTTATTTGTTTCTCGTATGTTGCCCCAACATTTGCTGTTGAGTCCAGACTCCCTGTGAAATATGTGTTGACGTTATCTCCTGTATATCTTACCTTATCAATCGCAGTATCCTCGCTATATGGGGCTTCAAGCACTTGCTGGCCACTAAATATGTATTTTCCAGCGAATTTACTGTTTGCCAGTTGTAGTGTCTGTTCGATCATGATCTCGATCTCACCAGCCGTTGTTTCCCTTGCATCTTTACCCACAGTATCAGAAGCCATAGATGCGGCTTTTGTTCTTGCATCGGAAATCATTTCTCCCACTTCCTCAAGTATAGTATCAGTATAAGAGAGCAACCCCTCTGAATTTTCACCATTCTTGATCGTTTGACTCACCTTATAAAGGTTTTTGTAATATCCCATAACCTTTGCGCTGCCGATCGGGTCGTCTGATGAGCGAGTAAGATTTTTCGTAGTAGCAATCCGATTGTGTGTTCTGGATAACTTCTGAGCAGATTGTTTAAGACCATTAATTACACGATTTTCAATTATTTTATCAGTGATTCTCATTTTTTTACCTACCAATATCCATCAGGATCCCCATCATTTCATCAATAGTAGACATATATTTAGCTGCTGATTCATACGCCCGCTGAAGCTTAATTAGATCGGCTGATTCTTCGTCTAGTGAGACACCTGATACTCCCTCCCGACGCTCTTCAAGATCAGTGACAAGCATCTGTGCGCTTTCTGTCATCATCGAAGCAAGTTGCGTATCGGTCCCAAGAGAGTTAACCGTATCAGAATAAAATTGGGTTATATTTATAGCATCTAAATTATTAACGCCATTTGGAACTTCTGAACCATCCGGGGCTACTCTTATATCTGATAGTCTAGCCAATTGTAAAGCAATACTATTATCACCTATCTGTCCATTTGCAGAAGCGGCAATACGTTCTGGGTGGTTTATAACACCTGTATCGCCATCGTCATTAACTTTTATATCACCAGCGCTGTTTCCTACGAAGAAGTTTCTTTGACTAGCACCATCAAGTCCGTATCCCGCAACGTGTAGTTTATTAACAGAATTGATTAGTGTTTGTGCCAGTTGATCCATTTTATTATTGAGTTCGGGAATAACTTTGTCTCGAACTTCAATTAATCCTGCTAATTCTCCGTCATTAATCTCAACATTTGATAGGTCATCAGACCATTTAATAGTTGTTGTAACCATACCATTAATAGACTGATCAGCAGTTTTTATAGCAGTAAATTTTTCGTCATCAACAATTGCACGGCCACCTATAAATAAAGCCACAGACCCGTTCTCACGTTCAAGAGAAGTTACATTTATCTGTTTTGATAATTCATCTATAAGCAAATCCCTGCTATCTCTTAATCCACTAGCTTCACTTCCTGATGCTTCCATGAATTCTATCTGTCCATTGAGATGAGCAATCTGACTTGCTTTTTGATTGACCTGTTCGATCCGATCTTCTATATATCCATTTGTTGTTTTTTGTATATCATTTAATTGAGAGTCTATTCGGTTAAGATTTTGAGCCAAAGTCATACCTCGCTGAATTACCATATTTCTTGATGTTAAGTTTTCCGGGCTGTTTGCAAGGTCTTCCCAGCTATTCCAGAATTCCCCAAGCAGATTATTGATACCGTTTTCTGATGGTTCAAGAAATACATTTTCAATCTGACCATATAATTGTGATTTCATTTCCCAGTTACCAAGCGATTGAGTTTCCTTCCTGACGTGCTTATCTATGAATTGGTCACGGATTCTACGAGTTTCAAGTATATTTAAGTCTTGTTGACTGGTATGGATTGTGCTTTTCAACTCGACTCTTTTTCTAGAGTATCCGGGCGTATTGACATTAGAGATATTTTCACCGACAGTTTGTAATGCCTGAGTCTGAGCCATTATAGCTCTTTTACCTATGTCTAAGCTTCCAAAAAGGCTCACGTTAATCTCCCTTCATCCTTCCGTCTTCATCCTTCATCCTTTACTACTATCCCCAACCAGAAATAATTTTTCCTGTTTTTTGATCATATTCTAATTGACCATTATTTGAATATTTGATATTTGAAGTATGAGAGGATGAAAACATCCTTAATACCTCGCTGACGTAATGAAGTGCATGTTGAACTAGATAAGCGTTGCTTTCTCTTATGTTCTCAAGATTCTTTATTGTTGATTGAATATCATCTCGAAGAGATGCAAGCCGTATTTTGTAGGGATCATCTACCAGATCAACCAGTTTTGAAAGAGTTAAGCCTTCTTGCGGAAATCCAAGCCATTGAGATAACTGAAATATAGCTGATTTTCTTGCCTCCTCCAGCGTTTTGATTTTTAGAACCATAGTTCCTTGTTGTTTATTATTATTTTCAAAGAAAACAATGTTTCCATCAGCAAAGCATTTTCGCTGGCTAATAAGCATTTTGACAAGGATACGATAGTGTTCGAGTTCGTTCTCAAGAATTTCTATCAAGTCCTCTGTTAGACAATCTGTATTTTTATCTCTCACACTTTCGATTTGTTCAAGAGAAAAGCTAATTGTAGATATTTCATCAGACGATCTCACTGGCAAGAATTAAACCCTCCATGAAAGCTGTTACATTAATAATCTAAGATGCGCTTTTATTAATAAAGGGTGAAAAGATAAATAAGAGGGGGTAAAGGATTTATTAATCTTTTCACCCTTGTCTAACCTTTTCCAAACATACTATCTTATCTCGTCAAAAAGAATCCTTACTGGTTATACAACTCGATAAAATTATTATGATTTAGAAGAGGTGTTGCGCGGCCTTATAAAACTTCAGCACTTCCATGATTAATGATTTAAAGGCATTGCCAGCGTAGTGGTCAACCAGATTAGTTTTTAAACTAATAAAAAATATGATTGTAGGTTGGGTCGAAGCATGAGACCCAACTTTGATAATATTATGTTGGGTTTCGTTCCTCAACCCAACCTACTTTTAATGTTTATAAGTTGAATAATTAATTTGGTTGACCAGTAGTGCTTGACCAGCAACTTTTTATAGTTACAAACAGAAAAGTCTTATCCAATCAAGTCAATAATACTCTTGGCAACAGATTTACCGTTCACATTGTATTTGCTTGATTCGATCTGTTTCCCTATGGAACTTGCTCTATCGTCCTGAAGTTCAGGAAGGGCTTTCACCATATCTTCAAACTTCTGCAATTCCGTTGCACGTGGAGAAAGAACAAATTCATCTGTCTTTTTTGCTTTGGTCCCGTCGGTAACAGTCTTTTTCTGTTCCACTGATCGAGATTGCCGCAGGTATGCCTTATCAATTTTTTGAAGACTATCAGAATAATTAAAGATTCTCATTGCTATTTCCTTTATCTCCTGACAATGAGTAGCAGAAGAAAATTAAATAAAGAAAATTTTTTAAACTTGTTACTCCTTGTCTATATCATATATCGTAAAAAACAGGGAATAACTTTAGCTTTTTTTACGATTAAACTGACGATATAAAGCATCAGCTAAACCTATTCCAGGTCCTTTGGCAACAACCTTTGCAATCTCTTCGTCCATCATGGAAGTGTAAACATCTTTTGAAAAACCATCTCCTTCAGCATTGTTTGGAACTGTTTTTCTCATACTTTTAAGTAAATATGATACAAATACTGATTCAAATTCCTGACAAGCTTCACGCATTTTTATGTCTTGTTTATCAGGTTTGATATTACTCGTAATAGTTAATTCTTTTGTAGAAGACTTAATGTTATTGATATTCATCATTAGCACCTTATATTGTCACAAGTCTAGCGTGTAAAGCACCTGCTTTTTTTATAACTTGAAGAATAATGATCATGTCACGAGGAGAAACACCAAGCAGATTCAATGCCTGCACAACCTCATCAATGGTTGCTCCCCCGGGGATGATTTTCATCTCTTTATTCTCTTCTTGCACATTCATTTCTTCATTTTTTATTACTACTGTTTCACCATCAGAATGCGCCGGTGGTTGAAATACTTCCTCTGCTGTCTTTATTTGTATATTCAAATTTCCATGTGATATCGCTACTGGAGAAATTTTTACATCTTTACCAACCACAATAGTTCCAGTTCGTTCATCAATCACAACCTCTGCTACGCTGTCAGGCACAAGTGTAAAGTTTTCAAGCTGTGAGATAAAACTTACAAGATCATTTTTCGCTGATTCCGGAATGGTTATACTTATTGATGTTGCGTCAACAGCTTTAGCGATCCCCTGAAATGCACTATTTATAGATGATACAGCGCGCGATGCTGTCGTGAAATCAGGATCATTCAGAACTATAAGCAGACTATCTCCTTCTGCATAGTTAGCGATTGGTACATATTGAACCAGTCCGCCATTAGGCACACGACCAACTGTCGGATGATTTTTCTGCACGCTGTTTTCGTCGGTGCCTGTATTGGCACTAAACCCACCAACAGATATTGCCCCTTGAGCCAATACACAAAGTTTTCCATTTGGCAATGCAAGGGGGGTGACAAGCAGTGTTCCACCTGAAATACTTTTTGCATCGCCAATAGACGAAACCAGTACATCAATCCTACCCCCAACTTTTGAAAAGAAAGGCAATTCTGCGGTGACTATCACAGCGGCTACGTTCTTTATACTTATACGATTCTGAGGAACATCAATACCAAATCTTTTCATCATGTTAATAACAGATTGAACAGTAAACATCGCTCCACTGCTATCACCAGTACCGTTCAGGCCAACCACGAGTCCGTATCCACAGATAGGCTGATCATATATTCCTTGTATCCTTGCAATATCTTTAATGCGAACGCTAGGTGATGAGTTTGTATTTGAATATGAAGGACAAATCAATAAATATAACAAAAAAAATATAAAAAGCCAGAGGAATCCCTTTTTCATATATCTATCCCCTTTGGAATGCGCAAGCTTCGCTTACATAGTTAGAGTATCTTACTAAAAATTTTTGCAACCCAATGAAATGGAGCAAGCAGGACATTTGTTACACCTGTTACTAAACCCGGTTTCTGTGTTGATTGTCCCTGCCCTTTGTACTTAATCTCAGCATTAGCCATGTATATTGAAAGAACCGTATTGTCAGGACCAATGTCCTCCGGCCTGACAATCCCGCTTATGGTGATCATTTGTGTATCATCATTTACATTTATATTTCTGGTGCCTTCGAGCATCAGATTTCCATTTGGCATTATTTCTTTTACCGTAACGGATATTTTTGCATCCATGCTTCCACTTCGGGTAGTTGTTCCTGAACCAGAATAGTCAGAACCGGCATCAACTCCCATCTTTAATGGCAATTTTCCCAGACCGAAAAGGTCGTTTAGACTACCATTTGATCCTGATTTTTTGCTGGTCTGAGTTGCGTCGCTTTTGGATGCTTTTGATGATTCTGCGATGATTATTGTAACGATATCCCCAACCTGATGAGCCTTGTGATCAGAATAAAGTGAGGTATACTCAAAATCACTTGAGATTGAAATTGGTACAAAACAAAGTGAAAAGATAATTATAAAAAAAATTGATATGCCAATAGAAACAAAAATAGGGTTTTTCAACAATTCATCATCTCCAATTCGTTATAAGGAAATTTTTACTGTCTTTCCATCAACAACTTTCGCCTGAATTTCTTTCATTGACAAGGTATTTATCACACGAATAACTTGACCGCCGATGCCATTCTCCATTGCCTTACCTTGTGCTGAAATTCTAAAAGAAGAAGATTCGACTACTATCGTGATAAGATCACCTTGTTTTATTATCGGTGGTTGTTCTACCATATCTGAGGATATGATAGTTCCTTTTGAAATCACTCTCTTAACGCGCTTTCCTATAAGTTCATCTTTTGTATAGAATATATTAGAGGATAAGCCTACATTCTGTGAAACAATGGTCAGATCATCAGCGTTCAGCACTTTATGCAGATCAATACTTTTTGTCGTAACTACAATATCTTTTATAACTTCTACCCTGAAAGGTATGATCCGATTTCCGCAATCACGACCATCAACGGAGTAAACAAACTTCAGTAAGACATTATTATTAACCGTATATGGAGATACTAGCTCTGTTCTGATATTTACTTTACCATTAGATATCATTATAGGTTTTATATCATTTGCTGGCTGAAGCTTAACCATTTTTGCAGATTTACCCGCTAATTCAGTAATAAATGTTTCAGCAGATGATTGTAGTTCTTGTATTGATATACTCACTGATTTAGTTTCAACAGTTAAGTGATCGGAGCCATTCCAGTTTATAGATTCAGGGGCAATACCTTGCTGTTTAATTCTTGATTTGATATAACTGACGTTAAGGGTCACAGACGAACCGGGTTCAGCGGATCGGCATATATACATCTTCTGAAGCTTGTCTTTCATGGACTGCTCATTTGAATCTATGGAGGCTATATCGCCAAGGCGCACTTCTACATCACTGACGTAGGAGTTTTCTAATAACGAGACAGAAGCTTTTTGGTTATCACCAAATCCCGATATTGGTGTAGATGCGAAAACCAAAAATATACACAATATAATAGATTTTTTTATTATATAACTAAACATTATACGCCTATCCTTTATCTGCGAAGGTTATTTGCTATGCCCAGCATTTCATCGGATGTTTGTATAGCTTTAGAATTTATCTCATAAGCTCTTTGAGCAACTATGAGATTAACCATTTCTTCAACGACTTTAACATTTGACATTTCAAGTGATCTTTGTACAGTAGTGCCAAATCCGCTTGCTCCGGGCGTTCCTGTTATCGCCTGACCGGATGCCGCAGTAGCAAAATACATATTCCTTCCTTCGCTGCTTAATCCGGCAGGATTGGTAAATCTTGCAAGTTCAATAACTCCAAGCTGTTGTGGAGTCGTTTTCCCTGGGAGCAGTGCCTGAACTGTTCCATCCGTAGTTATAGCAATATCCTGAGCTTCCTGTGGGATCGTGATCTGATCTTTCATTGGGAAACCATCTGACGTGACGACCCGTCCTTGGCTATCCTGTTTGAAGGAACCCGCTCGTGTATACCCAATGGAGCCATCAGGCATCATTATTTGGAAGAATCCATCTCCCTCAATCACCATGTCCAGCGGATTGCCTGTTTCTTCGTAATCACCCTGAGTAAACATCTTTTGGATAGCTATCGGTCTTGTTCCATGACCGACTTGAATACCAACAGGCACCTGAGAACCAGAAGTATTGGAAGTTCCGGCAGGTCTTATGGTTTGGTACAAAAGATCCTGAAAATCTGCTCTGCTTCGCTTGAAGCCTGTAGTGTTTACGTTTGCAAGGTTATTGGCGATAACGTCAGTGTTGAGTTGTTGTGCCAACATTCCTGAAGCGGCTGTCCAGAGTGCTCGTATCATTAGGTTTATAACCTCCTTATTATGCGCTTACTTTACCAAGCTCACCGTTAGCTTTTTCTAAAGTGTCGTTAAACAACTGTATTGTCTTTTGATAAGATTCATAAATACGCATAGTCTCAATCATTTTTACCATCTCATATACGGGGTTAGCATTTGACATTTCCAGATAGCCCTGTTTAACCTGTGCAGAACTATTTTGCTCTGCTTGACTAGAGTTGGAAAACATATTATAACCTGCTTTGTCCATCTGATAGGGTTTTTGAAAGTCAGCGATCTTCAATTTTGCAACAACTGTGCCGTTTACTATCACCTGTCCTGAATTATCAATCTCAGGAACTCCACCTTGAATTTGTATTATTCCGTTTGTTCCCAGCACAGGATATCCATCCGCAGTAACTAATCGCCCATTGTTATCTAATGTGAAATTTCCGCTTCTTGTGTATCGAATACCGTCTTTATGTTGAATGACAAAAAAACCATCGCCGTTTAGTGCTAAGTCAAACGTGTTATCAGTTAATTTGATCTCTCCAGATGAAAAATCAGTAAGGAACTTCGATGAGACATTATCAAGGTTTAATAAGGAGTATGACCCTGTTGGATCTGGAAGGAGATTAAACGTACCGCTGAAGTTTAGATCATCTCTTTTGTATCCGACAGTATTGACGTTTGCCAGATTGTTTGTAATTACTTCAAGCATTGTTTGCTGGTTCATCATGCCTGCTACTGTTGTATATAAACCAGGGATCATTTTGCTTTCCTCTTATTTAGTTGAGATTATTGAAATATAAAATTATTGCCAGTATACCATAGTTCGTATTCCTAATATTCTGATTTGCCCATGCTACCACATAGGCAAATAATGTGCCAGTTTTTGGATATGTGAATTTATTATGTCTGAAGATGGTTTATTTTAATACTTTACTTATAGCTATGTATATTACTCTCAAACTAATACTGGATTAGAAAATTGTGAATGGTGAGAAGATTTGTTCAATAGTAGAGGAAAAAATGTATCTAAAGATGATTTGCCTGCTAAAGTTTCTAATATTTTCTACCGATATAAGTCAATAGTATCAAGGATGAATCCAATCTTCCCCTTTTAGCTAAAGGGGGAACTTGATTAAATGAACTATATATCTGAATGAATCAATATTATTAACAATTGGTGTATTGTGGCATGAATATTGATATATTAAAAGATATAGAAAAAAAATAGGTATAACATGAAGACATTCAGACAACTGAAAGTGCTTATTATAGATGAGATAAACTATACTCGACTAGGGATTGACTATACCCTTACGAGCTATGGGTATAAAGTGATTACTGCACGGGACAGCGCAGAAGCAATGCAAAATATAGCTAACGAAAGGCCTGATGTGATACTGCTTTCACTTCGTTCTAATGATGCTAGTGGGCAAGCAATCTTAAAAAATCTAAAAGAATATTTCAGATTACGATTAGATATAGCTAAAGGCGCTGAACCACCGATTATTGCGATGATTGCTGCCAAGAATCCAAAACAGGTTCGTGAATTACAGTATCTAGGCGCATCATTGATATTATTTAAACCAATTAACATACAGGAGTTGCCGAACGCAATATCATCAATAGTTTCTAGGGAACATAAGGCAACTCCTCAAGAGAGAAAAAAGATACTGATATTTGATGGAGAAACAAGATCCCATCAGTTCATAGAGAGTGTTTTAGCTCATGAAATTTATGATTTCGAAAAATGTGAATCAGAAGCAGAAACTATAGCAAAGTTAAAGAAGAGGAAATTTGATCTGGCTATTCTGGATGTATCATCCTTTGAAAGCAAAATTGTTGATGTCTTGAAACAAATAAGAGAAATTGTTCCTGAGATCCCTATAATAACTGTGTCAGCTTTTGATGGACAGGTTTTAGTTGAGGATTTTGAAAATCTAAAGATACAAAAACATTTTATAAAGCCAATCTCTGTTACCGAATTACAGACTAATGTTGATGAATTGTTGGGAGAGCAATCCTATGAAAATATTGACAATAAGAATAGCAGTGAAGATAGCTTAAAAGAAAATAACTCTGAAGTTGATAGCTTGATTGACGGTCTAGCTGATCAAGTAAAGCAAGTAGAACCTTAACGTTTTTTTCTGATGGAGAATTTATATGGTTAACAGTAAGGAAAATGAAAAAGAAGAAATCATAGAAAAAGCTTCTAAAAAACAATCTAAACTTAAACTGTATCTTACGGCAATTATACCAATGATATTAATGTTTTTAGGATTTTTTTTGGTGACTAAATTTATTAATCCTCATTTTAGAGTCCCAGGTTTACAAAATGCTTCAAATGTTGCTTCAATTGCTGGAACTGAAGGCTTAAATGAAAGTACAGAAAAAAGTAAGCAAAAGAAGAATAAAGGTGAGTCTATTATACAATCTATTGGTTCAGTTTTGGCTAACCCGCTTGGTACAGGAGGAAAGAGATTTGTAAGAGTTGGTATCAGTTTAGAGCTAGAGTCAAAAGAACTTGCCAAAAAAGTGGATGAGTCAAGATCAAAACTCCAACATCAACTAATTCTGATCTTGTCTTCTAAGGATGTTGAATCTTTAGCTTCAACACAAGGTAAAATAGAACTTCAAAAAGAGATTAAAAAAGCCTTATGTTCCGAACTTGAGCTTTCAGATGAGGAGTTACCACAGATCTACTTCAATGAATTCATAATTCAATAACCGGTTTTTGGGGGGGAGAGTTAAGTCATGGGAAATGAACCCATCTCACAGGATGAGATAGATGCTTTGTTAAAAGCAATGACTGATGCAAACGAAAAATCTTTGGAAGAAAAAAATCAGACTCTTAGTAATAACAATATGCAAAGCTTTCAATCAGCATTAAATCCTATATTGTCGCAAGATGAGATAAACGCTTTGCTAAATACAATGCCTTCTGATCCATCTTCTCAATCAGAACAATTAAGTATTAATAAGACTGTACCATCACGACAGCACAAAATCAGTTTCGAGAAATATGACTTTACAATGCCAAGTCGGCTTTCAAAAGATCATCTAAAAGCACTGAACACTCTTCACAGTGGCTATGCAAAATCGCTAGGTTCATATTTCTCTATGTCGTTAAGAACTGCGGTAGAAATTGAATGTATATACATTGACCAGCTAACTTATGGAGAGTATCTTTCATCTTTGTTTGATCCAACGTGTATTGGAGTCTTTAGCATGAAACCACTAAGAGGGGTGAGTATGCTAGAAATAGGTATACCGTTGGCGTTTCCCATAATTGATATATTGCTTGGTGGATCAGGTGCTTCGAAACTTTATAATAGAGGTCTTACCGTTATTGAAGAGACAGTCCTTACAAGAGTCGTAGAAAAAGCATTATCAATATTACAAGAATCATGGCAGAGAAGTATGGATTTGAAAATTAATCTGGAACGTCTGGAAAACAGCCCCCAGTTTATTCAGGCGGCTACATCCGGTGACCCCATAATCCTTGTGTTACTAGACGTCAAATTTAATAACGCTCGTGGTATGATGAGTTTATGTTTTCCATTTCTGACTATACAACAGGCACTCATAAATTTGCGACGAGAGGAATTTCCAGTTTCTGTTGATGATGAATTAACGAATACGTGCGTCTATGCTATGCAAACGCACATAAGACAACTGCATCTATCTATAAGTGCTAGATATACTCCAAGTCCAGTAACGCTTGGAGAACTACTGGAACTCAAAAAAGGTGACGTTATAATACTTCGCAATGCAAAAAAAGATCAAGTGCAAGTGCTAATTGCAGGTAAGAAGAAATACAATGGAAAACCGGGCATAGTCAATGGGAAAAAAGCCGTTCAGATATGCGGTGTCGAATCTGAAAAAGAAAGCGAAGGAGCCTAAAAGTGAATCAGGATGAAATTGATGCTATACTAAAGGTGGCAGCAGATAACCCTCAAAAGAAACCTGCTGATACTGAACCACAAATTATGCAGGATCAGCAACCAACAGAAGAAAATAACAAAGTTATTCAAGAAGAACAGGCGTCTGAACCCAAACGCCAATTCACACCACAAATTGGTGGAACTAATATTGAAATATTACTTGATATACCATTAGAAGTGTCTGTTGAACTTGGGCGTACAAAAATGATAATCAAAGATTTGGTGCAACTTGGTCCCGGTTCGATAGTAGAGCTAGATAAGTTAATAGGCGAACCTGTTGACCTTCTTGTAAATGATAACCTTATTGCAAGAGGTGAGGTAGTCGTTTTTGACGAAAACTTCGGTATAAGAATAACTGACATAGTCACTCCCACGGAAAGACTTAAAAGCCTAAGATAAAAATATGCAGAAAAGAAACCCAGATGCGAAACAGATGAAAAAGCAAGAATCAATTAAATCAAAACTGACTGTAGTTGTCTACTTAACCTTTATGGGTATACTGCTTTTTTCAGACGTAACAGTCTATGCAGAAAACCAGAATATTGGTGTAAATGATAATACATACACACAGAATTATGACGGTTTTGGTGACACTATACGCCTTCTTGCCTCATTACTATTCGTGTTAGCATTGATTATCGGCGGAGTCTACTTACTCAAAAAAATACCTTTTTATAAACGATTTGTTAATGGTGTGAAACGTCCCATATCAATAATTTCCAGCATTTCACTAGGTCACAAACGTTCCATAAGTGTCGTCAGGATAGCTGACGAGGTATTAATTATCGGATTAACAAATACTAATGTCGCACTTTTATCAAAGATGAAAGCCGATGAATATTATTCTACTGAAGACATTATTACTCAGAATGAAGAGATTCCAGAAAACGATAAGGGATTTCTGGAACAACTCAAAAAAGCCATACAAAACAGGCGTTTCAAATAATTTACGACTAGAAAGGCTTAATAAACCAATGCGTTATATTTCTATTATATTGATTTTAGTAATTGCGCTACTCATAACTACTAATACTGCACATTCACAGGTTAAGATCACGTTACCTAAGATAGAGATAGGTAACAAAAGTGCTGGCGACGCGAATCTTTCGACAGGAATACAAGTATTACTACTCCTGACAGCTTTATCACTGGCTCCCGCTTTCTTACTTATGATGACATCATTCACAAGAATAATTGTAGTATTGTCACTGCTTCGTTCTGCGTTATCTATTCAGCAGACTCCACCAAACCAGGTACTAATAGGAATGGCTCTCTTCCTAACGTTTTTCGTCATGTCTCCTACTTGGAAAACTATAAATACGGAAGCAATTAATCCATACATGGCAGGTAAAATCACTTACAAGGATGCGATAGATAAAGGATCAAAACCAATACGTGAGTTTATGTTTAGACAGACAAAAGAAAAGGACCTTGGGCTGATGGTGCAAATGGCAAAAATGAATCAACCAAAGAATGAGAATGATATTCCTACTCACGTGCTTGTTCCAGCATTTATTGTCAGTGAGTTAAATACTGCGTTTAAAATAGGGTTTATGTTATATATTCCATTTATCGTCATTGACATGGTTATATCGTCAATATTAATGGCAATGGGAATGATGATGCTTCCACCCGTGATGATCTCATTACCGTTTAAAATACTTTTATTTGTTCTAGCTGATGGTTGGAACCTTATTGTTAAATCACTCGTGACAGGATTTAGTTGATTTTTATTTTGCGAAAAAAATAGGATCGGTAGCCGCATCCCTTATGAAAGTTAAGAAATTAATCGGGTAATAAATTAATAAAGTTTCTCTGGATTCCAGCCTTCGCTGGAATGACACAGTATGGAACTTGTCATTCCCACGAAAGTGGGAATCCAGTAATTTTCCGATGAATCTATTACCCTATTAATTATTTAATGTTCATTAGGGTACGAATAAACGCAGTCTAAAGCCTGCGACTACCGGATTTATCTAACTGATATTTAAGGAACTGAAATATGTCAATAGAAATTGTCAATGAGATCATAAAGCAGGCTTTGATAACTGTACTCCTTGCATCGGCGCCGGCTATGTTCGTAGGTTTGATAGTCGGGCTTGTTATAAGTGTTTTTCAGGCAGTAAGTCAGATTCACGAAGTAACTTTGGCTTTTATCCCAAAGATAATAGCTATATTTATTGCACTTATCATCTTCGGTCCATGGATTATCAACGTAGTTGTAAAATTCACAATGCACATATTCAATAACCTATCAAACTACGGAACAATGTAGCAATGGAAAGCATAAATCTTAGCAGTAGTCAGATAATCTTTTTTTTACTCGTATTTTTTCGTGTAGGTGCAATTATGTTTTCTGCTCCATTCTTTGGGGCAAAAAACTTACCTATACAAATTCGAATATTATTATCTTTTACAATTGCGGTTGTGATAACATCAGCCATCATTCCATATAAAAACATACAAATTCATTCGCTGAATAGTACACAGGATATTGTATGGCTTTTCATGGCAGTTATCAGAGAAACTACACTAGGACTCGCTATTGGTTTCATAGCACAATTGACGTTTATTGGGATTCAAATGACAGGTCAGATAATCGGGAATGATATGGGATACGGTATGATGAATCTATTAGACCCATCAACTCATGATGTTATAACTGTGACTTCGGAACTATATACAATCATAGCAACACTTATCTTCATCGTCACATACAGCCATCACTTTGTTTTGATGGCTATTGCTAAGAGCTTTGAAACTATACCATTGGCAGGATGGGGATTGTCTGGATCATTTATAGATCATTTAAATACAGTATTCAGTAGCATCTTTGCAACAGGACTAAAGTTAGCAATACCAATATTAGGTGCATTATTTTTAACAAAGATATCTATGGCAATCGTTACAAGGACAATGCCGCAAATGAATTTTTTTGTAGTCGGGTTTCCCATACAGATTACAGTCGGTCTTTTGGCAATTGCAATTACACTACCATTCATGGCACGAGTGATACATGGTTTTTTCCTGTCTATGCGGGATAATATCTGGTTTTTGTTTAGATAACACAAGTTTTTCAGCTAATATGGCTCTTTGAGATTTTATGGGGAATGAGTTTTGCATGCCAATCAAATCCCCTCTGACTCCCCTTTAGCTAAAGGGGAGAACCAATTCCCCCTTTGAAAAGGGGGGAAGGGGGGATTTAAAATGCTTTTTCCCCGTTATTTGCCGAAGAACCATAAATATAACTATCAGGATTATAAAAAATGCCAGAAGAACAGAATCAAGAAGAACGGACAGAGTCAGCAACACCTCGTAAGAAGGAGGAAGCCCGAAAAAAGGGACAAATAGCTTTGAGTAATGATCTTGTATCAGCTTTTATGTTCCTGATCGGATTGTTTGTGCTAAAGCTGACATTTCCTTCGGTTTTCTCTCAGATAGAATCTCTGGCAGAGAATACTTATTCCAATCTATCTCCTGATAAATTAGGAACTGATAATATAAGGCATTTTGGCATAGGTGTAGTGCTGACAGTAGGAAAGACGCTTGCACCATTAGCTTTAATCATGATTGGATCAGCTTTAGCTATAAATTATGCGCAAGTGGGTTTTTTTGTAAGTTTTGAGTCACTAACACCCAGCTTTGATAGGATCGATCCTATTAAGGGATTCAAGCGTTTCGTTTCCAAAAGGACTTTCGTTTCTCTTGCTCAGTCATTTCTCAAGATCATCATAGTGGGTTACGTGCTTTATTGGACAATCAAAGGTGAAAAAGATAGAGTTATGAATATTGCAGATATGGAGATAAAACCTGCGATTTCTGAAGTAGTCAGGGTAACATTCAAGATGGGGTTTCGTGCTGCATTATTTCTGTTCATAATAGCAATTCTAGACTACGCATATCAGAGGTGGGAATATGAGCGCGGCTTGAAGATGACGAAACAGGAAGTAAAAGATGAAATGAAAAGCTCGGAAGGTGATCCGTTGATTAAGTCCAGGATCAGAAGTATTCAGCGAGAGATGGCTATGAAGCGAATGATGCAGGATGTCCCAACTGCAAACGTTGTGATAACAAACCCTACACACTTAGCAGTAGCCTTGAAATATAAAAAAGATGAGGATATTGCCCCAAAAATATGTGCAAAAGGACAAAACCTTATTGCTGAACGGATAAAAGCCATAGCACGTGAAAACTATATTCCTATAATAGAAGATAAACCTTTAGCGCAGGCGTTGTTTAAAGTAGGATTAGATCAGGAGATACCGGGAACATTTTATAAAGCCGTTGCTGAGATCCTTGCCCGTATATATCAGATGAATAAGGCAGTGCTATGAACGAAAATCAAGGGATTACAAAATTTTTAAACAGAATAGCAAGGCATAGTGATATTGCTCTGACAGTGGCAATTGTGGGTATAGTTTTGGCTATGCTTATACCGTTTCCACCAATCCTGCTGGACTTTATGTTGTCGTTTAATATTGCATTTGCTTTGATTATATTGCTTATATCGCTTTATATTTTAAGACCTTTGGATTTCTCATCTTTTCCTTCTGTGCTTTTGGTTACGACTCTCTCTCGTATGGCATTGAATGTGTCATCAACAAGGCTGATCCTTTTACACGGTCATAGTGGAGAATCAGCCGCTGGTGAAGTAATAAAAAGTTTTGGTAAGTTTGTGGTTGGCGGAAATTATGTTGTTGGATTCATAGTCTTTCTAATACTCGTTATTATACAATTCGTTGTCATAACCAAAGGTGCTGGTAGAATAGCTGAAGTCGCCGCTCGCTTCACTCTTGATGCTATGCCGGGTAAGCAGATGAGTATAGACGCAGATATGAATGCAGGTCTTATAACTGAAGAAGAGGCACGAGAGCGCAGAAAAATAATCTCAAGAGAAGCCGATTTCTACGGTGCTATGGACGGTGCGAGTAAATTTGTTAGAGGTGATGCTATTGTTGGTATCATCATCATGTTTATCAACATAATCGGTGGATTGATAATCGGCATCGCTCAACATGGAATGAGTATTGGAGAAGCCGCCGGCAGATATGCTATTTTAACAGTCGGTGATGGGTTAGTTAGCCAATTACCTGCACTAATAATATCCACTGCTTCTGGTTTCATAGTCAGTCGAGCCGCTTCTGATTCAAATTTTGGGAAAGAAGTTTCATTCCAGTTTCTCAATCATCCAAAGGTGTTCGCAATAACATCTGGAATAATGCTAGTAATGGGGATAATCCCCGGATTACCAAAAATTCCATTCTTAGCTCTTGCTGTAATAACTGGCGGCATCGCTTATATAAATAGAAAAGGAGTTTTACTTCCACAAAATTCTACCACTGAGTTAGCAGAAAAAGATGCTGAATCTAGCACAGGAACCGCAACAGAAGAAGAAAGCCTTGAGCGGATTATGGAAATAGACCCTATGGAATTGGAAATCAGTCACACACTTATCCCAATGGTTGACACAAATGAAAATGGTAGTCTACTTGATAGAATCAAGATCATGCGAAGACAATGCGCTATGGATTTTGGATTCATAATTCCTCCAATCAGGATAAGGGATAACATACAATTGAAACCGGGAGAATATGCTGTTCTAATACGTAGTTCTAACATCGCAACAGGTAAAGTTATGATGGGACATTACCTTGCGATGAACCCGGGAACTGCCATTGAACCCATCGAAGGCGTTGAGGCTCAAGAACCAGTTTTTGGTTTGGCCGCACATTGGATAAACGAAAGTCAAAAAGATAAAGCTGAATTTGCAGGATATACAGTCGTAGACCCGGAGACAATTCTCATAACACATATTACTGAGATAATCAAATCATACTCTCACGAATTATTGGGCAGACAGGAACTTAAAAACCTACTTGATAACGTTAAGGAAACTCATCCTAATCTCGTTGAAGAATTGATACCAAACCTTCTGCCAATAGGCACGGTACACAAAATCTGCTCAAACCTGCTTAGAGAGCAAGTATCTATAAGAGATATGGTACGAATCTTAGAAACTTTATCAGATTATGCTAATACAACTAAAGACCCGGATATATTGACAGAATATATAAGGAATGCAATGGCACGAAATATATGTAAATCACTGATTGGAAGGGACGGGGTGTTAAAATTATTCACGTTGGATCCCTCAATAGAAGAGACAATCACAGATGCTATAAGTCCTGATCAAACTCACTTAAACCTTGACGTCAGAACGACTCAAAGCATTATTAACTCCATTGCTATGGCGATAAATAACTCTGTTATAGAAACTCAACCTATAATTCTAAGTTCCTCATTTATACGACGTCACTTTAAAAAGATGACCGAAAGATTTTTGCCAAATATTGTCGTGATCTCATACAATGAGGTTCCACCTAACGTTGAAGTTCAGCAGATACAGTCTATAACTTACGCCCTTAATTAAAGTAACTGAAGCGGAGATAATGTTATGACAATTAATAGATACCGAGCAAATAGTTTGAAATCCGCTATGGATAAAGCATTTGCAGAAATGGGTCCTGACGCAAAGATACTTCAGGTAAGGCAATTAGATAAATATAGTGATGAACATGATAAACAGTCATTAGATCGGGTTGAGATTATTGCGGTTATTGATTGTGAATTGCCAACATCTGAACAGAATGAATCTAAGTATCAGGAACCAAATAAGGACTCAAAAAATATAAACACAAGGCGTCATTCCGTAGATATGCTGGTAGAAGATGATTATGACCTTATGCCAAATAACACCTCAAAATCCCAAAAATCAGAAAAGGCTCAAATGAAGGAATACAAAACGCTTTCCGAAGTTATAAGTATGAGCAATAATTCTTTAAGTTCAGATTTTCATAATGAAGAAGCCAGAAAACTAACTCCCCAAAAACAAAACCAGTTTGTCGAAGAGTTGAAAAGAAAAAGTATAAATAATAAATTGAATGAAATAACAAGACCAGATAAACTTGATGAGACTCGACAAATTAAAAGAAACAGCTATGTCGAAAATCCGAAGACACTCTCTGCAAATATTAAACAACCCGTTAGTTCTTATGAACAGACGAAATCAATACAAAGATTCGGTACTGAACAACAAGGATTGTCAGGAATACCGAAAAGTCGAATATCACACATCCTGCATGAATGTTTGAATAGAAATCAAGTGAACAGTGATCTCGCTTACGAAATTCTTTCTCTTCTTAATAATGAACCCTTTATTCTTAAGGGAGAAATAAAAGACCCAAGTGTAAAGGATTACCTTACAACCTATATGGGACAAAAGGTCAGTATTTCAAAGGGATATGACACATCAAAGAAGGTGACTATCCTGATCGGTCCGACTGGTGTTGGAAAGACAACAACTCTGGCAAAATTAGCGGCGCAATATCACTTTCACAAAAATAAAAACGTCGGTCTTATAACAGTTGACGCATACAGGATAGCCGCAATAGACCAACTAAAAACTTATGCACACATTATGTCTATACCTTTGAAGGTAGCGCTAACACCTGAACAGCTTTGCAAGTGTATTGATGAATATAGTGATATGGATATTATATTAGTTGATACACCGGGGCGAAGTCATTTGAATAAACGTGAGATTAGAACTATCGAAGAATTTCTGGAAGCGGCACAACCAGCAGACACACATTTGCTAATATCCGCATCTACAAAAGATAACGATGCTTATACGGTAGTAGAAACATTTGCCCCTGAATATGTTCAGAAATTTCTATTTACTAAGTTAGACGAAACTTCGAGTTTCGGATCAATATTGAATATTAGCGTAAATCAAAAAAAGCCGATCTCGTATTTAACTACGGGACAAAACGTTCCTGACGACATTCTAATAGCTGATATAGATTTTCTGGTTGACCTTTTTATTACAAAGAATCGCACATTTAGGGAACTATAAATATGATACAGAACGATCAAGCAACCGAGTTACGCATGATGGTTAAGTGGCTAAGGCGCAATAAGGAAGAGACTCCTGTTATTGAAGCGAGTAGCAACATAGCAAGAACCATTGCCATTACGAGTGGCAAAGGTGGAGTAGGTAAAACCAATATTACAGCTAATCTTGCGATTGCCATGACGATGCAAAATAAAAAGATCGGGATCATTGATGCTGATCTCGGACTTGCAAACATAGATGTAATATTAAGATTGAACCCGAAATATAACCTTGAACACGTAGTAATGGGAGAAAAGAAGCTACAAGATATTTTCGTTAAAGGTCCTGCTGGACTGACAATAATACCAGCTAGTCCCGGTAGATTACCAATGGCAAGCTTATCAGAAATTGATAGAACTTTACTTATAAAGGAATTAATCCAATCAGCCAATAATTTTGACATAACACTTATTGATACTGGGGCTGGCATATCAAACAATGTCGTGGATTTTGTCGTTGCCGCTCAGGAAGTATTAGTTATAACAACACCAGAACCAACAGCTATAACTGATGCTTATGCCATGATAAAGGTTATATCCCAACGTAAAGATACAGACATAGGAATCATTGTAAATATGGCACAAAGTCAGGATCAGGCAAGAGATGTCAGCGAAAGAATTATTCTTGCTGTCAGACGTTTCATTAATGCGAAAGTCCATTTTGTTGGATACGTCCTCAAGGACCCGGCGGTTTCAGATGCGGTAACCTGTCAACAACCATTGATATTCAAATATCCCGTATCAAATGCAACACAATGTATTAACGTGCTTGCTGATAAGATTCTGGGAAAAAGGATTTAAGCTTATGATTAACCTTAAACGTGATATTGGTATGGTAACAGGAGTTATTTCAGTCGTAGTGTGCCTGATTTTTGGATTTGTTGAAAATCAAAGACTGACGACAATACTATTTCGTACATTAGTATGTTTTGCAATTATGATAATTTTGTTCCTATTTATAATAACTATTGTGGAGAAATTTACTCAAGGGCATCAGCCTACTCCACAGCACGAAAATGCTGACAAATTAGATAATACTGGGCAAAGAGATAAAGCCATATCAAAGGCTTCATGACTGGGGAATTAAACCCATAAAAAATGGATTGTAAAATGATTGAACAACTCTGGAAAGAATATAACGAGAAAGGAACTTCAAATGAGCGGGACCAATTAATCATAGCCTGTCTCTCTTACGTCAAATCAACAGCCCAGCGTTTATCAATATATGCAAACTCAGCGCAAGACACTGACGATTTAGTTAATGCTGGTATCATAGGATTGATGGATGCTATTGAACGCTATGACCCATCTAAAGGCGCAAGTTTTAAAAATTATGCTCAACACAGAATTCGTGGCTCTATAATGGATGAAATACGTTCCATGGATTGGGTTCCATATTCGACAAGAGATAAGGCAAGGAAGATAGAAAGAGTACATGCAGAGCTAGAACAAAATGGCGATAGAACCCCGGATGAAGAAGACATAGCAAAAGCTATGGGAATGACCCTCCAACAATATCATGATACACTGTTAGAAATTAATAGAATGACAATCTCTTTGCTGGATGACATATTCTATGACGATGATGAAGTAGCAGATACCGATGAAAATTCAAATAATCCTGAAAAGGAACTTTTGATGACTGAAGCTGAAGCATTAATGGGAGATGCAATTGAGCGACTGCCTGAAAAAGAGAAGCTTGTTATAACTCTATACTATTACGAAGAAATGACTATGAAAGACATAGGAAAAACAATTAATCTTACTGAATCAAGAGTGTGTCAGATACATTCCAGTGCTATACTGCGTTTACATGCAAGGTTAAGGTATATTAATGCAGAGATAGGAGTTCAAAAAATGGCACTGACTTAAAGAAAAATGATGTTCTTAAAAGCATTAGTCAGTAACATTTTCAGACTTCCGAAATAAGGAGGTAAGGTCAATGGGAAACTCATCACAGATACGGAATTCAGTGGTAAATATACCCGACATCGCCAAAGTACAAAATACAGAACATCATCGTGATGAATCACAACGTCAGCAAACTGCGATGGCGATGCAAAAAGATATAGCACTCAAAGAAACACAGGTACAAACATCACAAAAAGCGGAATCCGCTGAAATCAATAGAAAGCGAGAAAAAAGATTGGAAAACAAGGAAAAAAGAAATCGAAACAAAAAGCAATCTTACATGAAAACTCCCAATGTTAAAACAAAAGATACAGAAGATGATGATAATCACATTATTGATCTTAAAATTTAAATGGAAGCCTAAGTCTTCCTTTATTACTATGGAGATGATAATGAAAACAAAAATAATATTAGTATTGCTAATTTTTTGCATTGCTTTGATATTACATGCTAATGCGTCTGAAGTTAAAGGCATTAGATACTATTCACAATCCGAAAAGACAAGAGTTGTGGTTCTGCTTAACAATACTGCACAATATAAAACTCAGATTGATCTGGAAAATAATGTACTCGTATCTATACAAAACTCGGAACTTGACAGTTCTGGCAGGTCATTTAAAGTTGGAGATGGTCTAGTTGAGACTGTATCACTAAAAGATATGAAAGAAAATACTGTCGAAGTAAAGATAATGCTTGAAAAACTCGCTTCTTTTAATATTTTTCCACTCGAATCACCATCACGGATCGTTATAGATATAACCCCAGTAAATGGTATCATCAACCCGGAGGTTGTAGCTATAACACCGTCAGAATCTGGAAACATTCCAAAAACAGCAGAAAGCAAAACAATATCAACACCGAACAAAAATATAGAAACAACCCAAAATACTGACACAAAGACATCATCTGATAATGATAAACAGACGACTGATAGTAAAGAAGAAGTGTTAGGCTCTACTTTTAGTCTTGATAATATCAAAGCAACATTTTCTAATACTAACTATTTCATAATTCAGATTACTTTTGATATTGTGATATTGGTTATGCTTATATACTTGTTAAATAAAGTAAAAATTGTATTAAATTTTGCAAGATTCGTAAAAAGACGTGGAAGAATGTTAAAGGGAAACAAAGCTTTTGCCGATATGTTAATAGAGCTTGAGAATGGGTTTGCACATGAAACACAAAAACATAAACATGAAAAAGTGTCAAAAGTGAAAAATGTTGATGATGAAAAGAGAGAAAAGGCAAAAAAGGGTACCAACAGTGAACCTGCTTCTAAGCAATATGATAAGGTATACGAGATGGCACAGCGTGGTATAGACCCAATATCAATCTCACAGAAAAACAACATTCCCATAGGTGAGGTTAATCTTATACTTGACTTGATAAAATCAAAAAGAGAGGGGTCAACAAGCTGACCATCAGTAGGGGGTGAAGCATTTTCAGCTATATACATTCAGAAAAAGAATTTTAAACACGAATTTCACAAATTTTTCTTATTTCTATTCGTGTAATTCGATCATTCGTGTAATTCGTGATTATTTCGTTTTAAAAAACATTATCTGAACATCTATAGAACCTGTCCTCGTGAAAACGAAGATCAAGGTTTATAGCCAATTAACATTTACATGAAAATGCTTCTCCCCTACTTAAAATCGAAAACTGAAAACTACTTCTATGCAACTATCTACAATACAAAACAATTTAAGAGAAATACAAAAGGTAAACAAAAATACGAAAACTTCAGAAGGAGAGATTATACGAGTTAAAGTATTGGAATACCTTGGTGCAGGTAAATTGGTAATAGAATTGAAAGGACAACGTTTCATTGCAGATAGCGAACTATTATTAGAACCAGATCAGGCGCTTGATGTAACTGTTAAAAATATTGATGACAATAAGATTGTTCTTCAAATACTCCCGGAAGATCAGCTAAAGCCAAATATTCAGGTTGATAATTACCAGCGTTTATGTTTCAGTATTCCAATACTATTTGATAAAGAGGAAGCTATATCTCTGGTTGAGTTTTTCCGTCCGAAAGAGAAAGATAATGCTAATTGCGGACTTGTAATAAGGCTTGAATTGCAGAAACTCGGATTTATGGAGTTTATGATGATTATATCTAACACAGATATTAAATGTCAAATAAAAGCAGATAATTATAAAACTTATATACTTATCCATGAATATGTCAATGAATTTAGAGAAAATATAGCAAAGCTAGGATATAAAATTGATAACATAAATTGTATAATGCAAAATCCTGAAGATATGAAACAGGGGATAAATCTGGTTGATACCAGTATTTAATAATGAGAAACTATACTAAACATATAAAACCAAGCCAAACCACACAGAAGGTTGCGGCACTTAAATATGATGCGCAAACTGATTCGGCGCCAGTATTAAAAGCTAAAGGTGTGGGATTCATAGCAGAGAGAATAATCAAAATTGCTAAAGAAAATGATATTCCCATAAAAGAAGACCCTGACCTTGTGGAATTGTTAATGCAAATAGATGTGGATAAAGAAATACCACCTGAACTCTACAAAGTTGTAGCTGAAATACTTGCTTTTGTCTATCATTTAAATCATGTTAAAAACGAAACATAAGTTTAATGGAGTTTACATTATGAATACACCCCCCAAAATATTGGTTTTAGAGAACGTTCAGATACTATCGGAGGTACTTAAAGGAAATGGCTACGAAGTCATAACTACCGATAATAATCAAAATGTTAGAGAAATTTTGGAATTATTTAACCCGGATTTGATATTTTTAGATACAATGATGTCAGGAGTTGATGGTTATGAAGTATACAACAATATCAAACATAATGGACATAGTAATACACCCATAATTTTCGTTACGTCTGAAGAAGAAGCTATTGAAGCGATATCAGGAAACGACGGGGTGGATTGTATAACAAAGCCATTTCGATCATCGGAAATATTAACACGAGTTCGCACCCATTTGAAGGTAAAGGCTATAATTGAACAAAAACTTGCACTTCAAAAGGAACTTCAAATGTCACAAAAGATGGTGAGTATTACAACACTTGCTGGAGGTATTGCACATAACATAAACAATCTTATGGGGGCTATTGTCGGTTATTCTGATCTGCTGCGTAATAATCTAAATGACAATAAAAAATCAATAGATTTTGCCGAAAGGATACTGGAGGCTTCACAACGTGTTACCGAACTAACTCGTGATCTCCTCACGTATTCTAAATCGGTACGCAATGCCCCAACTATCGTGAATGTGAAAAAACTGATCGAGAATATTATATTTTTATATGGAGATAATGGAACGAAAAATATCAATATTAAGCTGAGAATTCCAGAGGATATACCAGAAATATATGTGGATAGAGAGCAAATATGTAGGGCACTTGCAAGCATATTTATTAAAGCAAAAGAAGCTACCCCGGAAGACAACACAGTAACTATATCTGCAAATAAAGATAGGATCCCTATAAATTTTCAATTCAAAGGCAATGAACCTGAATTTGAAGAATACATCGTAATTTCCATTACAGATAATGGTAATGGAATAGACGAGGATACTGCTGAAAAACTTTCCGACTCCTTCTTCACGATAAATCATGCCATAGAATCTGAGTTGGAACTTTCAGCCGCAAGCAATATTATACGAAAAAATAGGGGTTTCATACACGTAGATACAAAACCCGGTATAGGTACAACATTCCACGTATATCTACCGAAAAACATTAAGGATACAGTATGAATATTAATTCAATTCTAATAGTAGATGATGAAGTCACAATACGGGATATGCTGACTGAAATGTTAAAAGATGAAGCCAGCAAAGTTATAGCTGTTGAAAGCGGAACTCAAGCATTAAAAGCTCTATCGAGAGAAAAGTTTGATATTGTTATAACTGACGTAAACATGCCTGATATGAATGGATACCAACTATTGGAGTATATAAAATTTGTGGACCCGATCGTTCCCGTAATTATTATGACAGGTTACAACAGTATTTATGATGTGCAAGAAGCAATGGAAAAAGGTGCAGTTGAGTACATAGTAAAGCCATTTAAAAAAGAAGAGATAGATACATATATAGACAGAGCTATATTGTTGTCTCTTGCCAAACGAAACAAAATTCTAAATAAATATATTACAGTTGCAAACAATCTCATAGATAAAAGTAGCGAACCAAACAAGGATGAACTTGTAGTTATCGGAAGAAGACTTTTGAAGTATATTGATGCCCCTACTTTATGTCTTGAGCCATCAGATATAGAACTTGCCCAAAAAATTGTGAATGAATCATCTTATTCTTCCAATAATCCTAACCGTGTTTCGAATATGTAATCAATTTATCGTAATCGTTACGCGATTTTGACATAGCAATTCAGTGTTTTTCACAGTTCCCTATATCCCCTTTTATTAAGGATTCGTAATTAAATAACTTCCCTATTTTGAGATATTTAGATATATAACTCATTTATCAAATCCCCCCTTCCCCCTTTAGCTAAAGGGGAAACTCGCCTAAACTCCCCTTTCGAGAGGGGTCAGTGGGTGTGTTTCTTATTGTGGAAGATAATTAATTATGGATACTAAGTCTCGAAAAAACCTTGCTTATATGGAATGTTTTATGGTAAAATGAGAATAGTAAACATTGAATGTAAGTACGTAATTTTGATCGTCATCCTGATCACTAGCTTCTTCGTTTAGGATTGTGGTTGTAAAATCAGCGGGGGAATAAGGATATGTTAAGATTATATCGTGGTAAGACGTCGGGTTTCACACTCATTCATCTCTTAATAATTATCGTTGTCGTCGTGATCATAGCGGTGATTGCTGCGCCAAGACTTTTGCGCCAGCAAGAAAAAGGCAAACGCACAATTGCGGCTAATGACATTGATAGTCTAGGACTTGCGCTCGATATATATGCGAGCCACAATGGAACCTATCCAAGCACGGAACAAGGTTTGAAATCTCTTTGGGAAAAGCCGATAATAGCTCCGATACCAAGTAAATGGCAGGGACCATATCTGGATAAGCCGATCCTTAAAGACCCATGGGATAATGGCTATATTTACATATATCCGGGGAAACACAATAAACACGATTATGATCTCCTTTCTTATGGTAAAGATAACGAATATGGCGGAAAAGGAGATAATGAGGATATAACAAACTGGACTGAAGAAGAATGATCAGGATTATATTGGCTCTTACCATTATATTATCAATGTTAGGATGTGGCGCTGATGACCAACATCCTCCGATCATTTTCAGTATAAAAGCAGAACCTAAGATCGTATCTCCGGGGGAATCATCAACAATTACCGTTGAAGCCGGGGATGCTGACAAAGATAAAATTTCATATCTCTGGGTAGCATCCGGCGGACAGGTAAATGGTACTGGAAAGACTATTAATTGGACGTCTCCAAAAGATGAAGGTAAGTATGAACTAACTGTAACAGTCAGTGATGGATCGAGTTCCGCAAAAACTACCATATCTGTAAGGGTCTGGATACCAAGACCCGGTGATTATTATCCACTTGCCATTGGTGATAAATGGACATATCTTGACAAAGAAAGCAATCAGATAGATTTCGAGGTTATAGATACCATAGACATATCAGGCACTAAAGCCTTTGTAAGAAAGGTAACAACCTCCAATCTCGAAGATGCCATAAACTACTTCTACATCGCCAAAGGCAATGACGTCATAAATCAGCACGCCGCAGGCGGTTCTAGTGCAGGCGATGATACAATCATATTCTCTCCAGTACTCCCCTTATATAAATTCCCACTTATCCCCGGAGAATCATGGGAAGTTGAGTTTGACGTCAAAACACCCGATGGATTTTTCGTTGGAAGCGGAAAAGCAAAATACGATGTAATCTCCGAAGAGAATCTAACCGTTAAAGCAGGTACATTCAATCATGTATTTCAGGTGCAAGAGGATTTTACCTGGGAGATTTTTAGTCAGGAACTAGATCATACCATAGGTAACCAATGGCTTGCGCCGAATGTGGGCATCGTCAAGTTTACCAACGAACAAACAAGGGGTGGAGAGACTTTTACAACGGAGGCGGAACTGCAATCTTATACTCTCAAATAGTCTTAGACGAAAGGAGCGCTCACCATGAAATCCCGAGTTGTTTTGTCAATCATCCTATCCTTTCTAATCACTGGCATTGCTTGTGCTGATGGATTCATAGTCATCCCAAGACCCCCGCAAGAAAGAACCTTTATACCCTTATCAATCAAGTATCACCACGTTGAAGTATCTATCAAAAATCAAGTTACAACAACCAAAGTTGATCAGGTTTTTTTAAATGAAAATAATGTAGCTTTGGAAGGGATATACATTTTCCCATTGCCCGCAGAAGCCAGCATATCAAATTTTGTAATGTATGTGGATGGAAAACCTGTTAAGGGTGAGATACTTGAAAAAGGCAAGGCACGACAAATCTATGATGATATTGTTCGTCAGATGCGTGACCCTGCGCTCTTGGAGTATATTGACAGAGGTGCTTTCAAAGTCAGTGTTTACCCGATACCCGCTAGAGGGGAAAAGCGTATACAGCTTGAATACTCAGAAGTATTGAAGTATGATTCTGGTTTATGTAAGTACGTATATCCACTGAATACTGAAAAATTCTCTGCAAAACCGATCCCATCCGTTACAATATCGGTGGACATCAAAAGTGACAAAGCCATAAAAAGCGTTTACTCACCATCACACGAAGTAGACATTCATAGACAGGACGACCATTCAGTAAAGCTCAGTTACGAAGCATCGAATGTTAATCCTGACACAGACTTCGTAATGTATTATACCGTCTCTGATAAGGAATTTGGACTTAACCTTCTTGCATATAAAGAAAGCGGAGAAGATGGCTTCTTCATGCTCCTGATTGCCCCGAAATATGAGACAACAAGCGAGGATGTCATTGAAAAGGATGTTATATTTGTATTGGATAAATCTGGCAGCATGCAAGGTGAGAAAATAGATCAGGCGAAAAACGCATTGAAATTCTGCGTAAAAAGCCTGAAAGACAAAGATAGGTTTGGGATAATCGTCTTTAGCACTGACGTTGACGAACTAGATGATTCACTACTCACCGCAACCAAAGCAAATGTTGAAAAAGCAGAAAGATTTATTGATAAGCTGGATGCAACAGGCGGTACAGACATAAACGATGCTCTGTTACTTGCGCTAAAAAAGCAACCAGACCCAAATCGTCCTAAAATCGTAGTATTTATGACTGACGGATTGCCAACAGTCGGCATAAAAGACGTTGATGCGATCCTCAAGAATGTTGAAAAAGCAAAGTCAAAATCGCTAAGGCTTTTCGCTTTTGGTGTTGGATATGACGTAAATACGCATTTTCTTGATAAACTTGCAGAAGATAATGGCGGTACGTCTCAATACGTCAAACCATCTGAGGATATAGAGGTTACTGTCTCATCACTCTATAATAAGATCAGCGAACCGATGCTATCAAACCTTAAACTAACCACTGGAAGCATAAAAACCAGAGAAATATATCCCAAAAATCTACCAGATATATTCAAAGGTACACAATTAGTTGTGTTGGGACGGTACGAAAACAGCGGTGTAACCGATATTAAGCTTGATGGGGATATAAGAAGCAGAAAATACACTACTACCAATAAAGCAGATTTTCCAGATAAAACTACAGAAAACGACTTTATACCTAGACTCTGGGCGCAGCGAAAGGTTGGATACCTGCTTGACGAGATTCGCACTCAAGGCGATAACAACGAGATTAAAGACGAGATAATCCGTCTGAGCAAAAAGTATGGGATAGTTACGCCTTATACATCATTCCTTGTATTACCAGAAGAAGAGGCACAAAGATTACCAGCAGGCGATAGAAGAGCATTGGCACGGCAATCATTTGATACGGGTAGTGCTGGTATCAAAAAAGAAAAGGGTGCTGACGCAGTAACAGCCAGCAAAGTTATGAGTGAATTAAAAGCGTCCCCTGCGCCGATGACATCTAATAAACCCCAATGGCTTGAAGACAGCGGGATCAAAGCTGAAATTAAATACATTGGCACAAAGACCTTCATACTAAAGAAAGACGTCTGGACAGATACCGAGTACGAACCAGAGATGAAAGTTAAAGAGATCAAGTATGGAAGCGATGAGTATTTCAGCTTGCTATCAAAAGAACCTGCACTTGGCAAATTCCTTGCACTTGGTAAGAACCTGATTGTATGCTATAAAGGTATCTGCTATAAAATCAAGGAATAGAGTAGTTCCTAAGTCTATTCTGGAGAAGATTTATAGAGACATATAATGTTATGTCTCTATTGGTCAACCAAATTAATTTTTCGTCTTATAAAAATATGATCGTAGGTTGGGTCGAAGCATGAGACCCAACTTTGATAATATTATGTTGGGTTTCGTTCCTCAACCCAACCTACTTTTGAGTTAAATAATTAATTTGGTGAACCACTATAAGCATTTAAAAAGGCATTTTATCTCTTTATCATATAAAGATAACTGCCCGAGGAGTGTTCTAAATGTCTAAGCAATTAAATTTATTGGATAATAATGAAGATGAAGAAAGTGAATTATCGGTAATATCCCCCGGTAAAATAAAATGCTTTATAAAGGGGATACTCAGAAAAGATACTCCCGAAGAGAGAGTACGTCAGGATGTAGCACGAAGTCTTGTTGAAGAATATGGTTATGAAAAGAAAGACATTGATATAGAATTCTCTATAAAGATGGGAAGTTTACGAAAGGCAGTTGACATTGTTATATTTGATAAAAATCTAGAACATAAACAAAGCAATATCCAAATAATTATTGAGGTAAAACAAGAAGATATAAACCCATCTGACTCTAAAGAAGGTATTGAGCAACTTAAAAGCTATGTTTCTGCATGTATGAATACCAAATTTGCTCTTTGGATTGGAATTGAAAGACTTGCATTCAAAGTAATAGAAAGAGAGCAATTGAGAGAAATAGAATCTATTCCTGACATTCCGAAAAAAGGTGAAACAACAGTTCCAAAGCCAATACGAGGAACTCTCGTCCCCGCTGTCAACTTAAAGCAAGTATTTAAGAGAATTCACAATTACATATCTGTAAATCAAGGGTTCTCGAAAGATAGAGCCTTTGAAGAATTGCTAAAACTTATTTTTGTTAAAGTTTATGATGAACAATACAATCCTACGTTACATTTTTATGCTCTACCAAATGAGGATATTTCTGTAATGAGAAAGAGGTTAGAGGATGTATTCAAAAAAGTTCAGAATATTTATAAATATATCTTCAAGGGAAATGAGTTAATCGAACTAAACGATGTTGTTCTTAGATACATTGCCTCAGAATTGCAACGTTTTAGTTTATTAGATACTGAAACTGAAATTAAATTTGCCCGAAATAGATGAAGATGATATTCAATACTTTGGCGAGAAGTATGGAAAAATAATCAAGAGTTTTATAGTTAAATCTAGTGACCTTAATCTGAGATTTGATGCTTCCTATCACTTGCCATTGGCTCAAAAAGCAATATATATTCTTAGTCAGTCCGATAAAGGAGTAGTAAAAGAATTAAAAACCTATGCAAATTCGTATGTTCCACCAAGGTTTAAAAGACCTTATGTAAAGAACTTTGAAGAAGGAATTCCTTTATTGCAGGGAACGCATATTCCACAAATAAAGCCACTTGATATAAAATATATATGGAAAAATATGAAAAATCTAAATGCATACATTATAAAGAAAAATTGGATACTTGCAACATCATCAGGAACTATTGGAAGGCTTTCTTTAGTTAGTGACTATTGGAATAACTGGACAGCAACCAATCATCTTTTAAGAATAATATGTGACGAAAAAGAAATTCATCCGGGATATTTAACTGCATTTCTATTAAGCATTTATGGTCAATCTCAATTTCAAAGATTAATTTACGGTGGAGTTGTTGATGAAATAGGCGAAGCTGGTAATCTGTTTGATGAAATTTTAATCCTAAAACCACACGATAAAAGAATAGAAGATAATATAGGCAACATAGTTGTTGAATCTTTTAATAAAAGAGACGAAGCCAATAAAATCGAAGATGAAACTATAAAGTTATTTGAGAAAGAATTAAAAGAGATTGCTGATAGTATATTGTAAGCTTATTCTTCCTGAAACTGTCTGAGTAGTTCACGTTGTCTTTCTGTAATGCTTTTCGGAAGGAAAATATTTACTTTAACAAGCTGATCACCTTTGTCTGTCTCATTGGATTTTTTAATGCCACGATCTTTCATTCTTAAAATAGTTCCCGGCTGTGTACCGGGTGGGATAATCAACTTGACTTTGCCTTCAATAGTGGATACCATGATCGCTACGCCCATGATCGCCTGAATGAAATCAATAGTTATCTCACAGGTTATGTCATAACCATTGCGTTTGAAAAATCGGTGTTCCATAACTCTTGGTATGATGTATAAATCACCTTTAGGACCACCGGCGACACCGGACTCTCCTTGTCCTGGTATACGTATTTTCGTGCCTGTTTCGGTTCCGGGTGGTATGTTGACAGGGATTCTTCGCATCTGTTGAAAATGTCCTGAGCCACTGCATGTGGTGCAAGGTGTTGAAATTATTACTCCACGACCGAAACAACGTGAACATGGGCGGGTCATTGATGAATTACTTTGAGTAAACCGAATAGTTCCTTTTCCATCGCAATCTGGACATTTTTGTGGGCTTGTTCCGGGTCGCGCACCTGTACCTCTGCACGTTGGACAGTCATCTTCTCTACTAACGCTTACAACTGTATCCCATCCTGTGATTGCTTTTTCAAAGGGTACTTCTAATTCATAACTGATGTCGGTTCCACGTTTTGGTCTGGATTTGGTGCGTGATCGCTTTTGTTCAAAAATGCGTGAAAATAGATCACCGAATCCACCAAAGTCATCGAATCTAACCTCTGAACGCCCATCTTCTGTCCTGAATCCAGTAAAGGCGTTTCCCATATCGTTAAAATAAAAGCCACGTTCTTGAGCTTCTTTCATTCGGTCGTAATCAGCACGTCTCTGCTGGTCACACAATACGTCGTAAGCCATCTGAACATTTTTGAAGCGATCTTCTGCGGTTTTGCTGTTTGGATTTTTATCGGGATGGAATTTCTTTGCAAGAGAACGATATGCTTTCTTTATCTCGTCGGCAGTAGATTCTTTTTTTACACCCAGAATTTCATAATAATCTTTATTCGCCATATTTAGCAATTTCTCGTAATGTAAACTATATAATAAACAGCGTAATTTAGAAATCTAAAGCATTCCACTCTTATGATATTATCGTCAAAAAATATCGGAAACTTTATTATATCTTCCTAGCGTACAGTATCTACTATGTAAGCGTATGTTTAATAATCAGTGCTATACTACCTAATGTACCAATAAGAAAAGCAGTAGGGCATCCAAACAATGCGAACAGAAAGAAAATAGCTTCATCGTAATCTCTTCTTAATAGAGACGAAATCAAAGCAGAAATGATGTTATGCAAAACAACACAAATGATCGTTACCGTAGGTGCAAATCCTGCCATCATTAAAAATATTTTTAATAATCCACTTACGTTTTGCGTAAGAGTCAGAAACACCAATACACAGCCTAACAAAGAAAGAATAAATATCGGAAAAGCCAGATAAGTAAGTTTCCAACAACGTTTCTTCGTTATTTGAAATAAGACAGCTACCGCCGCAGTTAATATGACTAACGACAGAAATACCAATAATAGTGATAATCTCATAACCTTTGCCCTCCTATATATTATCAATGTTTCATATTGACAATAACATATCTGCGTCATATAATCAAGTAAAAATTTTAATATATGCACCTGAGATTTCTGAAATGTATTTAAAGACTTTGATTATATGACGAAAAACTAATTTAGTCAATCATTATTACCAAAATCTTGGAGGAAAAGAAATGGGATCAAGTATTGATGCAGGATTTTTCCCTATTATGGCATGGGGTTCGGCGCCTGGTGATATTAGCGTTCTAAATGGAATGTCAGAATGCGGGTTAAACGTTGCAGGATTCGTTGCACACGGTGATCTTGACCTTGTGGCAAAGGCTGGATTACGTGCATTTATTATGGACCCAAGGGCATCTGGATACGATTTCAGAAATATTGATCCTGATACGGTAGGTACAAACGTCACCAGCTTAGTTAAAGAAGTAGGTGATAATCCTGCATTAATGGGATATTTCTTAAAGGATGAGCCGCACATTAATGAGTATCCGGGTCTTGCGGTTGTAGCGGAGGCCTTTCAGGAGGTTGCCTCTAACAAGATTCTATACGTAAATCTATACCCGAACTATGCCAGCCAGAATCAGCTTGGAACTGATAATTACTGGGAATACATTGAAACCTACGTCAATACTGTGAATCCACCGATAATCAGCTATGATCATTATGCACTTATGGAAAATGAGCCTTTGCGAGATGGCTATTATACCAACCTTGAAGCTATGCGATGGGCGTCAATCAAGTATAGACGACCTTTCTGGAACGTTATATTGTCCACTGCACATTTCAGTTATCGAGAGCTTTCACCTGCTGATGTTCGCTTTCAAGTATTTACGACCTTAGCTTATGGTGGAAAAGGTATCAGCTACTTCACATATTTTGCACCTCGTTTTGGCAACTGTCGTATGGCGCCCATTGATCAATTCGGAAATCGTACGCCAACATGGAGTTATATGCAAAACGTCAACATGATGGTTCAGATGCTTGCGCCAACTTTGGTGGATCTTATTTCTACTGGTGTTTATCACGTCGGTGAAGTTCCTAAAGGTTGTTTGGCGCTACCGGGTAATACGATGACAAGGGCGCTATATGGAAACGGTAATTTTATCGTTGGGGAATTCGTACATTCAGACGGTTCCAACTACATAATGGTAGTAAACAAAGACTTCAAAAATTCCGTCAATTTCCGTCTGGAATTGAATGATCCGAATAGTCACGTTTACCGTGTATCATCATATACAGGTCGCCTTGAAGAATTGGTTGACGAGGGTGATTGGCTTGCACCTGGGCAGGGCGTATTGCTGCAGGTTACTCCCAAAGGGATATAGACATAACCCCTTTCTTAATTTGAAGGAAGGATAGATATGGAAGTTACTGTTGAGAATTTAGATGATAAAAAATCACTATAAAATAGAGGTTAATGGAGGTTTAAATGAGTAAAATAAAAGTCGTATTAGTAGGTTGTGGAGGAATGAGCGGGGCATGGCTGAATGTCGCTAAAACTATACCCGAAGTCGAGATCGTTGGGTTGGTGGACATTCTTGAGGATAATGCCAAAAGAAAGGCTCAGGAGTATGATATTAAAGATGCCATGATCGGCACTGATATGAAAACCGTACTCGATAAAACTAATCCAGATGTAGTTTTTAACTGCACGATACCGGAGGCGCACTATCAGGTAACAATGGAAGGTCTTTTGTATGGTTGCCACGTCTTCAGCGAAAAGCCTTTAGCTGACTCAATGGAACATGCAAGAGAAATGGTGCAGGCATCGAAAGATACGGGTAAAATATTCGCTGTTATCCAGAATCGCCGTTACGACCCGATGATCCGTAGATTAAGGAACTTCCTTGAATCAGGCAAGATCGGCAAGATTACAACCGTCAACTGCGATTTTTACATCGGCGCGCACTTCGGTGGATTCCGTGACCACATGCCTCACGTCCTCCTGTTGGACATGGCTATACACACATTCGATGCGGCTCGCTTCATCACTTCCGCTGATTCCACGTCCGTCTACTGCAAAGAATGGAATCCATACAACTCATGGTACGATCAAGATGCCTCAGCAATAGCGATATTTGAAATGACTGGCGATATAGTGTATACTTACAGAGGAAGCTGGTGTTCCGAAGGATTAAATACTACATGGGAATGCGATTGGCGCATCATCGGAGACAAAGGTAGTGTCAGATGGGACGGAGGAGGCAATATGCAGGCTCAGGTAGTGGTTGAGAGCGGTGGATTCTTCTCTAAGTGGGAAGATGTTGAGATCCCGCACCATGATCCCGGTGAAAAAGTCGGTGGTCACAGTGGATTAATCAAAGAGTTCATCCGTTGCGTCCAAACTGGTGAAGTTCCAGAAACAACCTGCACTGATAACATCAAAAGTCTTGCGATGGTATTCGGCGCAATTGAAAGTGCAGAGCAAAAGAAAGTGGTTGATATTAATACTTAGACACATTGATTTTTTATGGATTCCCACTTATTTGGGAATGACAAAAAACTTATTAAGGATCCGTGATTAAATAACTTCCCTATTTTGAGATATTTAGATATATAACTCATTTAATCAAATCCCCCCTTCCCCCCTTTAGCTAAAGTGGGAATTGGTCTAAACTCCCCTCTTGAGATGGGTCCGGGGGGTGTTTCTTATTGTGGAAGTTATTTAATTATGGATCCTAAATGTCATTCCAGCGAAGGCTAGAATCCAGAAGTATCACAACCTTTCAGTATGTCTAAGTAATAGGCTAAAAATTGGAGGAGTATTTATGCTTACAGACATTAAAGTAAAACCAGACTACGAAGCTTTTTTGTCGAATCTTAGACGTGAAGGCACGCCCAAGCGTGTACATTATATGGAATTATTCCTTGACGGTGAGATAAAGTGGAATATTATAAATCGCTATGGTATCGGTTCAGATATTTTCAAAGATGATCCATATTACTACCTGAAAATGGAAATTGCGATTCAGCGATTTTTAGGTTATGACTACGTTTCAAGCGGCATCGAGGGATTCGGTTTCCCAAGAGATGTTCTTCGAGCGGAAGATACTACAGATATAGAGAATCAGAAGAGAGAAGTGCGTGGCTGGACTGATGAACATAAAGGACCTGTCAATAGCTGGGAGGACTTTGAAAAATATCCGTGGCCGAATTCTGCCAATTATACAACAAAAACTCTTGAATGGCTTTCTGCGAACCTCCCTGATGATATGTGCATTGTTTCAGGATGTCACAGCATATTTGAAGAAGTTACGTGGCTGATGGGTTACGAATTCCTATGCTATGCCATTCACGACATGCCCGATCTTGTAGATGCTATGTTTGATAAGATTGGCAAGTTATTCAATGAAGTCGCTGAAATAATCGCTCAATTTGACCGAATAAAGATATTCTTTGGCGGTGACGACATGGGCTTCAATACTCAACCAATGGTATCACCGGATGTATTGATAAACAAATCGTTCCCATGGCACAAGAATAACGCAGAGATCGCACATAAAGCTGGGAAACTCTATCTGCTTCACGCCTGCGGAAATCTCGTATCGTTAATGGATAGTCTCATAAACTACGTTAAAATAGATGGAAGACATTCTTATGAGGATGTGATTGAGCCTGTAATCTTAGCTAAACAAAGATATGGTTCAAAAATAGCTATCATAGGCGGAATAGACGTGCATTTCCTCTGCACAGCCAATGAAGAACAGATAAGAAAGCGTGTTCGTGAGACATTGGATGCTTGTATGCCCGGCGGCGGTTATTGTCTTGGTTCAGGGAACAGTGTTACGAATTACATTCCAGTAGACAACTATCTCGCAATGATGGACGAAGGACGTAAGTATGTAAGTTGATTATGGAAAAATTTTATCACGAATTTCACTAATAGGACGAATTACACGAATTTTTTGGAATTTCTATTTGTGAAATTCGTGATTTATTCTTAAATTTTTCCACACTTGAGTCGGAAGAATCATAATTTTTGCTATACTGGAGGATAAATACTATGAAAATATTTATTACTGCTGATTATGAGGGTGTTTCTGGTCATGTTCAATGGGGAACCAGTGGCGATAGAGAAGCCATAACTGCGGATATCAACGCCGCTATTGCGGGTGCGTTTGATGGCGGCGCAAAAGAAATACTTGTCGGTGAAGCACATGCTAACATGCGCAATATCATACCAGAAATGCTTGATCCAAGAGCAAAGTTTTTAAGCGGACAGCCTAAACCGATCAATCACGTTGGCGGGCTTGATGGCACTTTTGATGCGGCGATGTTTGTTGCATATCATTCTAAATCAGGTACTCTGCATGGCATAATGGCTCATACTTATACAGGATCGGTTTTCTCGCTGAAATTCAACGGTATCGAAGTCGGCGAATTGGGAACGGATGCGGCTATCGCCGGACATTTCGGTGTGCCTGTGATCCTTGTTACCGGGGACAAAGCAGGATGTGACGAAGCACTATCTCTTTTGGGTGACGTAGAGACTGTCGCTGTAAAAGAAGGGGTCAGTCGTTCTGCTGGAAAATGCCTTCATCCTCAAGAAGCCAGAAAACTCATCAGAGAAGGCGCTAAAAAGGCTATGGGTAGGATCGGCACGATAAAACCGTATGTCATTAATCCGCCGATAAAAGCTGAAGTGGTATTCATTGACCCAACTTGCGCCGATAACCTTGAGCATTTACCTTTTATAGAGAGGGTTGACGGTCGAACTGTAACTTTCACCGCATCGAATTTTGTTGACGCATTTGAAATCTTTAATATGGTGCAGTTCTATGGTGGTAATGTGAAATGACGAAGGATGATATAAAAAAGATAGTTCGTGATAACAAGGCTATACTTGATAAATACAAAGTAACATCTATTGTTCTATGTAGTAGATAATTCTTTGCCACAAAGGCACAGAGGACACAGAGATATAATGTATTTCTGTTTTTCAATAATGAATCGAGACTTTATGAATATAAATGAAAGGTTAAATAAACTTTCAGAAAAAGTAATCGGTTGTGCAATTGAAGTCCACAAGCAATTAGGTCCAGGTTTACTTGAATCTATCTATCAAAACGCTATGTGTGTTGAATTTGAATTAAACATGATTAATTTCCATAAAGAATTAACCATTCCTGTTATTTATAAAGGTAGGAAGATTGGCGAACATAGAATTGATTTAATTGTAGAAGATGAAATCATTTTGGAATTAAAATGCGTTAATAGAAACGATCCAATTTTTGAGGCTCAATTGCTATCTTATCTCAAACTAACAGGAAAAAGACTAGGTTTACTTATTAATTTCAATACATTACTTTTAAAGGATGGTATTAAAAGACTAATCATGTAGAAAAGCTAGATAGATCACAAATAGACAAAAAACACAAATTCTCTGTGTTCTTTGAGTCTCTGTGGCTATATAACATTTGGAGAAATAATATGATTACTGCTTATGTTTACGATGATGAACAACGAATTGAGGCAAATAAGCAAGGTAAAAACTACTGGTATGAATATATCAAAGAGATGAATGAACAACTGGGTCTTTGTGCAACAGAGATACCAAGCAGATTGCTAGAAGATAAGCTAATACTGAATGATATAGGGATACTATTTATCGGTGAGTTTTCTGCCGAAAGACTTACAAAGACTGCTAAATCCAACCTTGATGATTGGGTAAAGAACGGCGGTGTCCTGATAGGTTTTGGCACTACTGGATTAGATGATCTATTCGGGAATGGCTATAATTACACCATATTACAACCTGAAAGCGATTACACAATATCAGGTTATTTCTCCCTGAACTCCGATCCGATTACGACGAACATACACTCATACCTTCATCCCGATCAAAAATTGATAATATTTTCAGACATTCGTTATATGACTCCCAAAGCTTCAAGGGAGATTGCCCATCTTTATGATAGACAGAAGGATGACACGGGTTACTCCGTCATTACCAGCAGAGATTATGGTGAAGGTCATGCTTATTACTTTGCCTTTAATGTGCCTCAGACGATTTGGGTGCTACATCAGGGTATTCCTATAACTTATGATCGAGATGGCGACGGTTATTATCGTACTGGTGATCTCATAGCTATCGGAAATAATGAGCGTGAAGTGCTTTATGCAGATGAGATTCTATTTCTGATCCAGAATATGATTGCGCATAAACCACAGCCGTTGATCTATCAGATGCCTCCGAAGGGCAATCAAGTGCCAGATGCAATGTTCTTCTGGGGAGGCGATGATGAAGCGGCTGGAGGAACTCAGTTGTGGGCGTCCAATTGGGTGAAAGAAAAAGGTTTGCCATATCACATCAACATCATGCGCAACGCTCAGGGCAATTTCACTGTGACGAAAGAGGAATTTGAGGCAATACGAGCCAATGGACACGAGTGTTCACTACATTACAACTTCATTGATAATTTTGCGCCCCTCGCCTTTACACAAGATGACATAAATAATCAGATGGGTGCCTATTACAAGACTTATGGCGTTTATCCTATATGCACTGTAAACCATTGGTGCCGATGGACTGGATGGGCTGATACCGCAAAATGGATGAAATCAGCCGGTGGAAAAGCAGACAACAGCTACATACATCATCCACTGCCTCCTTTGAATCCAGCGAACAGGCTTGGATTTGTCTTTGGTACATGCTTCCCATTCTATTTCTATGACGATTACAAGAACGGTAATACAAAGATAGACTTCCTTGAAGAACCAATCACCGCTTATGAGGTAGGATATAGCGCCGCTGATGTAAATGACTTTGACGTTATATACAGGTCAATAGATATGGCTGTGAAATATCATCTTGTGATGGATATGTTCTATCATCCCATCAATGTCTATTCCAGTCCTGCCTGCCGATCTGCGATAGAGGAGGACTTACGCTACATAGAGAGCAAAGGCGTAATCGCAGTTCATAGAGGTAATGATGGTATATGGGAATGGTGGGATAGTCGTAATCAATCTAACATTTCTGATGTTCTAATAGAAGAAGATAGTTCTATCAGTTTCAAAACTCACTGCGCGTATAAAGATGGTATGATAGTCAGAGTGCCGATAGGATCAGATAAATCAGGCTTTTCTCCGACTTGTGATGGACAGAAAACCAATTATAAAATTCGCAAAGATTTCGGTCAATATTGGCTATTTGTGATCGTTCCAGAGGGAACACATACGATTAAAATATTGTAGTTAACCACTGAGATATACAGATTTTCACGGATAGATGAGAACACAAAGCATTAGATATTGGATGAAAGACTTATCTGACATCCAATATCCAGACAGAGGGGTGATGACCCGTCATGGTAAGTCGGGCATGCGTATTTTTGATCATAACTACGTTATTAATCAACTCAGGCTGTTCAGCGGTTCATACGTTAAACGCATGGAGACAGGAAAGATACGGTGATCCAGCCGAAGCAGTATTATATTATCATCAGATTGCTGATAGTAACCCTGGATCTGAATCTGCACGTCAGGCACTGCTAAAGGCAGGAGACCTGTATTACGGAAAGCTAAATCGAAAGTCCAGAGCAATAGAAGTATATAACTCAATAGTAAAAGACTATCCGGGAACAAGAGAAGCATTCATAGCCTCAGAGAAGTTGGGATGGCATTATTTTAACACTCGTGAATATCAGAAATCTCAGGAGATAATGTTCAAGTTATTCAACGATCATTCAAATGGAGAGATCGGAACAGAAGCACAGTGGACGTTGGCTCAGTCTTACGAAAAGTTATCGGATTACAGGCACGCCGCAATGAGTTATTACGCATTTGCTGTCTTGCATCCGGGTGACAAACGCGCAATTGACGCTCTTCTTCAGGCAGGGGATATTTTCAAAAATAGGCTGAAAAGAGAGAGCAAAGCAGGTGATGTTTATAGACTGATCGTGAGAGTCTACGGCCGTGATTACAGCAAGGCAGGTAAAATCTGGAGTGCTACGAGAGAACTTCAAGCGATGAGGATGGAAGTGCCACAACCTGATGAAGAAACAAAACTTCCTGAACTCCGTAAGCCTATCCATAAAGAGAAAACTGACGCATTTGCAGATATGACTAAAAAGCACGAAGCAACGACTGCTGAATCTTCTATTTTTGACAGCGTTGACGTTGATACCATCTTAAAAAACACAATGGCATCCGCCCCGGGCGGTGGTTTGGAGGGAAATCAGGTTGGAGATGAAACCATCCCAGAGAATACCATGTTGACTCTGGCTAATGTGTATTATATGTCATTGGACTATCTAAAAGCTGGCGCCTTCTATCATAAGTTGGAGTTAAAGGATAGCAATAATCCATCGGTATATTGGAACCTTGGTAGCTGTTATGCAAGATTAGGTATGGTTTATAAGGCAAAAGAATATCATGAAAAGACGTTGAAAATGTCACCGGGCATGTTTGATAAAGCCTTATTGAATGCAGAACGCGAATATTCCATACAGGATTATCTTGAATCGCTGGATATTCTCGAACAGATTGAAATTATCGCACCAATTCACAGGCTAGGCAGAACCTACTACGACATGGGACTAGCTTATCGTAAGCTAAACGATCTTGATAATGCGCTGATTAACTTTGAAAAATCCTATGCTTTTGACCCAACACCTGAAAACAAGGATTCTGCACAGCACATAGCAGAGATTTTGTATTATAATCGTCGTAACGTTGTCAATGTAACCAGAGCAGGAATATATCAGGATATAGTTGAGGACAAGGTACGTAGCTTTAAAGTACAATCGGAACTAGCTGATCTATGTTTTAAGTATGGAAGTTACAAATGGGCTAGAAGCAAGTATAAATTCGCCGCCGACTTAGCTCCAGATATAGATACTGAATTATCTATGCAGGTCAAATCTATTGTAGCGACTGCCAGATATGGGGATATTTCATTAGCAAAGCTGGAATTATCTCAGCTTAAAGAAAAGTATGGTGATAATCCCATTATCTCTCAAGGGCTTGCAGAGATTGAGATAAAGGCAGACAATGGGAACGAAGGTGGCGAAGATAACAAAATGAAAGATTCACCGCCCCCCCTTACAAAGTTGCAGATACAGAAGCGGACTTTTATATTTAACATCCTGACAAGCTTTTTAACCCTTCTGATCTTAACATCATAATGAAGAACGGAATTTTAACCAAACTCAAGCCGGGAGAACCAACTATTTTAAGGAGATGTGATTATGAAAAAAGTCAGATATGAGGAAATGATGCCGCATGAAGTGGTCAAAGCACGAACAGATAAACCTGTTGCCTACCTCCCTATTGGCGGGATAGAATGGCATGGTGAGCATAATCCACTTGGTCTGGATACTGTTAAAGGTCATGAACTTTGCATAAGAGCGGCACAAAAAGGCGGTGGTCTGGCAATGCCTCCGCTTTTCTGGGGTGAAAGCAGAGAAAGTGAATTACTGGAATTTGACTACAATGTAGAAGGAAAAGTAACAGAAAAAATGAAACTACCCGCTTTTACTAGGGGATACATGGGTGGTGTAACACCAGAGCAAGAACATACCTTCTACGAACAGCTTTTAACGCACATTTATTATCAGTTGAAAAGTCTTGGATTTCGTGTTATCTTTGTGTTATGCGGACACTATCCTCTCAAAGGCTATGCAGTAAGGACAGCGCAGGAATTTATGCAGAAGAATCCTGATATAAAAATCTATGCAGGGATCGAAGCCGATCCTGTAAGGGACATATACCCCAAGGGTGGTGATCACGCAGGAAAGTGGGAGACGTCCATCATGTGTACACTGCGCCCTGAATTAGTTGATGTCAGCGTATTGGGTGACGACAAATCCGTCAAACCCATCGGTGTTTATGGTGAAGACCCGCGCTGTGAGGATCTGAAAGAATTTGGGCAAAAAGTAACTCAGGACATTATAGACAGAATGGTATCCATAACTGACGAAATGCTCAAAGAACTAGGACTGCCTTAACAATCTATGAATACGACGTAAGTGAACTGAAAGTCGAGTCTGAATAACCGCATAGATATGTTTGTTTTGCTATGTTTTTTATTTTCTGAGAAAACTAAAATGGTATTAGGAGGTATGGTTTTATGGATTTTTCATTGTATCTGTTTCTTGCTTATCTGTCAGGTGCTATAAATGAAAATATTCCTTTTCTTGAGACTGCGGAGAGAGTTGTCGCAGTAAAAGGTGGAGGATATTTCCCTGTATTGATTAAACTTAATGATGGAACGCTTGGTGCTGTTGTGAGAGGTGGAGCGCCTCACATCGGAATAAAAGGAAGGCTGGATTGGATACATTCAGAGAATGGCGGTGAAACGTGGTCTAACCCTTCAGTCATTGTTGACAGCGAATTCGACGACAGAAATCCTGCACTAGGTCAAATGGCAGATGGTACAATAATTATGGCTTACGCAGAGGCAAGCACCTACAACGATAAGGGTGAGTTTGACACAAGTATAGGCGCGTATACTTTGTTTTATGTCATATCAAATGATAATGGTAAAACGTGGTCAAAGAAAATCCCATTTCCAAATATTCCTATTAAGAATGGATCGCCTTTTGGAAAGATTATACTCTTGCCAGACGGTACGGCAATCATGCCCGTTTATGGTGGTTATGACAGCAATTATAAAGGCACAGTAAAAATTCCTGAGAATACAAAAATCATATCTGGACTTTTGCGATCGACTGATAACGGTAGAACGTGGAGAGATTTTTCTATCATTTCGGCGACTAATCACAACGAGACAGCAATAGTATATTTACCGGATGGCAGACTTATAGCAATGATGCGTACCGAAAGTGATGGACGTCTTGATCAGTCTGAATCTACTGACAATGGTTATATGTGGAGTGAACCAAAACCAGTGACGCTTCCAAGTCAGCATCCTGCGGATTTATGCTTGTTGAAAGATGGTCGCCTGATCCTCGTCTATGGGAACCGTATAAAACCTTACGGTGTTGGCGCAATGATAAGTAAAGACATGGGCAAGACCTGGGAAAGTGATAAGCGCATATTGACAGCATGGACGTCACTTAACACAGATTGTGGATACCCAAGTGTTGTTCAGATTGACGATGGCACAGTCATCATAATGTATTACTCCGTAGGTACAAGCGACATATCCAGTGAAGAAATGGCGATAGTAGTGAGGGATAAAGCAGAGGATTTATTCAGCGATCAAACGGAATGGGCACGAGTTGGCTTATTAGGTGAAACACCCAGACGTATCAATGACGAATATCCCTTATCCGATCAAGTAAACAGGGGTGACTGGGTAAAATATGAACCAATGAGCGATGAATTCAATGGAGATGATCTGAACACGAATAAATGGGTAAGGAACATGTACTGGTGGAGGGGTCGTCAACCAGCACTATTCATGGAAAAGAACGTGACCGTCAGTGATGGCAAACTACACCTGACAATGTGTAAAGAGCAAATCCCCGAAGAGTTTAACCAATATGGTTATCACGATTATTCATCCGCCGCTTTATATACCAAAGATCGCACCCACTATGGATATTTTGAAGTTAAAGCAAAACCAATGAACTCAGCAGGCTCAAGTTCATTCTGGTTCCAACAGGACGACAAACCGGGTTACAGCACCGAGATTGACGTCTTTGAGATCGGTGGAAAAGCGAAGGATTACGAATATAAATATAACATGAATCTCCATATACAGCGTATCGCCAACGAGGATAAGCGTATGTCTTTCGGAGGGGTATGGGTCGCCCCATGGCGTTTTGCTGACGACTATCACATATACGGGTTTGAATGGGACGAGAATTATCTCAAATATTACGTTGATGGTATCTTAGTTAGGATAATCAAAAACACGTACTGTCATCAAGGATTGTATCTTATATTTGACAGCGAAACGATGCCTGAATGGTTTGGTATGCCTGAAGACAGTGATCTACCTTCAACTTTCAGCATTGAGTACGTACGTGCTTGGAAAAAATCTAAATAATACTTAACAGGAGGTTTATAATGTCCTCTCCATGGTCTGGTGACTGCAAGGGTGCTGTTTCACTAACATTTGACGATGGTAGCCAATCTCAATTAGATATTGCTATACCCATTCTCAATGAGTATGGTCTATTCGGTACATTTTACATCAATCCCGGTGGTAATGACTGGAAACAGCGTCTTGTACCCTGGCGTGAGGTTGGGCTTACAGGACACGAGATAGGAAATCATACCATCAGTCATATATGCTCAGGGAACTTTGGTTGGGGAGCAGCGAAAACACTGGAAACGATCACTCTCGATGATATCGAAGCCGATGTATTGGAAGCAGAAAAACGGCTTAGAGAACTCATTCCTGAACAGTCCAGTCGTACATTCTGTTATCCATGTTATCAGGAATACGTCGGCGAGGGTGCAAATCGCAAAAGTTACGTTCCCATAATAGCGAAGTATTTCACAGCCGCTCGTGGTATGGGTGAAGCGCCGAATCATCCTGCCTTTACTGACTTACATTATCTTACGTCAGTAACTATTGCAGGCTGGATGTCGGGTTCTGAGCTTTGTGCATTATCTGAGGAATCAGTCAGGCAGGAAAGGTGGGTAGTATTAGTATTTCATGGTTTCCAAAAAGAACCGAGATCACAAAGAAATCCGGGAAGCTACTATCATGGATCCCCGGTTTCCGCAGATGAATTCCGTGAGTTATGTAAATACCTTGATGCTAATAGGGATCGTATATGGACAGCGCCAACTGTTACTATTGCACAAAGTATTATCGCTTGGCGTAAAAATAAATCGCTCAATTTATAGCAGTATGTAGCGTGATCTAATACTATTTCCATTATTTATTTGTGCATAATTCAACAATATATCAAATGTAGGTTGGATTGAGGAACGAAATCCAACTAGTACAAAAATGCACAATCAATAAATAGAATTGGTATAACTTGATGGAGTAGTGGAATCAGAGAAATCTACTTTGAGATATTATCCTTTAAGGTAAACTGTAAGTTACAACTGATGTATTCCAATTGATAGGGATATTCTTCACATTGACAGGTTCCCCACTCTTAATGGGGATGACGTGACCAAATACCCAACGATGATATTCCGAAGGTGTTCTCCATCCCCACCACGTTATGAGAGGCCAGACTATTTTGGGTTTTCCGTCCTGATCCTGCATAATTGATAGAACCGCCTGTGCCAGATATGAATTTACATTTGAGACTTCGCGCTCTAATCCTGCAACGAAAGGCGTCGGTTCTCCTTTAGGTATAATTCGCATGTATCGTGTTGGATGGCTAGTACGCAGGACAGATATACAGCTTGCTATGACTCCCGAAGCAGGTCCGCCGAATTTGTCAGGCGTTGCTATTTTTGCAAGTTCCTCCGGTGTCTCATTTAATAGCAGAGATCGAAGCTGAACCATTGACGGCATAATATGAGAGTCGTTGATGTATCGTCTTTTTGGTTCCCATCGCTCATTTAGCATATCAAGCTCTTTTTTAACGTCATCCCTCAGATAATCACGGTAGAAACGCCCTACATCCTCGCTTTTGAATCTTACCCAACGATTTGTGTATTGGCGTTCACCTGTTTTTTCGGGATACGTTGGTCCGTCAATTTGCCATCCTGCGGTATCACCCCAAAGGTTCGTGAGGTAAACTTCTTCGGGCATAAATTCCATCGAGTGCCAAGGTTGATTGAGTCTAAAATATTGAGACCCGCGCTGTTTTACCCAATGATGAGCAAGCTCACGTGCAAAAACATAGCAGGCGTAACCGTAGGTGTCCATGTCACCGACTTTGTAAGCCATTCTCGCATAGGCAAGACATGGCGCCGCTTCGTCACCCATCTCTGCGATAGCGTTCCGTCCAAAAGATACCCAGCTTGTCTCAACGGCGGTGCAAAATAGCTTTTTAACCATGTCCCAGCGTTCCTTTATGAGTTCCCAGTCGTTGGTGTAGTGTGCATAAGCCCAGAGCGTTTCTAGCATATTGGTGCTAAACTTCCCCGCATCACCAAGCACACCCCATGAGCCAATCCCGGGCCCTTCAAGTATCAGATAAGTTTTACCCGATCCCTTTGGATATTCTCTCTCTTTGAATCGTTCTTTTACAAGCACGTCATCATGGAAGTATTTTTTCAGGCATGAAGCGGCTATCCTTTGCATCTCACGCTCATAATATGGGATACCCTTTGCATACCATTGATCTCCCATTATCGCCCAGCAGAAATTACCAAGCCCGCCGTGATCGTATTCATAGACGTCCGGTTCTGGAAACTTGGCGTTTGCCGTTGCACGAAGCTTATCAAGAGCCATCTGCACCGTCGGATGCACACCTGTATTTGGCAGATCATAAGCTTCCATCTCGTTGATGTATTGAAGGACGTGGAATGTCATATCAAAACTATCCACTCCCTCTACTCCCATGTAAGGACCGTAAGAAGTAAATAGATCAACGTCTTTAACAGGCTCGGAGAATTCTACTGGAAACACCTTATCCATTGATGCGAGTGCAAGAACAGGACTTACCGGCGCAAGCTTCAAGTGCGGAGTTTTCCAGTCGTCATCAATGGAGATCCAATCGAAGCGCTGTCGGATTGTGACATTATCTTTTGAGCGATCAACACTGAAACTGTCCTCACAATATATCGGAAACTCACGAGAAACCTTCGCCCAGTATTGGATGCGGTCAATAGCTTTTTGCTGTATATCTTTTGACCATTCCCACGTTCTTATATTTTTAGTCGGAAGTCCATAAGCAGTAAGAGATTTCCTGCCTTCTTGAGGTGGTTTATAATAACCATATAATGGCATAAATACAGCATATCCAGCGGAATTTTGAAACGTAAAAGAAAGACCTTTCTGATCCAGTGCCATTGATATTGGTTTTTTTTGTAAATAAATAACACATGGACTATCCCAATCTATCCAGCCTTTTGCACTAGCAAACCAGACTAATATCCAGCACTCGCTCATCGTCTTTGGGTCCATCGCTTCACCGGATTTGACTTTTATGCACTCATTCTGTGCCATGTATGCGGCGTAAGTCGGCGCACCCAATCCATAATCACTCATGTTGGTGAAAAATGACAGCATATTTGTCTTTGAGTAATAGAGCGTGCATGGACTTAACTCGGTCTGAACGTAAAAGAAAGATGAGTTTTTCCAGTCTTCCGTAGTATATCCAACAGGCTTTACACGCTGTATTGATTCAGATGGTTTTCCAGTTGGTTCGCCATATAATGCTGTGGAATCCTGTTGTATTTCGGCAGATGCTATTGTGCTGAATAATGTAAGTATTCCCATTCCTACAAGGCAACTATTTATTAAGAAACTTTCAATGCTCATTACTTCCATCCTTATTTGTAACTCTCACCAAAGTGTTGTTTTATTAAATTATAGATCCACCCCGTAATGTCAATTAATCTACGACAAATACACCCTTCGCCAGCCTATCAAAGAAATTACTCATGATCTCGTCAAAGTTGTCAGGACTGCCATCTGCATTTGTCCGGGTTATGACCATGTTCCATTCGGGGATTATGATGCACAAGTTATCATGTAATCCATGTGCTAGATACGTTCGTGCAGGCGCACCGTCCCACATCCTATGACCATTGGGCTTTATGCCGTTTACCCACCAGTTGAATCCGTAATTTCCTGAACCTCTCGATCTTGGCACTTCATCATTAGGGATTGAATTTGGCACCTGAACTGTCGTTGCCATATTTACCCACGATTCGCTGATTAACTGCTTGCCTTTCCAGTTACCTTTGTTCAGAAAAAGATACCCGAAACGTGCTAAATCCAGTGCATTTGTCCGTATGCCACCAGTCCAGTTGAGTATACGCCCGTTTGGTGAATCGTGTGGTTGCCATCGCCATTTTGTCATGCCTATCGGGTCGGCAATGCGGCTTTTGAATAGTTGATTAATCGGTTCTCCTGCAATATTTGTCAGTATTTTGCCGAACTGCATCATTGCCTCATCCCAATATCGAAACTTTGTTCCCGGTTGAAACAATGGCTCAGACGGCGGTTCAGGATTCCAGGAATCTGTCCTTCCTTTACTGTCAGCTTCGTATCCGCCTTCTATCTTTGAGTCGTAACCTGACGTCATAGTGGCAAAATGACGAATTTTAACATCAGGATAAAGTTCTACAAGGTTTCCTGAATACTCTTTGGCATAAGTGTCAAGTGTGACTTTACCATCGTCAATCAGCAATCCAAGAACCGTGCTGGTGAATGATTTTGTCGCAGAGAAAAGAAGGAATTCTTTTTCAACGTCTGAACCTTTCCAGATCAGGTATCCATTACGGATGATTGCTATTGTTTCGATTCCGCCATGATCTTTAAATCCAGTTTTGAGATAATCCATCGCTGACTTTAGTTTTGCAGGATCAATACCCTGAGATTCGGGATCAGATTCTTGCCACCTTTCTTCTGGAAAGATGCTTATATTCGGTTGGGACAATGAAAATACACAAAATGTAATTAGATATAACATAGCTTAACACACCCCCGGACCCCTCTCAAGAGGGGAGTTTTAGGTTATTCCCTCTTGGGTTAATAGGTAACAATTTATTATGAACCACAGATGAACACAGATTCACACGGATGAAAAAGAATTAAGAATTGAAGATTATATTTGATTTCACAATCTTAAATCTGTAATCGTAAATCTTCTAATCGTATCTGTGTTTATCAGTGTGAATCTGTGGTTTAATTCCTAATTGGCTTCAAAAGTGTTACCTTATTTATGAACCATGCCTGTTATTTCCATAATTTATTTATCAGTTCGATGGCTGTCTCTACAATCATCTGCCCGCCGTCTTCGTTTGTCATTGACCATGGTGCTGGATGGATTTCGTAACCGCCTTCCTGATACGTGCCGGGACTAACGATGTAGCCGATCCAGTCGTTTGTCGTCTCCGATATGAATGTATATGGCGCAGGAGATTCTCGTTTGATCCGCAGACCTAACTCAACGAAAAACTCACCGGGTATGCCTACTATTGCTACGTCTCCGATACGAAAAATCTGAACTTCCGCAATTATCGGGTCATTACCTCGTTCGATGCGTTTCAATGTCTCCTGATTTGTACCTGCGATCCGTAAAGCTCTATCCCTTGATCCTTCGTCAGTTGCCTCTTCTGCTTCTTTCAACGCTGATATGTACGCTTCATGAAATGGTCCAGGATCAGGCAAATCCCGTGATGGTAATTGTAACACTTTTGATGATGCCCCAAGCCTTGATTCCATCGGTTTCATATCAGGCGCGCGCAGTTGTGCCGTCGTTTTTATTACCTCGCCGGCTAGTATTGTTCCATATAGCTCAACGTCCCTGAAATCTCTCGTATCGTCACGGACAGGGTTGATGTTACCAGCAGACCCTTGAAGGAATAGACAGTTTCTGCAATTTTTTGTGATACTCTCAACGAGTCTGGTAGCCATACCCGGATAGTCAGCAGAAACCAGCGATTGAACCTGAACTGTCACAGGGTGACAGGCGAAATTTAATAAAATATCCGAGTTTTCGGTATTCTCAAATAATAAAACACCAACGGATTCATCAACAAGCCCTTTAGCTCTTTGTTCGTCTAGCGGCATACCACCCTTACGGCGATTCTTTGCGACCCCCTTTGCTTCGCCAATGCCAGCTTTGATAGACATTGGAACTAAGTTTTGATCAGCCATTTCCACAGCAGAGGTGATCTGCTCAATAAGCACTTCAAGCCATTCTGCGGAACCGGGAACATCAAGCAAGCGTGTTATGCCTGTCGTTTCAGGGACAGAATGGGCATGGGTTGTTGCAAGCATGATATTTTCAATGCCTGTTCGGTCAAAAATACGGCTTCTTACCTCATCTATAAAACTGCTTCCTGTACCTAAAAGCTCTTTGTTAAAGCCTATGGAATCGGCTGAGATTAATGCGAGTTTAGTTTCACTGTTCCAAAATACCAAAGCTCTGGCGTAAAGCGGATCATGAACGCCTTTGAATTTACCTTGACGTGGTACGTAAGCAAGGTAAGGGATATTTAACGGAGGTGTAATATTAACCTTTGCGCTGCCTATTTTCATCTGCATTTGATTTCTCCTGATTTTTTTGCCATATTAAAGGTTCTATGTTTGGAAAATTCTTTTTTAATTCCGTTAATAAGCGATCTTTGTCCTCTATGTACGGCTTACCTTTTAGATTACCATCATCTATTAGGATAGCAATAGCGTACTCACACCTACCTTTATCTATCTGTTTTTGTAGTTTACTGCAGTCTTCTCTAAAGCCTTTATCGTCAGTTCGAAATATATCGCCTTTTTTTATATGCTTTACTTCTACAAATAGTGTATGTTTGAGATTACGAAAATCTTTGTGATCTTTACATTCTGATGCGTCAGTTATATCAATGTCAACAGAACTCCATTTTTTACCTTCATCAAAACTAGCATACATAAATTTACAAATTTTACTTTCATTATGGACATTAAGAAAACCAAATTCATCTTCACAAAACTTTGTGATAACTCTCAAACTATCGCCATTCTCACTCCATATATACGGACCAAACCACCCTTGCTCATCACCGCCAAGATAACCATCATAGTTAGCAGAACCAAATCTATAAAAAAAATCTACTATTCTTGGCCACACCTTTTTCAAAAATCTCTCTTTTTCATTCACTCCTGTTACTCCTCTATCCCATCAGTAAGTGTGACATCCCAAGCTGAACGTTCTTCTAGCTCTTTTTCCCAAGCGACTGGATCTTTTTGTAAAGAAGCAAAAGCGGAATTGGTGCGTTCCCAGAACATCTTTCGACTAAGTTCTTCCACTGCTTTGTCAAGGATTGACTGCATAGACTCTCCTGTATTGGCAGTAAGTAAACGTAGCTTTTCTCTTGTTTTAAGGCTGATACGAACAGTTGCAGTTTGCATATTTACACCTCCTAGAATTACTATTCCACAATATAGTATACAATATTGTATATTAATTGGTCAACATAATGACATCACAAATTTATCGGTGTTTTACTTTTTATGCACTTAAAACGATACTACGATCTTTCAAGAAATTTATCGCTTCTTCAAAGCAAGGGATTCCCGCACGCCCGCCGAGTTTGGTACACTTGATCGCTGACACTGCGGATGAAAATAAAGCAATCTCTTGAAAATTCCACTTATGCAGTAAACCAACGATATATGCGCCGTGAAACACATCACCTGCCCCGGTAGTGTCAATCACGCCAACTCTAAATGCAGGAGTGTGGAAATACTCATCAGCAGTGACAGTATAACAACCTTCATCACCAACGGTCTCAACGATGATACTTGGTCCCATCTTGAGGATTGCCTTGCCCGCTTCGTATATGTCGTCAATATCAGTTAATCCTTTAGCAAATCCCTCGCCTGTGATTAAAACATCTATATATTCCATTAGCTTACGTGTACTATCTCCGACACGACCACTGGTCTTTCCGCCGTCATAAACGACCTTTTTTCCAGCTTCCTTCATCCATTTTGCTGACTGCAAAGCCGCATCATGGTGAAAACCGTCAAGGTGAAGATACTCAGCAGAAGTGATGTATTCACGATCCAGATCATCTGCACGTAAAGGTAGCCTGCTTACGTTGCCAACACCTGAGAATATTCGTTCACCCGTTTCTGCATGGACGTGGACAATTATAATCTGGTCATCGGGACCTTCGTGTCTGACAAGTCTGCTGAGATCGATCCCGCACTCCACCATTGTACTGAGCTTTATCCCTGCGGATTTGTCAGTGCCAGCAGTACCGATAAATCCCACTCTAGCACCTAGTCTTGCAGATGCAACCATAGCTGTTCCGACAGGTCCGCCGCCTTCGAGACGGAATTCCTCAACGTGTGTACCATGTTCCCACGACGGCATCTGTTTAAGGCGTAATAATACGTCCAGTGTTGCCATTCCCAAACCCACAATCTGCAAATTATCTTCCATATACCACCCTTCAAATAGTGATAAGTAATGGGTATAAATTGATGTAAACCTATTATTTATCACTCGTTACTATCACTTTTCATTAAATATTCTGGATTCCTGCCTGCGCAGGAATGACAAGCTTGTTTAGTCAACAACGATGGGTTTGATGTTTAGGAATTTACATGCTTGAAGCAATGCCTTTGTTTGATCTCCGTGAATCATGCTTGCGTGATGGATGAATCCCTCTTCAACAAGGTTGCGATAGAGTTTTTTGTGATCTTTGACTTGTACCCAAGCCCACGTTCCGGCAAGCTCCTCATCACTCGGAATAATCTCACCTGTGGTTATCAGCATCTTCCATTCATCATCGTATTCTGCTAGTCTGCACATAGTGACTATACCCGATCTGATCTGGAACTGCGCCAATCCCTCGGATGCGTTATCCTCTATTGGCAACTCACCTTTCATGTCCCGTCGAGAGCGCAGCGCTGTATTATCCGGGTCCTTTGCAAGGCATATCGGTGCGTTTCCACAATGCCATGCCAGAAGCCAATTGGAATCCTCACGGTGCTGGATCGTCCAATCAATGAAATGCGGTAAAGTCTCACCAAGTGCCGCTTGATAGTTTGCCAGCATTGACAGAACACCTAAAATATCGGTTTCACATGCAGTCAACATGCCTTTTTGTGTTAAATAACCAAACAATGCGCATACTGATATACCCAAACTACGCTGTATTGATGACCAACATTGCATTGCCATGCCCGACAGCTTGTTTCTGTTCCAGAATTGAGTCAGAGCAAGTTCCAACTTGGCAACTTTAATCAAATATATGTCGCTGACTGCAATTTTGGCATAGCTGTTTTTTATGTCGTTAATAATTGCCTGAACCTGCGGGTCATCATCGGGATAATTCTCTGCATTGGCAACAATGTCCCCTAATTCAGTATGGATCACATTCTGACCGAATGATCGGATCATTGCAGTTTCATCGTAACTCACTGTTTCAAAAGACGATGGACGAACACCGACCTGCCCAAATCTTGCCCCCTTAAAACCTTTGACTACCGCCACAGCCCTTACAAATTCTTGCACCTCGTCTTTGAATTCAGGTTCATCAGGGAAGAATATACCGGCATAATGGAAAGGTATCTTTCGGCGACAAAGTCCCGAAGCCATAGAAAGATTACCGCAATACGAATCTGATACACGGCTTAGTCCAGAGTCATCAAAAGCTGGTGGCTCCTTCGTTGCATAGAGCAATACTGGCACTCGAAGCTTTTCTGCTACTTTTGCGGCTGATCTCTCATCTCCGAAATCAAGCGGACAAAGAATCAAACCGTCAATCTTCTGTCTCTGGAAGTATTCAGCGACAGCCTCTGCCTGATCCAGATTTGAGACTGTGCCATTAGGCGTGTAACCATTCTCAGGATCAAGACTTTTGCCGTCAGGTGAAGGTTGCGGAACGATAACTTCCATGCCTTTGACTCCAGAAAAAGCAGTCAGACTATCCTCTCGCATCTTTTTGCACCATGGGGTGCAACTGAAACGGTAAGATGGAACAAAACCGATTCTAACTTTAATATCATTCATCACACTCTCCTTAGTTTATTTAATCAAATCAGTCATAATTTGATATGCTTCTTCTATGTATTTCGGCGCATTTTCAACATCCTTCACCTCAAGTTCCAGAGTGATTGTGCCTTCGTAGCCTATATCTTTCAGTGTGCCAAAGATAGCAGGAAGATCAACCTCCCCGTGACCGATGGCAACTGATTGTGTGCCTACGTGATCTTTCAAGTGAACGTCAAATATCCTATCTTTGTATTTCTTTATCAGCTTTATTGTATCCACCCCTGCGGAATGAAAATGTCCGGTATCAACACAGATGCCAACACAGGGATGGTATATCTCAGCAAATATTTGATCATAGTCTTCAAGCTGTTCTATAACGTTTCCATAATGCGGTTCCAGTCCAAGCGTGATTTTGTTTTCGGGTGGTAATAATTCAATGATGCGTTTTACACATGCAATAACGCTTGATATGTTAAGGTCTTTTCTACTTCCTGCCCCGGTTGATACAACGTGAATTCCACCCAATTCAGCGCAGAGCTTTGCCGATTTAGCTATGGCTTTCGCATGAGTCTCAATCTGTTCAGGATTTGCGCCGCCAAAACCCGGTGGATATAAGCCTGTACATTTCAATCCTGCATTCTCGATCCGTTTTCTTAGAGACGCAGTATCCAAAGAATCTATTGCCTGCGGACTCCATGTCATAGGTCCGTGTATGTCAACGAACTTGAATCCCGCCTTTGGCGCATGTTCAAGCATTGCAGTAACTTCGTCTTCAGCATAACCACGATAACAGACAGATGCACAACTTAGATACATATCTTAACCCTCCTAGCGAATTATTTATTATATACATTCAGAAAAAGAATTTTAAACACGAATTTCACTAATTAACGAATTCCACAAATTTTTCTTATTTTTATTCGTGTAATTCGTGATTATTTTGTTTTAAAAAACATTATCTGAACATCCATAGTTACGGTGATTCCAGAAGCTCTAGCTTTACATCATCAATCCTCATAGCCGCTGTTATCCGAGTTTCAAGTATCCCCTTCTCAATTGCTAGATGACCTCCATTTGTTTCTACTGAAGTCTCAAATATGATCTCCAAAGATTGCCACGTTCCAAGTTTTGATAGATCATAATAGTTTGTATTTTGATTCTCCAGCCATTCACCTTTAGAATTTGTCAAACCGATCTTCAAGTATGGTTCAATCTTGGGGTCAATTGACTCAACAAGTAGCCAGCACGATAACTTGTATTTGCTTCCGGGGAGTATATTTAAACCCAGATCATACGAAGCATAATTCCAACTCCCCTGTTGGGTTCCGGTAATAAGCATACTGTAGTCACCGCTGTGTGCTAACGTTTTGTCTGCGGAAACTTTTATTCCAGATGAAGCACCCCATACTTTATCAGACTCAAAGTCGTTCTCATATACAACAGCCTGTCGTCTTTCGACTTTTACAGCTCTTACTTTGCATAAATCATATCTATTTTGAGAATCTTTATCGGCAATACCAAGCAAAATCTTACGTTCAGGCTTCTCAGGCGCAAGCATGGATACTTTCAACGTATATTCACCAAGCGAAGCATTTGCAGGAATACGGATCAATGTCCGTTCTATTATTTCTTCATTAGGGTTCCACTGTGTTGTCGGTTTTTTCGGAAAGAATAGTTGCTCTGTGATTGTCTCTCCCTTATCATTCACCAGTGAGAAGATTAAGGCATAGCTTTCATAGCATGGGGCGACACCGATGTTTTTCCACGTATGCTCAACCATCATGCGCCCCGGAATTTCTCCATCCAGATGAAATTCCTTCTGCACCTTTAGCTTTTTTATAATGAATCTGAACCCTATCTTTTGTCCTGCGTAAGCCAATAGAGTCTTGACATCTTCCGATGCATTTTCAAGTCCCTGTATACCAAAAATATTGGTATTCAGATAACTGATAGGGTCTTCCAAGCCTTTGTTTATGGTTGTCTTGAGGTCCCAACCTTTCTTCTTCATTTCGTTGTAACTGCTGTGGAACTCGTAATTACCTTTAATGCCTCGTTTGGAGTATGGTTGAATAAATCGTTTTCCGACATTACTACTGGGACCACTCGGAGTCAACCCATCTTGACGGAAGTGAATACCTCTCAACGCTGCATAATCATTGATAGTATCGTAGTCTCCTATGTTAAGGAATACCTGTGTATGCGGGAATGCTTCGGCAAAGGCGTCAATAATATATCTATATGCCTTGATATATTTCTCCTCTGTGTACCCTGTTTCTTCAAGTTGCTCTGGAGTCCAGCGACCGGGTATATGTAGTCCAAGATGCATCTCACCCCATTCGCCGATACTGCCGATATCTATATATTCCAAACCTTCTTTACCATCAAGGTACTTTCCTAGTTCTTGAATAAACTCTTTCTGAATTTCTAAGTACCTATCGTCCCAAAAAACGGGGTCTATCTGTTCAGGGTCGTAAATACCCTTATGTTTCACAGAGGGAACACCCTTTGCAAAGACCCATTCAGGCGTCACGTATTTAGTGCGTGAGTGCATACTCTCGCTCATTATACGGAAAGCGACCCGTTTCCCCATTTTGTTTACCCAAAAATCAAATAATGGACCGAAGTATTCGTCAAAGCGATTGCCATTTTCCTCTGGCTTGACTTGGGACCAATCGGGTCTGAAGTAAGCAATATCAGCAATTTTCATAAACCACGCATCAGGTTTTGGTTGATAACCTCCCGCTGCTAGGTACAGACCCATCCCCGGATTCAATAAAACCTCATCCGTTGTCTGTGGATATATTTCCGGCACCTCTGATACCTCACTCATAGCTAATGCTGTATGAATTGATATAACCAATAATACAAACATTAATATAAATAATTGTGTCTTCATAAAAACCATCCTTTGATCCTATCATATATTATCATTCGATAGTAACTTTACCAATGTACTATAAGAATTATTGCACGTCAACACTAAAGTTCGGCATAATAGCTCTTGAAGTGTTTCAATAGATTTGGTAATCTTATCATCTGGTATTTAGTTTACAATCAAGGTAATACTTTCTGAATTAGGAATTTAGCTACGGATTAACACGGATGGACACAGATTTTTATATCAGTGTAACCGTTAAAAAATAGAGGAGGATTCAAATGAGTGATCGCAGGATTGGCTGTAATACGCTGTATCCAAATGTAAAAGAGAGAAACACAGGCGGTTGGATATTTAGCCCACAGAAGATAATGGAAGCTCTGGCTAAATTAGTGGAGATCGGCTATACCGATACTGAATATTCACATATATTTCATCTCTCTGTTGACGACGCTATCGAAATAGAACAGTACGCACATAAAGTGGGCATTAATAGCTGGTCATGCCATGCGGCAGGTCCAAGTGGGTTCGATGTAAGTGCTATCGAGGCATCGGTAAATGCAAATCGTCATTGTATTGATATTTCTTCTGCTATTGGGGCAAAGGTCAACGTCCTTCATATCTGGAATTTTAGCCACGATGATTCCTGCCGTATATTAGAAAGGGTATGTGCTTACGCTTACGAGAAGAAAATAGAGATCGCTCTTGAGAATGATAGCACTATCAAAAATATGGAATTTATATTAGGTTTGGTTAATGATGTTGATATGCCAAATCTAGGAATCTGCGTGGATACGGGTCACGCTAATCTTGGTGATCTTGGGTCACCTCGCGCAATCAGAATGGCTGGCTCAAAGCTATTTACAACGCACTTGCAGGATAATTTTGGCAAACAGGACGATCACATGCCCCCTGGTATGGGATACATTGACTGGGAGGACGTATTTCGTGCTTTGAAAGAGATTAATTATAAACGCACACTTATGCTTGAATTGACCGACGTGCCTACTGCTTCGAGAGCTTATGATCAGGAAGAGGAGATAAAAACAGGTCTAAGGAACGTTAGAAAATATCTACAATTATGAAATATTTATCACGAATTTCGCTAATAGTGGTCAACCAGATTAATTATTTAACTTATGAATCTCAAAGGTAGGTTGGGTTGAGGAACGAAACCCAACATAATATTATCAAAGTTGGGTCTCATGCTTCGACCCAACCTACAATTATATTTCTGTAAGACGAAAAATTAATCTGTTTGACCAATAGGAATGAATTACACTAATATAATAAAAAACATTCGTGAAATTCGTCTTATTATTGTTATTCGTGATTTAAAAGAATGTTACCTAAATTTTGAACCATACCAGATAAGGAGTTAGAGTTAATGTCACAGTGTTTGATAGACGATGATCTGATCAGAGAAGAATTTCCGGCGTGTAGTCGTGGTACATGGTTTGGTACGGGGATAGTAGGCGTAATGCCAAAGAGTGCGGCTAAAATACTCGCTGATGCCGCCATAAGGTTTGAGACAGAGTTCTTTTTTAACTACCAGGAACTTGATTCTGCAATAGAAAACTTGCGAAAAAGGTTGGTTTCTCTTATATCAGCAGAAAATATTACCGATATTTGCTTTACACGGAATGCAACCGAAGGAATAATAATAGGTGTTTCAAATGTAGAATTTGAACCCGGTGACGAGATAGTGACGTCAAATCAGGAACACGGCGCTTTACTGGATCGCTTGACTTATCTTGACCGACGGGGCAGAGCAAAACTAAGGATGTTTGAAATATCAAAAGACCCCGAAGAAACTTTGGAATCAGTAAAAAAGCAAGTTACAGAAAAAACAAAATTATTGGCATATAGCCACGTAAGCTGTCAAACCGGGGTACGCCTTCCAGCTAAAGAGATATGCGAAGTTGGCAGGAAAGCGGGTGCTTACATCCTCATTGATGGGGCGCAGACTGTTGGCGATATAGAGGTTAAGGTAAGAGATTATGACTGCGACTTTTACGTTGCAAACGGTCACAAGTGGCTGTGTGGTCCAAAGGGAACGTCATTTCTTTACGTAAATCCCGATTCTGCGATACAATTATCACCGACTTTCCTTGCATTTGGATCATCTGGCGATGATCTGGCAGCAAGGCGAAACGCAATGAGATTTGAGTATGGAACAAGAGAAAAGATACTCCTCTTTGGTTTCAACGCCTTGCTTGATCTTTATGCAAAGTGGAATTGGGAGATGAAGGACGGTCGAATAAAAGAGCTTACCATGTATCTAAGGGAAAGGTTGAAGGAAGTTCCGAAGTGTATTGCCCTTACTCCGATGGATTGGGATAAGAGTTCTGGGAATACATCGTTTACTTTTGAAGAATACTCTCTTGAGAAAGTCTCTGTTCATCTGTCGAATGAATGGCGAATAATGACCCGAAGCGTACCAGAAGTTAATTCAATAAGAATATCAACGAGTTATTTCAATACTTATGCGGAAATAGATAGGCTTATTGAGGCATTGAAAGCATTATAAACAGAATCCATCAATCCATTTTTCTTGACATTTTGATATATTTCTAGTAAAATACCTTTAGTAGTAAATACGACTTTTTCAGTTAGTTACATTTTCTGAAGAAAAAGGCAGGCGATTTTACGGCGATTAAGAAGATGATCGTCAAAAAATAGTGACAATCAGTAAAACAGCCTAAAAGAATTCGATATTTTCAAGGAATTGATATAATGAAACGAGCAGAACTGATTAGCTTGGTTCGTGAGTTCCCTGACCGTTCTATTCAATGGCTTTTGGAAACTCCAGATAATGTGTGCGGACTTCTAACAATCTTATCTAGTGATCTGGCAAGCCGAATAAACTATAATCAGCTTAGAAATCTAAAACGAACTTTCATTCTGGATAATTTCCGAAAACGTGAGGCAGACATAGTATTTGAGGCTCCTTTTGTTGATGAATCTGAAAATATTCCTAGTGAGGTAATTATCTACATCCTGATAGAGCATCAATCAACTATTGACCCTACTATACCATTTAGATTATTATCCTATATGACTCAGATATGGGACATGCAGAGGCGAGAATGGGAAAACAAGAATTTGCCATTACATCAATGGCGATTTTGCCCAATCTTGCCGATAGTATTTTATACGGGTGATCAAAGATGGGAATTACCATCAGATATGCGGCAGTTAATGGACCTGCCCGTTTCATTAGAGAAGTTTATTCCACGACACGAGACCTTGTTCTTAGACCTTAAAACAACTGAACCAGAACGATTAACAAAGGAAAATCACCCATTCGGATGGGTGCTACAGGTAATTCAAAAGGAAGAAGCAGCACAAGAAGAATTCAAAGATGCATTACATTTTGCCGTTCAACATTTAGAACTGATGTTGCCAGATGAGAGAGTAAATTGGGAAAAATTAATGCACTTTCTTTTTGCGTTTATAAATCATCGCCGTAAACAGTCGGAACAATCAGAACTATTTGAGGTTGTTCAAAATGCTGTTTCAGATAAATCCCACAGAAAGGAGATGGAGAAAATGGGTAAAACAATCGCACAAGCACTGATAGAAGAAGGAGAAATAAAAGGAAAGATAGAAGGAAGAATAGAAGGGCTTCATGATGCAGTGTCACTGGGGTTAGAGTTGAAATTCGGACCCGATAGTATTGCATTGATGGATAAGGTGCTAAAGGTGGAATCTGTCGAAAAGCTTGAGAAGATCATAAAAACTATTAAGATTGCCAAGAAGATCGAGGAGATCGAGAAATTGATCTGAAAGATGAAATCGCTTAAACGTAAACGTGCCAGAGGTTAATTCAATAAGAATATCAACGAGTTATTTCAATACTTATGCGGAAATAGATCGGCTTATTGAGGCATTGAAAGCGTTATAAATAGAATCCATCAATTCATTTTTCTTGACATTTCGATATATTTCTAGTAAAATATCTTTAGTAGTTGCACTATAAAGTAACATATTGTACAGAATTGTGAATCCCGATATTAGAATAATTCTACTCCAGATAGAGCCACAAAAAATTAGGTGGCATTGTTAAAAGCTAATTGCATTAATATATAAGCGATTTCCTTAGTATTTAACACAATGCCAATTTTCTAACATCGAGATTCACAATTCTATACAATATGTCGGTGGATAGTGCACATGCAATTGCGAAAGTTAGAAGATATGATAGTGCTATGGAATCTTAAATATATTAACGAAAAAGCCTGATGCTGGCAGGCAATCAGGCTTTGAAAACTTTGTAAATATAATCCATCAAATTATTTTTTTCTTGACATTTGGATGTATTTCTAGTAGAATATCTTTAGTAGTAAAAGATATTCTATGAAAATTTCACTGGTATTTGATCATGTCAATTAAATTTACTCAGAACATAATTCCTAAAATACATTCTGCCCAAACACTACAGTTTTGTCTGGCAAGTGCTAATGTTGCGCTTGGAATATTGTTGTTGCAATCTGTGGTAGTGGGCAGTCTGGAGGAAAAAATGCTCGTGACGTGATTCAGTCTGCATAACGATATAGAAAGCCCACTGCCAATATTTTTTGGTAGTGGGCTTTTTTATTTTAAAATCAACTTTGGCAGTTTAAAAATGATGTTAAATTTTTAGGAATAGAACGCGGATGACGCGGATTAAACGGATTTTCGCGGATTTTTCTTTATTTCTTTCGATCCGCGCAAATCCGCCTGATCCGCGTTTATCCGCGTTCCATTCCTAAAGTTTGAAAGGTTTCTTAAACTCGCTTAATCGCAAATACCTAGAGGTTATGGAATATCGGAATTTCGCTTGCATTTTAGGTTTGGTTTAAGTATAATATGACAAAATAAGGAGGAAATTTAAATGCCCGAAATTAACTATTCTTTTACTGATATTGAAAACAAATGGCAAGAATACTGGAAAGAAACAAAACAGTTCAAAGCTGTCGAGGACCCAAAAAAGAAGAAATACTACCTTCTTGAAATGTTCCCTTATCCATCCGGGGACATACACATGGGTCACGTTCGTAACTACTCTATCGGTGACGTAGTGGCAAGATTTAAGATGATGCAGGGGTTCAGCGTTATTCATCCTATGGGATGGGACGCTTTCGGTCTGCCCGCAGAGAATGCCGCCATCAAGCGTAACATACATCCCGCCGAATGGACTATGACGAATATTCAAAAGATGCGATTTCAGCTTGCAAGGATGGGATTCAGCTACGACTGGGATCGAGAAGTCGCCGCATGTCTGCCCGATTATTATAAGTGGGGACAATGGCTTTTCCTTAGATTCTATGAACGAGGACTTGCTTATCGCAAAACAGCGGCGGTCAACTGGTGCGACTCATGCAATACGGTGCTTGCTAATGAGCAGGTTGAAGCAGGAATATGCTGGCGGTGTAAGACTGAGGTAACGCAGAAATATCTTGAACAGTGGTTTCTGAAGATCACTGATTACGCTGAAGAATTACTTGAATACCTTGATAAAGTGCCCGGTTGGCCCGAACACGTTCTGACGATGCAGAGAAACTGGATCGGCAAGAGCATTGGTGTTCAGATAGATTTTCCTTTAGCCGATTCTGATGAGAAACTATCAGTGTTTACGACACGTCAGGATACTATCTTCGGCGCAACTTACATGGTACTTGCGCCAGAGCATCCTATTGTCGAGAAGCTTGTAAAAGGAACTGATCTGGAAAAATCTGTTTATGATTTCATTGTGGAAGTCTCAAAGGAAGATAAAGCGGACAGAGAATCAGCGGAAGTTGAGAAACGCGGCATATTCACAGGCGCTTATGCTATTAACCCCATGACTAATGAGAAGATACCAATTTATCTCGCCGACTATGTTCTAATGGAATACGGCACAGGAGCAGTTATGGCTGTTCCTTCCCATGATCAGAGGGATTTTGAGTTCGCTAAGAAATATAAACTTCCTATCAGGGTTGTTATTCAACCTACGGACAAAGAGTTAAACCCTGAGACTATGACAGAAGCTTATGTTGACCCCGGTATCATGGTGAATTCTTCTCAGTTTAACGGTTTAGAGAACTCCATCGGAAAAGAGAAGATCGCTGATTACATGGAGGCTCACGGTATAGGTAAGCGTACGATAAACTACCGTCTTAGAGACTGGTGCATATCACGACAAAGGTATTGGGGAAATCCGATCCCTATAGTTTACTGCGATGAATGCGGGATACAGCCTGTACCTGATTCAGAACTGCCGGTTATGTTACCTCATGACGTAGTTATTAGCGGTGACGGCGCTTCGCCTTTAGCCAAACATGAGAGTTTTGTGAATGTGAAATGCCCAAAGTGCGGTGGTCCTGCGCATCGTGAGACTGATACTATGGATACTTTCGTTGACTCATCATGGTATTTCCTGAGATACACTGATCCTAAGAATGATTCGCTTCCATTTAGCAAAGATAATGCTAATTACTGGATGCCTGTGGATCAGTATATCGGCGGAGTTGAACACGCAGTTATGCACCTGCTTTATTCACGATTTTTCACAAAAGTGATTCGTGATATAGGTTTAATTGATATTGATGAGCCATTTTCTAACCTTCTGACTCAGGGAATGGTTCTGAATGATGGTGTTGTTATGTCAAAATCTAAGGGAAATGCTATTGAACCCACCCATCTCGTTGAGCAATACGGTGCAGATACAGTCAGGCTGTTCGTGCTATTTGCGGCGCCGCCTGAGAAGGAACTCGAATGGAGTGACGAGGGAATAGAAGGAACTTTCCGATTCCTCAATCGTGCATGGAGGATCGTTGATAAATATGCTCCAGTGGTCAAGAAAGTCTCCAAAGATTATGATCCGAATACGCTTTCGGATGAATCAAAGGAACTCCGACGCATGTCGCATACAACACTGAAGCGTGTGACGGTTGACATTGGTGAACGGTTCCATCTTAACACAGCGATAAGCGCTATTATGGAGCTTGTAAATCATCTTTATCTGATGAATGAACCAACGGATAAGACTTCGCTGAAAGTGCTTAAAGAAGCCTTTGAGATACTTGTTATCACGCTTTCTCCATTTGCGCCGCACATTTGCGAGGAAATGTGGGAGATAATCGGCAATGAAAAAGGCATAGTAAAGGTTTCGTGGCCCAAGTGGGACGAATCTGCACTGAAGCAAGACGAGGTTACTATCGTCGTACAGATCAATGGCAAAATCAGGAACAAGATTCAAATTCCAAGCGATTCAACTGAGGATCAAGTAAAACAGATCGCCCTTGATGATGAGAAAATAAAGAAATTCATTGATGGCAAAGAGGTAAAACGAGTCATTATAGTGCCTCAGAAGCTGGTCAATATAGTAGTGTAAAAGTGCATATTGATTAATGTAGAGACAAGGTTATCTTGTCTCTACTGGAATATACATGACAAAACAAATTGAGATTAAAATTCAGCGGGTCGATGGAAATGATGATCTACCCTTGCCCAAATATATGAGTATAGGTGCGTCTGGAATGGACCTCTTTGCGGCAGTGACAGAACCTGTTATAATTCAACCTAAAGAGTTTGAACTGATACCGTTTGGAATAAAAATTGCAATACCAGATGGTTTTGAGGCACAGATAAGACCGAGAAGCGGGCTTTCCGCAAAATATGGCATAGGGTTACTCAACAGCCCCGGCACAGTAGATTCTGATTATCGGGGTGAGGTTAAGGTTATACTCTTCAATTTCGGTAAGGAACCATTCGTGATTAACAGGGGTGATCGTATTGCTCAGATGGTTATATCTTCTGTCGTTAAAGCGATACTTATAGAGCAAGATCAACTTGATGAAACTTCACGAGGTGAGGGCGGTTTTGGGCACACAGGAAGGTAGTAAAGGATGAGGGATGAAGGCGGAATCCCAAAAATCTTATTTTTTAGGAGGACATTTTGACATTTATAAAAGCAATTATATTAGGTTTAGTTCAAGGTTTGACGGAGTTTCTGCCGATTAGTAGCTCAGGACATCTTGTTTTGGCTCAATCATTTCTTAACGTAACGGAACCACCGTTATTTTTTGATGTAATGTTGCATTTTGGTACACTGTTAGCTGTGGTTGTATTCTTTTGGAGAGATATACGGGATATATTATTTGCTATCTTTGGGCGTGATCCAAGTATAGGACGGGGTAGCTTTAAGTCGAAAAGCTCTGCTAGGATGTTTGTATGGTACATAATAGCAGGTACGATACCAACGATGATAATAGCCTTAGTGCTGAAAAAGACGATAGAAAAGGCGTTTACTGATCCTTTGATAGTAGCAATAATGCTCTTAATAACCGGGGTCATTCTCTGGTTATCGGGTAGAGTTGGACAGCGAGGAACATTGCTAAATACAGGTCGTGCAATTATTGTGGGAATCGCGCAGGGCATTGCCGCACTGCCGGGTATATCACGTTCTGGTGCAACTATATCCACTGCATTGATGGCTGGTGTTGACGGAGAACAGGCGGCACGCTTTTCATTATTAATGTCAATCCCTGCTGTATTCGGTGCGGCGATAATAGAGCTAAAGGATGTTCAAAGCATTGATATTTCTATTGGCGTGATTCTGGCGGGTGTGGGTGTAGCTTTTATCGTTGGCTTAATCGCTATCAGTTTCCTTATTAGAGTTTTGAAACAAGGGCATTTCTCAAAATTTGCTTATTATTGTTGGGCAGTTGGAATATTAGCGATTGTGTGGCATTTCATTAAGGTTAGTATTTGATGAACACAGAGACACCGAGGTACTGAGAAGATACTCGAAGTAAAGCAAACTGCTAGTTTGCTGAAAAATAACAATATGCTTATTATATGGTGATGAGAAATGTATAGTCAAATAATCAAAGCAAAATTAGAAGAATTACCTGAAGATTTGGAAAAAGAGGTGCTTGATTACATAGAGTTCTTGTTACATAAATATGGTAATAAAACAGAGAAAAAGGGATTTAAGTTCGATTGGGAAGGCGGGTTATCGGATTTGAAGGATAAATATACTTCGGTTGAACTTCAGCACAAGGCATCAGAATGGCGATAATGTATTTAGTTGATTCAAGTGTTTTCCTTGAAGTTTTGTTAACTCAAGAAAAACGTGATACCTGTAAAAATTTCTTGGATTCAAACTTTGGAAATCTTTACATTTCTGATTTTTCTTTACATTCAATTGGAGTGATCTTACTCAAGAATAAGAGAGAAGAAATATTCCAAAGATTTACAACTGATGTCATTCCAAGCGTAGGTATCATAACACTTTCAAAAAGGTCTTATGAGAACCTTGTTGGAACTAAAAACCAGTTTGGATTAGATTTTGACGACACATATCAATATATGGTCGCTAAAGAATACGGTCTAGAGATAGTAACATTGGATAGCGATTTCAAAAAAGTTAGTGACTACATAAATATTTGGTTTTTATAACTCGACTTTATCCATTTTATTCGACTTTGGCACTTTTTAGAGAATGGTACTTTCTCAGAACGATCGTAATGTCTGTATGGAGACAAAAAAGGCATAGAGGTGCTTTTGATGAGTATTAATATACCTGATGATCTAGTCAAAAAGATAAAAGCGGACAGTTGTGTAGTATTCGTGGGTTCAGGGCTTTCAAGACCCGAATTACCAGATTGGAAAGGACTGCTGACCAAAATGGTTGATTGGGCTGCAAATAATGGCATTAGCCTGAATCCTGACGAACGAACGGAACTAGAAAAGCATATAAATGAAAACAAGCTTTTGCTGGTTGCAGAAGAAATTCGCAAAAGAATGGGAAAACAAGGCTTTCTTAGATTCATGCTTGATACATTCCGTGATCCAAAACTTCAGCCCAAGACAACTCATAAATTAATAGCACAGATACCTTTCAAAGCGATTATAACCACTAATTACGATGTATTGTTGGAGTCTACGTATACACCTAAACCTCCTGTTTTTACTCACTCAAAAGAAGCAGAGCTTTCAGAATATCTTCACAACGATAAATTCTATATATTCAAGGCGCATGGCGACATTGACGATATTGAAACAGTGATACTCGGCCGTCGGAATTACCGTGAGCTGCCTAAAAATTCAGCTTATAACGATCATCTTAAATCTGTTTTTATGACTAAAACCGTTCTTTTCATTGGTTATAGTCTAACTGATTACGATATGATGTTGCTCTTGGACGATCTAAGCACTACATTTAAGGGCTACACTGTTAGACATTATGCTCTCATATATGCCAATGAAGTATCTAGTATTGAGCAGAATCGGTTTCTGGAAGATTACAATATCCAGATTATTCCATACGAATCACCAAACAAAGATCACCGTGAAGTGACTGAGTTTCTGACGAAGCTATCGGATATATGTAGAAAACCTGATGATAAACCTTCAGTGAGTTCTGAAACAGAACCAAACTTGGGTGGATTTATTTCGACTACAATTAGCAAAGATGATTTTCACACTTTTATTTCTTATGTCCACGAGAATCAGGAGATTGTATATCGGCTTTGCAACGATCTTGCTAAGTCAGGAGTTAAGGTTTGGAGTGACAAAAACATTCCTGTAGGCTCCAGATGGAGGAATGTAATCAGAAGCAAAATCCAGCAAGGCTCTTTCTTTATTGCCTGTTTTTCTAAAGAGTATAATGAGAAAAGCAAAACATATATGAATGAAGAGCTTAATATTGCAGTAGAGGAATTACGCCAACGACCTACTGATAAAGCCTGGTTTATACCTGTTAAGCTATCTGAATGTGATATTCCTGATATATCTATTGGTCCTGGAAAAACTTTAAAAGATATTCAATGGGTAGAACTCTATAAAGATTGGGACATTGGTATTCAAAAAATACTTGACGTAATTAAGCTTGATAAAAGTATCCATTCGAGTCTTATACTTCCACCTGTTATTACAAATGAAAAAGACGGCGCAGAGATGGTGCTTATCCCTGCGGGTGATTTCGAGATGGGAACGGATTTATCGGAGATACCAAAACTCGTCAAGTGGGCAAGGGAATGGAAATCGCCTAGCGGTGCACGGTATTATGATGCAGAACCCGAATGGTTTATGAATGAAATACCTCGTCATACAGTCTATCTGGATGCCTTTTACATGGACGTTTACGAAGTGACAAATGCTCAATACAAGGAATTTATGGATGCAACAGGACGCAAAGCACCGATTTACTGGGATGATTCCCGATTAGATACACCTAATCATCCTGTGGTTAATGTAAGCTGGGATGGTGCAAACGCTTATGCAAAATGGGCAGGGAAAAGACTGCCAACCGAAGCAGAATGGGAAAAGGCGGCTCGTGGCGGGCTTGTCAGAAAGCGATTTCCATGGGGTGATGAAGATCCTGATGATACTCGATACAACTTTGAGGGTAAAAGCATTACTCCGGTAGAAAGCTATCCGCCGAACGGATATGGCTTATATGATATGGGAGGGAACGTATGGGAATGGTGTGCGGATTGGTATGATAAAGGATATTATGCGGTATCCCCACGAAAAAATCCACAGGGACCAAATTCAGATAATACCCGTGTCTTGCGCGGTAAGCCGTGGAACACCTTCCATCCGCGTTACATCCGCGTATCGAGCCGCTGCACCTCCGATCCCTCTAATGCGAACCCCGACATTGGTTTCCGTTGCGTAGGGCTTTAATGTTACCCTTTAGCTCTTTTACCCTAAAAAATTGAAATCAGCTAATTCCAAAGCGAATGTCAGAAAAAATAAGAGTGTAGATTTAGCAGATAACTATGAAATACAATCCAGAAATCCATCATCGCCGATCTATACGTTTAAAAGAATACGATTATTCACAGGCTGGCGCATATTTCATCACCTTATGTATTCAACAAAAGGTATGTTTATTTGGCACGATTGTAGATGAAAAGATGATTTTGAATAGCGCAGGAAAAAGGGTTGATCATTGGTGGAACGAATTGAAAAATAAATATGGAAACATCGAATTAGGTGAATATATTATAATGCCAAACCATTTCCATGGGATAATAATCGTAGGGGCGAACCTATGTGTTCGCCCTGATAACCTACGCCCTGAAATTAATAACCAAATAAAAAATATGGAGCAGACACATAGGTCTGCCCCTACGGTTGGGGAAATGATACAATGGTTTAAAACTATGACTACAAATGAATACATTCGGAATGTGAAACAAAATGGATGGGAACCATTTTCTGGAAAATTATGGCAACGTAATTATTATGAACACATAATTCGTAATGACAAATCTCTGGAAAATATTAGTGAATACATTGTATATAATTCCAATAACTGGGCAAAAGATGATTTATTTGTAACATAAATATAAAGGCATGATTCATTCAATTGTGTTATAACTGAAAAACTTGTAATAATTGCTCTGATTTTGAGGAGTTGATCCAGATGAGCTTGTTTGGTCGTCTGAAAAAAGAACACTGGAACGAGATATTAGGAGTACTGATTGTCATCTTTGCGATCTGGGTGCTGATCAGTCTCATAGGCTTCGGTGGAAGTATAGGTAATGAGCTAAAGCTTGATTTTCAATACTGGATGGGCTACGTATCATATCTGCTTGTTATCTTAATTATTTACTGGGGCGTAAGTATGTTCATGGATAGAAAGAAGGGAATTCTATCCGGCGCGCTCGGTACAATTTGCCTGATCATTAGCGGCCTATTGCTTATTAGTCTTGTGTCTAGTGAACCATTTAATTCTTCCGGCGTTTTTGGTGAATTATTAAATCATATATGTATAAAATTGATAGGTATCCCCGGACTTGTTCTTTCGGGATTGGTGTTTTTCATATTGGGTATTACATTGTCAGCAGAATTAACCGTCAGCCATCTATTCCGTACTATATATACAAACCTAAGAAGAAAAGAGTCAACTCCCGTTAAGAGAAAATCCCGCACTACTACCCCAATCGTACCCAAACTGCAAAAACAACAGACATCTGAACCAGCTTTAGATACAACCCTGGTTATATCTGACAATCTTGAAGAGAAAGTAGATAATGAGCTATATCTGCGTGACCCGGGAACGATAGGTTCTTACGTCTTGCCTAAACTTTCGCTTTTGAATAAGAATGTGCCTGAAAATGAGCAACTGACAAAAAGCATGTTACAAGAAACTGCAAAGGTATTGGAAAGAAGCTTTAAAGAGTTTAACATTGAAGCAAGAGTATTAAGGGTGAGTAGGGGTCCAGCAGTAACGAGATATGAAGTGGAGCCGGGACCGGGGGTGAAAGTCAACAGGTTTGTTAATTTACAAGATGATCTGGCATTAGTATTAAGGGCAACCCGTGTTCGGGTTGTTGCGCCAGTGCCGGGTGCTGGGGTGGTCGGGATCGAGGTGCCTAATGAGAAAGTTATGCAGGTCGGATTAAGAGAGGTATTGGAATCTCTGGAATTCAGAAACTCTAAAGCAAGACTTCCATTACCGCTTGGTAAGGACATATCCGGTAATCCTGTTGTTGCGGATCTCGCCGCAATGCCGCATCTTCTGGTTGCAGGAACTACCGGTTCAGGAAAAAGCGTTTTTATCAACTCCGTTATTGCTAGTATGCTTTTCAGGATGATACCTGACGAACTCAGGTTTATAATGATTGATCCAAAAAGGGTAGAACTAAGCCTTTATGATGGTATACCGCACCTTATGGCGCCGGTCGTGACAGACAGCATGAAGGCCCCTGCGTATCTCAAGTGGGCGCTGCGTGAGATTGATAAACGATACAAGAAACTGGCTGACGTCGGAGTGCGAAACATAGAAAGCTATAATAAATATATGGAAGAGCATCCCGAAGCAGTAGGTAAAGTTACAGCAGAAGACGATCTTGTGCATGGAAAATTGGCGTACATAATGATTATAATAGATGAATTGGCTGACCTTATGATGGTGGCAAGCTCGGAAGTGGAGGCCTCAATAACAAGACTGGCACAAATTGCCAGAGCCGCAGGGGTCCACATGATTGTGGCAACCCAAAGACCATCGGTGGACGTCGTTACCGGATTGATCAAGGCAAACCTTCCGTGCCGATTGTCATTTCGCCTAGCCTCTAAAGTTGACTCACGAACCATACTTGACATGAACGGTGCAGAAAATCTTCTTGGTAAAGGCGATATGCTATACATGGATGTTAATACTGCAAAACCTGTCAGGATACAGGGATGTTACGTTAGTGAAGGTGAGATCGAAAAGGTTGTTGAATTTTCTCAGCAACATGCGCTTCATGATGAAACAGATATTCCCGATTTAGAAGATGATGAGCCTCATGACGAATCATCTGATGATGAATTATTTGAACAGGCAGTCAAACTGGTACTCAAGCATCACACAGCTTCCACGTCATTCCTACAAAGAAAATTGAATATAGATTACAATCGTGCTGTCCAACTTTTGGAAGATATGGAAGCAGATGGGATAGTCGGTCCTAACATGGGGAAACAATCGAGAGAAATTTTAATGGATAATGATGACTAATTTTTATATTGGTAGAAAGGTTGATTGCTGTACAAACATCTTTCAATGATGTACATTTTTATGATTCGCAATCCATGAACTGTGTGATTTGCGAACATTGAGGAGTGTTGATGGATTCCAGAGCTAACAGTGGTCGCATCTTGTGCTACGAGGATGGCAAGGTAATCTTTGAAGAGGATTCTATCGGAAAAGATATATATATTATTGAAAGCGGAAAAGTAGAGATTACCAAGCTTATAAATGACAGGAATGTAACCATACGCATACTGGGAAAAGGCGATCTCTTTGGAGAAAATGTAATGTTTACTAACATTCCCAGATCAGTAACAGCAAAAGCAATAGGAAGAACCTTGTTGATATCTCTGACTATGGAAGAACTAATCTATCGAATGCAGAATAATCTTCATTTCGCCATTGAACTGATTCAAAGCCTCGTAACACGTCTTCATAATACTGATTCTACGTTAAAGCTTTTGCTCTCCAGAGTCTATGGATTCAGCGAAGGGCTTTTTCAGGATTTGTTTCTCGAAAAACAGCCTTTAAAGATAGGTGAAATACTAATGGAGATGGGATACTTAACGCAGTCGCAATTAGATAGGTGTCTTCAAAAACAGAAGGAAATTCATATATTTGACTATAAACATAAGCTCTTCGGTGAAATTGTTTTTGAACTAGGGTTTATAACTGAAGAACAACTACATCAGGCATTGGTAGAACAAAAAATAAGGCTTCGTAATCGTGCAGAATAGTAACCTATATTTTATAAAATTTGTATCTTTAATAAGAGCTTTCCACTTACACGAATTCTCTATGTTTAAGAGACCCTTCGCTTTGCTCAGGGTGACAGGCAAATGTCATTCTGAACAAAGTGAAGAATCTTATAAACAACTAACTGGAAAAGTCGTATATTTAATTGGAATATATACACTGCTGATTACATTCTTATACGGCTGTGATCAAAAAGAACATGCGAATGTGGGTGATGAGTTATATCCGTCAGCATCTTTTACTGTTTCGCCATCAAAGGGTGGACTAGACACAGTTTTTAGTTTCGACGCATCGGCGTCCTTTAGCAGATCAGGAGCTGCATTGTCATATAGGTGGGATTGGGATAGTGATGGAACCTGGGATACAAGTTTTACAAATGAAAAAAACGCTACGCACATTTATGAATCATTAGGATATAAGAAAGCCAAACTTGAAGTTAAGGATATGAATGGATTGTCACAATCCATAGAGCAAGAGATTTATGTGACTATGGCATCGAAAGAGATGATTTTAATACCCGCAGGAGAGTTCTTGATGGGAAGCCCGGAAGGTGTTGGCAATGCGGATGAGCATCCACAGCATAAAGTGTATCTGGATGATTTTTATATTGGTAAATACGAGGTTACAAACGAGCAATATGCGGAATTTCTGAGTGCTATCGGCAAGAACGAAGATCGTGACGGAAACCGTTTGTTTAATCCTGATGTAACTGCTGTAACGATTGAAGGTGGTAAATATAAAGCGTTTAAAGGATGGGAGGACCATCCCGTGATTGGAACTACTTGGTACGGTGCGAATGCCTATGCGGAATGGGCAGAAGGAAGACTTTTAACAGAGGCAGAATGGGAAAAATCGGCTCGTGGCACAGACTCTCGAAAATGGCCCTGGGGTGATCTATGGGCTGTTGGATACTGCAACTCATGGGAGGGAGGGATACATGACACTACCTCTGATGGGAGCTATCCTAAAGGTGCAAGCCCTTACGGTGTGCAGGATATGGCTGGAAATGTGTTTGAATGGGTAAATGATTGGTATCAGGTAGATTATTTTAATACGAGTCCCTACAAAAATCCAAAAGGACCTGACATTGGTGGATATCGGGTGCTGAAGGGTGGTTCTTGGGTTGAATTTGAGAATGGAGTCCGTATATCTTTCAAAATGGGTCAATACCCTAGTAATACGCGCACAGATACCGGTTTTCGCATTGCTAAAGATATGTAGTGGATCGTTGACGATCAAATAGCCATCTCTCTCTAAAAACTCCAATAGCTAACATACCGAATAAAAATCCACCTATATGAGCGATAAAGGCTATATTCGATTGTCCCTGCGTCATTACATTATAAATCTGAATAAGTATCCATGGGATAAGAACCCAGAATGCACGCAAAGAAACAGGAAATATTAGCAATAAACATCGTATGTGCCAACCGGGCAAAGCTCTTAGATGCGCCCCCATTATTCCTGCGATAGCTCCACTTGCCCCAACCATTGGAATTTGTGAATTGAAGTTTGGTATAGCGTAGACAATTGCGGCTACGACTCCACAAAGTATATAAAAAATAAGAAACTTGAAATGCCCAACGATGTTCTCTATATTAGCGGCAAATGCGAAAAAATACAGCATATTGCCTATAATATGAAGGTATCCACCGTGAAGGAACATATAAGTGAAAATGGAGAGAAAGAACGGGTGCGGAGATCGTGGCGGCAAATCAACAAAGTGCGTTAGCTCGAAAGGAATAGCCCCATATATAGCGGCAAGATCACGATGATACGCAACAAGCGAGAATTGCTGATAAATGAAAACACTTATATTTGCAATTATTAACATCACCGTCACAATTGGCGGCTTTTCTGTTGGTTCGTCGCTTTTTAATGGAATCAGCAATGCTTGAGTATCTCCTTTAACGGTTTAAGGTTTTAATTTTTAACATTGCAAAAGAATGAGAATGAAGAAGCGTAAATATAGATAGGATAAAGGATTGAGAGAGTATAGTATCTTTGTAGTATATTTCATTGCTTTATTTTGGTATCCTATACCATCAAATAAAG